>Ga0209270_1001518_pt1 | contig 31410 bp, 29 predicted proteins | sample MTBAKSrepl1MetaG_FD_187456 | JGI IMG/M metagenome (GOLD analysis project Ga0209270, IMG submission 187456) | Enrichment culture microbial communities from Arthur Kill intertidal strait, New Jersey, USA, that are MTBE-degrading - MTBE-AKS1... | ecosystem: Environmental > Aquatic > Marine >...
CCTCAAATACGAAGACCTCTCGGAAAAAGACAAAAAGGCGGCGGACCAGGGAGCCTGGCACATCAAGGCGGCCATCGCCGTGACCGCATTTGTGGTCCTTTGCTTCGCCACCGAATGCATCCCTCTGCCGGCGGTGGCCTTCTGCATCGGCTTGGCCTTCATGTTCACCGGGGTGGTCACCAGAAGCGAAGTGGCCATGCTTTACTGGGATGACGCCTGCTGGTTCATCATGGGCAGCCTGATGTTCGCCGCGGCCTTTGTCAAAACCGGCGTGGACAAACGGGTCTGCATGATGATCTTCCGGCGGCTGGCCGTGCCCAACGTCAAATGGATCACCCTGATCTTTTTTATGGTTATCACCCCGCTGGCCGCTTTTATCTCGGACCACGCCCTGGCGGCCATGTTTCTGCCCATCGGCATGCTCCTTTATCAAAACAGCCTATCGGATGAAATTCCTGAGGACCCCGAGCTGGGTAAGATGCTGATGATCGCCATCGCCATGGCCTGCAACATCGGCGGGCCGGGAGCGCCTTCCGGCGGAGCCCGCAACGTCATCATGATGACTTACCTGAAAGACATGTTCGGCCTGGACATCGGCTATTTCCAGTGGGTTACCTATTGCTTCCCCTTTCTGTTCATCATGATCCCGGTGACTTGGTTGTTGGTCAACTGGCGGTTCAAGCCGCGGATCACCTCCCTGGCTCCGGCTATGGCGCATTTGCAAAAGGAAATCGGCAAGATGGGCGGTTGGAGCAGCAAGCAGGTCTGGGCTTTGATCATCTTCGTGGTTATGGTCTTCGGCTGGTTCACCGAGAAGTCTTTTTACACCAGCGGGATCATCCCCATCCGTCTGGGCATCGGCGTGATCGCCGTGGCCGGGGCGGTGGCCTACATCTTCGCCGGAGTGGTCAATTGGCGGGATTACCAGGAAAAAGTCGACTGGGGCGTGGTCTGGCTCTATGCCGGGGCCATGATCTTCGGCCGGATTCTGGACCGGACCGGAGCCGCTTATTGGCTGGCCCGGAGCTGCATCGATCTGCTGGCCCCCATGGGCATGGATGCCGGTTTGCCCCTGCTGATGATCTCGAACGGCATGACCGCGGTCATCACCAACCTCATGGCCGACGGCCCGGCCGCGGCGGCGGTGGGGCCCATCGCCCTGAATATGGCCGGGTTGGTCCATCCCGGATCGACCTTCCTGCCGTTCATGGCCATGTCCACGGCCATCGCTTCTTCTTTCGCCTACTGTCTGATCATCGGCACACCGCCGAACGCCATCGTCTACGCCAGCGGCTACCTTGAGCCCAAGGATTACCTCCGGGCCGGGGTGCCCTTGTGGATCGCGGCCCAGATCGTGGTGCTGCTGATGACTCAAATATACTGGGTCTTCAGGGGGTTCGGCGGATTGCCCGGATTTTAGATTCACCCGGTCGGTCCGGCCTTGGCGGGCGAGCCGGGCCGGGCCGACTTAACGGAATCAAACTGATTTATTTTTACCTTCAAGGAGATTGAACTCATGGAAGAAACAAAGACGACCACAGGGACTGCCAAGAGAAAGGTCCTTCACCATAAAGGAGTGACTTATTTCGACAAGGATACGGAGCGAAGGATATTCTTCATTCTGACCCTGATCATGCTGGTGTTGGGCATCCTGGTCAAGCTCGGCGTTTTTTCCGGCTGAAAAGTGCCGGTCGGTTCAAAATCGAAGCACCAAGGATCGAGTTCATGCCCGAGGGGGAGGTTAAAAAAGGACTGGGGCCGGCGGGAGTAAGCTCCTATTTTCAAAACCTCAAGGCCTTGGCCCTGAGGCCGGGCCGGTTCTTCAGCGAGTTGCCCGAGGACATCGGTTTCGGGCAGTCTTTTCTGTTTCTTATTATTTCCGCCCTGATATTTTCTTTAATCCACCTGATTTTTCTTCCTCAAAATTCTTTCCCGATGAGCCTGATCTTGTTCATAAACGCCGTAGGCATGCCTTTGATAACCGCGGCGGTGGGTTTTGCCGTTTCAAACCTCCTGATGAGGCTCCACCTTGGATTTTCCAAATTTTTCGCGGTGTACGCCTTTGCCAGCGGCCTGTTTCTGTTGGCGGCCTGGGTCCCTTCGCTGACCTGGTTCGCTGAAATCGGCAAGTGGATACTGGTCGGAATCGGCCTGGTCAAGGGATGCCGTCTCAGCCGCCTTCAGGCCGTTTTTCTGATCGGTATTTCCATTTTCCTCATGGTGGCGGGTTTCTGGTCCCTCAACGCGGTGATTCAGGGTTGGAAGGGGGTCTGATTCATCAACCCAGCAATATTTCCCGGACCTGGGCCAGCAGATTGAAAACGGCGCGGGCGTTCTCTTCGGTCAAGCCCCCGACGCCGCAGGCCGGGGTCAGGAGGGAGCGGGTCCGGATCAAGTCCGGATCAAGACCCCGACCGGCCAATTGGTTCCACCCGGACCGGAGTTTGGCGGCTAAGTCGCCGGCCTCTTCCAGACCGGTGAATTGCAAAGTGGGCACGATCCCCCAGGCCAAACAACCGCCCTGGGCCAGGAATCGGCCGATCCGGGCCGGGTAGAGCAGAAAGTGGTCCAGATAGCCGAAGGCGTCGAAATTGATCACGTCCAGCCTGGTTGAGGCGATCACGCCCCAGTCGCTGTTACCGCAAATATGAATCCCGACCCGGACTTGGCCCACGGAGCGGACGATGTCGGCCGCTTCGTCCAGCCAAGACACCACGTCCTCCCGACTCAGGGTCGAAAAGGCGGAGCCGAAGCCGGTCAGGGCCGGTTCGTCGAAAAAAATCAAGGGTATCCGGCCGGTCTCGATGATCCGTCCGGCCAACCAGGCGGCCTTGGCCCCCAGGCCTTTGACCACCATCTCCCTCAGCTCGGGGTCCTCCAGCAAGGTCCGGCCTTCGGGTGTCCGGACCGCCAGACCGAAAGTGACCGGGCCGACGATTTGGGCCTTGAGAAAAGCGGGGCCGAAGCGGTCGTCGGTCCGGGCCCGCTCCAGAAACGGTTCCCAGGCCGAAGCAGCCTCGGGGGGCAGGGCGAAGTAGTCCCAGTCGCTGTCCAGGAAATGCTGATAAAACTCGGTCAAGGCCTCGGCCCGATCCCCGGTCTTGACCAGAACCCGGTGATTAGGCTCATCGGCCTCGAGCAGGGACAGGCCGTCCACGGCCTGCAGGATCATGTCCTCCCGGGGGCGCCGTCCAACCATCTGAGGCCAGAACGGAAGCCGGGGGCAGGTTCGGGCGACCAGGTCCAAGGCGGTCTCAACCTCAAGGAAGGGCACCGTCCCGATACCGGTGGCAGCCAAAGGTGGAAACTCCATTTTCATGTCCTCAGACTTTTTCGCCGGCGCCCAGGCCTCGGCTTGGTCACCGGTCCAAGGCCTCGAATTGCTCTTCTCCGCCCGGCAAGATCGGGCGGACCGTCCCGGCTTTTCGGGGTCCTCCGCGGTTAAAGATAAAAATTTTTTAAATTTTCGCCCGTTCGATGTACTCGCCGGTCCGGGTGTCGATTTTCAAAACATCGCCCTCGTTGATGAACAAGGGGACCTGAACGACCAGCCCGGTTTCCAGGGTGGCCGATTTGGTGGCCCCGCTGGCCGTGTCGCCTTTCACTCCGGGTTCGCTTTGGGTGACCAGCAGGTCGACCGTGGTGGGCAAGTCCAGGCCGATGGGCCGGCCTTTGAAATATAACATTTTAACATTGATGTTTTCCTGAAGAAAATTCCTGGTCTCGCTCACCTGGTCTTCGGTCAGAAATATCTGTTCGTAGGTATTGTTGTCCATAAAGCAGTAGCCTTCACTGTCCCGGTAAAGGTACTGCATATCTTTTTCTTCCAGATCGGGCCGACCGACTTTTTCGCCCGAGCGGAAGGTTTCGTCCAGGACCCGTCCGGTGATCAGGTTTTTCAGTTTGGTCCGGACAAAAGCCCCGCCCTTGCCGGGCTTGACGTGAAGAAAGTCCACAATCACATAAGGCTCTTCCTTGAATTCGATCTTGAGTCCCTTGCGGAAGTCGCTGGTCTGGTACATAGAACCTTAAATCTCCTTATAATCATAGTAAATTATACAACCGCCGAGACGGTCTCGCGCCGCCGAACCGCCGCCGCCTTCAACCGTTCCAGCCTTCTGATCAACTCAACCTTGGTCGAGTGAGGTTTTTCCTTTTCGATTTCCGGCCCGGCCCCAGCCTGGATTTCGACTTGGCCTGGAGGATATGGTTGTTCGACGGGCCTGGCCGGGGCCATCGGCCTGAATTCTTCGGGGGTCCCGGCGGCCTTGGCCCTCAGCCCGGCCAATTTTTCCTGAAGGTCCAGGTTGCTCGGATTTTGGCGGAGCAAGGTCTCATAGACTTGAACGGCCTTGTCCAGGTGCCCTTGAGCGGCGTACAAGGCGGCCAGGGTCACCGTCGGAACGACGCCGGTTTCAGCCGCCGGTTCCTCGGCTCTCTTCACTTCGTCCCAAGGTCCAAGGTCCAAGCCGGTCAGGGCTGACGCGGCCTGTGAGGTCCGGACCCCCGCCTCGGACCACCCGGTCGACTCAAAGAGTCGAGCCAAACGGGCCAGCACTGGGGCCAGGTTTTTCAGGCCTCCGGCCGCCTGTCGCAGCACGCCTTGGGCTGTTTCGGTTTTTTTTTCAGCGATCAAGGCCTGAGCCGCCAGGCAGGCTGCCTCCAGGTGGCCGGGATGGGCCCCGAAGATGCGCCCGGCCAGAGCCGAAGCCTCTTCGGTTCTATTCATGGCCAGGAAGGCGCGGACCAGGACCAGCAGGGCCGGAGAAGTCGGGTCGGTCCGGGCCACTTGCTCCAAGGCCTTTAATTCATGATCGGCTAAAAATTGTTCTCCGCCGGATTGATCCATGGGCTCTTATTGAAAACCAATTTTTATGACTAACTTTTTAGTGTACACGCTTTCCGATCCAATTAACAAGCGGGAACCGGTAATCCAAAAAAATTTACGGTCGGCTAGGGCCGAATATTTTCCGAGGTCGAGGATTCGGGTTCCTCCTTGAGCCGGTACACTTTTTCATCCGGCCTGATTAAACCCAATTTTTTTCGGGCTTCATCCTGGATGTATAGATCATCCTCCTTGATTCTCCTAATTTGGAGCATCAGACGCCGGTTTTCTTCAGCCAGTTCCTGGTTGGCTTCCTGAAGGTTCTGCTTCTCCTGACGAAGCCGGTCGATTTGACGAAAGCCCTGGTCGCTGTAAAACAGGATCAGACCGAGACAAAAAATCAACACCCCGAGAAAAAGCAGAGAAAACCCATTCCGTCCTATGATGGCCATAAAATCACCTCTTGGGAGGTTCCTTTTCCCATTGCGCGGCCATGACCACTCTTTTAAAGCCTTGACGCCGGAGGGCGTCCATAAGAGAAACGATCCGGCCGTGAGTGGTGCGTTCGTCGGCCATCAAAACCACCACGGTCGAGGCGGGGTCCGGAGCGTTTCTTTTAACGGCGGCGGAGAAGTCATCCATGGAGATGGGATTGCCGGCGACATAAATGTCTCCCGCCTCGGTCACCTGGACGTCGATCTTGGCCGTGGCCGTGACCGAAGCGCCGGGTTTGACGCCGGGCAGGGTAATGCTGAGCCCGGGCATGGAGACGAACTGGGTGGTGACCATGAAAAAAAGCAAGAGCAAAAAAACCACGTCGATGAGCGGGGCGATTTCAATGACCGGGTCCTCCCGGCGTTTGACCCTGAACTGCACCGGTTAAGCCTCGCCGCCTTTTAAGGATTCGAGCAACATGATAGAATGCTCCTCCATCTCCATGATCAGGCTGTCGGCCTTGCCGGCCACGTAACGATAACCGACCAAAGTGGGAATGGCCACGCTCAGACCGGCCGCGGTGGTCAGGAGGGCTTCGGAAATCCCGGCGGCCAAGGTGCCGGGATTGCCCACGCCATAGTAAGATATAAGATCAAAGGTCTTAATCATTCCGGAAACCGTGCCCAGCAGTCCCAAAAGCGGGGCGATGCTGGCCACCGTGGACAGAACCGGCACATATTTTTCCAGCTCGGCCGCTTCCCGGCGGCCGACTTCTTGAACGACCTCCTTGATGGCCTGGCGAGGCTGTCCGTTTATTCTCAACGCGGCCAGATAGATGCGGGCGATGGCGCTGGGATGGCCCTGGCAAAGATATATGGCGTCCGCATATTTGCGTCTGGCGATGAGGTCGCCGACGTTTTGCACCAGGTCCCTGGGCAGGACTCTGGTGCGGCGCAATTTAAACAGACGCTCGATGAAAAATCCCAGGGCGATGACTGAACAGAGGAAGATAGGGTACATCAGCCAGCCGCCGCGGACAATCAAATCAGGTAACAGGAAGTTCATGGCCTATCCGGAAACCGTGGTGTTTCCATAGTATTAAGTTTTTGGAATGATATGTAAAAATCCTGATCAAGTCAAGAAGGCTTTGTCTCGATGAGATAACCGGTTTTTTAACTGGAGTTTTTCCATCAAAAACCCGGCGCCACTAAAATTGCGTCTCGGCCGGCCGTCAAGTCGATTGACCGGTTTGAAGCTATCTGATAATAAAATCCGCCATGGGTGAACCTAAGAGAATCCGTCGGGAATTGGGCCTGATTTTTTTCCCGTTTTTAGGCAGTCTGTTTTTGAAATGGCTCCACGACACTTGCCGCTGGACCTACGTCGGCCGGGAGATCGTGGACGAGCACCTTAAAAACGGGCGTCCCTTCGTGTGCGCCACCTGGCATTTCGATCTGATTTCGGTGCTCTATCATTTCCGGCACCGGCGGGGCGTGGTCATGGTCAGCCGCAGCCGGGACGGCGAACCCATCGCCAGGCTGGTGAAGCGGTGGGGTTACGAGGCGGTCCGCGGGTCGAAGTTCAAAGGCGGCCGGGACGCGGCCCGGGAGATGATCGACATCCTCAAAGGAGAAGACGGCCGGCCGGCCGGGCTGGTGGCCGACGGTTCCCAGGGACCGGCCCGCCGGGCCCAGACCGGGGCGGTGTTCATCGCCCGGGCCGCCCGGGTTCCGATTATTCCGACCATTGTTACGGCCAGGAAAAAGATCACGTTAAAAACCTGGGATCGGACCCAGATTCCCTGGCCCTTTACCCAGGCGGCCGTGTATTTCGGCCCCCCGCTGATCGTCCCCTCCAAGGCCGAAGGCGGTGTCCTGGAAAGGCATCGCCTTGAATTGGAACAGGCCCTCAACCGGTTGTGCGCTCAGGCCGAGAGCCATCCCTGGTGAAAAAGTGTGGTTTCAGCGACCGTGTTTCGACCTGATCGACTGCATGGTCAGGCGCAAGTGGGCTTCAGCCGCCTCCTGATTGTCCGGATCGGCTTCCAGTATCTGCCCGTATACTTCCCTGGCTTCCTCGAACTGATCCAGGCCTTCGTACAACCTGGCCAGTTTGAACATGAGCTTCACGTCGCCGGGTTTCTTCCGGCAGATGTCATGATAGGTTCGGGCCGCCTCTTCCAGGCGGTTCATCTTGATCTGAGCGTAAGCCAGGTATTCCAGAAAGCGTATGGCCTGCGGGCGCCGCTGGGACCACTCCCGGGCCTGGCGGGCCAATTCCTCATACTTCTTTTGCCGGTCCAGGTAATCAAAAATGAAATCGTAGGCCGCCTCCATTTCCGGCTGAAGTCTGATCAATTCCTCGGCCTGATGCGACGCGGGTTCTTCCTTCCCTTGTTTTTTGTAGATTTCGAAAAGATACTGGCGAGCCTCGACGTCCTCGGGGGCAAGCCCGACCGCTTCCTTCATCATCTTCTCGGCCTGGTCCAGACGGTTGGTTTCAAAATAGAGGACGCCCAAATTGTAGCGCAGGACCCGGTTGTTCGGGGCCCTGGCCGCCAGGTGCTCGTATTGGGTGATCAGTCGCTCCCGATCCTGACCCTCCTCCAGCAACTTGATCAGACGAAGCCGGGTTTCCAGGTTGTCCGGGTCCTGCTCAATCAAGGTCTGGAGTTCCTTGACGGCCTTTTCTTTTTGTCCGGCCTCGAGATAAGCTTCGACCAACTGCATCCTGGCCTGGACATTGCCCGGCTCGCCGGCCAGGGCCCGGGCCAAATTTTCCCGGTACCGGTCTTCTTGGCCTTTCGCATAGTAAAGACGGGCCAGATTGAAATAGACGTTGGCATCCGTCTTATCCAACCGGGCCGCCTTCTCATAGGCCTCGATGGCCGGGTCGATCCGGCCCTGCTTGGCCTGGAGGAAACCGATTCGCTTGAGCACCGCACTCGATTCATCCGGAGGCAGACGGCCAAGCAAATCCTGATAGGCCTCAAGGGCCTGGTCGATTTCGCCCTTATTTTCCAGAAGTTCGGCCATAGCCAGCAGATAAGGTCCGACCTGTTTTTCGGGGACGACCGAGATCAGGCGGCGATAGATTTCGACCAGGCCGTCCAGATCGCCGATCCGCTGATAAAAAGCCAGCATTTCGCGTAAATAATCCCCGGCCTCCTCCTCGGTGGACCCGGCGAGCAGACGTTCGTAGGTCTTGACCACCTTGGCTTGATCGCCTTGATCGCGATAAATCGAAAGCAGGTCTTTTAAATATACCTTGGCTTCCTGCTCCGAGGCAGCCCGGATCAACCGCTCATAGGTTTCGATGACCTGGGCCTGATCTCCTACTTGCCTGTAAAAATTCAGCAACTCCTCCAGATAATTTATCGCCTGATCTTTCGGTGCGTCTGTGATAAGGCGTTCATAGGTCTGCACCACTTTCGTCTGTTCTCCGGCGGCTTGATAAAGGTGAACAAGTTTTTTCAATATTTCCGGATCGGGAGGCTCGCCCAAAATTTTTTCGTACAAATCGGCCGCCGCGGCCCATTGGCCCGTTTCTTCCAAGAGCGAAGCCAGTTTGTGTCTGAGCACCTCGTTCTTCGGTTCCAGGTCCAAGGCCAATTGGTAATAATAAATCTGTTTTTCAGGGAGCCCGGCTTTTTCGGCCTTGGCGGCCCAATCCATGGCGCTCATGCTGACCAGCAGATAAAATTCGGCCACCATGGCCGACCCTTCCTTTACTTGCACGACCAGCTGGCGCGGCTGGATGAAGGCCTCTTCACCCAGGACTTCCAAGAGCGGAACCGGTTCCCGAAAATTGTAAAGATCGAAGTCGGGGGAATACAGCCTTAAACCGTAATTGAGCCAGCGGTTGCTGGAGAAGGAACCCACGGCCAAGTGATCGTAGGGATGGAAACTGACGAACTGGCCGGGCCGCATAATCTTTTCCCGTCCATTTATGGACAGGGTCAGACTGTGGGCCACGGGCTCGACCGGGTGAATCCGGTAGATCAGCCTGGCTAAATCCCCAGGATTGAAAGCCAACCAGGCTGCGCCGGCCGCCAGGATCAGGATCAGGACCACTAAAAAAAGCAGACCCGTCCGGATCGGCGGTCGTTCGGGCCGGTATGACCGGTTCATCTTGCCGCCTTTTTTATCTCCAGAGATGCCGGGCGATAATTGGCCACAATATCCTCCATAGAAACTCTTCTCCGGGAATGATGATACCAAAGTATCCCTCAGCCGGGACAATAGTCAAGGCTTGGCTTGTGCTCCTGCCAACAGCAAGTCAATTCATGTGCGGCCTATACCGGTCATATCATGTGCTCTCGGCAGGCTTTTACCTCCATGGTTGACAGGCGTCCCGCCGCCTGGTAATAAAGGTCACACGCTTCGGCATCCCGGAACACGGTGCGAATCCGTGGCGGTCCCGCCGCTGTGATCGGGGATGGACGTCGCTGGGGCCAGGCCCGGCCACTGGCAGGTTGCAACCTGTCGGGAAGGCGCGACGTCCGGTTGATCCGAGAGCCAGAAGACCTGTCGGAGCGAACCGAAAAAAGGGTCGGCTGATGGCAAAGGCCCCCAGGAGGACTGAAGTCCCTTGGGGGTTTTTTTATTTGGCCGGGACCTGAATTTGGGCAGACACGCAGGTCTGCCCCTACAATTCGGTTGGATTTGAAGTCTGATTTTATATGGAGAGGGCGACATGGAAGAGAAACTCAAAAGAATCGTAGAGGAGATCGGTCCGTTGGATCAGGAAGCGGGTGAACAGGCCGCTCTGCGCCAGGATCAGTTGACCAAGCCGCGAGGGGCCTTGGGCGTGTTGGAGGGTCTGTCCATCCGGATTGCGGCCGTTCAGGGCCGGCCCCGGCCCAGGATCGAGCGCAAGGTCATCTTCACCCTGGCCGGCGACCACGGCGTGGCGGCCGAGGGGGTCAGCGCGTATCCGGCCGAAGTTACTCCGCAGATGGTGCTTAATTTTTTGGCCGGCGGGGCGGCCATCAATGTCTTGGCCGGGCAGGTCGGTTGCGAGGTCGTGGTGGCCGACTTGGGGGTCAACTACGATTTCAGCCCGCCTTTGGCCCCGGTGGACCTCAAGGTGGCCAAAGGCACCGGCAATCTGGCCCGGGGACCGGCCATGAGCCGGGCGGAAGCGGTGCGGAGCGTCATGGCCGGGATCGAACTGGTGGAAAGGGAAGCGGGGCCGAGGCTGGACATTCTGGGCACGGGCGACATGGGCATCGGCAACACCACCCCCAGCAGCGCCGTCACGGCCGTTATGACCGGCCGGCCGGCGGCCGAGGTCACCGGCCGGGGGACCGGGCTCGATGATCTTGGTCTGGCGGCCAAGGTCAGGACCATCGAGCGGGCCTTGTCGATAAACCGGCCCGATCCCGGCGACGGCCTGGACGTTTTGGCCAAGGTGGGCGGGTACGAAATCGGGGGGCTGGCCGGTGTGATTATCGGCGGGGCCAGGCGCCGGCTGCCGGTGGTCCTGGACGGTTTCATTTCCGGGGCGGCGGCCTTGATCGCTTGTTCGATTGCTCCTCGAGTCAGGGATTACCTGGTTGCTTCCCACCGGTCGGTGGAAGTGGGACATCAGGCGATTCTGAAACATCTCGGCCTTAAACCGCTTTTAAACCTCGATTTGCGGTTGGGTGAGGGGACCGGGGCGGCCCTGGGGATATTCCTGGCCCAGGCGGCGGTGGCCCTGCTCAATGAAATGGCTACTTTTGCCCAGGCCGGCGTATCCGACCGGGAGAACATTTAGGTTTGAAGTTATTCGGGACTATTCCACCAAGCGGTCGAGTCGGGTGTACGCGGTCAGGGACTCCTCCTGATGTCGGCCGACCAGGGTCAACTCAAATATCTCGGCTGCTTCCACGGCCAGAACCGTGGGGCTGGAAAAGCAAAGACAGAGGGGCAGACCGGCCCGGACCGTTTTGAGGATCATTTCCAGGCTGGCCCGGCCGCTGAGGACGACCAGCTTGTCGTCCAAGGGCCAACTCTGGAGAAGGGCCCGGCCGATGAGTTTGTCCAGGGCGTTGTGTCGTCCCACGTCCTCGAAGCAGGACAGAAAGGTTCCGTCCGCTCGGTACAGGGCCGCGGCGTGAACCCCGCGGGTCAGATGATATAAAGGCTGATGTTGGGGCAAGTCCTGGAGGAGCCCGGACAGGGTCGACCAGGAAAAAGATTGTCTGCTTTTGATTGGTTTTATTCCGCGACTGCGTTTTTCCAGGACTTCTCGGCTGGACAGACCGGAACTGGAAAGAGAGACCACCGGGCGGTCGGGCAGGGGGGCGTCCGGGTCCAGACCGGGAAGAATGGTTTCCGCCCTGACCCCTTCCAGACCCAAAAGAGAAGGACCGGGACCAAACTTGACGGCCTCGATTTCTTCCACGGCTTCAATCAGACCTTCGGTAAAAAGAAAGCCGACGACCAGCTCCTTTTCCCAACCGGGGGAATGCAGAAGCAGGCTGTAAGGTCTTCCATTGACTGTTATTTCCAGGACCGACTCCAGGGCCAAGGGGCAGGTGCTTTCTTTGACCGATGAATCGGCGAAATGCTGGCAGCCGATTTCCCGCAGGGGGGAAGGTTGGGACCGGTCTTGTTCCATTTAGAACCTCTTGGAAGCCGGGTGATTGGATTACTTCAGCGATCAACCCCGCCCAGGCTATTGAATCCCGGACAGCGCCTAGTTTCAAACGGCTTAATTTGACATAATACATATTGCCGGAGTATACGTCAAGATTAGTTCGGATTTACTCAAAGCCGGTCTTCGAGGAAAGCCTACACCTGTCAATTTATCTATTTTTTGAGTTTTGTTAGTGTTATACTTATTCAATATGTATTCCGGTTGATTCGTGTCGGACCGATCCGGCTGAGGCGGTCAAATCGACAGGGCTAATTGTCATTGGATGATTGCATAAAATTCTCCATTTTGGCGAGATGGTGATTTCCCCGTTGCCGTATGTTTATAGACCGCATGTTTTTCTTCGATTTTGCTCCTCACAGGGTGGTTTTGACCAATGCTTTCGACTGAACAACAAAAACGGTCTGTAAAAATTCGAAGACGAATTTTTGAGATCGAACGATTGGCGGCCATGCCCCAGGTGGTCTGGCAACTGGTCGACGCCCTGGGTGATGAGCAGACCACCCCGGCCAAACTGGAATGGCTGATCGACAGTGATCAGGCTCTGGCCTCCAAAGTGCTCAGCCTGGCCAACTCCGCTTACTATGGGGTTTCCCAAAAGGTCACGACCATATCCAGGGCCATTGTCGTCATCGGTTTTCAAGAACTGGAATTATTGGCCCTGGGGGCCGGATTGGCCGAAATTTTTGACCTGAAAAAGGTTCCGCCCGGCTTCGACGGAGAAGAATTATGGATTCATTGTCTGGCCGTGTCCTGGATGGCCAGGGAGCTGGCGGCCTCCGCTAAATACCCCGTGCCGGGCGAGATCATGGTGGCCGGGCTGCTTCACGACTTGGGCAAATTGGTTCTATCCACCCATTTGACGGAAGAATTCGCCGAAGTTTTGGAGTTGACCGGGCGGGGGACGCCCTATTTTGAGGCCGAGGAGGTCTGCGGCCTGAAGCATACGACCGTCGGCTACTGGCTGGCCGCCAGGTGGGATTTGCCCCAGGTCCATGTTTCGGTCATTCGGGACCATCATGCGCCCAGAGGCGCTGATCCTTATTATGTTCCGACCGGTCTGGTTTTTTTGGCCGATAATCTGATAAAATTCATGCGATTTGGATTGGTCCAACAAGCCAAGCCCGCCGATCATGGGCCGGTCCTGGAGGCGACCAGGCTGACCAGGGCTGAAATAAGGGAGCTGTCCGAAAAAGCCAGGAAGCGCATTCCGATAATGCTGAACACCTGGAAAGAGATTTTAACTTAAGGCGGCCGCTGTTGAGTCGGGGCGAACAACTCGAACAACTTAAGCGACAAAACCAAACCCTGGTCCAAACCCTGGCCACCATGGGCGGTAGGCTGGAGTCCTCCCTCAAGCTGCTCTCAGCCATTTCCAGCCTGACTTCCGTGCCGCTCAAACCCTTGAGTCTGGCCGAGGCGGCCAGCGAAGTCCTGGAGATTCTGGTCCGGGAACTGGATAATATCGACGGCTGCTCCTTATTGTTTTACAGTCCCGAGGAACAGTTGCTCAAAATTTTAGCGGCCAGGGGACAGGCCGATCTATTAGGTTTGATCGACGGCCCTTACAACACGGACCTGGCCTTCAAGCCCGGCGAGGGAGTGGCCGGACGGGTCTTTCTGGAAAATGAACCGAAGTTTTGGGACAAATATTCCTCCGAAGCCGGCCTGCTCAAACTGGACCCTCAACTTTCCACCCCCGAATCCCTGGCCTGTCTGCCTCTTTCGCTCCTAGATCGGCAGATAGGCGTGCTGAACGTTTCTTTCGGATCGTCAAAGCCATTTGACTACCCCCGCAAGCGCGACCTGATCCTGCTGAGCGGCGTGGTGGCCAATGTGATTCAGACCTTTGTATTAAAAGAGGAACTGAATGAACAGGCCGCGTTTCTCCAGGACAAGGTTTGGGAGTGCAAGAGAGAGATCGTCGAACGACAGCGCGTCGAGGAGGCCTTGGCTCTAGCCCGGGACGAATTGGAAGAGCGGGTCCAAGCCCGAACCGCCGAGGTGTTGGCGGCCAACAAGAAATTGAAAAAAGAAATAGCCGAGCGCCGGCGGGCGGCCCAGGCTTTGGCCGAAAGTGAAGAGCGTTATCGTTCCTTGGTCGAAAAGACTTCGGACGGATTTTTTATCTTCGAGACCGCCTCGAATCGATTACTGTTCGTCAACCGCAAAATATGCGATCTTTTTGGATACTCCATGAAGGAAGCCCTAAATCTTAGCGTTGGGGAAATCGTCCTCCCCGATCAGATCGAGAGAGCCAATAAAGTTATCAGTCGGCAATTAAAGGACGGCAAGGCCGGACCGGAACGCCATCTTTTTGCGGCCCGTCGAAAAAACGGATCAACTTTTCAGGCCGAAGCCTCCATTTCCACGGTGAATTACAAAGGCAACACGGTCATCCAGGGAGTGATCAGGGACGTCACCGAAGAGGAACGTCTGAAACACCGGCTGCTTCAAACCCATAAGCTGGAAGCCATGGGCACCTTGGCCGGCGGCATCGCCCATGATTTCAACAATATTCTTTCCGCGATAATGGGCTACACCGAACTGCTTGAAAATGAAATCCCAAAGGCCGGGGAGGCCTATGGGTATTTGAAGCATATCAAAAAGGCCGGCCTCAGAGCCCGCGACCTGGTCAAACAGATTCTGGCTTTCAGTCGGCGGACCGAAACGGAGAAAAGACCCACGAAAGTGGCCCCCGTCGTCGATGAAGCCCTCCAGCTTTTGCGGGCCTCTCTGCCCGCGAGCATTGAAATTCGTCAGAAATTCACCCTTGACAACGATACGGTCCTGGGCGATCCAAGCCAGATTCACCAGATGGTCATGAATCTGGGCACTAATGCCGGGCAGGCCATGCGGGACATAGGCGGCGTGCTTGAAATGACCTTATCCGAAGAAGCCCTTTCCGAGGGAGAAAGAGCCGACGATCTGGACCTCGAACCCGGCCCTTACCTCAGGCTTTCGGTCAGAGACACCGGCATCGGCATGGACCCCGAGATCGTGACCCGAATATTCGAACCCTTCTTTTCCACCAGAAAGAAAGATGAAGGCACCGGACTCGGTTTGTCCGTGGTTCACGGTATCGTTCAAAGTCATGGCGGGGCCGTCACCGTAACCAGCGAGCCGGGCAAGGGCACGGTCTTCGAAGTCTATTTGCCCCAAATCCAGAAAACGCCTTTTCCCAGGCGGAAAAGAGCGGATGCTTTGCCCACGGGCTCGGAACGGATTCTTCTGGTCGATGACGAGGAGGACCTGGTGGACGTCTTCACTCAAACCCTCGAAAATCTCGGTTATCATATTACGGCCAGGACCAGCGCCCCTCAAGCCCTAGGCTCTTTCCGGGCCGGACCCCATAAATTCGATCTGGTCATCACCGATCAGACCATGCCCAAAATGACCGGCCTGGAGCTGACCGAGGAAATCAAGCGCCTGCGACCGGACATCCCGGTCATCCTTTATACGGGCTTCAGCGAGGAAATCACCCCCGAAAAAGCCGAAAAAACAGGCGTAAGCGCTCTCCTGATGAAGCCGCTTCTGGTCAGCGAAATGGCTAAAACCGTTCGGCGGGTCCTGGACAACCGCCATTAAAAACACTTTCAGGCCGGGCGGACTATTTTAAACTCTTTTTGGACAGTTAGGTTGAAAAAGTATACCCCCCAATGGGGTCACTCATTGAAATTATAAGGTGACGAGTCAAACACCGTTCCGTCTTCAAGACGGCCTGTATAATGAATTCGAACTTTGTCCCCTTTGATTGCGCCCATTTTTTCTCCTTTCTCCCCGGCCGACGGATAAAAAAATAATCACGCCCGGGAACCGGTCTTTTCTCGGGCCAAAGACTTCTTTGGGTTGTTTGGATTGGTATAATTAATCGCTTGGGCCTTTCCGGGTCGACCAACCCTGCCCAGGAAAAACAAGAACCATTTTTTAAACTTAACGCCCTGCCTTGAAAATGTCTAATGACCCGCGGCAGAAAAAAAGGAAACCATATCGACGATGAAACGGCCGATGGGCTGTTGGCGCCCGAATTTGACCCCTTCGAGTTGTTTGGCTCTCAGCTTCCCCCACAAAAGTTGTTCGGCTTCGGTGGAGTCACGCCTTAAAGTTCCAGCCGGTTTCGTAAGGTTCGACATAATTTTTCTGTTCACCTCACCAACCTGGGCAGATAGGTCGCTATCTCCGGGGCCAGCATCAGCAAAATAACGCAAAGGATATAGGCGGGCAGAAAATAGAGCGTCCCTCTGAAGACATTCTCGATGGGGACATCCGGGGCCATGCCGGCCACCACGAAAGTGGTGGCTCCGACCGGGGGGGTGACCGCCCCCATGGTCGTGATCACGGTAATGGTCACGCCGAACCAGATGGGGTCGTAGCCCAGTTCGACGGCCACCGGGAAAAAAATGGGGATGGTGATCAAGAGCAAGGCCAGGGCGTCCATGACCGCGCCGCCTATGATAAAGATGGCGAAGATGATGGCCATGACGACAAAGTGAGGCACGGGCAGGCCGACCACCCATTCGGCGATGTTGAAAGGGATGCGGGTCACGGCCAGGAAACGGCCGAAGATCATGGCTCCGGCCACGATGACGATGACCATGCAGGATATGCGCAGGGTATCCGCGATAGAAGCGATAAAGCCTTTCCAGGTCAGTCGGCCCTGGATCAGGCTGAGGACCAGGGCGAAAAAAGAACCGACCGCTCCGGCTTCGGCCGGGGTGAAGATACCGAAAAGGAGACCCAGCATAACCAAGGCGAAGAGAATGATCATCTCAAACCCCCCGGTCAGAGACCGGACCTTCTCGCTAAAGGTGGCTGGAGGGCCGACCGGGCCCCATCCGGGGTGCAGAAGACAGACGCCGTAAACGGAAAGAATCAAAAGCACGGCCAGGACTAGCCCCGCCCCGATCCCGCCGTAAAAAAGCCTGGCGATGGACTGTTCGGTGGACAAGCCGATGACGATCAGGACCACGCTGGGGGGAATGACCACGCCCAGGGTGGAACCGCAGGCGATGGCGCCGGTGCTGAGGCGAGAATCGTATTTATACCGTCTCATCTCGGGCAGGGCCACCGTGGTCATGGTCGCGGCCGTGGCCGCGTTCGAGCCGCAGATAGCCGCAAAGGCCGAACAGGCCAGGACCGTGGCCATGGCCACCCCGCCGCGGATGTGTCCGACCCACTTGTAGGCCGCCCGGTACAGTTTCTCGTTGACCCCGGAATAAAAGGCGATCTGGCCCATGAAAATGAACAGGGGGATCACCGTCAGTCCGTAGCTGGAGAAAGTGGACCACAGGGTCGCGCCGAGCATGTTAAGACTGGCCTGAAAGGAGACGACATAGCAGAAGCCGCAGAATCCGACGATGCCCATGGCGAAGCCCACGGGCATGCCCAGAAAGAACAGGACCAGGAGCAGGATGACAATGCCCAGAATGCCCACGGCGGCCGGACTCATCCCTGGACCTCCTTTTCAGGGAACAAGGCCAGGAGCAAATCGGTCAAAAAGACCAGGGCCAGGGCGGCGCAGCCCACGGCCGTGCCGTAAACAAAAGGATAATAAATGATCCTGAGCGACTCGGACACCTCGCCCGTCCGCCACAGGGTCCAACCCTTGGCCCCGATCTGCCAGGCGATCAAAATAAAAAAAACCAGGCACAGGGCGCTGTTGGTGACATTTAAAAACCGCCGAATATTTTTGGCAAAAGAATTGACCAGCACGTCCACGGCGATATGGCCGCGCCTGATTTGAGTGTGGGCCAGGGCCAGGGCCGCGGCCATGGCCCCGAAATAACCCATCAGCTCATAGGCCCCCGGAATAGGGACCCAGACCAGGCGCAGGAAGATGTTGCCGCAAGTGAGCAGAATCATGGCGGCGAGAAAGGCCCCGCCGATCCAGAGCAGGCATTGGCTGAAAAACCGGTTGATTTTTTCCACGGTCTTCATCGGGGACGCCTTCCACAAAAGGTCTTCAATTTCTCGAGGCCGAGGGACGAAGCTTGTCAGCCGGAGGTTGACTTGCCAGCCCTGCGAAGCCTTGACCGGGTTGGGTCTTCGCCCTGAGGGCGATCACAGGGATCGCCCCTACCGGGAGTGCTTTTTGATCAAGGTCTTGATGTCGTCGACAATAGCCTCGCCGGGCAGACCCTTGGCCTTGGCCTCCTCGATCCACTTGTCGGTGATGAATTTAAGCTTTTCGTCCCATTTGGCCTTTTCTTCCGGCGACAAGGCGATGAATTCCACCTTCTGGGTCTCCTGGGACCATTTGTTGGCCTCTTGGACGTGGTTGTCCATGTAGTCGCCGGTCCATTCGCACTGCTCGACGGCCAGATCGTCCAAGACCTTTTTGACCTCGTCAGGCAGGGAGTTCCAGGTCTTCATGTTCATGACCACGGCAAAGGGGTAGACCACCGTGTCGGTCAAGGTGACGTACTTGCACAGCTCGGCGTACTTGAAATCCTTCATCACTTCCAGGGAAGAAAACAGTCCCTTGACCACGCCTTTCTGCAAAGCTTCCGGGGTGGCCGACATGGGCATGCCCACGTCGTTGCCGCCCCAGGCCTTGATGATCATGGCCGCGCCGCCCGAGGCCCGGATGTCCAGGCCCTTGAGGTCCTCCAGGTTCCGGACCGGAACCTTGGACATGATATTGGACGGCGCGGTGACAAACATGGTCAAAACCTTGACCTGAGCGAATTCCTCGGGTTTGTACTTATTGTAGAGGTCCCAGAGCACCCGGCTGCCGACCAGGGCGTTGGGTATGCCCAAGGGCAGGCTGGTCGAGTTAGTGACAATAAAACGGCCCGGCTGATAGGCCATGCACAGGCAGCCGATATCGGCCTGGCCGGCGATGACCCCGTCCATCATGTCCTTGGCGTCCAAAAGTGTGCCGCCGGGATAAGTGTTAATGAGGACCTTGCCCCCGGTGCGCTTTTCCACTTGCCTTCCAGAGCGCTCCATCTGGACGCAGGGAAAAGTCGGGGCGGGCGGAAAATTAGCGTAGCTGAGCTTGATCGGTTCGGCGGCCGCGGCCGGAACCGGCCCCAGGACTCCCAAACAAAACACGGTTAAAAGTACTCCTATCAGGCCGATAACGGTTTTTCCCCTCATGATTCAAACCTCCTTGATTTTGGTCGAAAAGCAAAATATCCGGATCAGGTCCGGTAATCGTAGACTCTTTGGCTCTTGCGTTCGCTCCGCGGCAGATCGCCGTAATTGACAATCTCCACCTGGACGCTGATCATCAGCCCTTTTTTGATTCGGCTCTTAATATTCTCAGCCAGGCCCGGGTCGCCGGCCGAATCGCCGCCCTCGGCCCGTTCGATCTTGACTTTCATATAATCCCGGCCATCCTCGCCTCGGGTTAAAACCACCTGGTACTCGGAGCCGACCCCTTTGACACTGGAAAGAATTTCATCGGTGTGACCGGGATAGATGTTCACGCCCCGGAAGATAATCGTATCGTCGGACCGGCCCAGGATGCGGTCGTGGCGGGGCAGGATCGAACCGCAGGGGCAAGCCCCGGGGATGACCCTGGTCAGGTCCCTGGTCCGGTAGCGGATCAGCGGCGCGCCTTCCTTGCGCAAGGTGGTCACCACCATCTCGCCGGTCTGGCCTTCCGCCACCGGTTCGAGAGTGGCCGGGTCCAGGACTTCCAGGATATAGTAGTCGGCCCAGTAATGAATGCCGTGGTGATGGTGGCACTCCAGGCCGGTGCCCGGACCGTAAAGTTCGGTCAGGCCGGGGATGTCGAACATGTGTTCGAGGCCGAGCAAATCCTTGATCCTGGCCCGCATGGCCTCCGACGACCGTTCCGAGCCGTAAATCATCTTTTTCAGTTTGATCCGGTCCTTGATCCCCCGGCGGCGGACTTCCTCGGCCAAAAGCAGGCCCATGGAGGCGGTACAGCACATGACCGTGCTTTCCAAGTCCAGCAGAAGCTGGCACTGCATCTCCAAATTGCCCGGCCCGGCCGGGATAGCCATGGCCCCGAAAAGTTCGCAGCCCCGCTGGAAGCCGACCCCGGCTGTCCACAGGCCGTACCCGACGCAGATTTGAACTCGGTCTTGCCGGGTCAGTTCGGCCATCTCGTAGCAGCGGGCGAAGAAATGAGCCCAGTCGTCAAGGTCCTTCTGCGTGTATGACAAGATTTTGCGTTTACCCGTGGTCCCGGTCGAGGCGTGAATGCGGACGATCTCCTCGAAAGGGACGGACCGGAGAGGAAAAGGGTAGCCGGACCGCAGATCGTCGGCCGTGGTGAAGGGCAGACGCCGCAGGTCATCCAGGCTTTTGATGTCCTCGGGTTTGACCCCGGCTTCATCCAGTTTGATCCGATAGAAATCCGAACCGCCGTACGCGTGGGCCACGGTCCACTTTAAACCTTTGAGCTGGACAGCGGCCAGCTCATCTTCGGATGTTATTTCAGGCATGAAGGTCGCTTTGATCATTTTGCCGCCTACTGGTTGAATTCAGGTCTAATTTTATTGGTGGCTTATTCATTCCCCAGCCAAGATCATCAGATCGTAATTCTCACGGACCTTATCCGCGCTGAAGAGGCCGTCCTTGACTTCCTCGGCCACCTTGCGATCCGGCCCCGGGAAAAGAGAACCTTATCCCCGCCGCCAGCTTCCTGGTAGTCCCGTGTCCCCTGGGGGACATCCTCGACCACGTCCTTGGTGGTGCAAAGATATTCCCTCCCGTCGGGATAGTAAAGCTTAATCACGTCTTTTTCGGCCGGACCAAACCGGTGTTGGAAGTAGAACACACTACGTCCGTGGTTTCAACTTCTGTAGGAGCAAAGCTTGTCTTCGCCCCGGCCAAGCTTTGACCCATCTTTGACGTCAAAATTTTATTTTCCCGCAAAAACAAGGCGTTATAACAGGATAAATTTTCTTGGCACTACCGGTTCTTTGCGGGGCCATGGTCAAGCTTCCTTTGCTCTTTGAAAGAAGCGATAACGGCTTCTCGGTCAGCGGCCTCTTTCCGTGCCTGACAGGTATTCATGCAAACGAGGCAGCGTTTTTCGTTGTGAATGACCTCCTTGACTTTTAACGGCGACGGGTTCTTTGAAGTTAACCCTTCCGGAATAGACTTCACTATATCCGCCGCCACGAGACAGTATATCGGATTTGATTTCTTTGACCCGACGCATGCGAGTCCCCAAAAGGTATGGGATATTCCCACTGCTGTCCAACAATTATATAAGGCATAACTGTTGTTTATCTGGGTGAGGATGGGGATAGTCATCTGGTTTGAGGAGTCTGATCAGGTCTCGTCGCTCGAAAAGATTGAGTTGGAGGAGGCGCAGTATCTTTGAAATGGAGAGGGCTATTTGGGCCATGAATTTCATGAAGGCCAGGATCAGGTAGACACACATAGCCACCCAGACCTGGGTCAGGACGGCATTGTGAGAGGCGCCCAGGAAGCTCTTAATCTTGAGGTTCTGCTTGATGCACTTGAAGAAAATTTCTATCTGCCAGCGTTCCTTGTAAATATCGGCAATGGTCTTGGCCGAGAGTTTGTGGTTATTGGTCAGGAAGACGTAATCTCGCTTATGGACGGGGTCGTGATAGAGGATGCGCCTTTTTTACCTGACCCGAAGTTCAACACGTCACCCCTGGGCAAGCAGGGGTCCAGAGAAGGACCATACCGAAGACCTTCGTTCACTGAGCACTTACACCGGATGTTCCCGTATTCAAAATGGCTAACTATATGAAATAGCTTGTGCTATTTATTTTTTTGGCTTAAGGTGGAATAACCCGTCAAACCGGACGGTTAGACCTTTCTGACACGTACCCACCAGGCCATCAGCAAGGTCTGGAGGCCGCTCAAGGCGGCAAAATACCAAGCCCATAAAGGCCAGCCCCGCCAGACCGGACCGACTCGGCTCCATCGCCAGAAGTCATGGCCGGCCAAAAAGATCAAGGCGAAACCGGCCAGGAACCAGAGCTGGCTCCGGGACGGGCGCGGCCGGGGCAGCGAACCGGCCACCAGACTGACCGCGACATAGGCCAGGACCGACCCGGCTATGACCGGGACCGCCGGCAAGAATCCCCCGTCGGGTAACAGCCCCAAGGCATAGGCCCCGACCAGGACCTCGCCTGTAATGATGGAGGCCAGACCGGCGGCCGGGCGGGGATTTTGGAGATAAAGCCCGAAAAAAACCGTGGGAAAAAGGACGGCCAGACCGGTGAAGGCCTGGGTGGCGATCTGGAGGATGGTGGCCGGCGGATTCACGGCCAAGGCCAGTCCGGCCAGGGCCAGACCGACCACGAAAATCCGGCCGCCCATGGCCGACTGGGGCGGCCGGCCGGACAGAAATGGGTAGAGGTCCCGTGAAAATATGGAGGATAGGGTCAAAAGCTGGGAATCCATGGTCGACATGAGGGCGGCCAGCCCGGCGGTCAGGATGAACGTCCCCATGAGGTCTCCATGTAATTGGGTCATCAAAAGCGGCACGATATTGTCGGCCGCCTGACCGGTCAGGCCCGGAAAATGAAGCCGGCCGATCAGGCCCAGACCCACGGGCAGAAAAAAAACCAGGGTGCAAACGGCCGGATAAAAAAGCATGGTCCGGGACAGGGCCTTTTCACTGCCGGCGCTGTAAAAACGCTGAAACAACTGGGGAAACATCGGATCGCAAAAAAACCACAGCAACAGATAGCTGAACCAGATTTCCGGCCCGAAACGGCCCTGGCCGCCCGGCCGGGACAACAATTCTGGATGGTTTTCCAAAAGTCGAATCCCGGTCCCCTCCAACCCACCGTAATGACCCGCCGCCATGATCAAGGCCGAAGTCATCAGGATCACCATGAGCAGGCCTTGAAAAACGTCCGTCCAGGCCACGGCCCGCAGACCGCCGCGCAGGGTGTAAGTAATGATGACCACCGTGATCAGGGAAGCTCCCAGCCACTGGGGCCAGCCGAAAATTTGTCCGAGGACGTATCCGCCGGCCAGGGGCTGAAGGGCCAGGTAGGGCACGGTGAACACCACCATGACCAGGGCGAACAAGACGGTCAGACCACGATGTTGGTAAATTTTTTGGACCAGCTCGGGCGGAGTGACCAGCCCGAAACTCCGCCCGGCCTGCCAGATTTTTCGCCCCACCAGCCAGAAAGTCAGGGCCATGAATCCGGTCCCGAAACCCATGATGGGGAAAAAAGCCAGACCGTCCCGGTACCCCGCCCCCGAAGCCCCGAAGATGGTGAAAGCGCTGAAATTCGTGGCCGCCATGGTGCCTAAAAGCACAAAGGCCGACAACCCGCGTCCGGCCAGAAAATATTCGCTGGGTGAGTCCTTCAGCCGGCTGCGGGCCAAAAAGCCCAAAACCAGAACCAGGGCAAAGTAAGACCCGATGACACAAGCCTTGGTAATCATTTTCCTGCCTCCATAAAAAAAGACGGCCACCCGATGCGAATCGGGATGGCCGTCGGCCTGGACATAATCCGCGACTATTGATTACCCTATTTTTCGACTTAAAACAAGACGGTATATTTATAAATTTTAACTATCCAATGAACGGGGACATGGAACCGGCCCCGGGGGGAGAGGGCCCTGATGGCTGAGTGGTCCCGGCAACTTGATGGCCGGGCGCCGCAGGCGCAAGAGGCCTGTCCACCCCTTTCACAGCCCTTCTCATTAAAAAAAACCGATGCTTACCAAAATGAACCGCAATTCCAATATACCAGAGGGTCCACCCTTCATTGAACCATTACTGAAAGACGGCCGTGATTCGAGGACGAGCCACAGAGGCCTTTAAGAATCATTATTTTTTTAAAAGGCCTGCCAATACATCGGAGATAAAAACTATATTTTCCAATATTCGTTAAAAAATTCTAGATATTGTGTTATGGCGGTTCTTTGACACCACATAGAGTATAACTTATTAAAATTTATAATAAATTGAAATAATATTCTTGACATTATCATTCAGAAATGATCAAATCTAGTCAAACGAGCTTCGTTTAACCCGGCGAGGTTTTGGGCTTCCGAAATCTAAGCCCCGAAAAAAGTCAGGGGGGGAATATGTTAATGGGCAAAAACTCCTTAAAAAAAATTCGGGAGCAGTTGCTGATGAGCAAGGCTGAATTGGCCCGAAAGGCTGGAGTATCCCCGTTGACTATCGACCGGATTGAGGGCGGGAAAAGCTGTCGCATGGAAACCAAGCGCAAAATTATCCTGGCCTTGGGTTATTCCTTGGAGGAAAAGGACAAAATCTTCGGAGAAGACTGTTAGTCTTCCTGGCGGGATATGGGGGAAAAGTGACGCTCCCTGGCCGCAAAAAAAATATTTTAGGCCTTGATATCGGTTCATACTCGATCAAGGCCGTCCTTTTGGATCAAACCAAGTCCGGTTTGATTTTGAAAGATTTGGGCCTGATCAATCTGCCGCCCGGCGCCGTTGTCGAAGGCACCGTTCAAGAGAAGGAGGTAGTGATCAACGCCATTAAAAAATTGCTCAATTCTTTGAAAATCAAAGCCAAGAACGTGGCCACTTCCATTTCCGGCTATTCGGTCATAATAAAAAAGATCAATCTGCCCCAACAGGTCAGGGAGGAGTTGGCCGAGAACATCGAGGTCGAAGCGGAGCAGTTTATTCCTTTCGACATCAGTGAGGTGAACATAGATTTTCAGATTCTGGGTCAAAGCGCCGGGCAGGAGGACCAAATGGAAGTCATCCTCGTGGCGGCTAAAAAGGAGGTGATCGACAATTACATCGAGTTGTTGGTCGAGGCCGGCCTGGTGCCGACCATCATCGATGTGGACGTGTTCGCCCTGCAGAATGCCTTTACCCGGAATTATCCAGAAATTCAAGGGACGGTGGCCCTGATTGACATCGGAGCCAACAAGATGAACATCAACGTGATCAAGGAAGGGATTTCCTTGTTCACCAAGGATGCCGCCCTGGGCGGGGCCCGGATCACCGAGGACATCCAGGACAGGAACGACGTGGACTATCAGACGGCGGAAGGGATCAAAACGGGCGGTCTGGAGGCGCCGGATCAGGACATTATTGAAGAGATAATGGGCCGGGCCGCGGAAAACTGGGTGGCCGAAGCCAAGCGGACCCTGGACCTCCTGGCGACCAACTATCCCAGCGAAGTTCTCCAGGCGGTTTATCTCAGCGGCGGCTCCTGTCGGATCAAGGGTCTAACCGACTATTTTCAGCAAGAAATAGCCGTGCCGGTTCATATCCTTAATCCTTTCCTGCAAATCGGCATCGATCAGAAAAAATTCGATCCGGCTTACCTCGAATACATCGGGCCCCAGGCTTCAATCGTCGTGGGACTGGCCTTAAGAAGGGGGGAAGAAATTTGATCCGGATCAACCTCCTTCCAGTCCGGGCCTTCAAGAAGAAAGAGAACATCAGGAAACAAGTCTCCATTTATGTCCTGACCGTCCTTTTTCTCGTCGGCGTAATGGGCTTTTTTTATATGAGGAAAGCCAACGTGGTCCGGGAGCTCGAGACCGAGCAGGCCGTCCTGGCCGACCAGGAAAAAAAGCTTAAGGAAACGGTCAAGGAAGTCGATGATCTGAAGAAGGAAGAAGAAGAACTTCAAGAAAAGCTCAAAGTTATCGCCGAGCTAGAAACCAAACGGACCGGTCCGGTCCGGATTCTGGATGAAGTCGGTCGGAGGATTCCGGCGGGCAAGGCTTTTCTGGTCGCCTTGACCAAAGAAAGCGATAAACTGGGCGTCAACGGCGTGGCCATTGACAACGAGACCATCGCCCTGTTTTTATCGAAATTGGAGCAATCCGAATATTTCGATAATGTCCAACTGGTTAAATCTTCACAGGAAATCAGAAATGAAATGCGGCTGAAGAGCTTTGCCATCAACTGCAACATCGTCTTGGCCCGGGAAGAAGCCCAAGCGAGCGAAAAAGGACAGGACAAGGACCAAGCCAAGAAGGCCAAGACCGCGTCCAAATAGTATCGGGAGATCGGAGTGAAACTGCCGGCCCTGCCTTGGGAAAAACTGGATAAATTGAAGAAGCCCCACAAATTGGGCATCTTCTTCGGCACCATCCTCGTTTTGGCCGCGGGGTTTTTCTTTCTGTTCTATCAGCCGCTCCAGAATGATATAACCGGATTAACCGAGGAAATAGAAAAACTGGAAACCCAGATTCTTCAGCATCGGAAAATAGCCCGGGAAATGAATAAGTTCAAAGAGCAGCTCGATGATGTCCGTCTTCAGTTCGAGTTCGCCCGGCGTCTTTTGCCCGACACCAAGGAAGTGGACCAGCTTCTGCGTGATATTTCAGACAAAGGTGGTCAGTCCGGCCTCAACGTTATTCTCTTTCAGCCCAACCTGCAGGATGAACTCAAGGACTTTTACGCCGAGATTTCCTTTGACATGCAGGTCGAGGGCCCCTATTTGAATGTAGCCAGATTTTTCTATGAATTAGGCCGGCTGCCCAGGATCGTCAACATCAAAGACATCAAGATGACCAATCCCCGGTTGATTGAGAACGACATAGTCTTAACGACCTCCTGTCAAGGCGTCACCTTCCGCTTCCTCACCCCCCAGGAGCAGGAGGCCGTAAAAGAGGCCAAGGCGGCCGAAGGCAAGAAAAAGGCTAAAAAGAAATAGGATTAGGCACAAGAGCCACACCAATGAAAACTTGCTTCTACCATCCGGTTCGATTTTTCAGGCTGCGGCCGTGGCGTTTGGTTTTGGTCGGGCTGGTGGCTTTAGCCTTAGGCAGCGGGCCGGGGTGCGGTTTCCTGGGCGGAGGGGATAAGGAAGAGCCCAAGACCAAGGTTTCCGTGACCGTCAAGACCAAGGAAGGGGCCGAGCCCGAAAAAACCACGCCGGCGCCTCCGGAAAAAAAGGCCCCGGAAAAGGCCCCGGAAAAGGCGCCGGAAAAGGCGCCGGTGGAAGAGAAACTGACCTTGGAAAAGCTCCAGGCCATGCAGGAGGCCAAAGCCAAGGAATATATATTTCAGCCCGAAGGCCTGCTTGATCCTTTTCGGCCCATCGAGGGGGCCAGTCAAGTGCGGAGGGTTGAGGCCGCCCCCGAACACGAAGCGCCTTTGACCCCTTTACAAAGAATGGAGTTATCCCAGGTCAAATTGGTGGCCGTCGTTCTGGCCGGCGAAGGCACCAGGGCCCTGGTCGAAGATTCAACCGGTCTGGGTTACATTGTTGAGGTCGGGACGCCCATAGGGACCAATAAAGGCAAGGTAGTGGGTATCTATGATGACCGGGTCGAGGTGGAGGAAGTCTATAAAAATTACCTCGGCCAGACCAAGACGCGCCTCTCGGCCTTGAAGCTCAGAACCATTGAAGGAGAACAGAAATGAACCGGGGAAAGACGTCTCTGGCGACGATCCTCTTAATCTCCTGGTTGGCTGGTTTATTTTTGGCTTGCGGCACCGCCGAAGTGGCGACCCGGCCCGGCCCGGCGGCCGAAAGAGCCGAAGAAAGCCGGACTGCGGAGGTCACCCCGATTGTGACCGGAGTGACCGCCCAAACGGAGGTCAAAGAAACCAGGATCGTCATCGCCGGTAACCGCCTTCTGACTTTCACCTCGTTTTTACTCCCCCAGCCGCCTCAAATTATGGTGGACGTCAGTGCCGGAGCCGGACCTTCGGTGCTGGGCTTGACCACGGTTATGAACGGCACGGTGGATAATATTCAGGCGGAACCGGTGGCCGGAATGGAGAACCTGATCCGCTTCAGGATCAACCTGGCGGCCAAGACCAACTATCAGGTCACTCGTGATAACTCCAATTTGGTGGTTTCAATTGAAAACTTGCCGGGGACCGTCGCAAGGGTCTCCGGGGCGGCCACTAAGGTCGAACAATTCAAAATCACGGATGAACCCTTGACGCCTCAGCAAACCAGCGGCGGAACCGCCGAAGTGACCGGCGTGGATTTTCAGCCTTTGGACCCGGCGGGCCGGACCCGGTTGGTGATCAGGACCAATAAGGTGGTCCAGCCCGATGTCTCGGCGCGGGACAGCGGCCGGACCGTGATCTTGTCTTTATCTCCGGCCCTTATACCTTCACACCTGACCCGACATCTGGACACCTCCTATTTCCGAAGCGCGGTCGATTTCATCAAACCAGCCCAGGCCGGGGCCCGGCAGGTGAATTTCATCATCAAACTGCGGGAACCCACCCCTTATCATCTGGGACAAAAAGGGGTGGTCACCTACATGGATTTCGATCCTTCAGCGGTTGCCCCCAAGAAGGTCGAACTGCCTGCCGCCGGAGTCGCTGGACCGGCCGCGGCGGCCGCTGAAAGGCCGTCCGCACCCGCCAAGGCCCCGGACAAAGAAGAAAAGATCGCGGTCCAACCGGCCGAAACCGAACGGAAACCGGCCAAAACCTACAAGGGCGCGCGTATATCCCTGGATTTTCAAAACGCCGATATTCACAATATTTTAAGGCTGATCGGCGAAGTCAGCGGCAAGAACATGGTCGTTTCCGATCAAGTGACCGGCAAGGTCACCTTAAAGCTCAAGGATGTGCCCTGGGACCAGGCCCTGGACATCGTGCTCCAAACCCAGCAACTGGGCATGGTTGAGGTGGGCAACGTCATTCGGGTGGCGCCCTCGTCAGTGCTCCGGGCCGAAAAAGAGGCTTATTTCGCCGAACAAGAACAGGAATTAAAACGGGAACAACTGGCGCCCCTTCAGCAGAAGGTTTTAATCCCCAAATACCTTTCGGCCACGGATATGGCCCGGGAATTAAGCAAGGTCCTGCCCGGCGGCCGGACCGAGGCGGGGGAAAGCTCCTGGCTGGCCGCCGAGCAAGGGCGCGGCCGGGTCACCGTGGTGGGCAACGATATTTACGTCCAGGCCGACGCCCAGACCCTGAGCCAGATGGAAGGCATTTTCGATAAATATGACCGGGCGGCCAATCAGGTCCTGATCGAATCCCGGATCATCGAGGCCTCGACCTCCTTTTCCAAGAACCTGGGGGTCAACTGGGGCGGCCACTGGACCCAGGATGACCCGAACATTCTCTCCAGCACCACGGAAACCTGGGGCCTTTACGGTTTAGGCGCGCCGGCCGGCGGCGGGATGGCCGCCATCGGCAGCGGCGGAGCGGCCGTCAACCTGATCACCCCGCCAGCCACCGGCCTCGGTCTGGGTTTCGGCATTATTTCCGACACTTTCTCGCTGGACGCCAAGCTGTACGCCATGGAGCAGACCGGCGAAGGCCGAATCGTCTCCGCCCCCCGAATCATGGCCAACAACGACGAAGAGGTTCATATCAAGCAGGGTCAGTCCGTGCCCTATGAAACCGTGAGCGCCAACGGCACGGAGATTCAGTACAAAGAGGCCGTGTTGTCCCTTAACGTCAAGCCCCACATCGAGGAAAACGGCAAGATCATCACCATGGACATCACCGTAACCAAGGACACCCCCAACTATCAACTGACCACCCGCAACCCCCCGATCAACACCCGGGAGGCCAAGACCAAGCTTATGCTCAAGGACGGCGAGACCGTGGTCATCGGCGGGATCATCATCGACGAAAAGTCCAAATCCATCAACCGCGTGCCGGGATTGCACCGGGTGCCCATCATCGGCCATTTATTTAAAAACTATCAGATTTCAGACAGCAAGACTGAACTGTTGATCTTTTTGACCTCGCACGTCATTCCGGTCAAGATTTAGCCATAACCTTATTCCCAAGCAAAGGCCGCCTGTCAGACGGCCTTTGCTGTTTTAGCGGTTGATGATCGACAAAGGCACCCGGCCGGATCTGGAGAGCTTGGTGACGGTGACAGCCTGCGCCCGCCCGGCAAGGCTCGGCGGACGGGTCAAACTTTGGCAGGCGGGTCGGAAATGGACATCACCGTGCAAGAAGAGGTTAAGCGGCCGACCACGTTATGCTCGATGACCCTGTCCTGGTCCGCCCAAGGGAATCATACTAGTACTATGTTGCCATCAAATATATACTAACTATCCAATCAAACCCGGCACGACTTTGCATCCTGGCCTTGTCATTTTCCAAGGTAACCAGGGCGTGTGACAATACGTCCTCGACCGCCTCCAGGCTGTTAAACACCCTATTGGGAAAGCATTTCTCTCGGATTTCGGATGACGCGGCTGAGGAACAATTTTCCGCCAGCCATGCCGAGCCAGCAGGCGGTAAACCGTCGATTTGGGAACCGAACGCCCAACGGCCTTCTCGTAGACCTCTTTCACCTCGTTGACCACCAGCACCCCGCCGGCTCTGGCTTTTTGGAGAAACTGCCCTAAAAGTCGAGCCTCTTCCTCCAGGCTGAGATTAGCCCGATGTCTACCGCCTCGGCCTTCTCCGAGTAAGACTTTTTCCCCTTGAGAAAAATACTGGGACCATATTTTCTTGACCGTGGCCGGACGCCAGCCCACCGCCAAGGCCACTTGGTTGGAGGAAAAACCAAACAAAGCCCGAAGCCAAACACATTGAACTCTCCGAAAGTCCGCCTTGGTTTTAGTTTTCCTAAGCAAGGCCTCCAATTCCTTTTGGGCTTCTTGACTGATAGCGCGTTGGGGTCGCATTTTTTCCCTCCGGATAAAATATTCTCAGGTCCGAAGAGAATTATATATTAGTTACTATTTGATTGCAACTTGGTATTACTTCGCCTGGTAATAACGATGGATTTCCGAAGGGCCGGGTTTGACGATCCAGGGCGGGGGCAATTGATGCTTACGGGCCAGTTCCAAACCGACCCGCTCGGCTTCGGCCCGGCTGTCGAAAAAGCCGACCCGGATGCGATACCAGTTCTGGCCCTTGATCTCCTTCTGATAGGAATAAACATGGTAAGGCATTTTCATCAAGGCGTCCATCAGACGCAAGGCCCGGTCCTCGTCCAAGGTGGACAAGACATTGATGACCCAGACGGTTTTGGCCTCGGGCGGAGCGGGCTTTTCGATTCGGGCCTCCTTTTCTTCAGCAGGCCGTGTTTCGACCACGGGTGCGGTTATCTCGGCCGAGGGCGTGGCGGGCGCAATTCCGGATTCGGCGGGGGCGGTCGGCTCCCTTTCTGTTTCCTGGTCGGCCGATGGGCCGGATTCTACCGGCGGCGATTGTTCGGGCAAGGTCTCCCGGCCGGCCGGGGTCGTCTCGGACTCGGACAGAACCGCGGCCATTTCCCTGGCCTTTTGTTCCTCGGGCGTTAAGCGGTGAGTCAGGCTGGGCCGGGGTCGGGGAGCGGGGGCGGTTTTTTGAACGGCGATCTCCCGGCCGGCTTCCCGGTCCGGAGGCGGGCGCAAATAGAGAAAATAGGCCGCGGCGGCCGCGGCGGCCGTCAGGCCGATCAGCACCAACAAATATTCGAACGTGGATAGGCCGGTCCGGCTTTTCATGGAATTTTTTTGAGTCAGGGTCAACCCCGGCTCAGGTTAGGATTAAGTCTGATAACCAAGCTCGAAGGCCTTCAGGTTAACTTTTAGGAACTTATCCTTGGTATTGCCCTTGATGGCCTTTTTCAGGTGATCGGCGCTGACGGGCAGGCCGTCGACGTGTCTGGCCAGGGCGCCCAGCAGGACCATGTTCAAGGACAGGACCGAACCGGC
>Ga0209270_1001526_pt1 | contig 31211 bp, 28 predicted proteins | sample MTBAKSrepl1MetaG_FD_187456 | JGI IMG/M metagenome (GOLD analysis project Ga0209270, IMG submission 187456) | Enrichment culture microbial communities from Arthur Kill intertidal strait, New Jersey, USA, that are MTBE-degrading - MTBE-AKS1... | ecosystem: Environmental > Aquatic > Marine >...
TAAAACCAGCATTATTAAATGGTACCCGGAGAAGGAAGGACAGAGTTCAAATCTAACCTTAAAATTGATAATATGTCAGAGAAAAGCAACAAAACAACAAGGCGTACCTTTTTGTCTCAGACAGGTTTGGTAGCCGCCGGACTTACTCTTGGTGCCAATTCTGTAAGCACCCCGTCTTATGCAGGAATCGCCGGAGCCAATGAAAAGATCAGGGTCGGATTTATTGGAATCGGAAACAGGGGATCACAGCTTTTAAACCTGTTCATGCTGCAGCCTGATGTTGAGGTAGCAGCACTTTGTGATATTTATGAACCTTACCTGCATCGTGATCGCAATAAAGTTGATGCCAGATGGTTAAAGGATCTTGGGGAAAGGATTCCCAGGATGGGTGAGAAATTTCCGAATACTCCCAAAACATATACAGACTACCGGAAACTTCTTGAAGATAAAAGCATCGATGCGGTCTGCATTGCAACACCGGATCACTGGCATGCAGTGCAGACAATAGATGCACTTTCTGCCGGTAAGGATATTTATGTTGAGAAACCACTGACAGCTACAATCGTTGAGGGACGGAAAATGGTGGATGCATGCAAAGCAGCAAACCGTGTTGTAAGTGTTGGTCTTAACCGCAGGGGTAATCGTGCATATCAGAAACTTGCACAGGAGATCAAGGCAGGCAAGATAGGTCAGGTATCTGTCGGACGGGCTGCAAGGATAAGCAATATGTTTCCCAATGGAATAGGTAAGCTGAACCCGGAAGATCCTCCCAAAAATTTTAACTGGGATATGTGGTTAGGACCTAGGGCTTATCGTCCCTATCAGTACAATATTGCACCGTATATGTTTCGCTGGTGGAGCGATTATTCAACGCAGATGGGCAACTGGGGTGTCCATTATATGGATGCAATAAGATGGCTCATGGGAGAGACTGCCCCTGTGGCTATCAATGCCCAGGGTGGTAAATATGTTATTGACCATGATGCAGATATACCAGACACCATGCAGGTTACTTTTGAATTTGCATCTGGTAAGATTATCTCATTCAGTATCTATGAAGGCTCAGGAGGAGAGATGTTTCAATATGGTGAACTTGAGCTGAGGGGAACAAAAGGAAACGTTTATGCCAATGAGAGAGGATACAGGATCATTCCTTCGAGAAGCGGCCAGTTCCAGAACTGGGAAAGGCAGATTAAAGAGGAAGAGTTTAAGAATCCAAGCACCATGCTCGAAGATGGCAGCGCTGCAGACAGTACATCCGGACTGATACGGAATTTCCTGGATTGTGTTAAGAGCCGTAATGAACCTTTGTGCCCTCTGGAAGAAGGTCACCGTTCAACCTCTTTTGCACACCTTGCAAATATATCCCTTGCTGTTAAACAAAGACTTGAATGGGATTCTGTAAATGAACGTTTTACAAACAGTGAAAAGGCTAACGAATTATTGCATTATAATTACAGATCACCCTGGAAACTTTAGAATAAACTGATAATATTATCCTTTTGAAAGGGATCAGTCAGGTTGCTGATTTATAGTGAATTAGTTGATTATCAAAGATTTTTTGATATATAGCAGGTTATCCCGGCTTTTGCCGGGATTCTGTTGTTTTTATATATTTGTCTTGAAATCCGAAAATTTCATAAAGATGAAGAGAAGAAGTTTCTTACATCAGTCAGGCGCAATCTGTCTGTTTAGCTGCTTGAATTTCCTTCCCGGATCATGCAGGAAACCGGGTAAAAACATTTCCATAGTCGATGTAAAAGATGCTGTTGAAAAAGAGCCCCTGTTACAGCCCTTTGGTTTTAAAGGAGGATACTTAAGTGAGCTTTGGCAAACAGTGGCAAAAATAAGCAGTTCATCCGGCAATCATGCCATCGGTCTCGGAACCCAGAGTGTTCTCTGGTCTGATGCCTCTGTTTTTGTTAACAACAGTGAGGAAGAGGGTAACAGAATGATGTATTCCATTACACAAAAGGCCCTGGAAATTATTAAAGGGATGGATTTTGTAAATCCAATTGACCTTCTGGAGAGCATTTTTGATGAAGTTTATGAAAACGGGAAGATCATCACAGGCAGGAATGACCTGCGAAAAACATTTGCTCTGAATGCATTGGTGCCGGTTGATAATGCTTTGTGGCTGCTATATGCAAAAGAGAATAATATTACCAGCTTCGACAAGATGATACCACGGGAATTCAGGTCGGTATTATCAGAAAAGCATGAGAAAATTGCTGCAATACCATTGATCTCTTATGGAGTTACTATTCCCCAGCTAAAAGAGACAGTCGACGACGGATACTTTTTTATGAAAATTAAGATTGGTCAGCCCGGCTCACAAGAGGAGATGTTGCAGAAAGATATGGAGCGTCTTTCAGAGATACATAATACACTGAAAGAAGTTCGGACGTCACATACCAAATCAGGTAAACTGCCATACTATTTTGACGCTAACGGAAGATATGAGTCAAGGAATCTGTTTCTCAGATTTTTAGATCATGCAAAAAAAATAGGTGCTTTTGATCAGATAGCTATAATTGAGGAACCTTTCCCCGAGGAGAACGAGACAGATGTAACAGATATCCCGGTGCGGCTGGCTTCAGACGAAACTGCCCATACCGATCAGGATACTATTAGGAGGATTCAGATGGGATACAGGGCAGTTGCATTAAAACCTATAGCCAAAACCCTAAGCATGACGATGAAAATTGCCAGAGTATCCGCAGAGAGAGGGGTCCCCTCATTCTGTGCTGATCTTACCGTTAATCCCGTTTTAGTCGAATGGAATAAAAATTTTGCTGCCAGGCTAAGGTCTTTTCCCGGTCTGGAAAATCTGGGACTCCTGGAAAGCAACGGACACCAGAATTATACAAACTGGGAAAAGATGAAAGGTTATCTGCCGACACATAATAAACCGTGGGTTGAAGTTAATGACGGTCTTTATCTGACAGATAAAGAATTCTATGAAGCAGGCGGAGGAATATTTGAAAATATGCCCCACTACGAAAATTTGTTCAGATAATAATAGTCGCTAAATTTATGTTCAAAAATTGAATCCGGGTTGAAATGTTCAAAATGTTTTCTTAAACAATTTTAAAAATTAATATTTGACTTTTGCCGGTTTCTGAAAAATAAATTACAACGGAAAGATCATAAAAATAATAAGAATATGAGGATTCTGTTTACACTATTGGTTATACCTGTTCTCTTAATACAATGCAAACATAAAGAGAAGTATGAGTTGTTGGAACCACATAAGATATTTATTGAGAATATTACCACTAAGAATGAATCCTTTTACTCTGTTAGTGAAAAGGTCAGAAAAAAGCCGGAAAGCAGCTGTGCAATAGGCATGTTCGATTCAGGAATCGGAGGTTTAACTGTTTTCGATGCAGTTGTAAATGCCGATTTTTTTAATTCAGAAAGGGAGAAGCTGCCTGACGGAGTTAAGGATTTCAGTCATGAACAATTTGTCTACCTGGCCGATCAGGCCAATATGCCCTACAGCAACTATGCAGAGGAGGGGAATACAGATTTACTCGTGGAACATGTTTTAAAAGACGCTCTTTTTCTGTATAATAACAGATATCATGTTTCAGCCGGTTCAGATGAGGTGATGTATGATAAGCCGGATATCAAAGCTCTTGTGATTGCCTGTAATACTGCAACAGCTTATGGGAAACAGCATGTAGAAGAGTTAATGAAAATGACAGGATCAGGAATTAAGGTTATAGGCGTTATTGACGCGGGATGCAGGGGCGTACTTGAAATTACCGGCAAAGAAGAGGACGCAGCAATTGCAATATTTGCCACTCCCGCTACAGTCAGTTCGGAGGCTTACGTCAAAACCCTGAATAGTCTGAAAAGTCAGCATAAAGGGGATATCAGGATTATACAGCAAGGTGGCAGAGGTCTGGCCGAGGCAATCGATAATAAGCCTGATTTTATCAATACCGGCTACAAAAAACCTTATCCTGAATATAAAGGACCATCTTTATGGGATCAACAGTATACTATTCATAAGCATCTTCTGCCCTATTATAATTTCGACACTACTGCTTACAGGATGCTTTATAATAAAAACACTTTGCAATTATCTGACACCATAGAGATCAATTCCATAGAAAATTATACAAGATTCCATATTGTGAGTCTTGCCGAAAAACTCAGAACTGCAGAAGACACCATACCTTTAAAATCGATAATTCTGGGGTGCACACATTACCCGTATACCATAGAAATAATCCATAAAGTTCTGGATGAGCTGAGGAATACTGAAAGATACAGCCATTTCATATCTGATCCTGTTAATCTTATTGATCCTGCGCTTAATACGGCAAAAGAGTTATATCAATATCTGGCAGATAATGAACTTTTTAATGATGCAGGAGAAGCACGTCTTGAGAAGAGCAGGTTCTATATCAGTGTGCCTGACATATTTGAAGCATCAGTTGAAACAGTTGACGGGAAAAGGTTTACTTACGATTATCAGTACAAAAAGAGGAAGGCAAACCAGCTTATTGATTATACTCTGATTGTCCCACTGAATGAAGAACTTGTTTCCTCAGAACAATTGAATATTATTGAAGAGAGGTTACCTTATACCTACAGGTTAATTATAAACAAATGCAAATAAACAAAAAGTATTTTCTCCGTATAGTTATTTACAGCATTTTTGCAAGCCTGACAGTCATATCATGTTCAGCCGGGAAAAGCGAAAGTAATGTTGGCAGTGAACCTGAGACAGTTCTTAAGTTATCACCCTCAAATCATAATCCCCGTAACAGCGAGGGTGATTTTATTACACTTAAAGATGGCCGGATACTATTTATCTACAGCCACTATTACGGAGAGTCGGGCAGTGACCATGCTCCCGCATATTTAGCCGGCCGTTATTCGGAAGATGGCGGTAAGTCGTGGAGCGCTTCTGATGAAACAGTAATACCGAATGAAGGAGATATGAATGTTATGTCCGTTTCGCTGTTAAGACTCAAAAACGATAAAATAGCCCTGTTTTATCTTAGGAAGAACTCAACTGAAGACTGTATTCCATATATGAGAATTTCAACTGATGAAGCAGAGTCGTGGAGCGATCCGGTTAAATGTATAACCGATAAGCAGGGGTACTTTGTTCTTAACAACGACCGGGTAATACAACTGGAAGACGGCAGGCTCTTAATGGCTGTAGCTTTGCATAAAGTGCCGGGTGTGGAGTGGAGTGCAAAAGGTGATCTTTATTGCTATTATTCAGATGATAACGGAATAACATGGCGTTCGGGTGATAAAGTTCCGGACACTACTGAGATCATTACGCAGGAGCCCGGATTAATCGAAATGAAAGACGGGCGGATAATGATGTTCATCCGCGCCGGCGGAGGATTTCAACAGTTATCCTTCTCTTCAGACAGGGGAGTGACCTGGAGTCATATTGAACCGGGCAATATTCCTTCACCAGTTTCGCCCGCAACAATTGAGAAAATTCCGGGAACAGACGACTGGCTTATGGTTTGGAATAATAACGACGGAACTGATGAAAAAATCAGAGGCAATCGAACCCCTTTGACAATAGCCATATCGGAAGATGAAGGGAGAAGCTGGAAATTTATTAAAAATATTCATGATGATCCGGACGGATGGTATTGCTATACTGCAATTCATTTTGCAGATGACGGAGATATTCTGTTAAGCCATTGTGCTGGCAGCAGGTCCTCCGGAACCGGCTTGGCTGTGACTGATATCACACAGATAAACAAATCGTGGTTATGTAGATAAACCAGGATTATTTTTTAAATTGTTGATGTAGCAGTTTAAAAAAAACACTGCGAGTTATGTTGATATATGTGATTATTTTTCAATAAATTACAAGATCAAATTAAGGAGTATATGTTTTTATAGCATGAATACTATCACTTTATAATTGTTTTGGTTTGTTCCGTTTTATTTGTTAAATTTATAACTGTTTATCAAAAAAAAATTGAACTTGCCTAACTGCAGGGATATTGAAATTTGGACTTCATTTAAGAAAGGAGAAGCGAGTGCGTTATCATTTATTTTTTCTGATAATGCAGAGAAGCTTTTTCATTATGGATTAAAATTCACTTTAGACAGGGACCTGATTGAAGATTTAATTCAGGATCTTTTTTGTGAATTGATGGAACACAGGAGAACCCTTGGAAATACTGATAATATTCTTTTTTATCTTCTTAAATCTTTCAGAAGGAAATTAATGAGAAAGTTAAAAACCGAGCAAAGAACTGAACACACCATAAACTTTGAAGAGCAAGCATTTAATGTTGAATGGTCAATTGAACATGAATTAATTTCAAATGAAATCTCCAGGCTAAAAAATAACTGTCTTATTAAGGCACTTAAAAAACTTTCATCACGCCAGAAAGAAGCTGTCTATCTTCGTTTTTCAAGAGAATTGGATTATAAAGAGATTGCCAATATAATGGATATAAGCGTTGAGGCTTGTCGTAACTTAATTTCCAATGCAATAAAGAGGCTGAAGCAATCAATATCAGCTAATGAAAAGAACTCTGTCATAGGATTTCTGTTTGTAAATGAAAAAATTCCACACTGAAATATTTAGTGGATCTTTACAAAATATATTCTTAGGCTTTAAAGAATCATACGTCTGACTTTATACTTTGTAAATATTTTGCAACTGGTATATATCTTCAAGTATATAATCACATTTGGTTTATGAATTGTGTGGTGTGCATTATTTGTAAGTCAAGTATTATACAAGGTAAATTATTAAAATGTATATACTTGAATTATAGTTATTTATAAATAACATCATGCAATCAAAAATATAAATTTCAAAGCTCTCCGAAGAGTGCGGATTTAGATTCAGTTTCTCTGAAAAAAAATTCAAATAATTATGATGATGTTTTAATACATGTTGTCTTTATTATGTATAAGATTAAGTTCATGGAAATAGAAAATTATAAAAATTATACTACCGAAGAGTTTATACTTGATAATGATTTTATGGACTGGGTGTTGCATCCCAATCTGGACAGTAATAGTTTTTGGACTGATTTTATTGTCAGTTATCCTTATAAAACAAATGAGATACAGGAAGCAGTATTTTTAATTAAAACTTTATCTGTTATTGAACCTTCAATATCGCAGTTTCAACTTGACAGGTTATATTCTAACATTAAATCTTCCTCTTTACATACATGGGGGAAAGGCCGTTTTTTAGCAGGAGTTGCTGCTGTTTTACTATTGCTTGTTTCTGTTTGCGGTATATTGTATTATTTATCGCACCAAAAGCATATTTTACCTTTTGAGGCAGTAAATGAACTTCCGGTGAAGGGAAAAGTGATACTGCCTGATGGACAGGTGAATGAATTTGATACCGAGCAAACTCTTATAAAACAGAATTCCAGCGGACAGCTGACTATTAACAATGACACGGTCTTTCAGGGTAATTCATCTGTCAATCATGAAAAGGGAGAAATGACACATGTTATAATTCCTTATGGCAAGAGATCTGAGATTACACTTTCAGATGGAAGCAAAATATGGCTCAATTCGGGAAGCCGTTTATCATATCCCGTTAATTTCAATGCGGGCCCCAGGGAAGTTTACTTATCGGGAGAAGCATTTTTTGATATTAATGGTGGCTGGTCAAAACCCTTTCATGTAATTACAGGTGATTTAAAAATACTGGTATCAGGTACCAGGTTTAATGTATCATGTTATCCTAATGATGAGACTACCCAGGCTGTACTGATTTCAGGGAGCATTACTGCAAGAAAAAATAAGCGATTTACAACCACAGTAGATTTGAATCCGGGAGACAGAATTATATACAACAAGGAGCAGGACAATATTATTAAAGACCATGTTGATGTGGAGTTATATTCATCCTGGATGAATGGATATCTGATCTTTGAGAAAGAACCTCTTACAGACATATTCAAGAAACTTAAGCGCTATTATAACAAAGATATTTTAACAGAGAATCTCTCCGGCCAGTTAACTTTTTCAGGTAAACTTGATTTGGCCGACGATCTGGAAAAGGTATTGAAAAACATTTCTTTTACAATCCCTTTTTCGGTGGTGTGTGAAAATGACATTTACATTATTAAACAATAATATTTTAAATCTAATGCCTATGAATTAAAACTAAAAGACTGATTAACAGATTTAGGGAAGAAACCGGGCAATGCGGCCAAACAGAACCCGGTTTAAGTAATTTATTTTTAATAAATAATAAAGTTAACAAAAATATGAAAAAAAAACAGGATAAAGGGGATTTTATGAATAATATCCTAAAAACTATGCGTGTTATGCGAATCTGCTTGTTTTTATCAGTAATAAGTACCTCTCTGGTATTCAGTGCCTCCACATATTCGCAGAGCACGAAACTAACTTTGAATTTAAATGATGTAACAGTGAAAGAGGTAATTCAGACGATTGAGGATCAAAGTGAATTTATTTTCTTTTACCAGGATCAGCAAATTGACCTGACCCGCAGAGTAAGTATCCGCGCTAACGATAAAAATATTGAAGAAGTACTAAACAAATTGTTTGAAGGTACAAAAAATATTTATGCAATAAGCGACAGGCAGGTTGTTGTCGGTCTGTCACGAAGGCAGGCAGAAGAGGCTTTGGCATCTTTAAAAAGAATTACTGGGCCATTAGAGAATTTGGAGCTTCAGCAAAAAAGTATCAGCGGTTCAGTTACTGACAGCAACGGATTACCATTGCCAGGTGTTTCAGTTATTGTAAAAGGCACAAGTATTGGAACGGTTACAGGAGCAGATGGCAAATTTTTACTCTTTATACCGGTTACTGCCGAAATCCTTCAGTTTTCGTTTGTCGGAATGTATACTCAGGAAGTTGTCATTGAAGGGCAGACAACTTTTAGCATTGTGATGGAGGAGGAGACAATTGGATTAGACGAAGTTGTGGCAATTGGTTATGGAACTATGAGAAGAAGTTCTGTCACAGGAGCTATATCAAGAGTAGAAAATATAACTCTTGACCAGGTTCCTATTTCAAGTGTAGGTAAGTCTTTACAAGGCCGATTGGCAGGAGTTCATATTTCAAATCCTAATAATTCACCAGGACAACCTGCACATATTATAATAAGGGGAAGGGGATCCATTTCAGCAGGTAATGATCCTTTGGTTGTTGTCGACGGTTTCGCCGGAGGAAGCCTTGAACAGCTGAGTATGCATGATATTGAGTCCATTGAAGTTTTGAAAGATGCAGCGGCAGCAGCTATATATGGTTCAAGAGGCTCCGGGGGAGTAATTATTGTAACAACAAGAAAAGGTAAAACCGGTGCTCCGCAACTTAATTTTAATGCATACGCAGGTTATTCCATACCATTTATGTATGATGACTGGGCTGGTCCGGATGAGTGGATATACTGGCAGACAAAAAATATGAATCGCTGGTTTGCCAATGACGGATATGATCCTTCCATACCCATTTTTGGTGATCCCCGCAGGCCTCTTGCTTATCAGGTTAACCCGGCTTTAGCAGAAGGCCCATGGTCTAACTGGGCTGAGAAAATTACCAGGTTAGCACCTATGCAAAATTATAACCTGTCTGCCAGAGGTGGAACTGATAATGTTCAATATTATGTTTCAGGCACTTATAATCATGAAGAAGGATCGCTTCTGACAGAGTACTATAAATCATATACTTTCAGGGCAAATATTGATGTAAAGGTCAGGGAAAATATAAAACTGGCTGCTTTACTTAATCCTTCTTTTTATGATCGACGTGAAGCAGGTCATTCCATGCACGATTTATACAGGCATCCGCCTTTTGTTTCTTCAGAACAAAACCCTGATGGTTCATGGCCTCAGGGAAGGGATTACTGGGCATATAGCACTATGAGCTCAGCCAGTCCCTTAGACAGGCTTTATAATACAGAATATTTCAGAAACGGTTTTAGTAACCTGGGTGAATTGTCTTTAAGTTATGAACCGATTAAGGGTTTAATACTTAAATCGTCTGTCAGTACCAATATTTCCTTTGCACAACAGGACAACTGGTCGGGAGTACAGAAATTAACATTTGATGGAAGTGCGGTTGATTCACGGGGGATTAACCTCCTGAATGAAAATATACTGACGTATCATAAAACATTAAAAGATGTGCATGAATTTAACGGACTGCTGGGAGCATCCTATCAAAAAAGTACTTCGCGGTCAAATCAGGTGGTAGCAATCAGAAATTCATTTGCAAACGACATTATTCATACTGTAAATAATGCCCAGGCTCATGCTACAAGTTCTTCTTCAAGTAAGTCACTATGGGGCCTGGTTTCATATTTCGGCAGGATCAATTATGGTTATAAAGAGAAGTATTTGTTATCAGCCTCATATCGGACAGACGGATCCTCACGGTTTGGCAAAGACAATAAATGGGGTGTTTTTCCTGCATTAGCCGGTGCCTGGCGCATAAGTGAGGAAGGTTTTTGGCAGTTGTCTGCAATTAATGAGTTAAGACTCAGGGCAAGTTACGGAGTTACCGGAAATATGTCGATAGGTAATTTTGCTGCACTAGGCAACATGGGTACTTTCTATTATACACCAGATGATGTCCTCACAGCCGGTATGGTACAGACTTCTTTCGAAAACAGGGATTTATCATGGGAAACTACACACAGTTATGATTACGGTATTCTTTTAGGATTGTTGGATAACAGGTTATTATTAAATTTTGATTATTATATTAAAAAAACAACTAATTTATTATATACTGTTTCTGTTCCTACTATCACAGGTTTTTCATCTGCTCTTGACAATATCGGTGAAATTGAAAATAAGGGTTTTGAAATAGAGCTTACTACCAAAAACCTGACGGGTAAGTTTACATGGAATACCTCTTTTAATATGGCCCGCAATAAAAATCAGGTAATTGATCTTGGAGGAATTCCTGAGAGGATAGCGACCAATGAGATGATTTATTGGTTATTAAGGCCGGGTGAGCCTATGTTTTCTTATTATGGTTATAAGATTGTCGGGATATTCATGAATTCAGGAGATTTGGAAAAGTACCCAAAATTATCTGTAAATAAAGTAGGAGATCCCATTTTCCAGGACACAAACAAAGACGGGGAAATTACTCCCGATGACCGGGTAGTGTTAGGCAATTATCACCCTGACTATACAATGGGGATGGTTAATGATTTTACATGGAAAAGATTTGATTTGAATATTACCATGCAGGCCTCACTGGGAGGTGAAATTCAGCATATGATACAACATTACCAGATGGGAAGGGATAATGGAGGAATCCGGCTAAGCGTTGTTAAAAATCAGTTTTGGTCAGAGGATGATCCGGGTGATGGCAAAACTCCCTCATTATGCAGGACCCGCTATCAAATTTACAATTACTCAGACTGGTATCTTGCCAACGCATCTTTCCTGGCAATCAGGAATATTAATCTTGGATATACTTTGCCAATATTTATCAGCCAAAAAGTTGGCATTAATAATTTAAGGATTTATACATCAATAACCAATCCACTGGTAATTACATCTAAAGAGTTTGACGGAGTAAATCCGGAAGGTATGTCAAGGTATGATCCGGATTCAGCCTATCCCGGAATTGACCGTGGATCTGTGCCACTTACCACTAATATTTCGTTAGGTGTTAATGTAACTTTTTAACCTTATAATTGAAGTGATATGTTTAAAAATATATTCTTTTTTAGTCTGATCTTCACAGCTCTTGTTTTTACAGGATGTCATGAAGAGTTGCTTTTTCCCGAACCTCCGTCAAATATAACAACTGCCAATTTTTACAAGACAGCTAAAGATATTGATATGGGTGTCATTGCAATTTACGGCAGATTGCAATACAGAAAAGCAAGAGTCCAGAGCATGGAAAATTCTGATCTGACATTTATGGAACTTCCCGGAGATAATATGTATAAAGGGACCTGGGCACGACATTATGAACATGTCGATGAGTGGAATTGCCTTCCTACCAGTACAGGCATGGATTATATGTGGACGCAATCATATAGTGGGATTTTTTATGCCAATAGTGTATTGGAGAATATCGATAATCCTGTAAATTATGTAGCAGGTGAAAAAGAAAAATATCTCGGAGAAGCAAAATTCATGAGGGCATTATTTTACTTTGATTTAGTGCGCCTTTACGGAGGTGTTCCAAGGATTGATAAGACGGTTTCAATTGCTGATAGCAGAAAAGTCGGAAGAGCACCGGAAGCAGATATATATAATTTGATAGTAGAAGATTTAAAAGCTGCGGTTGATAATCTGCCAGCGCAAAATACACCAGGCCGGGCTTCTAAAGGTGCTGCGGTTGCACTTCTGGCTAAGGTTTATGTCTATCTTAAAGACTGGTCCAACGCAAAAATATATTTTGAAAAATTATTTTCCGAATTTAATTTCGAATTGCTGCCTGATGTCACTAATATTCTAAAAACTGAAGACAATAAAGAGTTAATATTTGTCGTGAAGTATGTTGATGGAACATATGGGCAATTTTTAAGTAAGGAAGGACTTCCTTACCAGGGTATATTCAAAGTCTTGAAAGATGGAGGTAACTGGTGTCCCTCCTGGGATTTGCTTAAGCGGTTTGATCCTGAAGATACAAGAAAAGAGGCTGCAATTACAGAGATGTGGAAATCTTATGCAACAAAAGAGGCTGATGAGCCAATTTGGAATCCATGGATAAATAAATGGTTTGTTCCTGAAAGAATGAATGTTGCTACAACAGTTGGCTGTGAGCTGGATATACCGGTCCTGCGTCTGGGGGATATGATTTTATTATATGCTGAAACACTTTATGAACTGAATCAGACCGGACCTGCATTAGTACAATTGAACAGGATTAGAGAGAGGGCTTTTAATGGTAGTACCCATAATTACAGTGATTCAGATATTCCAAACAAAGAGGCATGGCTGGAAAAACTACATCTTGAACGCAGGTTTGAATTATGCTTTGAGGGTGAGCGCTGGTTTGATCTTGTTCGAAGCGGATTATACCTGAATCTCCACGAATATGAAACTTATAATGATGGTCAGGGTGTTATATTAAAGAGAAAATTAGATCCAAAACCATGGAAAAAGTATTTCCCGATACCACAGTCTGAGATTGACCAGTATGATCCTGGTGTTTTAGTGCAGAATGAAGGATATGATTAGTGTGATCTGGGATAGTTACTATACTACGAATGGCATGAGTTAATAAAAATTTGACAGAGCAGGGAAAAGGTATCCCGGTAATGTCTGATTATCAAAATTATAATGTAACTATTAAAATAATAATTGATAATGTATGGCTTTACCGGGATTGCAATAACTCTGCTGAAAATAAAAGGCTAGTAATTTTAAAAATTACAATAATTAAAAAAATGCTATGAGGATGAAGGGAAAAATTGGGCGTCGTCGATTTTTTTCAGATGCTGCCATTGCAGCAGCCGGCATTTTATTGAGAAGCAGTATGAAGGGATGTTCCCCGGGACATGACAATGAATTTTCTTCATATGATATTGTCCATGAAATAAATAAATACCGGAAGATCGATGCCCATACTCATATTTTTTCTGCTCCTGATCAGACACCTGAATGGCATCTTGATATTGCAGACAGACTGGGAATTGAAAAGCTTCAGATTTCAAGGCCACGTCTTGCTGGTTTTGGTGGCACAGACGGGCCTGATAATCCTGAACAGGTGAGGCAGTTAAATGATATTATATATAAAGCTATTAAGCAATATCCTGACAGGTTTATAGGCTTTTTTACTTTGAATCCGGTTTTTCAGAGGGAGTCTCTTGAGGAGATAAAGCGATGCGTAGATCTGGGATTTGCAGGGTATAAAGGATTTGTTCAGGTTAAGGTAAACGACCCTTTATATTACCCGATCATTGAAAAGCTTATTGATCTTAAGATGCTATGTTTCATGCATTCTGAATGTGAGCTGGGTCAGGGAGGATACCGGATGAAATATGACAAACATTCGTTTCCTAATGTTACTATTCCTGAGGATATGGCTGATATAGCCGGACGATATCCGGAGGCTATGTTTCAGTGGGCTCATATTGCCTCAGGGGATTTTGAATATATTAGCAAATGTATTAAGGACCATCCCAATATCTATGTTGATATATCATCCAGTAATAATGAAGAAAGCCATGTTGATTACTGCATTGAACAACTAGGAGAGGACAGGATATTTTTTGCATCAGATAACTCATATTACCAGGCTGTAGGAAAAATACTTGCATCAAATGCTACTGAAACTCAGAGAAGGAAAATATTTTTTGACAATTACAATAATATCTTAAAGAAAGGAGGTCATGGAATTGATTGATATTATTGACGGTTTTATCATTTTAGTTTATATCAGTTCTGTAATCCTTAATGGGAGAATCCTGACACTTTAATTAACGACAGGTGAACTTAAAGTGCCGGGGATTTGAATTATTATCTGTTAGTTAATCATATTAAAATTTTATAAAAATGAAAAAGAGAGATTTTACAAGAAGAAAATTTATTACCACTGTTTCCGTCGGGTCAGTTGCTGCTGTGGCTGCGGGACCTGCTTTCCCGATTATCGGGAAAACATCCGGTAATGCACAGAAGCTTGCCGTACTTGGTGGTGAACCTGTTCGAACTAAGGAATGGCTAGACTGGCCACTGGCAGGAGTGAATGAGCATGTGATCAATGAAGTCATGAATACTGTAAAAAGTGGTAAATGGGTACGTTACTCAAGTGACAGGGTGAAAACCTTTGAGAAAGAATGGGCAAAAATAATAGGTAGAAAAGAGGCAATATGTGTAAATTCAGGAACCTCTGCATTAAATACGGCAGTCGAGGCCTTGGGAATTGGAGCTGGAGATGAAGTTATAACTTCTCCTTATAGCGATATCGGTACAATTATGGCAATTACGGTCAGTCGCGCACTTCCTGTAATGGCGGACCTTGATCCAGAATCTTATCAGCTTGATCCCGAAGATGTTGAGAGGCGTATAACTTCAAACACAAAGGCTATTATACCTGTTCATATTATGGGTGTGTCCTGCGATATGAAGCGTATATTGGAGATAGCTCAAAAGCATAATCTGAAGGTAATAGAAGATGCCTGTCAGGCACACCTTGCTGAATTTAATGGCAAGAGGCTAGGCACTTTAGGAGATTTGGGATGTTTCAGTTTTCAGGGCAGCAAGGCAGTTGCCTGCGGTGAGGGAGGATCGATAGTTGGAGATGATCCTGAACTGATGCATAATGCCTGGGCTTATGAGGAAAAAGGTTATGCACGTCATATAAAAGCACCCAATAATGCCATAAGGATAGGCCCAAAGTACCGGATGCATGAATTTGAAGGTGCAATTCTTATGGGTCAGATACCAGGGATGGAAGAACGTTTTGAAAAGCGCAATGCAAATGCAGATTATCTGACATCAAAGCTCAGTGAGATACCGGGGTTTGTTCCTCAAAAGAAGTATCCCGGTACGGGTAAATCGACCTATTGGAGATACGCTGTTTCCTATAACAAGGAGCATTTTAACGGGGCAGACCTGGATACTGTTTCCGGGGCAATCAGGGCTGAGGGAGTACCGTTCAGTCCGTATATCAGGAATGGCTTCCATAAACAGGGTCCATGGTATGAGTATATGTTGAATATGAAGGAATACAGGAATACCTATTCCAAAGCAACCCTGAAGAGGTATCGCGATGAATTCAGCTATCCCAACTGTGACAGGGTATGCAATGAAGTACTTGCTATTTATGGCATGGGAGTTTTGCTGGGTAGCAGGGAAGATATGGATGACATTGTGAATGCTGTAAGGAAGGTTTACGAAAACAGAGATCAGCTGAAATCAGTTTAGTCATATTCTGTTCAATTTGAAATAACGGTTTTGTAAATATTTTATGAAAGAGTTATGGCTATAAATCGGAGAAAGTTTTTTACGGATACCGCCCTTTCTGCTGCCGGACTTGCTCTTGGCAGCAGCATTGGCGGATGTACCTCAAAAAGAGAGCGTTCAGAGGCAGTTGCCGCATATGATGTCGTCGGGGAGATGATGAAATACAGCAAGATTGATTCCCATGCACATGTGGGCCTGTCCGGTACACTTCCCGGAGATGCTGACCGGCAAATTGATTCTGCCGACCGCATGGGTATTGAGTTTCTTAGTATTTCTAATCCCATAACCAGGAGGGATGGTCCGGGTTATCCTGAAGAGGCAAGTGAAAGGAATGATGTTATTTACCAGGCTATGAAGCTTTACCCTGACAGGTTTATCGGATTTTTCACAGTGAATCCTCTATTCCAAAAGGAATCCCTTGAAGAGATCAAAAGATGTGCTGATCTTGGATTTGCAGGATATAAGGGCTACATACAGGTGAAGGTCAGTGATCCTTTATACTATCCTATAATTGAAAAGCTCATTGATCTGAAGATGATATGCATGATGCATGCCGAATGTGAACTGGGTGTTGCCGGATACCGTCCCAGATATGACATAGGAACCCGTCCGCAGGCAACGATACCGGAGGATATGGTTGACATAGCCAGGCGTTATCCTGAAGCTATGTTCCAGTGGGCTCATATCTCATCGGGTGATTTTGAGTATATATGTAAATCATTTAAAGATTATCCCAACATCTATGTGGACATATCGGGCAGTAATAACGACGAGAAATACGTAGATTATTGCCTGGAACAACTCGGTGAGGACAGATTGTTTTTTGGTTCTGACAACTCTTATTACCAGAGTGTTGGTAAGATACTTGCATCCAATGCGACTGAGGCACAGCGCAGGAAGATATTTTTTGACAATTACAATAACATGTTAAAGAAAGGAGGTTATAATGTTGCTTGATATTAATGCCAATATTGGTCACTGGCCGTTTATGCAGCGCAGATTCACTACTTGTGAATCACTTCTGGGAAGAATGAACAAGTTTGGGGTTGACATTTCTGTTATAAGTAACATGCATGGTATTTTTTATAAGAATACCCAGTCTGCAAACGAGGAGTTGTATGAAGAGATAAAATCTGATAACCGGTTTAAAGATCGGTTCATACCCTTTGCGGTAATAAATCCCATTTATGCAGGATGGAGGGATGATCTGGAGACATGTGTAAACAAGATGGGTATGAAGGGAGTAAGGTTATATCCGAAGTATCATGATTATGAGATGACAGATCCTTCGCTTGTTGAGTGTGTGAAGAGGGTGCGTGACCATGGATTGCCGGTTGCATTTACTTTTCGTATGGTGGACAGCCGTACACGCTCATGGATGGATATATCATATGTTGTAGGTACACCAACACCGGAGTGGACAATACAAAACATAGTTCCGATAGTAAGGGCTGTACCTGATGCGAAATATTTGATTTTGAATGTTGCCAACGGCATCATGTTACGTGATGAGGAAGACATGGACCTTTTCAAAAAGGCGGATCTGTTATTTGATACCTCCGGCAGGCAGGTAAACTCTCTTCCCGATCTGCTAAAGAGTTACGGGACTGACAAATTTGCCTTTGGCACACATTCACCATTTCTGGATTACCTGACAGGAAGATTGCGTATTGAAACACTTCGCGAATCCGAAGCTGATGAAACGACCAAAGAATTTATAAGGTCGGGTAATGCAAAGAGAATGCTGGGGATATAATTGATTAATACATATCCAAAATATTTAAATAAATAAATATTACAACACATCGGGAAACATATCTGGATAATTTACAGGTCCTTGAAATAAACCAGGACAAGTTACCGGAAATATTAAAACATTTAAAATTATAATAAAATGAAAAAAAATGATTTCACAAGACGCAAGTTTATTGCTACTGTTTCTGCCGGTTCTGTTGGAGCGGTAGCTGCGGGTGGTTTTCCTACAATTTTAATTAAAAAGGAAAGTGCACAAAAACTGGCTATTCTTGGTGGGGAACCTGTCCGTAGTAAAAGCAAACCCTGGCAACCCTGGCCATATGTCAATAAGCAGAGGATATCTAATGAGCTTACCGATACGGTTAACAATGGAAGAAATTGGGTGCGGGGATACGGAGACGGAAGAAAGGTTTCCACCTTTGAACAGGAATTTGCCAGGGTATTGGGCGTTAAACGTGCCGTAGGTACCAATTCGGGCACTTCTGCTTTACATTGTTGTGTTGAAGCACTTGGCATTGGAGCAGGGGATGAGGTAATAACTTCCCCGTACAGTGATTTTGGAACGATTCAGTCGATCATGTTAGCCAGGGCCTTGCCAGTTATGGCTGATCTGGATATAGAAGCATGTGGTCAGATGGATCCTGATGAAGTGGAGAAAAGGATTACTAAAAACACAAAAGCTATAATGCCTGTTCACATTCATGGGGTACCGTGCGATTTGGATCGGATGATGGCTATTGCTAAGAAGCACAATCTATTGGTAATTGAAGATGCATGCCAGGCAGCTTTGGCTGAATATGGGGGCAAAAAGTTGGGAAGCATCGGAAATATCGGTGCCATCAGTTTTAATGGAAGTAAAGCAATCAGCAGTGGTGAAGGTGGAATGATAATTGGCAATAACGACAGTTTGATGGACCAGGCTCATGCCATGATGAACAAGGGATCACACCCTGACTCAAAAATTGGCACAATAAGGATAGCGCCAAAATATCGAATGCATGAATTTGAAGGGGCAGTATTGATGGGTCAATTGCCTGATATTGTCAAAGATTTTGATACACGCAGCAAAAATGCTGAGCACCTTACCTCAAAGCTGAAGGAGATACCGGGGATTGTTCCCCAGAAGCTATATCCTGGTACGGGACGCTGTACTTATTGGAATTATGCAATTTCTTATTACAAAGATAATTTCAGCGATGCCGACCGAAGCCTGTTTTTGAGGGCCATAAATGCCGAATGCGGTGTTTCATGGAGGCCTTATATTAATGCCGGATTCCATAAGGACGGTACCTGGCATGAATATATGCTGAACATGAATGTATATAAGAAATTTTACACTGCTGCAAGGCTTAAGATGTACAGAGATGAGTTCAGTTATCCCAATTGTGACAGGATTACTGATGAATTGTCAGTTACCTTCAGAGGAACAAATATTCTCTTACATTCGAGGGAGGATATGGATGATATTGTAAATGCATTTATAAAAGTTTACGAAAACAGGGACCAGCTGAAATCAGTATAATAATATAATGCACTACACTTTTTCAAATAGATATAGGTATAAATAATTTATGAAAGGAATAAGTATATTATTGTTTTTTGTATTGCTTGTTTTGTCATATTCTGTTAAAGCCGGCAAAAAGATAACTATTGAGGATATTCATTCTGTCAGGCAGGTTGGTGTTCCGAAGATTTCACCTGATAATTCCAGGGTTATGTTTTCAAGCCAGGGTATAATATGGCTGGCAGATTTGAATAGCGGTGAAGTTTCCGAATTTACCAGGGGCAGGCCTGTGGGTTGGTCTTCTGACGGTGACAGGATCATGTTTGTCAGCGAAGGGAAGACATGGTTTCAACCTGTTAAAGGGGGAGGCAGAGTAAAGATTGTTGATTTTGATTTAGGGAGGATTGTTCCTTCTAACGATTGGAGAAAGATAGCATATTTAAAGCAAGAGGAAAGTCCTGATAAAATTGAACCTGAAGAGAATGACAAAAGGGGTAAAAATATTATTATTGTCGATGAGCAGCCTCGTTTGAGGACACATATTTGGGTTTATGATATTAAAACGCAAAAATCGAAGCAAATAACTTCGGGCGATTATGATGATTTTTTTCCGGTATGGTCACCTGATGATAAGCGTATAGCTTTTTTATCAAAAAGGGCTCCCAACGAAGATGACCACAGGAATTATGACATATTTGTAGTTTCTTCTGATGGGGGTGAAGCTCTGAGGCTAACCACCAATTCCGGACCTGACATTTGTCCTGTCTGGTCACCGGATGGTGAATCGATAGCCTATGTTGATAACAGGCTTCCTATCCGTGGGCATGCAGATAGTGATTTGAGGATCATTTCCTCGGGTGGTGGTATTTCGAAAAATCTTACTGAAGATTTTGATTTTTCCGTTGGCAGAATGAAAGGTGAAATTGAAAGCGGAATGAATATCTGTTTTTCTCCTGATGGTGAGAATATTTATTTTTCTACAGCGATCAGAACTGCTGAGCATCTTTTTTCAGTTCCGTCAAAGGGTGGGCAAGTCAGGCAGATTTCAAGGGGGGATGCGATGTACGATGATTCGTTCCATTTATCTAAGGACGGCACAAGGGTTGTATTTACTATGATGACGCCATTGAGTCCGAATGACATCTATATTTCGGAATTGGACAACTGGGATCCCCGGAGGCTTACTGACGTGAATCCCCGTTTAAGGGAATTTGATCTTGCCCGCACAGAGGTGATAAGTTGGGCAGGCGCGGATGATTGGAAGATTGAAGGGGTTTTGGTATATCCGACATATTATGAACCGGGTAAAAAATATCCGTTGATAGTTCATCCCCACGGGGGTCCTTATGACAGTGCGGGTCTGGAATTTAACGGCAGATATTCTCATAGCAACTGTCAGATATTTGCATCTGAGGGTTATGCTGTATTGATGCCTAATTTTCGTGGAAGTTCCGGTTACGGTGGTGAGTTTGCCATGGCCGACCAGGGTGACTGGGGAGGCAAAGATTTTACGGATATAATGAAAGGCGTTGACAAAGTCATTGAGATGGGAATTGCCGATGGTGACAGGCTGGCAATTATGGGAGCATCATACGGAGGATTTATGTCGTTCTGGGCGGTTACACAGACAAACCGGTTTAAATTAGCTGTTGCAGGATGCGGAATAACAGATTGGATTTCGCAGTATGGTATAATGGATGATCCTAATATGGTGGAGTTTGGTTTAAAAGGTAAACCATGGGAGACCAGGGAGATCTACGAAAAATTTTCGCCGATTCATTATGTTGAAAATGTAAAAACTCCACTATTGATCTGGCATGGTGAAAATGACCAGAGGGTTCCGATATCTCAAAGCTATATGTTTTACCGGTTCATGAAAAAACTGGGGAAAAATGTGGAGTTTGTGATATATCCCGGAGAGGGTCACGGGGTGCATAAACAGGATTTTAAAATTGATCTGTTAAACAGGCAGTTGGATTGGTTAAAAAAATATCTATGAAATAAGCAATGCTAAAAATCTATTAGTCATCATATTCATTTTAGTTAAAAAGAACGGGATAGTTGTAAACTATTTTATTCTGTACTCAATAATTGGAAATAAGTCGGATATTAAAAATCATCTATATGTCAAAAAAAATTGATCGCAGGAAATTTTTCACGGATACTGCCCTGACTGCAGCAGGAATTGCCATTGGAGGCAGTATTGCAGGATGTACATCACAGCGCGAAGAGTCTGCTTCATATTATAACCTAATGCAAGAGGTTATGAAATACCGCAAAATTGATGCTCATGCACATGTATATTTTAACGATAGGTCAGCTACTTACCAAATGAATTTTGGAGAACGTCTCGGAATTGGTTGGCAGAGCTTTTCAAGGCCAGTTTCAGGTACCGGAGCCTCTTCACCTGAGATCGCTACCCCGGAAGAAGTTCGGAGATGCAATGATTTGGTTCATAATGTTTTGAAACAGTATCCTGATAAGACAATAGGATTTTTTACTCTTAATCCATATTATCCCAGGGAAGCCATGGAAGAGATTAAACGATGCGTTGATCTCGGATTCAGGGGATATAAAGGTTACACGCAGGTCAAAGTTAATAACCCGTTATATTATCCGATAATTGAAAAACTTATTGATCTTAAGATGTTATGTTTTATGCATGCCGAATGTGAGTTTGGTGTGGCCGGATACAGGATGAAATATGATAAAGGGCTGCAATCAAATGCAACTATACCCGAGGATATGGTTGATGCTGCAAGGCGTTATCCGGAGGCTATGTTTCAATGGGCTCATATTGCATCAGGTGATTTTGAATATATATGCAAATGCATTAAGGACTATCCTAATATTTATGTTGACATATCGGGCAGTAACAATGATGAGAAACAGGTTGATTTCTGCATCGAACAATTGGGAGAGGACAGGATCTTTTTTGGCTCTGACAATTCATATTACCAGAGTACAGGCAAAATTTTAGCATCCAATGCCACTGAGGAACAGAGAAAGAAGATTTTCTTTGATAATTACAATAATATGTTAAAGAAAGGAGGTCACAATGTTGCTTGATATCAATGCCAATGTAGGACACTGGCCGTTTATGCAGCGCAGGTATATTACCTGTGATGCCCTTCTCGGGAGGATGAATGAGTTTGGAGTGGATATTTCCGTTATCAGTAATATACATGGTATTTTTTATAAAAATACGCAGTCTGCTAATGAGGAGTTGTATGATGAGATAAATTCGGACAGGCGTTTCAGGGACCGTTTCATACCCTTTGCCGTTCTAAATCCTATTTATGCCGGATGGAAGGATGATCTTAAGACATGTGTAAATAAGATGGGTATGAAAGGAGTAAGGCTGTATCCTAAATATCACGATTATGAGATGACCGATCCTTCACTTGCAGAGTGCGTGAAGCGTGTTCGTGACCATGGCCTGCCTGTTGCATTTACAATACGGATGGTTGACAGTCGTATCCGCTCATGGATGGATGTAGATTATGTCAGAAAAACACCAAAACCGGAATGGGCTGTTAAAGATGTGGTTCCGATAATAAGGGCTGTTCCTGATGCGAAATATTTAATACTTAACGTTGCCAATGGTATTCTGGTAAGAGATGAGGATTTGGAGTTGTTGAAGCGTGCGGATATTTTATTTGATACTTCGGGCAGGCAGGTAAATTCATTGCCTGACCTGCTTAATAGTTATGGAAGAGAGAAATTTTCTTTTGGCACACATTCACCATTTTTGGATTACCTTACTGGAATGTTACGAATAGAGTCACTCAGAGATGATGAAGCCGATGAGGCTACAAAAGAACTTTTAAGGTCGGGTAATGCAAAAAGAATGCTGGGGATATGATTAAGGTTTTTTTGTCAGTAGGAAATTTATTTCTTTTAAAAGTTATATGAAACAAGACGAAATATCTGGAAAGGTATTAGTTATTAATAGGTTAACCTAAAATAACCGGACAGGTTATATTATAAAAAAATAACATAAAATGAAACAAGTCATGCACTTTCGTTCACACAGGGATATATGACGAGTTCTCCCGATTTTCATCGGGATTACCATTAAAAATTATAAAAATGAAAGAAAATGATTTTACAAGAAGAAAATTTATTTCTACCGTATCTGCAGGTACGTTAGGTGCAGCAGCTTTCCCTACAATTATAAATAATAAGGGTTTTGCCAATAAACTTGCGGTACTTGGTGGTGAACCTGTACGTACCAAAAGTTTTTTACGATGGCCACAGGGAGGTTTGGTAAACAGGGAAAGGATTTTGACCGAATTACAGGATACTCTTTGGAATGGAGGAAGATGGGTCCGAAATCTTCGTACGGATTCACCTCCATATTCAAGCAAAGTAGATCAGTTTGAAAGGGAATTTGCAAAATTAATTGGTGTTAAGCGTTGTGTTGCCACCAATTCAGGAACTTCGGCTTTGCATGTTGCCGTAGAGGCACTGGGAATCGGAGCAGGCGATGAAGTCATTACTTCTCCTTATAGTGATTACGGTACCATTCAATCAATAATGTGTGCACGTGCATTACCTGTTTTTGCAGATTTGGACCCGGAGGCATGCGGCCAAATTGATCCAAATGATATTGAGAAGAGAATTACGGAGAACACCAGGGCTATTATGCCGGTACATACTCACGGAGTTGCATGTGATTTAGCTTCGATAATGGCTATCGCAAAAAAACATAATCTCTTTTTAATCGAGGATGCCTGTCAGGCTCATCTTGCTGAATATCAAGGTAAAAAGTTAGGAAGTATTGGAGATATCGGGTGCTTCAGTTTTAACGGAAGCAAGTGTATCGCCAGTGGGGAAGGGGGGATGGTCACAGGGAATAATGAAGAATTGATGGTTCAGGCATGGGCTGTAATGAACAAAGGTGATAATGAGACTAATACTGTGAGAATAGGACCGAAATACCGTATGCATGAGTTTGAAGGGGCAGTATTGATGGGACAACTGCCTGATATATATGATCATTTCAACTTACGCAACAAAAATGCTGAATACCTGACCTCACGGATTAGTGAGATCCCGGGAATTGTTCCGCAAAAGCATTATGAAGGAACTGGTAAGTCAACCTATTGGAATTATGCTATGGCATATCATAAGGAGCATTTCAATGATGCTGAACGCAGCCGGTTTTTCAAGGCTGTTAATGCAGAAGGAATTAATTTAAGCGGATGGGTTAGTAGTGGATTCCATAATAATAAGGAATGGATTGATTTCATGTTGAATTTAAATTCCTATAAGAAAACATATTCTCCCACCCGGCTCAAGAGATACCGGGAAGAGATGTATTATCCTAATTGTGATAAAGTTTCGTTTGAACAGTCGGCTACATTCGAAGGAAGGGGTACTCTTCTGCATGCTAAAGAGGACATGGGTGATATTATCAATGCTATACTTAAAGTTTACGAAAACAGAGATCAGCTCAGATTAATATAAATTATGGGTATTCCCGGCAGATAGAATGTTGATGATAAACTGCATTTTTTTTGTATTTAGAACAGTGTACTTAACTTTTAATCAAAAATATCATGTCAATAACAATTAATCGCAGGAATTTTCTTGCCAATAGTTCTATATCAGCCGGAGGAATTGTTTTGGGAGCTAAACTTACGGGATGTAATCTTACGGATGAATCTGTTATATCATCGTATGATATTATGCAGGATGCCATGAAATACCGGAAAATAGATGCACATTGTCATGTCGGACTGTACGGACCATTGCCCGAAGATGCTGATAAACAAATTGATTCTGCGAATCGGATGGGCATTGAATTTCTTAGTATTTCCAAACCGATAACAAGAGGTGAAGGAACACCTGAAGAATTTAAAGAATATAATAATACGATTCATAGTGCAATGAAACTTTATCCCCAAAGGTTTGTAGGTTTTTTTACAGTTAATCCTCTTTATCAGAAGGAATCACTTGAAGAGATAAAGAGGTGTGCTGACCTGGGATTTGCAGGATATAAGGGCTACACACAGGCAAAAGTCAATGATCCTTTGTATTATCCGATAATTGAAAAGCTCATTGATCATAAGATGATTTGCTTTATGCATGCTATTTGTGAGTTGGGAAGAGGAGGCTACCGGATGAAATATAAAAGTCCGTTGGAACAACTTAATTATCCTACTATCCCTGAGGATATGGCTGATGCTGCCGGCCGTTATCCGGAAGCAATGTTTCAGTGGGCACATATTGCATCCGGGGATTTTGAATATATCTGCAAATGCATCAAGGATTATCCCAATATTTATGTTGATGTTTCGGGGAGCAATAATGACGAGAAACATGTTGATTTTTGCATTGAACACCTTGGAGAGGACAGGATATTTTTTGGCTCTGATAATTCATTTTACCAGAGTGTAGGTAAAATTTTAGCATCCAATACTAATGAAGCTCAAAGGAGGAAGATATTTTTTGACAATTACAATAATATCTTAAAGAAAGGAGGACATAATGTTGCATGATAATTTTTTATATAAAACTTAAATTATTTAATCATAAGAATTCCTCGAGGCTCTGCCTCGGGGTATAGAGGAAAGTTTGAAAACCTAAGGTTTTCATAACGCTTTGAAAAAGCGTATTTTTACAGAATGAGTGAACATATTACTAAACGACATAATAAAACTCTTCTATTATATCATATTGTTTGCCCATTAAAATATAGAAAGAGTGTAATAACAAAAGAGATAGGGGAGAGTTTAAAAGAAATTTGTTTGCAAATTTCAGAAAGATATGAGATTCATTTTGTTGAAATTGGATATGAATCAGATCATGTACATTTTTTGGTACAAAGTGTACCGAAACTAAGTGTATCAGAGATTGCCAGGACAATAAAAAGTATAACAGCGAAACAACTTTTCCAACGTCATCCTGAAATTGAAGCTAAACTATGGGGAGGCAATTTTTGGACGAGTGGATATTATGCAAATACAGTAGGACAATATGCAAATGAAGAAGTAATAAGAAAATATGTTGAAAGTCAAGGAAAAGAGAAAGAATATAATATAGTGTTTGTTCAGCAACTCACTCTCTACTGATACTTCGGGGCTCTGCCCCGGGGTAGTTCATTTTATTCCATTTTTTTTACAAAATTCATTTATTATGGCTTTTTCTGCAGTTGAAATTCTTACACCCAGCCTTACATTTTTCTTTTGTATTTTTTTAAAATCGATTGCTTCCATTTGCATAAATTAATTGTATGCCTAAAGGTTGTTTTTTACGTCGAACACAAAAAGGACAAAATAAGTGTTGCTCTTTTTAATCATTTATCAACTCTTTTTTAAGTTCTACCAGGAATTCTTTAACATCATTTACAAATAGCAATACAGCAATAGCATCTGCTGCCGATTTTTCATCCCAAACACCGAGATGAGTAATTGTTTTATAAATATTATCGAACGTACATTCATTAAATTCTTCAAGCCTTTTTTTTAAATCTTTCGTTACCATGATTATTATTCTTTAGTGTTATTAAAATTGATTACACCTTAATCAGCTTCGTTTTTTAAAGCTTCTATCAATTCAGTTTTTAAGTAGAACTTTTTTTTGCCTGCACCGTGCTCTTTAATTATTCCTTCTTTGGTCCAATTGTACATACTTTGATAGCTAATATTCAGAAATTTAGCAGCCTCGAGACGTGTAAGCCTTTCTTCTGGGTTCATATTGGGTTTCAGCGGCATGATGGCTTGAAGTTCCTCTCGAATGATCTCTCTGAGTTCCTTTATTGGAATTATTGCAAATTCATATTTTTCATTCATAACAGTGTAGCTTAAAGAAGTTCAGTAACTTCAATTTCAAAATATTCTGCAATTGCTTTCAATTCGTCCAAGGTAGGAGAGGCTTCGTTCCTGTATAGTTTTCCCCAGCGTTTTTGGCCAATATTTACAGCTTTATAAAAAACCTTTTCCGGATGAAACCTAAAACAGTTTTGCTCCTTTTTATTGATGAGTTCTTTTATTTTACTCATGGGTAATTAATTTTTAAATTAATATGTCATATTATACTGGTTCAAATATATAATAAAATTGATTAATCCAAACAATATTTTATTAAAATTTGATTATAAATTAAATAATTTCGTTTTTGCAACACATAAAAAATTAAAATTTTATATTTGCATTATGAGTGTTTCAGAAAAAATAAAGCAAGCCAGAAAAGCAAAGAAGCTTAGCCAAAAAGATTTAGCCGTCTTGTCTAATAGCAGTCAGCCAACTATTTATAACATAGAAAAAGGGTCTGCAGAAGATGGGAAAATTACGCTTTCATTGGCTTTGAAAATTGCAAAAGTTTTGGATGCTTCTCTGAATGATCTATTTGAAATAGAGTATCCCGCATCTGGAACAGAAAGGTTAGAAAAACAGCTTGTGGAATTCCAGCAAAAGGTTAAAGATTTGGAAAAGCAAATTGCTGATAAAGAATTACTAATCGAAATGTTCAAAAATGAAAAGGTCAGATTCAGAAAGGATGTTATTCATTTTTTAGAGGAAATTCATGATCAACAAACATATTATTTAAAATCATTAGGTAGTTCAATAGGCCTTAACAAATTTCAAATGAATGAAATACAGAATAGTATTCTTAATATGTTTAATACGATTGCGTCTTCATATTTTTTAACAACCGGCCTGATTGAAGAATCTGATTTTGATAAAATTACAGGAAAATATATAGGTAAAGTCCGACCTGGTGATCCAAAAAAGCAAAATGAGGACTAATTTTAATTGTAATGCTTTTTTGGAAATTGTCCCCAAACTGTACATATTGCGCTATTATTTATTATTCGAGTTTTTGAAATTGTCCCCAAACTGTACAGATTCCGCAAAAATAAAGGTAAGATGAAACTTAATGTATTACCAATTAAATTGCCTTCGAACCTTAGAAGGGATTGCCAACATTAATTTTCTACTGGAATCCTTAAAGGAGAAAACTGGGCGGTTTCTCAAATGAAAACTTGTCGAAATTAACAAGGTTAACATCCCTCTCATTTCCATTGAAAAGCTTATAAAATCTGATCTATTAGATTTCGAGGATATCGGCAATGCAATCGAGGAAAGAAAGAAATTTTTAGTCCTGGTAAAGAATTATACATTCTGATCTGTCTCAATATTGTGAGGTAAATTATTTATAAGATCCCAGTTTACTTCTTCACCTTTAATATTCTGTTGTATGGTTACCTCCGGAGATTTTTTCAATGATGTTATTTTTACTGGCTTTTTTTCTGTTTGTAATCGCTGGTTTCTTTTTTGTACCCGCTGTTCTAATTTTTGGAAAATAGCCTCTCTTTCCTCTTTAGTAATCATTTTAAAATATATTTTAATAAAAATAGATATTATATTATTCCATAGAAAGGACTGTTTGCTTCTTGACTGTTAGCTATTCAGTAAACAGTTAAAAGGATCCTGTCGCTTCAGCTATTGTGTGATTGCACAATGATTAAACGGTAATCTGTTTAGACTACAATTGAGGATATAATATTTCAGAGACCTATTCTTATGATTGTTGTGCGATATAAAGCTCGCAATAACCTATCGGAATAAGAAGACTTTGGGGAAATGGTCTGAATTAGGGATTTACTTTTTTAAAAAAACCAGATGTTTTTGGGTTTCATCTAATTCAAGAATATACAGTTTTTGTTTTTTTATTGCTGCCAAAACTTGTTTATAGAGTAAAGTTTTCGATTCATCTGTAATGTTTGATGCTCCGAACGGTCCAGTTTTGGGATGAACAAACATCAGATAGAGATTCTCATTTTTAACTATCACCAGAAAATATAACCTGAATCCACCTTTACCACGCAATCGTTTTTTTATGTATGGGATCTCTTTGGAATTATTTAACCTGGTGCCCGATAACAATTCATTTGAATTCTTGTTAAAAAAATAATCGATTATCTCTTTTTCTAAAGATAAATATTGCTTTTTTGAAATGAGCTTTTCAAATTCAATTTTAAATTCATTGATACAAAATATCTGCATTACAAAAGAGAAAGTTCACGGGTAGTTTCTTTAAATTGTGGCATCTCCGGAAGATAAAAAAACACGGATTCCAGATCGCTAAATGATTCTTTAAAATCGTCAATAGCTGCTTTGTGTGCTTTAATTTCTTCTTTGGCTATTCCTTTTGTTTTCAGGGCTGCAAAGTGTATGTAATTCCGGATCAGTGTTGAATGAAGGTCTTTTGATTGTGCAATTAAGTCATTTAGCAACATTAAGCATTCGTTGTCATCAATGGTAAACCAAGTAATTTCTTCCAGCTTATCAGCCAAATTTAAAATTTTGCCGGTTTTAACTTCCAGCATTCCTTTAAAATCCAAAATAGCATCAAGGAAAGAATTGATTTTTTCTTCAGATGAATTTAATTTTTCTTCAAATGAAGTATTTCTGACTTCATCAACGGTATTTTTTATCTTGTCTCTAGTCGCACATTCCATCACCTTTTTTTTAAACTATCACGTTACAAAGGTACGAAAAAATTATAATTCCCCGAATGCTGCAGTAAGCTGCTCTTTTTTCTTTTCGGTTGAAATTTGCAGGTAACGTTTAAGGGTTTTTTCTCTGGTTATTCCGGTAATAGCTTTAATCATTTCAATGTCCATACCTTTTTCATAAGCCAGGCAAATAAATGTTTTTCGGGCTGTATGGCTTCCGATCAGTTCATGCTTAGGTCTATATTCTTTAATAGTAGTGTTTTTTTTAAATGTTTTGAATTCGGTAATTGCGTTTATTTCGGCAATTTTACAGGCTTCTTTGATGTAATCATTTAGTTTCTGGTTAGAGAATTTTGGTAACAACCGGCCCAGGTCAGGGTACCGGTTAATAATAGTTTCTACTCCTTTATACATTGGAATAATTACTTCTTTGTTAGTTTTTTGCTGGGTAAGTTTAACAGCATCAGCTACCAGGTTTTCTTTTGTGAGGTGTGCAAGGTCAATATATCTTTGGCCGGTAAGACATCCGAAACAAAAAAAGTCACGTACTTTTTGGTACTTTTCACTTTCAAATGAATAATAAAGCAAATGCTGCAGTTCATCCCAGGTAAGATGAACAATACTGATTTCTTTCTCCGGAGCGGAAAATTCTTTGTATTCATCATTGTTGTGGTATTTTCTTCGCTGGCTCCACTTCATAAACGCTTTGAATTTTGATGCAATAGCTGAAAGATAATTGTAACCGTGATCCATATCTTCAAGCATGTATTCCTTCATCCTGTCCCAAAATAACAAATTCACACTTTGCCAGGTTATTTTATAACCGGTGTCTGTTTCAAAATTCTTTATTTTGTTGTATATGGTTTTGCGGTTTCTGTTGGTATTGTATGATTTATCCTGTTGGCCGGCTTTTAAATACTCATCATAGGCGGTCCAGAACGGTATATTTTTTTGTTTTGTAAAGGTTATTTTCCCGGCCAGAAAGTTTTTTGCAAGCTCAGATGTTATAGGAATATTTTGTATTTCGCATTGATTAAAAAATTTTCGTGCACGTTTTTTTAGTTTATTAAGCCTTTTGTTTATTTTTTTAAAATTATTATCTGGCTCGTAAGGTTTCGGTGCGTATATCTTCTTTTTCTTTTTATTCCAGTGCCGGGGTTTAATTTTCACTATGGTACGGCTAACATTCTTTGATTTTGCTTTTTCTCCGATTTCAGTTTCAGTATTCGGTTTAACTGAAATATTAGCTTTAACAGGGCACAATCCTTTTTTATCCCTGTTTGTTTTATCCAAATAAAAGGTTACATTTACCATATCACAAAATAAATAGTCATTGTAAAGGTAAATTAAAAGAGAGAATTCAGTGAGAAGAAAGGAACAAAGTTTTAAAAACATTGAATAAGTTAGTTTACCTTTACTCTTTTATAAGCTTAAAATAAAGCAAGTTAATACATTTCAATATATTATTAAATAGTATCAGCGATTCCCGCCCCGGGTACTGAAAAGGCCTGATAAACATTTGTTTGTCAGGCCTTATATTGATATACCGGTGTTAATTTGAAATATACCTGAATAACCTAAATTCATTGACTAATAAGATACA
>Ga0209270_1001538_pt1 | contig 30913 bp, 13 predicted proteins | sample MTBAKSrepl1MetaG_FD_187456 | JGI IMG/M metagenome (GOLD analysis project Ga0209270, IMG submission 187456) | Enrichment culture microbial communities from Arthur Kill intertidal strait, New Jersey, USA, that are MTBE-degrading - MTBE-AKS1... | ecosystem: Environmental > Aquatic > Marine >...
TTCTTTGTGTTACCATTTCTCATGGCTATACTCCTTTCTTCCAGTTGGTTTTTACCAACTTGGTATACGTAAGAAAGAGTATAGCCTTTTTTATGCTGTCCCATCCTCTCTGTAATATAGCAAGCTCTCCCGCAAGGGGAGAGGGAACTGTGATTTGGTATCCCGGCAGGGGAGAGGGAACTCGCCTTTAGCTCCCCTCCCTTGACGGTCGAAGACTCGCCGGGGAGAGGAGGGGATATGGGGAGGGTGACTTATGAAAATTAATTTAGCCCGTTCAATATAGAATAAAAAGAAATATAAATAAAGATGTCAAATTTTTCAAAGCCAGAGCTTTTCTATGACAACTTTGCCGATGAATTTGACAGGAGGATGAACAAGTATGACCTGCAAAGGAGGCTCGATATCGTCTTCAATGAACTCCTCCCGCACGATATATCCGGCAGGAGGCTCCTCGATGCCGGATGCGGCACAGGTCATTTCTCAAGGCTGGCATTTGAAAAAGGCGCTATTGTCACTTCACTGGACATAGGGGAGAAACTCCTCGAGAAGGTTGCAGAGAAATGCAAGACCGAAAGGGTCATCGGCTCTGTCCTGGATTTGAGATTCAAAGAAGATTATTTTGATTTTATCATATCCTCTGAAGTTATAGAGCATACTGAAGATCCCTACGGAGCCATAAGGGAGTTTTACAGGGTCCTGAAGCCCGGCGGAATCCTTGCCCTGACCGTGCCCAACCGTTTCTGGAAATGGTCGTGCATCATCGCAAACGCACTTAAGATCCGGCCTTACGAGGGCATGGAAAACTGGGTAGGTTACATGAGGTTGAAAAGGGAACTTAAAAAGGCAGGTTTCCTTATTTTGAAATACAGGGGGTTCCACCTTTTACCGTTCCAGTTGAAATTTTTACATCCTTTTCTCATTTTTACGGACAGGTTCGGAGACAAGATAGGCCTTTTGTACATCAACATTGCCGCAAGCTGCCGGAAACACAGGTAATGCACTGAATGAAGCTGCATTGTAATTATCCTGCCGGTCATGCACAATCTTGACAACCGAATGTCCTTCTGGTAACTTTAACATCAAGGTCAAAGGTGGGTAAATGTCAAAATAAAAAGGAGGACATATTATGAAAAAATTATTTCCGGTTCTTCTGCTCGTTTTAGCTATCGCCGTATCATCGCCAGCCTGGGCCGCAGATGTAGTTTATAAACTTGATTATATCGAAGGTCATTACTACGAGACATCGGGTACCGTCGGTTATTACAGAGCTCTCTATGGAGATGTATATGATTATACTGATACACTGGTAGGCCATTTTTACATGACATATCAATTCCTTTCACCATACACACAGACAACGGGCACTCAAGTCTTTATAACAATTCATATGGTTGAACTGGAATCCGGTGGCCCGCCGTGGTATAACTTTACCCTCCAGGGCTCGTATTCATATGGTGACGGCACTGGTTACGGGGCCATAACAAATATCACCGAATTCCCGGGCTCGCTGACAGGCGCGTATTTTACAATGGAGTATAATACTGCACCAGCCTACGATTGGACCCTTATACTGCATTTACCATAAGTAGAGATTTACCCATCTTTGCCTTGATGCCGGTGTCCTGTGTACCATAAATGGATAGCGAGCGTATTACCCGTGGTTTGCCACCGGGAATCTTCAATCAAAAGACTTTGAAGGCGACTTTGCCTCCGGTTCAACAACTAGCCTGAATTATTCATAAAAATATTTGTCAATCAGAAGGCATTACTGATTAACAATGTTATAATCTTTACGTGAAAATTTCGGACAAGGACCATGTTTCAGGGCTTAAGAATTCTGGCTTGTGGTACCTGTCACTCGCACTTGCCGTACTGCTTCTTTACGGTTTCCTGGCCTGCAACTGGTGGTATGCAGATGACCCTGAGATTATCGTATATGCCTTAAAACACAGCCCCTCTGATTACCTGTTAAATCCTGATATTTGGCAGAGCTTCTCGCCTTTTAACTTTGTTCCCTGGGTCATTGCAAGCCTTCAGATCGATGCAGTTTTTTCAGATTTTTCACCGTTCGGATATTATCTGCACCAGTTCATTGCCCTGGTTATTGTAGCCCTGATCCTTTTCAAAGTCTTTAATCTCTTCATGAAAAAGGCTTTGTTTGCCTTTTCAGGGGTACTGATATTCCTACTTACGCCCTCTACGTTGTCTGTTGTATCATGGCTTTCCACAAGGCACTATCTTGAGGGCTTGGGGTTTTCCCTGCTCAGTATCTGTTTTTTTATTAAAGGTCTCCGCAACGGCAAGTTTGTCCTGGCATGTGTTTCAGCATTATGGTACGCCCTTGGTGCCCTTTCAAAGGAGGTATATGTCCCACTGCCTTTTCTTCTTTTACTACTTCCCGGGAAAACATTAAGAGACAGATTCAAGTATTCACTCCCGCTTTTCAGTGTTTCCGTGCTTTATGTCCTTTACAGATTTTGGATGCTCGGAGATAACCCTGCCGGAGGCTATTCTTCGGTCTGGCCATGGACATTCAGTTCCGCACTTCTCAACAGCCCTGATATATTCAGGCTCTATGCCGGTTCATGGTGGGTATCATTCATCGTATTAATCACTATATTATGGGGCCTTCAATACTCTAATGGATGGAAATCAAAGGGGACAGAGTTCCTGAGATATATCTTGATTTTCGTGCTCTTTTATCTTCCCATCCTGCCTGTAAGCTCAATTTTGAGCGGAGGGGAATCATTGAGATATCTGCTGCTGATTTCCACGGTTATGACTTCCTTTTATGTTTTCAGTCTCGACAGCATATGGAACAAGGGAGGCAGGGCCCATAAAATACTGGCAGCAGCGAGTCTCATAATTATTGTGACCGGATTTTATTATGCCTTTAAAGAACAAAAGGACATGTGGGATACGAAGAAAGCAGAGGCACTGGCAGAGGGAAAGTTTTTCTTGAGCAACATGGAGGGGGCCGGTGTTGTATTCAGAATAAACCAGCCGCACTGGTTTTTTGACGGGCTTGAAAAGATGAAAGAAAAGGAACTTGGGGAAAGGCTGGAGAGAAAGATGAGGCTTGTTTCCGGCGAATTTTATGGATTTAACAAGGATACAGGGGAAATCGTCAAGGTGTTAAGGGTATATGCCTACAATCGCAAAAGTAAAATTATTGAGGATGTAACACAAGAGGCCCGGAAGGCACATGAAATGTTCCTCAGTACTATAGAGGCCAGGCCCCTCAGCGTAGTCATAAATGTAAAAGAAGCTTTCATGAACATAGGGCTTGGTCCGTATGACGGGCAATATATCCTGCTCGAGGCATCGCCTTCACAGCCGGACTTTTACTACCTGGCTTTTCCCATAGGCAAAAGGTTTGGGATAAAACTGACTCACAGGGAGAGGGTAAGGATATTCCGCTTTGCCTATTTATCTCCTGAAGGATGGACTGTCCTGTCGCCTGAATTCCTCATTGACTGGTCTAAAGACCAGACGATTTCATGGAGCAGGACCTGAGCCAAAGATCAACCAAAAATGGAACTTCAATACCGGCTTTTGTCGGGACAAAATACTTTTCAGTCAACCCCGCCTCCGGTGAATTCACTACCGCATAGATTCAGGGAGGGATATTATATTCGAGCGGCTTTACATTCTTTCGGAGAAAGAATGTACCTCGGAGGCCTGCAAGAGCAGGCCGAGAATGAGGGAGGATATGGTATCCCTCCCTGCATTACTTTATTTGGGTATAGGGATATGACTTGATTTCAGAAGCAAAATCACGGGTAACCTCCAAGAGATCGGAGTCGAAGCGGAGATCTCAGATATAAATTGTGAAATAACAATGAAGTGAAATAAAGTTTTAAACATAAAAAGGGTTAGTTTATTTTGATTCGGAAATTGGGTCATATCCCTTCTCCGGAAGAGCCAATCGATGGCTGAACTTCAAAAAATCGAATGCGGGCCGGGAATGAGCAAAAATACAGTATCCCTCCCTGTATTATTTTATTAATGTGAACCTAAATAGCGTGGTTACAGAACCGGAGGCAGTATTGCCTTCAAAGTCTTTTGACTTCAATACCGGCTTTTGTCGGTACAAATACTTTTTATATAGCATTGCTTCCGGTATGCATTTCCCTGATTGAAGAGGGTGATGTTTGAACAAAAAAGGCAGGGCTTTTGGCCCTGCCTTTTTTTAAGGTATTAAAAGATGTTGTTATTTTTTATTCTGTATTGAAGTGAATACATCTCCTACATCTATTTCAACGGTTTCAACATTATAATTAAAAGGAGATGCACCTAGGGACTCTGCTCCTGTTGTAAAGACAACGCCGGTATAACCTGGAACATATTCGCCCGGAGGATCAATAGGGACGATAGGTAAAGCACCTCCAACAATTACCCCCGCAGGCATTCCACGCACCTCACAGGCAATGACCCCGTCACCTTCCAGGCATCCGTCAGTGGAGTTGGTTGCCGATACCTCAAACCTTATCCATCCCTCGTTGAATGGCGGTATGAGCTTATAGAGCGCCGCCTCCTCGGCAAATGTTTCTGGTGTCGGCAGTCCTGGAGAGATGAACTTCCCTATCTCTACAGTGGTTGTGTTTTCCATGTTGTCATAGATTTCGACAGCCTGTATTGTCTCTTTCTCACCCATGAAATGCTTGAACGGAAATACAAAGGCAAAGGCCGTAGATATATCATAGTGACCGGGAGAAGGCGCATGGAAGTAATGGGAATCAACATACTGCTTGGAGAAGGAAAGGGTTCCAAGGATGTTACGGGAGGTCATTGTGAGTGCAAAGTTGGCGGTAGAATCTTCAATATTCGCTGCTGTAAGGTTTAAAGTTCCATCTCTGTCGCTGTCAATATCGGCCAGTGTCGGGCCAAATGTTGCTGCTGCTCCAAATTTGTTGATGACAGCATCGCCGCCCATTTTATCGACATAGAAACACCAGTTCATGTCATTGGCCCCGTCAGCAGTAGCGCCGGTCCCATCCGGTGTCTCGGCTGCCGTATAGGCATAGCACTCCTCAAGGCCGTCGCCGGCATCACAATCACCCGATACAAGCTCGTCGGCATAGGTGTTTTCATGTAAAATTAGACCTCCCGCACGGCGCGCATCGACTACGAATGCGTTTACCTGTGCAAGCCTATATACGAAAACAGGAGATGCTGACGTATCAACTTTAACATAGTACTGCCTGCCCTGAAGTTCTATCATGGGGTCATAAATGTCTTCTGAACATGTTGTGTTATAGAGGTCATTTAGGGTTTTGCCCGGGATGCTGACTCCTCCGGCAGGATCATCGCCTGCGTTGTCATAGCACAATGTCTTGTCAGATGTCTTGGGTATTACAACACCCTCCTCGATCACCTCGACATAGCCCTTCTTTACCAGTGCTTCTGCCTCGGCCGCTGTGATAGCAGCCCCTGTTTCGCAATCACCGCAGGTGGTTATCAGGCTCAGCATCGCAGGGAATGTTGCGGATGATAGTATAAAGCAGTCATCTGTTCCATCACCGTCTGCATCGAAGTTCAGGTTGAACCCCGAATCCACAAGCGTGTTCGTGTCGCAGGATGCAAAGGTTATCCCGCCGTCCGCATAGATGTCAAATACAAAGTTATCCTTGGGTGACTGCATGATGTCGAAGTCAAGCAGCTCAACAGAACAGTCACCTGTCCTTATCCTCACGTGTGACTGTACCCACTCCCCGGAAGAATTGATAACAGTGAAATAGTTGTCCGTAAGCCCAAGCCCTCCTTCTGCCACGCTCCTTGCGTCATAGTAAGGAAAAATCAGGACATCGCCAGGGCCTCCGTCATACCTTCCGTCTGAATAGGACCGGCCGGCAAGTCCAAAGACCACCATAGCTGCAATGAGAAGGACAGCCATACTCAAGATCCCCTTATTCATAAAGTACCTCCATGATTAATTGATATTGTTATCTTTATCTTGCACCTGTTAATGAAAAGATGTTAACCCGACTTAAGATGGTTGAAAGATTTCCTCCCAGTTTATTTCAATGATTTCACCGTTATAGTTAAACGGAGATGCACCGAGAGACTCTGTCCCCGTTGTGAATACAATGCCGGTATAACCCGGGATATATTTGCCCGGAGGTTCAATAGCGAGCCCGGTGGCATCTATTCCAAGCACCTCACATTCCAGAGCATTAGAAGGTTCAATGCATCCGTCGGTTGAGTTGGTTGCTGATACTTCAAACCTTATCCATCCTTCATTGAAAGGTGGAGTGAGGTAAAAAAGCTGTGCCTCCTCAGCATATGTTTCTGGTGTCGGCAATCCGGGAGATATGAACTTACCGATCTCTACAGTAGTTGTATTTTCCATGTTGTCGTAGATTTCAACAGCCTGTATCGTCTCATTTTCACCTATGAAATGCTTGTAAGGGAATACAAAGGCAAAGGCTGTAGATATATCGTAGTGACCGGGAAAAGGTGCATAGAAGTAATGGGAATCCACGTATTGTTTGGATATGGAAAGAGTTTCAGAGAAGTTTTCAGAGGTGCTTGTGATTGAGAGATTAGAAATAGAATTTTCAATATTCTGTGACGTCATGCTTAAATATCCGGTCCTGTTCAGAGTTATGTCCGCCAGTGTAGGGCCGAACGTTGCTCCTGCGCCGAATTTGTTGATAACCATATCACCGCCTATCTCATCCACATAAAAGCACCAGTTCATGTCATTTGCTCCGGTAGCGGTAGCACCACTTCCATCCGGTGTCTCGGGCGCTGCATAGGCATAGCAGTTCTCTGAACCGTCGGCTACAGAGCAGTCATCCGATGCAAGTTCGTCGGCATAGTTATTTCGATGTAAAATTAGACCTCCGTCACGGCCGGAATCGGTTACAAATGCATTCATCTGTGCAAGCCTCTTTACGATTACGGGCGATAAGGCCGTATCAACTTCAACATAGTATTGCCTGCCCTGGAGCTCTGCCATGGGATAATAAATATCTTCTGAGCAGGTTGTTTCCCAGAGGTCAAAGAGGGTCCTGCCAGGGATGGTTACCCCTCCTGCAGGGTCGTCGCCGTTATAGTCATAACAAAGCTGCTTGTCAGTTGACTTGGGCTGAACAACGCCTTCCTGGATAACCTCAACGTAGCCCTTCTTTACCAGTGCTTCTGCCTCGGCTGCCGTGATAACGGCTCCTGTTTCGCAGTCCCCGCAGGTTGTTATCAGGCTCAGCATTGCAGGGAAGGTGGCAGATGAGAGTATAAAGCAGTCATTTGTGCCGTCACCGTCTGCATCGAAGTTCAGGGTGAACCCCGAGTCCACAAGCGTGTTCGTATCGCAGGATGCAAAAGTTATGCCGCCGTCAGCATAGGTGTCAAATACAAATACATCCTTGGGTGACTGCATGATGTCGAAGTCGAGAAGCTCAACAGAGCAGTCACCGGTCCTTATCCTTATGTGGGACTGCACCCAGAGCTCTGAGTGGTTGGTTATCGTATAGTAATTATCCGTAAGCCCAAGCCCTCCTTCTGCCACGCTCCTTGCATCATAGTAGGTGAATAGCAGGACATCTCCAGGCCCCCCGTCATACCTTGCTATATGGGACTGGCAGGCGGCCAGTCCAAAGACCATCATGGCTGCCAGGAGAAAAACAGCTATACTAAGAATCCCCTTATTCATACAGTACCTCCCCGGTTCAAAGTTTCTTTTATCCTGAATCTATGTCAGGAAAAGGCATGATATGCTTCTGTTTTATTTATAAGAAAGGCATCATAAAATTATCACATGGTGAAAATTAAATCAATAAGATTTTATAGGCAGGAATAACCGATTGTGAAGCTTTACTAATGAACTCGTTAGTGATAGAAAATAAAAAGGCAGGGCCAAAAGCCCTGCCTTTTGAGATTCAAGAGGAGAATTCCCTAATCCGAATTTTCAATATAGTATTCGTTATGAAAATTATTGTAAGTAAATGGAGATACCCCGAGGTTCTCCGAACCCGTTGTGAATACGAAACCCACGTAAGCAGGAATGTACCCTGAGGTACCAACATTCACCTCATCGGCATCATAACCATTTACCTCACAGTTATAGCCGCCGGTCTCTTCGTAGCAACCTGCGGTAGCATTGGAGGCTTCAACCTCAAACCTTATCCATCCCTCGTTGAACGGGGGTGTGAGGAAGAAGATATTTGCCTCATCAGCAAATGTCTCCGGTGTCGGCAGTCCCGGGGATATGAACTTCCCGATCTCTATGGTGGTTGTGTTCTCCATGTTGTCATAGATTTCAACTGCCTGTATCGCCTCGTTTTCACCTATGAAGTGTTTTGCAGGGAATGTAAAGGCAAAGGCAGTATGCATGTCGTATGCTCCCGGCGAAGGTGCGTAGAAATAATGAGAATCAACCCACTGCTTCATGTATGCGTCTTCGTCCGTATCAAATTCACCTTCAACCATATCAAAGGAAGACATGCCATATTCGTCCATCATCTCCGAAATATTGTCGTCAGTGACATCCAAATAACCATCCCTGTCGCTATCAATATCTGCCAGTGTCGGTCCGAATGTTGCTGCTGCGCCGAACTTGTTGATGACTGCGTCTCCACCTATCTCATCCACATAGAAGCACCAGTTCATGTCATTGGCACCGTCGGCAGTAGCGCCGGCTGTATCTGTTGTCTCGGTTGCTGCATAGGCAAAGCAACTCTCCGAGCCATCTGCTGCGTTGCAATCACCAGATGCAAGCTCGTCGGTATAGGTGTTTTCGTGGAGAATCATACCGTAGTCAGGATCGCTGTCAATTACAAAGGCATTGGCCTGTGCAAGCCTCTTTACGATAACAGGAGATACCGATGTGTCCACCTCGACAAAGTACTGCCTGCCCTGGAGCTCTGCTTCGGGATCGTAGAGGTCTACCGAACAGGCTGTATCATAGAGGTCATTGAGGGTCTTGCCCGGTATGGAAACAGCAGTTGGTGTGAAACACAATGTCTCGTCAGATGTCTTGGGTTTTACAACACCTTCTCCTATTACCTCGACATAGCCCTTCTTCACAAGCTCCGCTGCCTCGGCCTCTGTGATAGCGGCCCCTGTTGCACAGTCACCGCAGGTGGTTATAAGGCTCAGCATCGCAGGGAACGTGTCTGAGGAGAGGATGAAGCAGTCGTCCGTGCCATCCCCGTCCGCATCGAAGTTCGGTGTGAACCCCGAGTCCACGAGCGTGTTTGTGTCGCAGGACGCAAATGTTATCCCGCCGTTTGCATAGATGTCAAATACAAAGTTGTCTTTCGGTGACTGCATGATGTCAAAGTCAAGCAGCTCAACAGAGCAGTCGCCTGTCCTTATCCTCACATGTGACTGCACCCAGTAACCGGATGTGTTGATGATTGTGAAATAGTTGTCCGTAAGTCCAAGGCCTCCGTCTGCCACGGTCCTCACATCATAATAGCCGAATAGCAATGAACTGCCTGGGCCGCCGGCATACTGCTCCTGTGCATATGACTGGCCGGTTAATCCAAAGACCACCATGGCTGCAATGAGAAGGACAGCCATACCCAAAATACCCTTCTTCATAATATACCTCCTTTGTTATTAAGTTATCATCCCACACTTGCTTGCCCGCCGTTTTTCTGGAGGGCTTACCCGCCGTCCTTTTGGAGGGATGCGGAATCCAGAACCTTATTGAAACAACTGGGTTCCCCGATCCCGCGATCAGAGTCGAGGGAAGGCAGGCCGGAGAATGATACCCGTTTAAACTTATTTATAGGAAAGGAGACTATACATTCTGTTTTATTGTGAGTAAAGTTATCATATAAATGAGAATTAAAGCAAGAAGTTTTACCTTTAATCATCTGCCAATAGAACTAAGAAATTCCCTTGCCTTGTGATCTCCCGGATTTATTTCAAGGACCTTTTTGAATTCCATGCGTGCCTTTTCCATGTCTCCTTTCTTGTAGTAGATATAACCAAGATTAAAATGTGGTTTTGCCCAATCAGGCTTGATTCTCAAACAGGTCCTGTAGCTTTCTATAGCCTTGTCCGTCAGTCCTTTAGACTCATATGCAAGTCCGAGGTTGAAATAAGGCTGGGGCATATTCGGGTTGAGCTTTATGGCTGTCTTATACTGTTCTATCGCCATGTCTGTCAGGCCCTTCGACTGGTACGCAAGTCCGAGATTGTTGTATGCATCCGGATAATCCGGGTGGCGTTTTATAACTGTCTTGTACTGCTCTATAGCCTTGTCGGTCAGGCCTTTAGACTTGTACGCAAGTCCCAGGTTAAAGTAAACCTCCGGCAAATCAGGGTTGAGCTTTATGACGGTTTTGTACTGCTCTATAGCCTTGTCGGTCAGGCCCTTCGACTGGTATGCAAGCCCGAGATTGTTGTGGGCCTTCACGTCATCCGGTTTAAGCTTTATGACGGTTTTGTACTGCTCTATAGCCTTGTCAGTCAGGCCCTTCGACCAGTACGCAAGCCCGAGATTGTTGTATGCCTTCACGTCATCCTGTTTAAGCTTTATGACGGTTTTGTACTGCTCTATAGCCTTGTCAGTCAGGCCCTTCGACCAGTACGCAAGCCCGAGATTGTTGTATGCCTTCACATGGTCCGGGTTGAGTTTTATGGCTATCCGGTACCGTTCTATCGCACTGTCAAGCATGCCTTTTTCCTGATAGTAAAAACCGAGATTATAATTCGGCATATAGTTCTGCGGGCTTTTTCTCAGTACATCCTCCCACAGTGTAATAGGGTCCCTCCATACCCGGTTCCGTGCATAAGTGGCGCCTGTCAGTACAATGACAATCAAGGCAAGTACCGCTACCAATGCTTTCTCCATATACGGCCACCTTTTCTCCATCCTGCCCGCCTGGTAAAAAGCGAATGTCGTGATCCCCATGAAAGCCCCTGCCGATGGGAGATACACCCTGTGTTCAAATATGACATCCTTTATCGGGATAATGCTCGATTCTACAGACAATGTAATGAAAAACCAGAATATTCCAAAAGACACAAGCCGCAAACTGTTCCCTCCGGCCCCCGAACGTTTGAAGAGATACACCCCGAGACAGAAGATCAACAGGAGCAGGAGGAATGAAAAAAATACCCTGGAATCAAAGAAAGAATTAAAAGAATGGTACGTCGAATAGGCATAGTCAAGGTTCTGGTTAACAGGAAGAACAAGAAGCCGCAGGTATGTCACAATCACCCTGAACTGTGTAATCAGGTATTCCCACCTTGACATGGTAGATTGAACTCTTGTTGCCTCACCCACATCGTACATCACTTCACCTAGGGGCTTATCTATGCCGATCAGGCTGAGAGGAATTATGAATATGGTAAGAAGCAGGGGAACGAGATAGAGGATCCTCTTTTTCCAACTCCCCCCAAAAAAGAAAAACTCATAAAGCGCGACGACGACAGGAAGGGTAAAGGCAATCTCCTTAGTCCTCATGGCCAGGACGGCAGAGATAACAGACAGTGCATAGAAGGTCACAGTCAGGGCCGGGGACCGCTTGATCGACTTGCCGGCCTGGATCTCTCTTTGTGTCCTTACCGGTTTTTCATCCTCAGTTTTAATCTTCGCCTTATTTTTATATTTAGACTTATCCTTGACCTTTGCCTTGGCCTTATTCTTGACCTTAAACTTAACCTCAACCTCAGCCTTATCCTTATAGGTATAAGCAGGAATTGTCCGGACCGGCATCTGGCGAAGACGCGCCATCACATACATGGTGATCGACAAGAGATAAAACAGTGTCGCAAGGGATGCAAAACGCTGAACAATGTATGTGACCGCCTGTGTCTGAACCGGGTGACAGGCAAACAGGAGTGCGGAAAAAACAGCTATGAAGTTTCTTAATCGTGATCCCGGGTCAATTACGCTTAACTGCGGGGTCCTGAATGTGAGGTGAACGAGCACATAGACGAGAACGGCATTGATAACGTGAATCGCAAAGTTTACAATGTGATACCCTGTGACGTTAAGACCATGCAGTGTGTAGTTTAAGGCGAAGGTGAGAAAACCGACGTACCTCATACCGATATTCGGTATGGCTTCGGGATCGAAAAAAGCGCCAAGCTCTCTCATTACAGGGTTATTGATGATATTCTGCTTGTCATCAAAGAGAAACGGCACATGGAACGTGTTGGAGTATGCAAACAGGCTGAGCAGCACAATCGATAGAATATGGACTACAGGCTTATTCAGAAGACTTTTTTTCAAAATGCCCTTCCTGTTCTAACAAGGTTATATATTTTAGCAACTTTATTAAATTTTCAATACCCCGGGTCTCTTGCTGATGGGTTCATTCATGCAAACCCACTCTGGACAACCTGCAAGACCCCATGGGGGTATAAATTTTCATGTCTAAATTTCTCATTATCGTGTAAACGGGTCTACGACTCATAGAGAATCCAGCAATTCATGATCTCCGGATGCCCGATTAAAGTCCCCCGGGCATGACAAATTTTTGCAAATACTATTTTTGAGACCCTTAACGCGAGATTGCCGCGCTTTGCTCGCAATGACAATTGCTATTCCATCTATTTTCATTTGCCCCGGTGAATCCGCTTGCCTCAATGATTCGCTGGGGAGATACAAGTGCTGAAAAGATGAACGAGTATGCCCCGCCTGGTTATTCAAATACACACATAAAAAAAGGCAGGGCCAAAAGCCCTGCCTTTTTTATGCCAGTTAATATTGTTATTTATTATTGTGGTGCACTATTTCCTTCGCCAATATTATAGTTGAAAGGTGAAGCACCGAGGGACTCTGTTCCTGTTGTGAATACAACACCTGTATAACCCGGAACATATTCGCCCGGAGGAGGAATAAGGCGGTAAGGCTCAAAAACCGAACTCCCCGCAGGCAGTCCGCTCACCTCGCAGTAATCGGCATCATTAATATCCCAGCATCCGTCAGTGGAGTTGGTTGCTAATACCTCGAACCTTATCCATCCCTCGTTGAACGGAGGTATGAGCTTATAGAGCGCTGCCTCCTCGGCAAATGTCTCGGGTGTCGGAAGTCCGGGAGAGATGAACTTCCCGATCTCTATGGTAGTTGTATTCTCCATGTTGTCATAGATCTCAACAGCCTGTATCGTCTCTTTCTCACCTATGAAGTGCTTGAACGGGAACACAAAGGCAAAGGCTGTAGATATATCATAGTGACCCGGTGAAGGCGCATAGAAGTAATGGGAATCAACATACTGCTTGGAGAAGAAAATCCAGGCAAAGAAGTTATTTGAGGTGCTTGTGATCGCAAGATTAGCAATAGATTCTTCAATACTATCCCGTGTCCGGTTTAAACGCCCGTCTCTGTCCTGAAATATATCGGCAAGTGTCGGGCCGAATGTTGCTGCTGCTCCAAACTTGTTGATAACCGGGTCGCCGCTTATTTCATCTACATAGAAACACCAGTTCATATCATCGGCCCCGTCGGCAGTAGCACCTGTTCCGTCCGGTGTCTCGGGAGCTGCATAGGCATAGCACTCCTCTAAACCGTCGCCTCCGGTGCAATCACCCGATACAAGCTCGTCGGTATAGTTGTTTTCATGGAGAATGATGCCGCCTTCTTCAGAATCGTAACCGCGGAGTGCATCGGCTACCATTGCGTTCATCTGGGCAAGCCTCTTCACGATAACAGGAGATACCGCGGTATCAACTTCGACATAGTACTGCCTGCCCTGAAGCTCTGCGCTGGGGTCAAAAAGGTCTTCTGAACATGTTGTGCCGTAAAGGTCATTTAGGGTCTTGCCCGGGATGACGACTCCTCCGGCAGGGTCATCTCCAAAAATGTCATAGCACAATGTCTTGTCAGATGTCTTGGGTAGTACAATACCCTCCTCGATTACCTCGACGTACCCCTTCTTTACCAGTGCTTCTGCCTCGGCAGTTGTGATATCACCCCCTGTTTCGCAGTCCCCGCATGTTGTTATAAGGCTCAGCATCGCAGGGAACGTGGCGGACGAAAGGATAAAGCAGTCATCCGTGCCGTCTCCGTCTGCATCGAAGTTCAGGGTGAACCCTGAGTCCACGAGCGTGTTCGTGTCGCAGGACGCAAAGGTTATCCCGCCGTCTGCATAGATGTCAAATACAAAGTTGTCTTTCGGTGACTGCATGATGTCAAAGTCAAGCAGCTCAACAGAGCAGTCGCCTGTCCTTATCCTCACGTGTGACTGCACCCACACCTCGGAAGAGTTGATAACAGTGAAATAATTGTCCGTAAGTCCAAGCCCTCCTTCTGCCACAGTCCTTGCGTCATAATAAGTGAATATAAGGACGTCACCGGGACCCCCGTCATACCTTCCTCCTGCATAGGACTGGCCTGCCAGTCCCAGGACCATCATGGCTGCCAGGAGAAAAACAGCCATAACAAAAATACCCTTCTTCATACGATACCTCCTTCGTTAAAAAGTTTTTCTTGTCCTGAGCCATGTCAGGAAGAAGCATGCTATGCATCCTGTTTTATTGTGAGTAAAGTTATCATATGACGGAAATTAAATCAAGAAGATTTTGTGTTGCTGCAAGCTGCATCTTTGTCCCTAGTTTGGTCATTCCCACAGTCTGTTAGCGGGAATCCAGCAATTCATGATCTCCGGATGCCCGATTAAAGTCCCCCGGGCATGACAAATTTTTGTAAATACTATTTTGAGACCCCTCACGCGAGATTGCCGCGCTTCGCTCGCAATGACAATTGCTATCCCACCTATTTTCATTTGCCCCGGTGAATCCGCTTGCCTCAATGATTCGCTGGGGAGATACAGGTGCGGAAAAGATGAACGAGTATGCCATGCCTGGTTATTCAGAGACAAAATAAAAAAAGGCAGGGCTTTTGGCCCTGCCTTTTAAAGCGATAATTGATATTGTTATTTTTTATGGTTAAAGGATGCTGCCACCGCCACCACCATCACCATTTTCTACTTCTTCGATATCAACATTATAATTAAACGGAGATGCACCGAGGGATTCTGATCCTGTTGTGAATACTACGCCGGTATAACCCGGAACATATTCGCCCGGAGGCAGAACAAGAAGCGGTGGAAAAGTCCCCGCATCTAATCCCCACACCTCGCAATCAGCACCACCATCACCATCTATGCATCCGTCAGTGGAGTTGGTCGCCAGTACCTCGAACCTTATCCATCCCTCGTTGAAGGGCGGTGTGAGCTTATAGAGCGCTGCCTCCTCGGCAAATGTTTCGGGTGTCGGCAGTCCTGGAGAGATGAACTTTCCGATCTCTATAGTAGTTGTGTTTTCCATGTTGTCATAGATTTCAACTGCCTGTATCGTCTCTTTCTCACCTATGAAGTGCTTGAACGGGAATACAAAAGCAAAGGCCGTAGATATATCATAGTGACCGGGAGAAGGCGCATAGAAGTAATGGGAATCAACATACTGCTTGGAGAATATAACTGCTGCAAAGAAGTTTTGTGAGGTACTTGTGAGTGCAAGCATAACATTAGATTGTTCAATATTATCTGATGTAATACCCAAATTTCCATTTCTGTCGAAAGTTATGTCGGCGAGTGTCGGGCCGAATGTTGCTGCTGCTCCGAATTTGTTGATGACAGGATCGCCTCCTATTTCATCCACATAGAAGCACCAGTTCATGTCATTTGCCCCGTCAGCAGTAGCGCCTGTTCCGTCCGGTGTCTCGGCTGCTGCATAGGCGAAGCATAACTCTCCGCCGTCTGCGCCAGTGCAATCACCAGATGCAAGCTCGTCGGTGTAAGTGTTTTCATGGAGAATTATAGACATACGGTCTTCCTCGCCGCGGAGGGCATCTGCTACCAATGCATTCATCTGTGCCAGCCTCTTTACGATAACAGGAGATACCGAGGTATCAACTTCGACATAGTACTGCCTGCCCTGTAGCTCTGCCATGGGTCCATAGATGTCTTCAATACAGGTTGTATCCCAGAGGTCATTGAGGGTCTTGCCCGGTATGACGACTCCTCCGGCAGGGTCGTCCCCATTATAGTCATAACACAATGTCTTGTCAGATGTCTTGGGCTTCACATAACCCTCCTCGATTACCTCGACATAGCCCTTCTTTACCAGTGCTTCCGCCTCGGCAGTTGTGATAGCGGCCCCTGTTTCGCAGTCACCGCAGGTTGTTATCAGGCTAAGCATCTCGGGGAATGTTGCGGATGAGAGTATGAAGCAGTCATCTGTTCCATCACCGTCTGCATCGAAGTTCAGGTTGAACCCCGAGTCCACGAGTGTGTTCGTGTCGCAGGATGCAAAGGTTATCCCTCCGTCAGGATAAATGTCAAATACAAACACATCCTTGGGTGACTGTAATACGTCGAAGTCCAGAAGCTCGACAGAGCAGTCGCCTGTCCTTATCCTCACGTGTGACTGCACCCAGTCTTCAGAGGAATTGATGACCGTAAAATAGTTGTCTGTAAGACCGAGCCCTCCTTCTGCCACACTCCTTGTGTCATAGTAAGTGAATATAAGAAAGTCACCAGGACCCCCGTCATACCTTCCCCCTGCATAGGACTGGCCGGCCAGTCCCAGGACCATCATGGCTGCCAGGAGAACAACAGCCAAACTCCAGATACCCTTCTTCATACAAAACCTCCTTCGTTAAAAAGTTTTTCTTGTCCTGAGCCATGTCAGGAAGAAGCATGCTATGCATCCTGTTTTATTGTGAGTAAAATTATCATACAATGTGAATTAAATCAAGAAGATTTTGTGTTGCTGCAAGCTGCATCTTTGTCCCTAGTTTGGTCATTCCCGCAGTCTGTTAGCGGGAATCCAGCAATTCATGATCTCCGGATGCCCGATTAAAGTCCCCCGGGCATGACAAATTTTTGTAAATACTATTTTGAGACCCCTCACGCGAGATTGCCGCGCTTCGCTCGCAATGACAATTGCTATCCCACCTATTTTCATTTGCCCCGGTGAATCCGCTTGCCTCAATGATTCGCTGGGGAGATACAGGTGCGGAAAAGATGAACGAGTATGCCATGCCTGGTTATTCAGAGACAAAATAAAAAAAGGCAGGGTTTTTTGGCCCTGCCTTTTAAAGCGATAATTGATATTGTTATTTTTTATGGTGCAACGCTGCCAATGCCAATGATGCCATTTCCATCTACTTCTTCGATATCAACATTATAGTTAAACGGAGATGCACCGAGGGATTCTGATCCTGTTGTGAATACAACACCGGTATAACCCGGAACATATTCGCCAGGAGGCAGAACAGGAAGCGGTGGAAAAGTCCCCGCATCTATTCCCCATACCTCGCAATCAGTAACACCATCACCTTCTACGCATCCGTCGGTGGAGTTGGTCGCCGATACCTCAAACCTTATCCATCCCTCGTTGAAGGGCGGTGTGAGCTTGAAGAGCTCCGCTTCCTCAGCAAATGTTTCGGGTGTCGGAAGTCCGGGAGATATGAACTTACCAATCTCTATGGTAGTTGTGTTCTCCATGTTGTCATAGATTTCAACAGCCTGTATCGTCTCTTTCTCACCTATGAAGTGCTTGAACGGGAACACAAAGGCAAATGCTGTGGAAATATCATAGTGACCGGGAGAAGGCGCATAGAAGTAATGTGAATCCACATACTGCTTGGAGAATATAACTGCTGCAAAGAAGTCACGGGAGGTGCTTGTGAGTGCAAGCATAACATTAGATTGTTCAATATTATCTGATGTCACGTCTAAACCTCCATCCCTGTCCCCATCAATATCGGCCAGAGTCGGGCCGAATGTTGCTGCTGCGCCGAACTTGTTGATGACAGCATCGCCGCCTATTTCATCCACATAGAAGCACCAGTTCATGTCATTTGCCCCGTCAGCAGTAGCATCGGTTCCATCCGGTGTCTCGGCTGCCGCATAGGCATAGCACTCCTCTTCACCATCAAGCCCGTTACAATAAGTGTTAGCAAGTTCGTCAGTATAGGTGTTTTCATGCATAATAAAAGGCAGACCATATTCATCTTCATCGGCATGGAGTGCATCAGCTACCAATGCGTTCATCTGCGCAAGCCTCTTTACGACAACAGGAGATACCGCGGTATCAACTTCGACATAATATTGCCTGCCCTGGAGCTCTGCCATGGGTCCATAAATGTCTTCCGAACAGGTTGAATTATAAAGGTCAAAAAGGGTCTTGCCCGGGATGACAACTCCTCCGGCAGGGTCATTTGCTGCGTCATCATAGCACAATGTCTTGTCAGATGTCTTGGGTTCTACAAAACCCTCTTCAATCACTTCAACATAACCTTTCTTCACCAGTGCTTCCGCCTCTGCAGTTGTGATAGCGGCCCCTGTTTCGCAGTCACCGCAGGTCGTTATCAGGCTCAGCATCGCAGGGAATGTGGCAGAGGAAAGTATAAAGCAGTCATCCGTTCCATCTCCGTCTGCATCGAAATTCAGGGTGAACCCCGAGTCCACGAGTGTATTTGTGTCGCAGGACGCAAAGGTTATCCCGCCGTCTGCATAGATGTCAAATACAAAGTTGTCTTTCGGTGACTGCAAAACATCAAAGTCAAGCAGCTCGACAGAGCAGTCGCCTGTCCTTATCCTTACGTGTGACTGCACCCAGTCTTCAGAAGAGTTGATAACCGTAAAATAATTGTCCGTAAGTCCAAGCCCTCCTTCTGCCACAGTCCTTGCGTCATAGTAAGTGAATATAAGGACGTCACCCGGACCTCCGTCATACCTTCCCCCTGCATAGGACTGGCCTGCCAGTCCCAGTACCATTATGGCTGCCAGGAGAACAACAGCCATACCCAAAATCCCCTTCTTCATGATGTACCTCCTTTGTTATTAATTGAAAACTCCCTGCGGAAAGACCGCAGTCCCGAATTTTTTCGGGATTAAGTAAGGAATTCTTTATTCTTTACTATTCGCTCGCTTCCGCACTCAGGCGGATTCGCCGTGGCGAAAACACCCGTGGCAAGACCATGGGGGGATACGCTCGCTATCCATTTAAATTATCCTAAACCATGTCAGGAAAATGTATGATATACATGCTGTTTTATTGTAAAAGGTATCATACTGTGAAAATTAAATCAAGAAAATTTTGTGGATATGGCAAGCCAATTCGGGAACGTCCCGATACTACTACAAAGTTCATTTAACCGAAAAATGCAATTGGTTATTAAATCGGAGGCAAAATCGCCTTCAAAGTCTTTTAATTTCAATCCCGACTTTTGTCGGGACAAAAGACTTTTCAGACAACATTGCCTCCGATAAATGCAGTTTCTGGGTTAATTTATAGATAGTTTTAGAGGGGTGTCATTCCCGCAGTCTGTTACCGGGAATCCAGTAAAATCATCAATAGCTTCTGGATTCCTGCTTCTCCTCCTCGGCGGATCCGCTGGGGCGGACGCAGGAATGACAGAACTCGGTACTCTCGAGAGTATTTACATGATTATCATAAAATCCCTCCTAACCTCCCTTTGCCAAAGGGAGGAATTATACCCCCTTTTCCTTCGCCTCGGGCGAATACGCTGGGGCGGAAAAGTGGAGGGAAAATCCTCTAGTTGTAGACCAAAGGGGGGCAAAAGAAACAGGCCCTTTTGCTAAAAGAGGGGAATTGCGGAAATATTACTAAACCGGTAAGCGGAGACAAAATAAAAAAAAGGCAGGGCCAAAAGCCCTGCCTTTTCCATTAAAAAAATCAGCCAGCTAACAGCAAGTTAACTAACTGTTAACTCTCTGTTAAAGCGGTCACCTGCTGTCACCAAATTGTCCGTTGAAACCCCAATCAATAAAGTCATCGTTATAGACGAACGGGGAAACACCGAGGCTCTCCGAACCGGTTGTGAATACTAAACCAAGGTATCCAGGTATGTAGCCGGTTGTTGATTGTGTTACAAGGTCATCTTGATAACCATTAACTACACAAGCCGATCCTCCGGTCATATCTACACATCCTGCGGTAGCATTGGAGGCTTCAACCTTAAACCTTATCCATCCCTCGTTGAAGGGCGGCGTGAGCTTGAAAAGCTCCGCTTCATCGGAATATGTCTCGGGTGTCGGAAGTCCGGGAGATATGAACTTCCCGATCTCTATGGTGGTTGTGTTCTCCATGTTGTCATAGATCTCAACAGCCTGTATTGTCGCATTCTCATCAATGAAGTGCTTGAACGGGAATGTAAATGCAAAGGCAGTCATCATGTCATAGTGGCCCGGTGCAGGCGCATAAAAGTAGTGTGAGTCAACCCACTGCTTTTGTATAAGAACATCTGTTAAAAGGAAGGGCGCGGTAAAATGTAGAGCTGCACGCTGGGCGTATAACATGGGTACATATACGCTAGCAGCTGTCACGGGAAGAGCGCCGGTTCTCGCTGTATATATATCAGCAAGTGTCGGGCCGAATGTTGCTGCTGCTCCGAACTTGTTGATTACAGCATCGCCGCCAATATCATCCACATAGAAGCACCAGTTCATGTCGTTTGCACCGTCGGCAGTAGCACCTGTTCCATCCGGTGTCTCGGCTGCTGCATAGGCATAACACCTCTCAGAGCCATCTAACTGGTTACATTCAGATGCAGCAAGCTCGTCGGTATATGAGTTCTCATGGAGAATAATTCCATGGGGTGAACCGGTGTCAACAGCGGCAGCATTAGTCTGTGCGAGCCTCTTCACGATAACAGGAGATACCGAGGTGTCAACTTCAACGTAGTACTGCCTACCTTCAAGTTCCTTCATCTGCGCATAGATGTCTGCCGAACATGCTGTACCCCAGAGGTCAAATAGGGTCTTGCCAGGTATGGAAACCTCATCCGGTGTGTAGCATAGTGTCTTGTCAGATGTCTTGGGCTGAATACTGCCTTCCTCGATCACCTCAACATAGCCCTTCTTTACAAGCTCTGCTGCCTCGGCTTCTGTGATAGCGGCCCCTGTTTCACAGTCACCGCAGGTGGTTATAAGGCTCAGCATTGCAGGGAACGTGTCGGACGAGAGGATGAAGCAGTCATCGTCTCCATCACCGTCTGCATCGAAGTTCAGGCTGAACCCCGAGTCCACAAGCGTGTTCGTGTCGCAGGACGCAAATGTTATGCCGCCGTCTGCATAGATGTCAAATACAAAGTTATCTTTGGGTGACTGCATTATGTCAAAGTCAAGCAGCTCGACAGAGCAGTCGCCTGTCCTGATCCTCACATGTGACTGCACCCAGACCTCTGAGTGGTTGGTTACTACAAAATAATTGTCGGTAAGATTAAGACCGCCTTCAGCATTGGTCCTGACGTCATAGTACGGGAATAGCAGAACGTCACCGGGTGCCGTGTAACTTTCCACTGCATATGATTGGTTGGTTAATCCAAAGAACATCATGGCTGCAATGAGGAAAACAGCCATACCCAGAATACCTTTTTTCATACAACACCTCCTTTTTTAAAAGTTTATATTGTCCTGAGCCATGTCAGGAAAAAGCATATTATGACTGTATTAGCAAATTATCATATGAAAAAAAGGAAATTAAAGCAAGAAGATTTTGTGTTGCTGCAAGCTGCATCTTTGCCCCCTTGTATAACTCTCTTTCCCCCCTTAGGTTAAGGGGGATGAAGGGGGTTACTTTCAAAAACAATTTGTTTAAAACACCTTGTATATCAAGCAACACCTCATTATCCCAAAACCTTTTTCAAAAACTTCATAATTTCGCCCGCACTCTTTAGAAATCATAACTCCCCTTTTCCCCTCTTAATCTTAAGAGGGGGTTCGTTTAACCCGAAAACTGCATTGAAGACTCCCTGCGGCAAGACCGCAGTCCCGAATTTTTTCGGGATTAATGTAAGGAATTCTTTATTCTTTCTATTCGCCCGCTCACCCCGTGGCAAGACCACGGGGAATACGCTCGCTATCCATTTATCGGAGGCAATTTTGTCTGAAAAGTCTTTTGCTCTACGAGTCGTAGACCAAAAGGGGGCAAAAGAAACAGAACCTTTGATAAAAAGTGGAATTGCGGAAATATTACTTAACCGGTAGGCGGAGACAAAATAAAAAAGGCAGGGCCAAAAGCCCTGCCTTTTGCATTTAAAAAAATCAGCCAGCTAACAGCAAGTTAACTAACTGTTAACTCTCTGTTAAAGCGGTCATCTGTCGTCACCGTAACCAGGAGGATTATAGCCATCATCCCAGTCATAGTAGTCATCGTTATAGACGAACGGGGAAACACTGAGGCTCTCTGAACCGGTTGTGAATACCAGACCAAGGTATGCGGGAATATAACCGGTTGTTGAGTCAGTAGACCAGTCGTCCTGGTATGCTATAACCTCACAGTCAGATCCTGGCCACAAATCTGTGCAACCTGCGGTAGCATTGGAGGCTTTGACAGCAAACCTTATCCATCCCTCGTTGAATGGCGGTGTGAGCTTGAAGAGCATAGCTTCCTCGGAATATGTCTCGGGTGTCGGAAGTCCGGGAGATATGAATTTCCCGATCTCTATTGTGGTTGTGTTCTCCATGTTGTCGTAGATTTCAACTGCCTGGATTGTCGCATTCTCTCCTATGAAGTGCTTGAACGGGAATGTGAATGCAAAGGCGGTCAACATGTCATAGTGGCCCGGTGCAGGTGCATAGAAATAGTGTGAGTCAACCCACTGCTTCTGGATATAGCCATCAGAAGTGTAGAAATAGTAAGTTAACGATGCTTCCTGTCCATAATAAATCATATTGTATATATTATTGGAAGTTGTGGAGAGGGTTCCGTCCCTATAAGAATAAACATCGGCCAGTGTCGGTCCGAATGTTGCCGCTGCGCCGAACTTGTTGATTACCGCATCGCCGCCTATTTCATCAACGTAGAAGCACCAGTTCATGTCGTTTGCACCGTCGGCAGTAGCGCCGGCTCCGTCTGTTGTCTCGGCTGCTGCATAGGCATAGCACTTCTCAGAGCTGTCGTCATCATTACATTCAGCTGCTGCAAGCTCGTCGGTATAGGTGTTTTCGTGCAGGAAAAGACCATGACTACTGAAGGCGTCAATAGCAGCAGCATTGACCTGTGCGAGCCTCTTTACGATGACAGGAGATACTGAGGTGTCAACCTCAACAAAATACTGCCTGCCTACAAGTTCCTTACCTGGTCCATAGATGTCTTCTGTACAGGTTGTATCCCAGAGGTCACGGAGGGTCTTGCCAGGTATGGTTACTCCTGCGGCCGGGTCATTTGCTGATGCATCAAAACACAGAGTCTCGTCAGATGTCTTGGGCTGAACATTGCCCTCCTGGATCACCTCGACATAGCCCTTCTTCACCAGCTCTGCTGCCTCGGCTGTTGTGATAGCTGCCCCTGTTTCGCAGTCTCCGCAGGTGGTTATCAGGCTCAGCATCGCAGGGAATGTATCGGACGAAAGGATAAAGCAGTCGTCTGTGCCATCACCGTCTGCATCGAAGTTCAGGTTAAACCCCGAGTCCACGAGAGTATTCGTGTCGCAGGACGCAAATGTTATGCCGCCATTTGCATAGATGTCAAATACAAAGTTGTCCTTGGGTGACTGCATGATGTCGAAGTCGAGAAGCTCAACAGAGCAGTCGCCTGTCCTTATCCTCACGTGTGACTGCACCCAGACCTCATCGGTGTTTGTTACCACAAAGTAATTGTCGGTAAGATTCAGGCCCCCTTCAGCATCGGTCCTGACGTCATAGTACGGGAATAGCAGCATGTCACCGGGTGACGTGTAACTTTCCACTGCATATGACTGGCTTGTCAGTCCAAATACCATCATGGCTGCGATGAGGAAAACAGCCATACCCAGAATACCTTTCTTCATGATGATACCTCCTTCGCTATTAAGTTGTCATTCCGCACTTGCTTGCCCGCCGTTTTTCTGGAGGGCTTGCCTGCCGTCCTTTTGGAGGGATGCGGAATCCAGAACCTTATTGAAACCATGGATTCCCCGTAAATTTTATTTATAGGGAATCAAGCTACGTATCTCGTTTTATTGTAAGAAAGTTATCATATGAGAGAAATTAAATCAAGAAATTTTGCGGTTATGTCAAGCCAATTCGGGAACGTCCCGATACTACCCTCCCCCTTGAGGGGGGAGGGTGAGGGCGGGGGTCTGTTAACGGAAATCCGGTAAAATCATCAATAGCTTCTGGATTCCTGCTTCAGCAGGAATGACAGAACTCGGTACTCTCAAGAGTATTTACATGATTATCATAAAATCCCTCCTAACCTCCCTTTGCCAAAGGGAGGAATTATACCCCCTTTTCCTTCGTCTCGGGCGAATACGCGGGGCGGAAAAGTGGAGGGAAAATCCTCTAGTCGTAGACCAAAGGGAGGCAAAAGAAACAGGACCTTTGATAAAAAGTGGAATTGCGGAAATATTACTAAACCGGTAAGCAGAGGCAAAATATAAAAAGGCAGGGTTTTTGGCCCTGCCTTTTTATAAACGAACTTACTTACCTGACATCACCTGTATTACCAAAAAAGTCTTCCTTGATGTTTTCGTTGTTATAAGTAAACGGAGAAACTCCAAGATTCTCCGACCCTGTTGTAAAAACAAGGCCTAAATACGGAGGCACATGTTCAGCAGATGGGGGGCTTACCCACTGATGAAATACATCATAACCGCCTACCTCGCAATCAATCGTTTCATCATCGTTTTCATCACAACCCGTGGTTGAATTGGTGGCTGATACCTCAAACCTTATCCATCCCTCGTTGAATGGGGGTGTCAGGTAGAAGAGCATTGCCTCCTCGGCATATGTCTCCGGTGTCGGCAGGCCCGGGGATATGAACTTACCTATCTCTACAGTGGTTGTATTTTCCATATTGTCATAGATCTCAACAGCCTGTATCGTCTCTTTCTCCCCTATGAAATGCTTTACAGGGAACACAAAAGCAAATGCAGTTGTCAAGTCATAGTGCCCCGGTGAAGGCGCATAGAAGTAGTGGGAGTCTACATACTGCTTTGTCCACAGATCAATCATAGTCTGGGTAGCCATGTTCATATTAAATGAAGATAGCCCGCTTAGCCCTTCCAATAAGCCGGCTGTTTGAGCGAGGCTTCCGTCCCTTGGGAGATTAACCGCGTGATAAGACACAATATCAACCAGTGTCGGGCCGAATGTGGCTGCTGCTCCGAACTTGTTGATTACCTTAACCCCGCCTATTTCATCCGCATAGAAGCACCAGTTCATGTCATTTGCCCCGTCAGCAGTAGCGCCTGTTCCATCCGGTGTCTCGGGCGCTGCATAGGCATAACACCTTGTTTCGGTACCATCAGAACCGGTGCACTGGGCAGATGCAAGTTCAGCAGCATAATTGTCTTCGTGAAGAATTAGTCCATGAGTGCACACACCAATGTCTGCTGTTGTGCCATCGACAACTGCAGCATTGGCCTGTGCAAGCCTCTTTACGATAACAGGCGATACTGATGTGTCCACCTCAACATAGTACTGCCTGCCCTGGAGCTCTGCATGAGATGCATAAATGTCTGCGGAACATTCTGTATCATACAGTGCCCTCAAGGTTTTTCCGGGTATGGAAACCTCATCCGGTGTGTAGCATAGTGTCTTGTCAGATGTCTTGGGCTGAATACTGCCTTCCTCGATCACCTCAACATAGCCCTTCTTTACAAGCTCTGCTGCCTCGGCTTCTGTGATAGCGGCCCCTGTTTCACAGTCACCGCAGGTGGTTATAAGGCTCAGCATTGCAGGGAACGTGTCGGACGAGAGGATGAAGCAGTCATCGTCTCCATCACCGTCTGCATCGAAGTTCAGGCTGAACCCCGAGTCCACAAGCGTGTTCGTGTCGCAGGACGCAAATGTTATGCCGGCGTCTGCATAGATGTCAAATACAAAGTTATCTTTCGGTGACTGCAAAACATCAAAGTCAAGCAGCTCAACAGAGCAGTCGCCTGTTCTGATCCTTACATGTGACTGCACCCAGTAATCAGAAGAGTTGATAACGGTAAAATAATTGTCTGTAAGTCCCAGCCCTCCTTCTGCCACGCTCCTTACATCATAATAAGTAAAGATCATAGCACTGGCAGGGCCGCTGGCAGTCTGCTCCTGGGCAAGGGACTGGCCGGCCAGTCCAAAGACCATCATGGCTGCAATGAGTAAAACAGCCATACAAAAAATCCCTTTCTTCATAATGTACCTCCTTCGTTATTAAGTTATCATTCCGTATTATTGAAACCATGGATTCCCCGTAAATTTATTTATAGGGAATCAAGCTACGTATCTCGTTTTATTGTAAGAAAGTTATCATATGAGAGAAATTAAATCAAGAAATTTTGAGGTTATGTCAAGCCAATTCGGAAATGTCCCGATACTACAAAGTTCATTTAACCGAAAAATGCAATTGATTATTAAATCGGAGGCAAAATCGCCTTCAAAGTCTTTTAATTTCAATCCCGACTTTTGTCGGGACAAAAGACTTTTCAGACAACATTGCCTCCGATAAATGCAGTTTCTGGGTTAATTTATAGATAGTTTTAGAGGGGTGTCATTCCCGCAGTCTGTTACCGGGAATCCAGTAAAATCATCAATAGCTTCTGGATTCCTGCTTCTCCTCCTCGGCGGATCCGCTGGGGCGGACGCAGGAATGACAGAACTCGGTACTCTCGAGAGTATTTACATGATTATCATAAAATCCCTCCTAACCTCCCTTTGCCAAAGGGAGGAATTATACCCCCTTTTCCTTCGCCTCGGGCGAATACGCTGGGGCGGAAAAGTGGAGGGAAAATCCTCTAGTAGTAGACCAAAGGGGGGCAAAAGAAACAGGACCTTTGATAAAAAGTGGAATTGCGGAAATATTGCTAAACCGGTATGCGGAGACAAAAAAGCAGGGCTAAAAGCCCTGCTTTTTGAGATCCAACAGGAAAATTCATTCACTATTCATTATCAATCTCAATATAGTATTCGTTATGGAAATTATTATAAGTGAACGGAGATACACCGAGGTTCTCCGAACCTGTTGTGAATACAAAACCCACGTAAGCAGGGATGTACCCTGAGGTACCAACGTTTACCTCATCGGCATCATACCCATATACCTCACAGTCATAGCCGCCGGTCTCTTCGTAGCAGCCTGCTGTAGCATTGGAAGCTTCAACCTCAAACCTTATCCATCCCTCGTTGAACGGGGGTGTGAGGAAGAAGATATTTGCCTCATCAGCAAATGTCTCCGGTGTCGGCAATCCGGGGGATATGAACTTCCCTATCTCTACGGTAGTTGTGTTTTCCATGTTGTCATAGATCTCAACTGCCTGTATCGTCTCGTTTTCACCTATGAAGTGTTTTGCAGGGAATGTAAAGGCAAAGGCAGTATGCATGTCGTATGCTCCCGGCGAAGGTGCGTAGAAATAATGTGAATCAACCCACTGCTTCATGTATGCGTCTTCGTCCGTACCAAATGTACCTCCAACCATATCAAAGGAAGACATGCCAGATGTGTCCATCATATCACGGATATTGCCTCTGATGTCATCCAGATAACCATCTCTGTTGTCGTCGATATCAGCCAGTGTCGGGCCGAATGTTGCAGCTGCGCCGAACTTGTTGATTACTGCATCTCCGCCAATCTCATCAACATAGAAGCACCAATTCAGATCATTTGCCCCGTCAGCGGTGCAACCATCGCAATCCGTTGTCTCGGGCGCTGCATAGGCAAAGCAACTCTCCGAGCCGTCAGCTGCATTGCAATCACCCGATGCAAGCTCGTCGGTATATGTGTTTTCATGGAGAATCATACCGTAGTCCGGCTCCCTGTCAATTGCAAAAGCATTGGCCTGTGCGAGCCTCTTTACCACAACAGGAGATACCGATGTGTCCACCTCGACAAAGTACTGCCTGCCCTGGAGCTCTGCTTCGGGATCGTAGAGGTCTACCGAACAGGCTGTATCATAGAGGTCATTGAGGGTCTTGCCCGGTATGGAAACAGCAGTTGGTGTGTAACATAATGTCTCGTCAGATGTCTTGGGTTTTACAACACCTTCTCCTATTACCTCGACGTAGCCCTTCTTCACAAGCTCCGCTGCCTCGGCTTCTGTGATAGCGGCCCCTGTTGCACAGTCCCCGCAGGTGGTTATAAGACTCAGCATCGCAGGGAACGTGTCTGAGGAGAGGATGAAGCAGTCGTCTGTTCCATCCCCGTCCGCATCGAAGTTCGGAGTGAACCCCGAGTCCACGAGCGTATTCGTGTCGCAGGATGCGAAGGTTATGCCGCCGTTTGCATAGATGTCAAATACAAAGTTGTCCTTGGGCGACTGCATGATGTCGAAGTCTAGAAGCTCAACAGAGCAGTCGCCTGTCCTTATCCTCACGTGTGACTGCACCCAGTAACCGGATGTGTTGATGATTGTGAAATAGTTGTCCGTAAGTCCAAGGCCTCCGTCTGCCACGGTCCTCACATCATAATAGCCGAACAGCAATGAACTGCCGGGGCCGCCGGCATATTGTTCCTGTGCATATGACTGGCCGGTTAATCCAAATACCATCATGGCTGCAATGAGTAAAACAGCCATACCCAAAATCCCCTTCTTCATAAGATACCTCCTTTGGTTAAAATTTATATTGTCCTGAGACATGTCAGGAAAAAGCATGCTATGAATCCTTTTTTATAGTGAAAATATCATATGAAAAAACGGAAATTAAAGCAAGAAGATTTTGCATGTCTGTTAATTTTGAATTAAAAGTGAACCGTTTTTATCAAATTTACGAATTAAAAGCGAACACATGCAATCATGTAATTAAAATCCTTCACACGCATCTTGTCATTCTGGCTTGTCCGGAATCTTTCTTATCTTCTCTCCTCGTATCATTCCGTTCCGAAGAAGGATTCCCGACAAGCGGGAATGATAGAATGAAAACCAATGCATGTGCACAAATAGTTCCCCATATGTGCAAGAATGATTTTTACGTAACATAAGTTTTAGCATGTCCATAAAAAAACAAGGGTTTTACAAGAAGGCCCAATAAAAAAGGCAGGGCTTTTGGCCCTGCCTTTTACACTCAACAAAAACCAGCAGTTTTACTACTGGCTGTTGACTACTAACTACCTGTCGTCACCGTAACCAGGAGGATTATAGCCATCATCCCAGTCATAGTAGTCATCGTTATATACAAACGGGGAAACACTTAGGCTCTCTGACCCTGTTGTGAATACCAGACCAAGATATCCGGGTACGTAATTGCTCGTTGTCCAGGTAGACCAGTCATCCTGGTAACCCTCAACCACACAGTCAGCACCGTCATTCCCGTCCACGCAGCCTGCGGTAGCATTGGAGGCCAGGACAGCAAACCTTATCCATCCCTCGTTGAAAGGCGGTGTGAGCTTGAAGAGCATAGCTTCCTCGGAATATGTCTCGGGTGTCGGAAGTCCGGGAGAGATGAATTTCCCGATCTCTATTGTGGTTGTGTTCTCCATGTTGTCATAGATCTCAACTGCCTGTATTGTTGCATTCTCACCTATGAAGTGCTTGAACGGGAATGTGAATGCAAAGGCTGTCATCATGTCATAGTGTCCCGGTGCAGGCGCATAGAAATAGTGTGAATCCACCCACTGCTTCTGGATGTAGGAATCTGAAGTGTAGAAATAATAAGCTAAAGATGCATTCGCTGCATAATACATGGTATAGTTATCTAAGTTATATGCTGTGACATCCAAGCTACCATCCCTATAGTCATAGACATCGGCCAGTGTCGGTCCGAATGTTGCTCCTGCGCCGAACTTGTTGATTACCGCATCGCCGCCTATTTCATCAACGTAGAAGCACCAGTTCATGTCGTTTGCACCGTCGGCAGTAGCGCCGGCTCCGTCTGTTGTCTCGGCTGCTGCATAGGCATAGCACTTCTCAGAGCTGTCGTCATCATTACATTCAGCTGCTGCAAGCTCGTCGGTATAGGTGTTTTCGTGCAGGAAAAGACCATGACTACTGAAGGCGTCAATAGCAGCAGCATTGACCTGTGCGAGCCTCTTTACGATGACAGGAGATACTGAGGTGTCAACCTCAACAAAATACTGCCTGCCTACAAGTTCCTTACCTGGTCCATAGATGTCTTCTGTACAGGTTGTATCCCAGAGGTCACGGAGGGTCTTGCCAGGTATGGTTACTCCTGCGGCCGGGTCATTTGCTGATGCATCAAAACACAGAGTCTCGTCAGATGTCTTGGGCTGAACATTGCCCTCCTGGATCACCTCGACATAGCCCTTCTTCACCAGCTCTGCTGCCTCGGCTGTTGTGATAGCTGCCCCTGTTTCGCAGTCTCCGCAGGTGGTTATCAGGCTCAGCATCGCAGGGAATGTATCGGACGAAAGGATAAAGCAGTCGTCTGTGCCATCACCGTCTGCATCGAAGTTCAGGTTAAACCCCGAGTCCACGAGAGTATTCGTGTCGCAGGACGCAAATGTTATGCCGCCATTTGCATAGATGTCAAATACAAAGTTGTCCTTGGGTGACTGCATGATGTCGAAGTCGAGAAGCTCAACAGAGCAGTCGCCTGTCCTTATCCTCACGTGTGACTGCACCCAGACCTCATCGGTGTTTGTTACCACAAAGTAATTGTCGGTAAGATTCAGGCCCCCTTCAGCATCGGTCCTGACGTCATAGTACGGGAATAGCAGAACGTCACCGGGTGACGTGTAACTTTCCACTGCATATGACTGGCCGATTAATCCAAATACCATCATGGCTGCGATGAGGAAAACAGCCATACCCAAAATCCCCTTCTTCATACGATACCTCCTTTGGTTAAAATTTTTTTATCCTGAGCCATGTCAGGAGAAGCATGTTTGCATCCTTATTTTTATAGTAAAAATATCATATGAAAAAACGAAAATTAAATCAAGAAGTTTTTTCGGGGATGGCAAGTTTCATCTTTATCCCTAGTTTTATCATCTATGAAAAAACATTTCAAGTATAAAGTGCACACTCCTTAGTTTTGTCTGGAGGAAGCGAAGAGACACTACTTCAATCTCGGAGCTTCCGGAAGACAATCATTTAATCAGTAAATATATACCT
>Ga0209270_1001550_pt1 | contig 30672 bp, 21 predicted proteins | sample MTBAKSrepl1MetaG_FD_187456 | JGI IMG/M metagenome (GOLD analysis project Ga0209270, IMG submission 187456) | Enrichment culture microbial communities from Arthur Kill intertidal strait, New Jersey, USA, that are MTBE-degrading - MTBE-AKS1... | ecosystem: Environmental > Aquatic > Marine >...
AGGTATATATTTACTGATTAAATGATTGTCTTCCGGAAGCTCCGAGATTGAAGTAGTGTCTCTTCGCTTCCTCCAGACAAAACTAAGGAGTGTGCACTTTATACTTGAAATGTTTTTTCATAGATGACATTTTATTTTTTATTTTACCCCGAAGCAGAGCTTCAAGGAATTCTTTTGATTGAAACATAATATTAACATATATTAAACATATTATAAACTTATCAAATCATAAAATGGACGGGAAGTCAAGAATTCCTCAAAGTTTATAGCGAGCAAGCCGGCAAGCCTGAAAGCTGGCAAGCGAATAAGCTCATTGCTCATAGCGTAAAAACAACAAACACCGTAAAGCGTAAGGTACGAGGTACGAGGAACGAGGTATTTGAACAACTGTTCAACGTTCACTTTCAAAACAACCGTTCTATGTTCTACGTTCAAAGTTCTAATTTACCGCAAAAAAGCTATCAAGCTAGCAAGCTAGCAAGCCGGCAAGCTGGAAAGCTGGAAAGCGAAAAAGGAGCGAGGAACGAGGAGCGAGGTTCGAGGTACGAGGAAAAAAGACCGTAAACCGTAAATCGTGAAGTGTGAAAAGACCAATGACCAATGACAAGTGACCAGTGACCAGTGACCAGTGACCAATGACCGGTGACTAGTGACTACAATAAGCGAGCAAGCGAAAAAGCTAACAAAGGCCGTAGGCCGGAAGACATGATATTTTTTTTGACGCGGTAAGCTTTTTATGAGAAAATAGACCCGTGAAAATCCTAGTCACTGGTGGTGCGGGCTATATAGGCAGCCATGTTGTTAAAGCCCTCGGTTCCGGGGGGCATGACATACTCGTTTATGACAACCTCTCAACAGGGCATGAATGGGCACTCCTTTACGGCAGACTGGTGAGGGGAGACCTTTCGGACAGTCGTCTTCTCGATCAGATTATACGGGAATACAGACCCGATGCAGTTATGCATTTTGCAGCATTGATTCAGGTGGAAGAATCCGTCCGCAAACCATTGAAATACTACCGGCATAATACAGTCAATACCCTGAATCTCCTGGAGGTCATGATAAAAAGTAATGTCATGAACCTGATATTTTCTTCCACCGCCTCTGTCTATGGGGTGCCCGAAAGGGTCCCTGTTACAGAGGATTCAGTGCTCGACCCGATCAACCCATATGGCTCTTCCAAGGCCATGGTAGAAAGGATATTATCCGACCTGTCACAGGCGTCGGGTTTCCGTTATGTGTCGCTCAGGTATTTCAATGTTGCAGGTGCAGACCCTGAGGCCAGGATAGGGCAGGCATACACACATTCTACACATCTCATAACGAGGGCATTAAAGACGGCAAGGGGAGAGTTTGACCGGTTGCAGATTTTCGGGACAGATTATCCAACCCCGGACGGTACGTGTATCCGTGATTATATCCATGTAGATGACCTTGCCGGTGCGCACATACTAACCCTTGATTACCTGCTTGAAACGGGCGTGAGCAGGGTGTTCAACTGCGGGTACGGGCATGGCTATTCAGTAAGGGAGGTCATAGAAACAGTCAAAGAGGTGACGGGTGCGGATTTCTTAACGGAAGAGACGGGGAGAAGGCCTGGCGATTCTCCGGTCTTAATAGCAGACAGCAAGCGCCTGAAGGGAGAGTTGAACTGGGAACCCGTGCATGATGATTTGAAGTTTATTATTAAGACCGCGTGGGAATGGGAGAAGAAGCAACCAGTTCATGGCTCAATTTGATAAAGTAACCACCCCTTTAATCCCCTCCTTGGGTAAGGAGGGGAGCTTTAGGTAATAAACTCCCTACCTGTGAAGTAGGGGAGCTTGGGGGTAAAAAAACTCCCCTCCGGTTTAAGGAGGGGTGGCTGAAAGCCGGGGTGGTATGGAAATAATATTTATAGCAAACCACCCTTTAATCCCCTCCTTATCCAAGGATGGGAGCTTTTAGGTAATAAACTCCCTACCTGTGAAGTAGGGGAGCTTGGGGGTAAAAAAACTCCCCTCCGGTTTAAGGAGGGGTGGCTGAAAGCCGGGGTGGTATGGAAATAATATTTATAGCAAACCACCCCTTTAATCCCCTCCTTATCCAAGGATGGGAGCTTTTAGGTAATAACTCACGGCCTGTAAAGGAGGGGAGCCCTTTACGGGCCGGCCTCTATCCTGTTGCGCCCTTTGGATTTTGCTTCATAAAGGGCAAGATCAGCAGTCTGGATCAGTTTCTCCGCAGTATCTATCGTAGGGTCCGGGACACCTGCAACTCCTATGCTTATCGTCAATTTTTTTGTAATCAGTGAAAAATGATGTCCTGCTATAACCTTGAGTATCCGCACGGCTACTACTGATGCCTCTTCCTTTTTCGTCTCTGGAAGCAGTACGATAAACTCCTCGCCACCCCATCGTGCGACTGTATCTATCTCCCGCACGCAACTCTTGATAATATCTGCTGTTTCTTTAAGAACGACGTCCCCCGTATGATGGCCGTATTCGTCGTTGATCTCCTTGAAATGATCGATATCTATCATGAGGCACGAGTTAGGAGACCCGTACCGCATTGTCCTCTTGAACTCGTTCTCCAAAGCTGTCTCAAAACGCCTCCGGTTAAAAAGTTTCGTTAAAGGATCGGTAATCGCAAGGTGTTCAACCCTTAATAGTACATCTTCAAGCTGGCGATTCTTTTCCCGCAGTTCATCCTGGAGGGCCTTGGTTCTCAAACAGGCATATATCCTCGCATTGAGCTCTATCTCATTGCATGGTTTCGGGATATAATCGTCTGCACCTGATTCCAGCCCGGTGACCTTCTCTTCTGTGGAATCTTTGACAGTGAGGATGATAATGGGGATTCCCTTCGTGTCGTCGTTGAGCTTTAACCACCGGCAGACCTCGTTGCCGTCGAGGTCGGGGAGAACAAGGTCGAGTATGATGGTATCGATAGGCTGTGTCTTTGCTGTTTTAATGGCAAGCTTGCCGGTTTCAACCCAGATAACTTCGTACCCGCTGGACTCCAGATATTCTTTTACGATTTTTGCCTGCAAGGGATCGTCTTCCACTAGCAATATTTTCGCCTTTGCCGGACTACGGGTTCCCATGAACATATTTTCCCACATGCGCCTTTTGTTTTCAATGAATATTTATCACGACGAGCTTGTTAGGCATGCCGCTGCTGCACCTATCGCTGTCTTTACCTCGCAGGTGTAGACACCTGTTATGGTTGTATTAATGATAAAAAACCAGGGCAACGTTTTTCGGTAACGATGCCCGTTTCGTTGTTCGGTTATGTCGTTCGTCATTTTCACGTTACCGCTTAACGCCTCACGATACGGGCTTCGTAACCGATTAACGAATGACGATTTACGGTCTTAATTGCTTTTGCGCTTTGCGTATTTGCCGTTGCGCCTTGCGCTTTTACGCTATGAGCTATGAGCCATAAACTATAGGGACACCTACGAGGTGTTATCGCGACACGCCTGTCTTTCAGCTTGCCAGCTTGTTAGCTTTTTAGCTTGCTGGCTTGCTAGCTTGTTGTAGTCACTTGTCATTGGTCACGGGTCACCGGTTTGTTGTGTGATTAGGAAATAATCTGATAAACTTTCCTATGCTCAAAAAGGGTCAGTCCGCGTTCAATTCCCTGGAGGGAAAAATTCACCAGTTGATCATATGCAGGCTCGATGGAGAACAAGCCGCCTCACGGAATTATCAGGAAGGCATATTCGGCTTGATCGGGAAAGGGATAGGAGGGTTCATACTCTTTGGAGGGAAAAAGGATGATTTAAAGCCCCTTATCCGTTCCATGCAGGCCCGTTCGGAAATACCCCTGTTTATAGCATCGGATATAGAAAGGGGGGTAGGCCAGCAGGTCGGCGGCACGACCCTCTTCCCTTGCCAGATGGCCATGGCGGCAGCTCTCGACAGGGAAAATCCTGAAGACAGGGCCCTTCTCGGGAAAGCACTAGAAGCATTATCCGATGAGGCACTGGACTTGGGCATAAACATGCCGCTCATCCCTGTTCTGGACATCAATCAGAATCCGGACAACCCCATTATCTGCACCAGGGCATTTTCTGATGATCCGGAAACTGTCGCATGGTTCGGATCGGAATATATAAGGATACTTGAGAAATCGGGGCTCATAAGCTGTGCAAAGCATTTCCCCGGGCACGGCGATACGTCTGCCGACTCTCATATCTCGCTCCCCGTCATTAAAAAATCGTACCGCGATTTATTGAAGATCGATATCTTTCCTTTCAGAGAGGCCGTTAAAACAGGGGTAAGCAGTATAATGGTCGGACATCTTAGCATTCCTTCTGTTGACGCACAGCCATCAAGTCTCTCAAGGACGATTATCACCGGTATCCTGAGGGGGGAAATAGGCTTTTCGGGTCTCGTGATGACAGACGCCCTGAACATGCATGCCCTGAAAGATACGGAAAAGGTCACTGTGAAATGCCTGAAGGCAGGCATTGATATACTCCTTTACCCTGCAGATGTAGGTTTAACGGTCAGGGAAATAGCGGCGGCCGTCAGAAAGAAAGAACTCGGGGAACAACTGATAGACGATGCAGTAGCGCGCATAGTAAACATGAAGAAGAAAATTACCACGTCTGAAAGACACGTTCGTTACGTGGAGCACGGTGAACTTTCCTCAGGCCTATCTGAAAAGTCCGTAACAGTCGTACAGGATACGAAAGGCATGCTGCCCGTTTCCCGGGGTGACATGAATGAACTCGTCTTTTCAGGAGACAGCAGATATTTCAACTCATCCCCCCTGAGGAAATATTTTGAGCACATATCCCATGTTCAAGATACCGGGAATCTTGAAGGTAAGCGTGCTGTAATCGCTGTTTTTACGAGCGTGGCAGCATGGACGGGAAACTCGGGGATAGATGATGATGAAAGGGACAGGATTAATTCACTTATAGGGAAGGCAAAAGAGTCAGTCGTCATCTCATTCGGAAGCCCGTACGTCCTCCGCCATTTTCGGGGGGCCGGTGCGCTTATCGCCGCATATGAACCTACACCCAATGCACAGCAGGCAGCCCTGAGGTGTTTACATGGTGAGATAGCCTGTAAGGGCAGGTTGCCTGTCAAATTAAAATAAACTGACGTTTGTCCGGTTAATCCAGTTTATCTGGTTTCTCCAGTTTATATAGTGTGTCTGGTTTGTCCGGTTGCCCAATGACTATTGATGAGTGACTGTCTTTTTATTAATAAGTGACCGGTGACCAGTGACTAGTGACCAATGACTACAAAAATGGGCATCGTTACCGAAAACCGTTGCCATGGTTGCCGCTGGAGAGCTTTAAATATGGTAATATCTTGTTCAGGTATGGTTATATGACCGAGATGCACATGCACCTAGGGAAATGGACTGAGAGGGACCTGGACCGGATTTTAAGCGAATCTTCCCGTATTCGTGATACAGGCAAGCGGATAGATTTTCTTTCCCGGCAATTTCTTGACCTGCCTTACTCCGGGTCAACCCTGATCGGTTCAGTGGATGTCCCCGAAGCCTTTGTGATAAACCTCGAAGGCGTTGACTGCCTCACTTTTTTAGAGTACGTGGAAGCCATGCGGTTATCGGTTTCCTTTTCCGCTTTTAAGGAAAATCTGAAGAAAATAAGATACGGTTCGGGAGAGGTCTCCTTTTATAAGAGGAATCATTTCTTTACGGACTGGATTAAAAAGAATTCTGATTCAGTTGCTGATGTGACCGGGGAAATCGGCAGCGGAAAGACAGCCAGGGTCAGGAAACTGCTCAATAAAAAGGAGGACGGGACGTTTTTTGTCCCCGGCATCGAACCGGTGACAAGGGAAATTGTATATATTCCCGGGGAAAACATAGATAAGTCCGTCCTGCACAGGCTCGGGACAGGGACGTACGTAGGAATTTATTCTCTCCTCGCTGGGCTGGACGTTTCCCATACGGGAATTTTCATAAAAGACGGGGACAAGTCGCTGCTAAGGCATGCCTCCTCATCGGAAAATAAGATGAAGGTTGCTGACGAAGATTTCATGGAATACATGAGCGGCAAGCCTGGCATTATAGTCCTTGGAGCAAAAAGTTACGCTGCGTTTGAAAACCGTAAAAAGTAAGGCGTCAATCGTAAATAGTAAAGTATATTTTAGTTTGTCCCGTTTCTTTCGATTCTTTTGTTTACAGGGTTTAAATGGATAGCGAGCGTATTCCCCGTGGTCTTGCCACGGGTGTTTTCGCCACGGCGAATCCGCCTGAGTGCGGAAGCGAGAGAATAGGAAGAATAAAGAATTCCTTAACATTAACCCCGAAAAAATTCGGGACTGCGGTCGCCGCAGGGAGTCTTCAATTTTAATGAAATAGGGGTTGTCACTGGTTATTCATGCAGATAATTAATGTCCTGTTCAGCCGCCGGATGTTCGTTGCCCTCGTCATGGGTTTTGCCTCAGGTCTCCCTCTTCTTCTGACCATCACAGTTTTGCAGGCGTGGATGAAAGAAGAAGGGGTGGACCTGACCGTTATAGGAATCATGTCGCTGGTAGGCCTACCTTATACGGTTAAATTCCTGTGGGCACCTGTCATGGACAGATTTACGCTACCTTTCCTCGGCAGGAGGAGGGGATGGCTCCTCTTTTCGCAAATCGCCTTGATATGCTCGATTGCAGGTCTCGGATTTACCGATCCGGGACAGAGTCCCTGGACGGTTGCCTTTGCAGCACTTCTCGTAACCTTCTTCAGCGCATCGCAGGATATCGTAATCGATGCATACAGGAGGGAAGACCTTGCTGACGAGGAACTGGGGCTGGGATCCTCTCTATACGTTAATGGCTATCGTATCGGAATGCTTCTGGCCGGGGGAGGGGGGCTCATTATGGCTGATCGCATGTCATTCACAATGGTCTACGTCATAATGGCAGCATGCATGGTACCGGCAGTTATAACGACATTGCTCACCCCGGAGCCGGTTGTTACCGCAGGCACCCCCGGAAACATGAGGGAAGCCGTCCTGAATCCCCTTACGGATTATTTCACACGAAAAGGCGCTGTCCTGATTCTGCTATTTATCCTTCTTTATAAAATAGGCGATTCGATGGCGAGTGCAATGACCACCCCCTTTTACCTTGATATAGGGTTCTCCAAGACACAGATCGGCACCGTTGTTAAGTTCTTCGGCACAGGGGCAACCTTAATCGGAAGTTTACTGGGCGGCCTGCTCATCCTTTACCTGAAGATCAACCGTTCCCTCTGGGTTTTTGGTTTCCTCCAGGCAGTATCTACAGCGGGGTTTGCCTTCCTGGCACGGATTGGCTACAGTCTCCCTGCACTGACCGGTGTCATCGCCTTTGAGAATCTCAGCAGCGGCATGGGTACAGCAGCCTTTATCGCGTTCATTGCGAGCATTACGAACAAAAAATTCACGGCAACACAGTATGCGCTTCTCAGCAGCCTTGTGGGAGTTCCGAGGGTACTGGCCTCAGCTCCGACCGGCTACCTCGCCAAGAGCATCGGCTGGGAGGGCTTTTTCATCTTCTGCACTGTTATGGCTGTGCCGGGCATGCTTCTGTTATTCAAGTTCGCCCCGTGGAATCAAAAAAGACCGTAAACCGTAAATCGTGAAGTGTGAAAAGACTGTTCAACGTTCACTTTCAAAACAACCGTTCTATGTTCAATGTTCAAGGTTCAAGGTTCTAAGTTACCGCGAAAAAGCTATCAAGCTATCAAGCTGGCAAGCTGGAAAGCCTGAAAGCGAAAAAGGAGCGAGGCACGAGGAGCGAGGTTCGAGGAGCGAGGAAAAAAGACCGTAAGCACGTAAAGCGTAAATCCTGAGGCACGAGGAACGAGGAAAAAAGACCGTAAATCGTAAACCGTAAACTGTGAAGCGTCATAAAGACCTTGACTGGTGACAAGTGACTCGTTGTTCATTCTCCTATGCTATGATAGTCGTGATGAAGATCATAGATGTCCACACACATGGCATAGGTGGTTGTGACACACAGACGACCGTTCCTGACAACATCCTCAAAATAGCCGGTATCCAGGCTTCTTACGGTGTTTCCGGGATTGTACTATCGATATACCCATCGAGTCTGGATATTATGAGAAGCCACATGGGCGCTGTCAGGAAGGCGATCGAAAAGCAGCGTTCAAAACCGGGGACTGAGAACCCGGAACTTTCTTCGATCATCGGTCTGCACCTCGAGGGCCCTTTCCTTAACCCGGAGAAAAGCGGGGCACTTAATAAAGGGGCATTTATTAAACCTGAAGAATACAGTTATGAAAAACTTACAGATGGCTTTGAAGATATCGTTAAGATCATCACAATCGCTCCCGAGTTGAACGGGGCCACCAGCCTCATTAGAAAGATATCCGGCAGGGGGGTCATTGTGAACATGGGGCATTCCAATGCGACATATGGTGAGTCAGAGGCCGGTTACCGCGCCGGCGCCAGGGGAATCACCCATATCTTCAATGCAATGAGAGGTTTTCATCACAGGGAGCCGGGACTTGCAGGCTTCGGACTTTTACACGATGATATTTATATTGAGGTCATCGCAGACCCTTACCATCTCGACAGAAAAACCGTTGAATTGATATTCAGGATGAAGAACCCCGAGAGGATCCTAATCGTATCCGACACGGTAAAGGAATCGAAGACAACACCTGAAGCAAAGGCGATCACGGGTGCTAAAGGATATCTCACCGGAGGATGCCTGACAGTCACGGAGTCTTCGCGAAAGCTGATTGAAATGGGATTCGATAGAGATACTGTAGAAAACTGTATAACAAAAAATCCCGAAAAATACCTGACAATAAGATAAGTCAAAGCCCAAAATCCCAAATTCCAAAATCCAAATGCCAAAGCCCAAATGCCAAAATGTGACCCCTGCTTTGCGGGAACTGTTCTATGTTCTACGTTCAATGTTCTGTGTTAAACGACCGTAAACAGTAAACCGTAAAGTGTTAATTTCCGTAAAGCGTAAAGCGTAAAAAGTAAAGTGTTAAATAAACCACATTTTACGGTCTTTAAACAGTTTACGCTTTACGATTCACAGTTTACGATTTACGGTCTTTTTTCCTCGTTCCTCGAACCTCGCTCCTCGTCCCTCGTGCCTCGTTCCTCGAACCTCGCTCCTTTTTCGCTTTCAGGCTTGCCGGCTTGCCAGCTTGATAGCTTGTTCGCGGTAACTTAGAACTTTGAACTTAGAACTTTGAACGTAGAACATAGAACAGTCTTTGCTGTTTTTGTTAAAGGAGGGGGCCCCTGCAGGGCAGCGAACCCGCTCTACAGGGGCGAGGGAGGTACACCTTAAAAATTGAAAGATCGTTACCTGCCTGAACTCATTACCCGCGACCTGGAAGGACCTGGAAACGAAAGACCTTCACTGGCAGGCCTGGAAAAACCAGCAGACTTTTTGCCGGAAAGAGCTTTAGAAGAACCGGCCCCGGGCTGCTGCCTTAATTCCGGCCCCGAAGGCTGTTTCCTTGAAGCAGTTTCCCGGCTGATATTTCTTCCGTTGTATTTCGTATATTGAGCAACCCTGTTTTCCCGGGAAACGTATGCCTTTTGAGATGTTCTCGTGCTTGGTGTTACAGTCCTGCTCGAGACAGCCGGACGGTTCTCTTTCACTTTTGCATTGTTTCTTTCTTTCCCGGTAAGATTGTTCCTGCTGCTGTCACGTGATGTAGTATATTCCCGTTTGGGTTCCTGTTTCTGTATGCCCCGCTGTGACGATGCCTGCCTGCCTGCAAAAGATTTTGCTGTTTTTGCACCGGGCTGGGTCCCCCTGTATGCCTGTTGAGTGTACGGTGGGCGCCCGTTTTTTTCTGCGGACCTCTGTGTTGTCGCAGGCCTGGATTTTTTCACCTCATTGGTCTTGCTGCCGGGCAGAGGCCTCTGCAAAGCGTCCTGCCTGCCCTGTGTGCTATCGGTGGCCCTGCCGGTCAACACCTTCTTGCTCCCCTGCGTTGATCCCTGTTTCTGGACCCGGGTTCCATCTACCGCCGTCCTTTTGGTAAGAAGGGCCTGCTGTTTCTGGGCCGTTCTAACTGTCATTTCCTGCGCACGGGTTTGAGGTCTCAGAACCGAGGAATCGCGCCCTTTCACAAGCGGCCGGCTGTTTTTCAGTTCCCTGGTATCCAGGTTTCTGACCAGACGGGGAGGCTGTTTGGATGATGGAATATCCCTGATTACAGGGATTCTCGTTGCCCGCTCCGGCTTGATCTGTGGCCTGCCCGCAGTCAGGACACCTCTCCGGAAAGGATTTTCAGAAAGTGCCCTGCGTGAATAGTGGCCCCTCAGGAATACATCCCTGTTGACAGTCATGACCGCATTTTGTATCAGGACGTTCTGATATACCACCGGCCTTGTTATGTGCCTGTAAATAGACAGGTTAATGCTGTACGGTCCGTAGTAACCATACCCGTAATAGATGTCCCTTGGACCGAGAGGCACCCACGAGACATACGATGGTGTGTAATACCAGCCGACATAACCCGGGCCCCAGTAGACCGAACCGCGGGAAGGTGGCAGCCAGCACCATCCTATGGATGCAACCCATGTCCAGCGTCCGTAGTGGTAGGGGACCCACCCCCACGGCTCATAAGAGATCCAGACATAGTCGCCGCCGACCCAGACCCATCTGCCGACACTATACGGAGACCAGCCGACAGATACGGAGAGTGTAGGGGTCCAGACATAACCGTAAGATGGTGTATGCACCCACCGCCCGTAGTAATCCAGGTCATAGGAATAAGTACTGAGTTCAGGGGGGAGATATACATTTTCGGATCTCCCGGCATATAGAATTGCGTCCCTGTCCCTGTTCCACCTTTCCCACTCCCCGGAGAGGCCCAGGGGTGAGAGCTCTGCATATCGGTCTTCTCCTATGGAGAGGGTTTTCCCGGCACTGACGCGTGTCTGTCCGCTCCTGCTCTCTGCATATACTGCGCCGCTCATGACGGACAACTCTGTAAATCCGTTGTCCGATACGTCTATATTGAACTTTGAAGGGTCGTAAACGCGCATTGCTGATAAAGGGGTATCCACCTGTAGAAGGGAGTCGTCCTGCCCCCTGAAATTCACGTACGCACGTCCGAATGACAGGTAAAATTGGTTTGATTCTCCTGCAGTTAGAATTTCGAGGCCGGAATTCTGGTCCAGTCTCACGCATGTCCCGTCCCTCAGCCTGATTTCCAGCCTGCCGGCTTCGGGTACCCATAACCGGTCACCTTGCCTGAGAGGAGTATTGATAGATGCTGCAACCCAGTCAAGTGTGTCGTCTGTTTTCATCTGTACGTCGCCCTGTATCAGGTTTATATGCATATATCCGAGGCCCGATGCATGCGAGTAGGCAGGCAGAAGCAAAAAAATCGATATGATGATTATGTATATATAGCGTTTCATTTTCAATCTCCTTTCTAAATCGCTTTTAATTTTTTAAACCCGTCCGGGTGTAATTAATTTCACAAGCCTAAAATTTTTTTTATGATATGAGATGGTGATTTTCGCTTTACCTTGTGAATATGGCATATATTTTTTATGATATAAAAAAAATATGAGGAGGCGGGGCATGGATAACAAAGTCATAATATACGGGAAGGCAGGCTGACCCTTTACCGAGAGGGCCAGATCGGCTTACAAGGATGCCCAATATTTTGACGTGAGGAAAGACAGTTCAAAGCTGGACGAGATGCTCAGGCACTCTAACGGAGTCCGGCGGGTACCGGTTATTATTGAAGAAGGAAAAGTCACGGTAGGTTACGGAGGTTCCTGAGGAATATAGCTACCGGTAGGTTTGCCGGTTAAGAGGGATGTTAAAATAATTAAATACAATAAAAAATAAAATTACTTATATTCGCGCATTTTTTTATTGACATTTTTTTAATAAGGGTGTATACATGTGATATTATCATTTTCAGGTATTTAGATTTTGAGAAATCTTAATAAAATGATAAGCAAGGTATACCGGATAAAGATACACAATTTTTATATAATTATTTTATCAGCTTATTTCCTCGCCCTTCTGCTTCCCTCAAAGAATGTCTTTGCCCTTCAACCTCTGGCCTTCGGAGAAATAAAGGCTGCCGGCGATGTGCAGATCGAGTCTTCGACAGGCAAGTGGGTCGCAATGCACGACGATGTTTATCCCCTTCTTGAGTATACAAGGCTCAGGACAAACAACGGGATCGTTTCTGTTACCACAACAGATGGTTCGAGGATCGATATTTCGAGACAGACAGAGGTTGCTATCCGCGCAATGAACCCGGGCTACACTGTCGATCTCCTGAGCTGTACAGGTACCATTTCTTTTAATATGAGCCCTATGGCTTTGCTTACCGTAAATACGGTACAGGCTACTGTTTCTACCATCGGGGATGCGGCAAGACGCACACAGGGGATGGTTACAGGCAACACGAACGGGACTGAAATCAGGAGCATCTCGGGTTCGGTCAATGCCGGGCTCCGCAACGCGGAACAGAGAGTCCTTAATGAAGGTGAAAGGATGTTTGCAAGCGGTGAATGTGTGCCGGCAGCAGGTTTAAAAGAGAGGGCGGCGACTTTCGTTTCCTCAAAAGCAGGACGCGCTCTGCTTACTGTTACTTACATGACCGGAGGTTCTGTTATCGCCCTTGAAGCTCTCCGTGAGGATGATGTTGCAAGTCCGTCAGGTTTTTTAGTGCAGTAACGTTATGGTATCGGCGCGGGTAAAGCATATTGTAATCCCATGCATTCTTTGTCTGCTTTTCGGATGCAGTGCGAAATATGAAGCAAAGACACCACCCACACTTGATTTTTCGTCAAAAAAGGACCATGAAAAGCTGAATGAAATATTAATGCTAAGTTCGGTTAACCGGCAGATGGCCCCGGGTGATTACCGCGTGGGCCCGGAAGATCTCCTCGAGATAGAGGCACATAACGTCGAAGAATTGAAAAAGACGGTGAGGGTCAACTCCGGGGGTAATATCGCCCTTCCCCTTGTGGGAGTCATAAATGTAAAAGGGATGTCGACGCCCGAGATAGAGAAAGAGATAGAAAAACGGCTCGGGCGCTATATCCGTGAGACGGTTGTCAATGTCTTTGTAAAAGAATACCGCAGCCAGAGGATATCGGTCGTCGGCGCAGTCAACGACCCCCAGATATATGCAGTGACCGGTCAGATGTACCTTGTAGATATGCTCATGACGGCCGGCGGTTTAAAAGGAGACGCAGGAAATATATGCTATGTCATCCGGCCGTCTGCAAAGGACTCGACGGACAGGAATGCCCGGACGATCGTTATCGACCTCAAGGACATGCTCATTAACGGAAATTTTAACCTTAATATCCCGGTTTTTGCAGGGGACGTGATCAATGTCCCTAAGGGAGGGGTCGTGTTTGTCGACGGTGCTGTAAGGAACCCCGGGGCTTTTCCCTTGACGGGTAAGATGACCTTTATGCAGGCAATAGCAATGGCAAAGGGTATCAGGCCGGACGCAAAAGAGAGCGATATAAGGATATTGAGGGATAACGGAAACGGGGACAGGGATATCATAAAAGTTGACTACGATGCGATCAGGAAAGGTGCAAACCCTGATATATTTCTCGCCGAGAACGATATAATCATTGTGCAGACCAGCGTGGTAAAGAGTTTTTTCTACAATGTAAGGGGATTAGTCAATATCGGTTCGGGAGGGTATATGGGTGTTGGCATGTAAAGGTTTTTTCTTAACCCAAAAACTGCATTTATCGGAGGCAATGTTGTCTGAAAAGTCTTTTGTCCCGACAAAAGTCGGGATTGAAATTAAAAGACTTTGAAGGCGATTTTGCCTCCGATTTAATAATCATTTGCATTTTCCGGGTTAATGAACAACCGGCTGGTAATCAATGACAGGCAATAATAAAGAAGGTAAAGACAGGTTACCCGAAAGGCATTATCAATATCCCCCGGCGCCTCCTTTGCATTCATACTCTATCCATGAACCGGAAGAAGAGGAAGTGCACCTCAGGGATTATCTCCATGTCCTGATGAGGAGGAAATGGTACGTTATCACCTTCCTCGTTATAGTCGTTACGACCGTCACGATCGGGACTTTCATGGCAGAGCCACAGTACCGTGCGGTCATAACGCTGAAAATAGACAAGGAGAACCCTAATATCCTTGCATTCGAGGACGTGGTCGGGCTCGAGGTATCTTCCGAGGACTACTACCAGACACAGTACAAGATGCTGAAGTCGAGGAACCTTGCCAAACGTGTCATCCGTTCGCTTCAGCTCGCTAACCATCCGGAGTTCGCCCCGGATCAGAAGGCAAAAGGCGCTGCCGCGGCGAGTGTCTTCCCAGGACAGGATGACCCGCTGAAGGACGAGGGTATCAGTCCCGGTATCGTAGACGCTTTTATCAGCAAGGTCGAGGTGAGCCCTGTCCAGAAATCCAGGCTTGTGAATGTAAGTTTTGCCTCTGCCGACCCGGAACTTTCTGCAACGGTCGCCAACGAAATCGGCAGGTCGTTTATCGGCCTGAACATAGAATCCAAGTTCGAGGCGACCTACCAGGCAAGGGTATGGCTGGAGAAACAGCTCGAGATCATGAAGGCAAAGGTCGAGCAGGCCGAAGAGAAGCTCAACGAGTATGCAGCAAAGAACGAGATCATTTTCCTCCCGAAGGATGCAGAAAGCGGCAAGGACAACCAGAATATCATCATAAAGAAGCTTTCTGAACTCTCTACCGAGCTTACCGAAGCCACTGCGGAGAGGATCGGTAAGGAGGCGCTTTACAGGGAGGTACAATCGGATAATCCTGAATCAAGCTCAGTAGTGATAAATAACCCCCTAATTTCATCTCTCAAGAGGGACCTCGCAGGCCTTGAGTCCGAATATAATGAGCAGTTGAAGATATACAAACCGGATTACCCGAAGATGGTAGTGCTTAAAGAACACATAGACCAGATAAAAAAAAGGATTGACATAGAAGCGAAAAAAATTATCCGGAGTATAAAGAAGGACTACGAGGTAGAATTGAAGCGGGAGCAAAACCTCCAGTCAATTCTCGACGCAGCCAAAAAAGATGCCCTTGCCATGAATGAAAAGTCCATACAATATCATATACTCAAGCGGGAAGCGGACACTAACAAGGAGCTCTACAACGGCCTTCTCCAGAGGCTGAAAGAGACGGGTGTCTCCTCGAGCCTGACCGCAAGTAACATACAGGTGATCGACAGGGCGGAAGTACCGCTTAGGCCTTACAAGCCCAGAAAAGCCCTTAATATCATGTTGTCGCTGATCGCCGGTCTTTTCGGCGGGATCGGTATCGCGTTCTTTACAGAGTACTTCGATAAGACCATAAAGACACCCGAGGACGTGAACAGGAGGGTCCAGCTTTCACCGATCGGTTTCGTCCCGGAGCATACCAACAGGAAAATAAACGTGCCAATAGAGCTTATAGCGCATTCGGACAACAGGAACCCCATTGCAGAGGCATACCGCTCTATCCGGACTTTCCTCCTCCTTGCAACGGGCGGCAGCCCGCCGCGGGTCATGATGATTACCAGCACGGCGCGGGGTGAAGGAAAGACCACGACAGCCGTAAATACGGCGGTCACCCTTGCAAAATCAGACGTGAAGGTGTTACTCGTCGATGCGGACATGAGGAAGTCGAAGCTTCACAAGATCTTTGGTGTTGACAACAGGACGGGCCTGTCATCCTATCTTTCAGGGACCGCCGGATTCGGCGATGACCTCGTCAAGAAAACATACATCCCGAATCTCGATATCCTCACTGCCGGACACACGCCGCCGAACCCGGTAGAGCTTCTCAGTTCCCACAGGTACCAGGAACTTATCGACGACCTCGTTCTCCTCTACCACTTTATCGTTATTGACACCCCGCCGCTGCTCGGCATATCGGATGCCCTCATCGTCAATACAAAGGCAGACGGGGTTATACTGGTAGTAAGGTCAGGGAAGACCCCGAAGGAAGCGGTGCAGGAGGCGAGGAGGATTCTTCAGAGCGTCAATGCGAATATACTCGGCGTGGTACTGAACTCATTACCCCAGTCATCCATGAAATACAGCTACTACTACGATTATTACAGGCATTATTATACGCATGAAGATACATGAACACCGGATCTTCATAATTTCAATACTGTTCCTTGTTTACCTCTTTTCAGTCCACTTCTTTTGCAGGCAGTTCCTCGGGCAGGTATTTTTCAGTAAAGGGACCGGGAAAGGGTTTCTCTCGGCACATTCATTAGACAAAAGGAACGCAACGTATTCCTATGTGCTCGGACGGTTCTATCACTACATTGATGAAACACCCGACCTGAACAGGGCGGCCTGGTATTACAGGGATTCCCTAAGACAGAGCCCGTTGCAGGGAGGGTGCTGGCTCGACCTGGCAAAGGCGTATCAGGCAGGCGGGTTCAGGGCAGAGGCGGGTGAGGCTCTGGAAAGGGCGGTTAATCTCACCCCGGGGAACGCCGCAGTCAGGTGGGAAGCGGGCATCTTTTTCCTCATCAATAATAACAGCAGAAAAGCTGTTGAGAACTTCAGGGAATTCATCAGGCTGAGGCCCGGTGCCCAGGGAGATGTATACGACATGGTATGGAAACTCTCTGTCGATTCGCATGCCATGGTGAAGAGCCTGATGCCTGCTGAATACACCTTTTATAAAGGGTATCTCCTCTATCTTATTTCCACAAAAAGGGTCGATGAATCAATGGATCTCTGGAAATTGATGGGTGGTTTCCGGGCAGAAGATGAATTATACCTGCAATATACGGACTTTCTTATCTCAGGGCACCGTTATCACGATGCTGAAGGAGTATGGGATGCTTTTCTCGGCAAAAGGTTCCCGGGAGCATTAAAAGACGAACGGTCACTCATCTGGAACGGGAGCTTCGAGCATGAAATACAGAACAGGGGGTTTGACTGGAGGATAAGGGAAACGCAGGGAGTTGACGTCTTCCTGGACAGGGACATTTATCTGATGGGCAGGGCTTCTCTCGGGATAGCATTTGACGGGACCTCGAATCCCGGCATTGCCATGGCGTCCCAGGTAGTAAGGGTTACGCCGGATGCGGGCTATACATTCAGGGGGAATGTCAAGACCGATTCCCTCACCACGAAGAACGGCATTTTCTTTTCAGTAAGCGGCCACGACTGCAAGGGTTTCAGCAGGAGGTCGGAGGTCATAACGGGAACTAATTTCTGGAATGAAATAAGCTTCGACTTCGATGTGCCTGACACGTGCAGCGCCCTGTCGGTATCAGTCGGGAGAGACAAGTCGTATAAACTCGATAACAAGATAAGCGGTAATGTATGGATAGACGATATCAGCCTGGTCAGAAGATAGCTGTTCTTGCAACGGCGGTCCTGATATTTTCTGTCGTGTCTTTCGGTGCAGTTGAGGCATGGTCCTCAACCGTGGCCGGGGTATCTGTTTTGACCCTTGCCATGCTCTGGCTGATCACGGGCAGGGCAGGGCATTCCCACACCCCTGTCAGCAGGGAGGAAAAATACATGCTCATCGCCCTCCTCGCCCTTCTTGCGTATGTCTTTTTCCAGGTGCTCCCTCTCCCCCCGCATATCCTGAAACATCTGTCCCCACGTTCCTTCGAGGTCTATTCGTTTTACACCGTTGATAAAGACCCGGGCATGCATATAAGCCTTTATCCGTACAGGACAGAGACGGGGCTTATGTGGATGCTCGTATATTCCCTTTTCTTTATTCTCATCGCCTTCAGCATAAAGGACATGGATAAGCTCGATAACCTGCTTAAGATAATGAGCTATTTCGGCTTTGGACTGGCCGTCTTCGCAATACTCCAGAAAGCCGCATGGAACGGGAAGATATACTGGATCAGGGAGATAGCGTCCGGGACCCCTTTCGGACCGTTTGTGAACAGGAATCACTATGCGGGGTTCATAGGCATGCTCGTACCCCTGACCCTGGGGCTCGCATTCACACGGAGGCGCAGGGAAAGGGGTTTCCTATTCGGTTTCTTTGCCTTGATAATGGCGGTGTCACTTTTCCTGTCCCTGTCAAGGGGCGGCATAGTCAGTTTTTTTGCAGGCACGGCCCTCTTCGCTCTAATACTCTCCTGGCAAAGGTTCAGGGCAAAAAAGGTATGGGCAATAGCAGCGTTTATCCTGGGCGTGCTCCTTTATCTTTCCTATCTCGGGATTGACCCTGTTATCGACAGGTTCTACCAGACAGACATAACGCGCGAGGAGCGCTTTGCCGTATGGTCGGAGACACTGAGGGCATTCAGGGACTTCTATCTGACAGGAAGCGGGCTCGGGACTTTCATCAACGTGTTCCCCCTCTATTCTTCCGGGAGGTTTGCATCATTGTATGACCATGCGCACAACGACTATCTCGAATTCATCCTCGAGACGGGCATTATCGGGACTGCGCTGCTTTCCTTGTTTTTGTTCTTATCTCTCCGTACCCTGCTGGGAGGGCAATGGGATGGAAGGCCCGGGATCATCAAGACCGCAACTGTCTCTTCACTTTTTTCCATCATGGTGCACAGCCTGTTTGATTTCAACCTCCACATAACTTCGAATGCCCTTATGCTTTCGTTCGTCTTTGGCCTGCTTCTGGCCGCTTCGAGAATAAGCAGGGAAAAGCAGGGCGTGGTGCCGGAAAACGTAAGAAAAGAGTGAAAGGGATATAATATTTACATGTGGTGGTACGCCATCTATACAAAGCCGGGCAGGGAAGATAGTGTTTCCTTTAGCCTCCAGGGCATAGGGCTCGAGGTCCTGAGCCCGAAATACAGGACAAAGAAATACAGGCGCAACAGGCTTGCAGAGGTCATCGAACCTCTCTTCCCCTGTTACATTTTTGCACGTTTTGAGAGGGAAAGGTATGCCCACCTTATCACGTACACGAGGGGTGTGAGGTATATCGTCGGGAAGAATAGCCCAATCGTTGTCCGTGATGAGATTATTGATGCCATCAGGGAAAGCATGGAAGATGGGGATATTGTCGTGATAAGACCGGAGAGGTTCATGAAGGGCGACCGGGTCCTTATCCGCGAAGGTCCTTTCAGGGATTTCTACGGGATATTCGAGCGGGAAATAAAAGGGGAAGAGCGGGTCCTGATCCTCCTCGATACGATCCATTACAAGATACAGCTAGACAGGCATTTCCTGAAAAAGCTGTAATTGCAAACGCTGTGCGCTCTGCGCTAATTCGCTTGCCGGCTTGCTAGCTTGTTAGCTTGCAGGCTTGCAGGCTTGCCAGCTTGTTAGCTTGCTCGCTTGCTCGCTTGCCAGCTTGTTAGCTTTCTAGCTTGCTAGCTTGCTCGCTTGCCAGCTTGTTAGCTTGCCAGCTTGTTAGCTTGTTAGCTTGCTCGCTTGCTCGCTTGCCAGCTTGATAGCTTGTTGTAGTCACTGGTCACGGGTCTTTTCACAGTTTACGATTTACGATTTACGCTTTACAGTCTTTTTTCCTCGTACCTCGCCCCTCGCTCCTCGTTCCTCGCTCCTTTATTGATTTAGTATAGAAATTGACAGGCTGATGAGCTAAAATAGGTTTCTATGAAAGGCATTATCCTGGCCGGTGGGATAGGCACACGTCTTTATCCCGTGACACTTGCTGTCTGCAAGCAGCTCCTCCCGATATATGACAAGCCGATGGTCTACTATCCCCTGTCGGTCCTGATGCTGGCAAATATCAGGGATATCCTCATCATCTCTACACCGCAGGACCTGCCGCGTTTCAGGAACATTTTCCGTGACGGCAAACACCTGGGACTCAGGTTTTCATACAAGGAACAGGCCCGTCCCGGCGGCATTGCCGAGGCGTTCATTATCGCCGAGAAATTCATGGGGAACGACGACGTCTGCCTCATCCTCGGTGACAATATCTTCTATGGGCATGGCTTGACGGGATTGCTCAAGAAGGCAGCAAACGATATAAGGTCACAGGGCGGCGCAACCATATTCGGATACTATGTCAATGACCCGGAGCGCTACGGCGTGGTCGACTTTAACGAACAGGGAAAAGTGCTTTCCATTGAAGAAAAACCCAGGAAGCCAAAATCACGCTATGCAGTGACCGGACTCTATTTTTACGGGAACGAGGTAATCGAGATAGCGAAAAACCTGAAACCTTCACCGAGAGGGGAGCTCGAGATAACGGACGTAAACAGGGAATATCTGCGGAGGGGAAAACTGCGGGTCGAACTTCTGGGCAGGGGCTATGCCTGGCTCGATACCGGCACGCACGGCAGTCTTGCCGAGGCTTCGGAGTTTATCGCTACGATAGAGAAAAGGCAGGGCCTGAAGATCGCTTGCATCGAGGAGATTGCATACAGCCTGGGATATATCAGCAGGGAGCAGTTAAGGGAGCTGGCACTGGCCCTTAACCACAATGAGTACGGGCAGTACCTCATGAGAATAATAAAACAAACAGGTTGAGGTTGAGTTAAAAACAAACAGGTTCAGGTTGAGGTTAAGATTAAGCTAAAGACTAAAAAGTTGCTCGGCCTTAACCCCGGCCCCGGCCTTTTTTGAAAAGATATGCCTTTTACTTTCAGAGAACTGGACATTCCCGGGGTTGTCCTTGTAGAACCCGGAGTCTTTCATGACGGCCGTGGCTTTTTCATGGAGACGTATAAATATTCCGATTTTATGAATATAGGGATAAAAGGGCATTTTGTCCAGGATAATTTCTCTCACTCCTCGGCGGGTGTCCTGAGGGGCCTTCACTTCCAGAAGGACCCCAATGCACAGGGGAAGCTCGTACAGTGTGTAAAAGGAAAGATATTTGACGTGGCAGTAGACATAAGGAAAGGCTCCCCGGCATTCGGCCGTTGGGTAGGGATGGAACTCTCGGAAGAAAACAGGCATATGCTGTATATCCCACCCCAGTTTGCCCACGGGTTTGTTGTCCTGAGCGAGTCTGCTGACGTTGTTTATAAATGTACAAAGGAATATGCACCGGAAGATGACAGGGGGATCATCTGGAACGACCCAGATCTGAACATCCTCTGGCCTGTCAAGGAACCTGTACTCTCTAAAAAGGATGCCGGGTTCCCGCTGTTAAAAGACGCAGATTATAATTTTGAATATAAATTGTCCGAATAAGTCGTTGTTTGTTTCACGTTGCCGGACGTTGAACAGTCTTTGCTTGTTCACGGTCTTTGTTGGTTTTTTTGCTATGAGCTATGAACTACGAGCTTTTTCGCTTGCTAGCTTGTTTGGCAGAGTCGCCGTCTGCACCTCGCAGGTGCATGAACACCTTCGAGGTGTTATCGCGACACGCTGTAGTTGTAGTTGCGCTTTACGATTTACGTGCTTTTACACTTTAAGGTTTTCATACGCTTTACGCTTTACGGCCGTTTTTATTCGCCATGAGATATAAGCTACGAGCAATGAGCTATGAGCTACGAGCTTTTTCGCTTGCCAGCTTGTTAGCTTTCAGGCTTGCTAGCTTGTCAGCTTGTCGGCTTGCTAGCTTTTAGGCTTGCAGGCTTGATAGCTTAAATTTAGATGGAGGATGACATGAAATTTCTTGTTACAGGAGCGCAGGGCCAGCTCGCGAGGCAATTCTTGAATACGCTGCAGAACATGGAATTCGATGTCGTTGCCTTCGACAGGGAAGGCCTCGACATCTCTGATCAGGATGCTGTCAACGGGAGGATTTCCGAGAATACCCCGGATGTTGTCATAAACTGCGCCTCCTATAATTTCGTAGACAGGGCAGAGGATGATTTTGAAACTGCCAGGAGAGTCAATGCAGCGGGAGTAAAAAACCTGGCAACAACCTGCAATGACAAAGGTGTCCTCCTGGTACATTACAGTACCGATTATGTATTCGACGGTGCCAAGGAAGATTTCTACACCGAGGAAGACGAACCTAACCCCCTGAACAGGTATGGAGAAAGCAAACTGGAGGGGGAGCGGTTGTTGAGACAGGAGACGGATAACTGTCTACTGTTCAGGGTAAGCTGGGTATTCGGTGAGGGGCAGAGCAATTTCCTCTACAGATTATCAGAATGGGCAAAGAAAAACAGGATATTAAGGATTGTGAGTGACCAGGTTTCCGTGCCTACTTATACGGGGGATATCGTGAACGTAACACTGTTCGCATTGAATAAAGGCCTCAGGGGCCTGTACCATCTAACCAACGGCGGGTATGCATCACGGTATGAAGTGGCACGCTACTATATAGAGCAGACAGGGATGGACAACATCGTATTGCCGGTGACCTCGGATTATTTCCCCTCACCGGCGAAAAGGCCGTATTTCTCCGCCCTGTCAAACTACAAGCTGTCGCGGGACCTCAATGTATATATCCCGGACTGGAAGCTCGGCATAGAAAGGTATGTCAGACAAACAAGATAAACAAGATAATTTCCAGTCCTGCTATGCGGGACTAACTTCCAGGCGGAGTCTCGATTCCAGACCCGCAAAGCAGGGGTCACTTCCAATCGGAACGATTAAACCAGATAAACCAGATAAACTGTAAGAAACATGAAAATTCTTGTTACAGGCGGTGCGGGCTTTATCGGGAGCGAATTTGTAAGGAGAGGTGTGCGCAAGGGGCATACTGTTGCGGTCGTTGACAAGCTGACATATGCCGGTGACATGGAGAGATTGAAAGATGTGGAACATGACATCGCATTCTACCATGCAGATATAACCGACCGTGTTTCCATGGAAGCTGTATTCAGAAAAGAAAAACCCGGTGCTGTTATACATTGGGCTGCTGAAAGCCATGTCGACAGGAGTATCGAGGATGCGGCTCCGTTCATGGAGACGAACATTAATGGCACCACGGTCCTTCTCGACATGGCGAGGGGGTTCGGCGTGGAAAGGTTTATCAACATATCGACCGACGAGGTCTACGGTGATCTGCGAAAAGAAGGCCGGTTCAGCGAGACGACACCCCTGAACCCGAGCTCGCCATACTCGGTGAGCAAGGCGTCCGCAGATATGCTCGGGAGGGCATATGAGAGGACATACGGCGTGCCGGTGATAACGGTCAGGCCGTCGAACAACTACGGGCCGTGGCAGTATCCTGAAAAGCTGATACCGGTCGTCATTTGCAAGGCTGTCAGGGATGAAAGGATCCCGGTCTACGGCAGGGGAGAAAATGTAAGGGAATGGCTATACGTTGCAGATTGTGCCGACGCTGTCCTCCTGGTCCTTGAAAAGGGAGAGACGGGTGAGATATACAATGTAGGCAGCGGTGAGGAAAAGAGGAATATCGACGTGGTGAAGACCATCCTTGGCATCCTGGGAAAACCGGAAGACCTCATCGAGTTTGTGAAGGACAGGCCGGGACATGATTTCAGGTATTCCCTGAACGCAGAGAAGATATACGGAAAGACCGGGTGGAAGAGCGCAACGCGATTCGAGGAAGGCATTGAAAAAACAGTGGGATGGTATATGGACCACATGGCATGGCTCGACAGGAAAATATCGGAACAAGACCGCAAAAGGCCGTGAAGCGTAAATCATTAGGAACGAGGAACGAGGAACGAGGTTCGAGGTACGAGGCACGAGGAAAAAAGACCGTAAAGCGTAAGGTACGAGGAACGAGGTTCAAGGAACGAGGTATTTAAACAACTGTTCAACGTTCACTTTCAAAACAACCGTTCTATGTTCAATTTTCTAAGTTACCGCGAACAAGCTAGCAAGCTGGAAAGCTAACAAGCGAGCAAGCGAAAAAAGCGAAAAAAGCTCATAGCTCATAGTTCATAGCTTAAATCGTAAAGCGTAAGGTACGAGGAACGAGGAGCGAGGTACGAGGATCGAGGTACGAAGCGCAACGGCAGCAACGCAAAGCGTCATGAAAACCGTAAAGCGTAAAGCGTAAACTGTGAAAAGACCAATGACCAGTGACCAATGACAAGTGACTACAACAAGCTGGCAAAAGTTTTATGGGACGTCGCCAATTTAATCAACAAAACGTTGAAAGACTGTGAAACGCAAGGCGCAAAAGAAAAGACCGTGAATCTTGTCAAACAGAAAGTCATCGCATCTTAGCTTCAAACAACCATCAACCATCATTAGAAACGCCATCATATCAAAAGACGAATATCAAAAAATTCCTTGACATGACTTTCCCTATTTCCTATACTGAGTTCAGTGCATGAACGCACCAATTTTTTTGTGCTTACGCCTGGTACAGGCCAGGCAATGGCGGTAGCCTGCACAAAAAAGACAGGCTAAGGCTAAGATTAAGGCCGAGAAAAATAAAAGCCTGCCTTAATCAGTTCATTAGAAAGAAAGCCTTTACCTTGACCTCAACCTCAACCTAAACCTGTTTGTTTTTACCTTAACCTGTTTGTATTTCATCTTAAACTTTTCTTTTTATAGATATGGCTTACAATTCCTTTGAAGACATGCCGGTTTGGCAAAAGGCAATGGATTTGGCAGTGAAAATTTTTAAGCTTACGGAAAAACTTCCTCGTAAAGAAGATTATGGGCTAACTTCGCAGATAAGGAGATCTGGATTATCCGTTCCTGGAAATATTTCTGAAGGATTTGGGAGAAAGCATACGAAAGACAAGCTTAACTTTTATTATGATTCAAGGGGCTCTTTATCAGAGACAAAGAATCATTTGATATATGGACAAAGAGTTGGATATTTCAGTCAATTAGAATTTGAGGATCATTCAAATCTCATCGAGTTAATTTGGAAAGACCTCAATGCCTTAATCAGTTCATTAGAAAGAAAGTCTTTACCTTGACCTTAACCTCAACCTAAACCTGTTTGTATTTTACCTCAACCTAAACCTGTTTGTATTTTATAGTTTTGGACGAATCCCAGTTCAAGACACTCCGTGAATTAGCAAAGGACGGTACCCTTTCGCAGCGGGAGCTGTCGAAGAAGATGGGGCTGAGCCTCGGAAGGGTGAACTATCTCGTGAACGAGTTGCTGAAGAAAGGCTTTATCAAGGCGAAGCGCTTCAAGAATTCAAAGCACAAGATAGCCTATATGTACTACCTGACCCCTTCGGGCATGAGCGAAAAGGTAATACAGACCTTTAACTTCCTCCAGAGAAAGACCGAAGAATATGAGAGGCTGAAACAGGAGATAGAGGCATTGAGGCTGGAGCACCATGAAAACCACAACAACAAAGACAAATAAGCCGGCAAGCCTGCAAGCTAACAAGCCGGCAAGCTGACAAGCCGGCAAGCTGGAAAGCCTGAAAGCGAAAAAGGAGCGAGGATCGAGGAAAAAAGACTGTAAAGCGTGAACTGTGAAAAGACCAATGACCAGTGACCAATGACCAGTGATTTCAAAATCGCTCATAGCGCAAAAACAACAAAGACCGTTAGAAGGCAGGAAATATGAGGAATTGAATGAAAGGGTGGTGAGAATCAGCGGAATGATTGCCAACCTCATCAAGGCAATAAGAAAGAACAGATGAAACTTTTCTTGCATGTCTTTCTCATTCTCCTTTCTCGCTTTTCTCGCCTTCAACCTTTCTCGCTCTTATGAACCAAATAAACTCGACAAACCAGATAAACTAGATTAACTAAATAAACTGGATTGATTGACAGTACTATATTCAGGGAATACGACATAAGGGGAGTTGTAGGTAAAGACTTCGACAGCAATTTTGCGTTTTATCTCGGGAAGTCGTTTGGCACTCTCCTGAAAAGGAGGGGAACCCGGGGCGCAATCAGGGCAAGTGTCGGCAGGGACGTGAGGATGAGTTCAGGGAAACTCGCAACGTTCACGATAAAAGGGATGATATCAATTGGTATCAACGTCTGTGACATCGGTCTCTGTCCCACGCCGCTCCAGTATTTTTCAATTCATCATCTGAACCTCGACGGCGGCATCATGGTTACGGGAAGCCACAACCCCCCCGAATACAACGGTTTCAAGCTTAGCATAGGGAAGGATACGATCTTCGGCGAAGAGATCCGGCAGATAAGGGATATAATGGATGAAAGGTCCTGGAGGGACAGTCCTGTCCTGGGCCGCATAGATAGCTACGACATTATCCCTGCATACCACGACTTTATGGCGGAGAGATTTTCCTATCTGTCGGCCGGGCATTTCAGGAAGATAAAGGTTGTTGTCGATGCAGGGAACGCGACTGCAGGGCTGGTGGTTCCGGCTTTGCTGGAGGAGATGGGCTGTGAGGTAATCCGGCTTTACTGCGAGCCTGACGGCCGTTTTCCCAATCACCATCCCGACCCCACCGTGCCGGCGAACCTGAAAGACCTGATAAGGATAACAAGGGAAAAAGGGGCGGATATCGGTGTCGGGTATGACGGCGACGCAGACAGGATAGGCGTTGTCGACAGTTCCGGGAACATCATATGGGGCGATCAACTGATGATAATCCTGTCACGGGATATCCTGCAAAGGGTGCCCGGGGCAACGATAATCGGTGATGTGAAATGTTCGCAGGTCATGTTCGACGATATAGAAAGACATGGGGGCAGGCCGGTTATGTGGAAGACAGGTCATTCCCTCGTGAAGGACAAGATGAAAAAGGAAGGCGCAGTGCTCGCCGGTGAGTTCAGCGGACATATTTTTATTGCAGACGGTTACTACGGTTACGATGACGCGCTGTACACGACCTTCCGCCTGGTCGAGATCATGAAAAAGACAGGGCTCGGGCTCAGGGAGCTTCTCAAAGGCGTCCCGCAGATGTACTATACGCCCGAGATACGTGTCGATTGCCCGGATGACCGGAAGAGGGCAAAAGTCGAGGGCGTAGTGAGGCGGTGCAGGGACTACAGCCTGTCCGGCAGCGGCCCCCTGCCGATAAAGAAGATCTATGACATTGACGGAGCACGCGTTGTATTCGAGAAGGGATGGGGACTGGTAAGGCCGAGCAACACCCAGCCTGTGATCGTCATGCGCTTCGAGGCAGAAGACGAAGAATCGCTCAACCTCTACCGGTCATTCATGGAAGAGGAACTGGAGAAAGAATCCTAAAGTTTAGTCACTGTTACGCTTTATGGCCTTTGTTCCTCGCTCCTCGTGCCTCGTACCTCGTACCTCGTTCATTACGCTTTATGGCCTTTGTTAGCTTTTTTGCTTTCTGGCTTGTTAGCTTGTTAGCTTGCCAGCTTTCCAGCTTGGAGGCTTGCCAGCTTGATAGCTTTTTCGAGGTAACTTAGAACGTAGAACGTAGAACAGTTGTTATGACGTTTTTTTGACTTTTTTTTGACGCAATAAACTCAATAAACGCAATGAACGCAATAAACTCAATAAACGCTTGTTAGCTTTTTAGCTTGCCAGCTTGCCGGCTTGTTGTAGTCACTCGTCACTGGTCATTTGTCATTGGTCTTTTTACAGTTTACGCTTTACGTTTTACGATTCACGGTCGTTTAACACAGAACTTTGAACATTGAACATAGAACGGTAGTTTAAACGGGAGGATTAAATGAAAGTTATCGTACTTGCAGGCGGAGCCGGGACGCGGCTCTGGCCGCTGAGCAGAAAGAACTATCCCAAGCAGTTTCTTCGCCTGACCGGAGAACAGTCCCTTCTCCAGCAGACCGTTGACAGGCTGATAAATGTGGCATCCCCAGGGGACATCATCGTCATGACCAATAACGAGTACAAGTTCCATGTCCTCTCCGACATGAACGGCCTGTTCAACAGCAGATACAATAAATCCGGGATCCGGGATTCGAATTCCAGGGTGAAAAACATGCAATCAGGTAACCTGTATGCATCAATTGACGCTGAAGACCTGATGCCCCGCATTATTCTGGAGCCTGCGTGCAGGAATACGGCGCCTGCAATAGCCTTCGGCATAAGTTACTGTCTCGAAAAAATGGGGTGCGGACAGGACGAGGTGCTCTTTATATCCCCGTCGGACCATGTCATACATCCGCAGGAGAAGTTCACAGCATACGTAAGGCTGGCAGAACAGGTCGCAAAAGAAGGGTACATAGTCACCTTCGGCATAAAACCTACACGGCCGGAGACAGGGTACGGGTACATAAGGGCCGGCCAACGCTTTACTATAGATACACCACCTCCTCACGTCCCAAGTGAGGATGGGACGGAGGGGGCCCCTGCGACCGCAGAGTATTTCAAAGGTGAAAAGTTTACCGAAAAACCCGACCCCGTGACAGCATCGGGGTATATCGAAGACGGGAACTATTACTGGAACTCCGGGATGTTTGCCTTCAGCATAGGTACCATCATCAAAGAGTTCAGGAAATATGCGCCTGAAATAGACGCGATGCTCGAAGGCAGTTTTGAAGAAATGACCGGCCATTTCAACGACATGCCGGAAATATCCATAGACTTCGCAGTAATGGAGAAGTCGGACAGGGTCGTTACCTTGCCGGCGGATATGTACTGGAACGACATCGGCTCGTGGGATTCACTCTACGAGCTCCTCAGGAGCGACGAGGACGGCAACATAAAGCAGGGTGACGTCCTGACTCTGGATACGAAAAACACAATGGTCCTCGGGAGCAAGCGGCTTATAACTACGATCGGGCTCGAGGACAGCTTGGTCATAGAGACAGACGATGCGATACTCATTACGAAAAAGGGGCAGGCCCAGAAGGTAAAGGAGATCGTGGACATGCTGGCGAAAGACGGCCGGAAAGAGCCGTCGGAGCACGTCACAACCTACAGGCCGTGGGGGAACTACACGGTCCTAGAGGAAGGCGAGCGGTACAAGCTGAAAAGGATCGTCGTAAACCCGCTCGCAAGCCTGAGCCTCCAGATGCACTACCACCGCTCCGAACACTGGGTCGTGATAAAGGGCACGGCAAAAGTCGCCATAGGCGACATGGAAAAGCTCGTGCACGAGAACGAGTCGGCCTATGTCCCCAAGTCGACCCTACACCGGCTTGAGAACCCCGGCAAGGTCCCCCTCGAGATCATCGAGGTCCAGAACGGCGAATACGTGGGCGAAGACGACATCGAGAGGAAAGGAGACATCTACGGCAGATAAAAAAGACTGTTAAGACGGTCACTCGTCACTGGTCAATGGTCACTGGTCTTTTCACAGTTTACTATTTACGCTTTATGTCCTTTGTTAGCTTTTTTGCTTTCTGGCTTGTCAGCTTGCTAGCTTGTTAGCTTGCCAGCTTTCCAGCTTGCAGGCTTTCCAGCTTTCTAGCTTGTTAGCTTGCCAGCTTTCCAGCTTGCAGGCTTGCCAGCTTGATAGCTTTCCAGCTTATTTTGACCCGATGACGAGTTCTTGTGACTCGATGACGGTTTGACACTAAGACGCAATGACTGTTTTTGACGCGATGACCCAATAAACTAAACAAACCAGATAAATGGAGGTCTTATGAAACGTGCATTAATCACCGGCATCACGGGCCAGGACGGCTCGTACCTCGCCGAGTTCCTGCTGTCCAGGGGATACGAGGTCCACGGCCTCATCCGTCGGGCGAGCACATTCAACACCGGGAGGATAGACCACATCTACACTGACCCCCACATGCCGGGAGTCAGGCTGTTCCTTCACTACGGCGACCTGGCTGACTCTGGACAGCTTTCGAACATCATCTATAACGTGAAGCCGGACGAGATATACCACCTCGGCGCCCAGAGCCATGTGCGCGTGAGTTTCGACATGCCCGAATACACGGGCGACATTACAGCGCTCGGCACAACGAGGCTGCTCGAAGCGGTAAGGAGAAGCGGGATCAGGACGAAGTTCTACCAGGCGTCCTCGTCCGAGATGTTCGGCTCTGCAAAACCGCCCCAGAACGAAAAGACGCCCTTCCAGCCGCGCAGCCCCTACTCGGCAGCAAAGGTCTATGCCTACTGGATGGTTGCAAATTACAGGGAAGGCTACAACATGTTCGCGTGCAACGGCATCCTTTTCAACCACGAGTCTCCCCGGAGGGGCGAGACCTTTGTGACGAGAAAGATCACGATGGCGGTCGCTAACATACTCGCAGGGAGACAGAACAAGCTCTACCTGGGCAACCTCAACGCAAAGAGGGACTGGGGTTTTGCCCCTGAATACGTGGAGATGATGTGGCTGATGCTCCAGCAGAAAGCCCCTGACGACTATGCAGTCGGAACAGGCGAAAGCCATTCGGTGAGGGAGTTTGCAGAGAAGGCGTTTTCCTATGCCGGAATAAACATAGAGTGGAAAGGCAAGGGTATAAAAGAAAAAGGCATGGTGCAATCCTTAGTGCCGCGTTCATACTGCGTACTCCCGAAGCCCGGCGACACGATAATAGAGGTCGATCCCCGCTATTTCCGGCCAACAGAGGTGGATTTCCTCAAGGCGGATATTTCAAAGGCAAAGAGGAAGCTCGGTTGGAAGCCGAGGACGACCTTTAACGAGCTTATCAAGATAATGGTAGATTACGACATGAAGATGATAGGGCTGCCCCCCGTGGGCGCTGGCATAAGGGTCTGTGCGGAGAAGAAGTTCACCTACACCAACCACGACTTCTCGTTCTACGAAAAAATCCGTGAGAGGAAGTAAAAAAAGCGGTAACGTTTAGCGGTAACGATGCCGGTATCGATGTCGTAGTCACTCGTCACTGGTCAATGGTCACTTATCGAAAACAAACAGACGGGGGATTGTTCTAAGTTCTAAGTTCAATGTTCTAAGTTAATAAATACAGGAAAAGATATGAAAATAGAAAAATTTAAAATGGCCCATCCCGCAATCGAGTGTTAGAAATTCTTGTTAAAATGCTTGCATAAATATACCCCCCTTTAGAAAAGGGGGGTGAGGGGGGATTTGAAAATCACATGAATAGATATGCTTTCCTGTAATAAAAATCTGAAA
>Ga0209270_1001553_pt1 | contig 30642 bp, 23 predicted proteins | sample MTBAKSrepl1MetaG_FD_187456 | JGI IMG/M metagenome (GOLD analysis project Ga0209270, IMG submission 187456) | Enrichment culture microbial communities from Arthur Kill intertidal strait, New Jersey, USA, that are MTBE-degrading - MTBE-AKS1... | ecosystem: Environmental > Aquatic > Marine >...
CATATTTTTGATAGCGCTCCCAAAAAGACAGGGGGCGATTCACAAAAATCGGCTCATTGGGTAGATGAATCGCTTCTACCCCCCACCGCTTGAGCTGTTGCCAGTCAAACATGGGAGTTCTGCTGGCTGAAAGCATCGTCACCGGTTTCGTAAGCAAAAGGGTCCCGTTCAAGATGTCAAGGGCCAGCGTTCCCGCCCGCAAGCCTTCCACCTCAAAATTGAAGACCGAGCCGCCAATGATGCCATTTCCGATAAGGGTATTATACATGCCGAAAACCGGTGAGTTAGAGGCTTTCGCCATCACCTTGGCCATATCTTTGGGGACAAAGGTGCGACCGGTCTTGTCTCTGAAAAGGTTGGAGTACAGAACGATGGTCCGGGAAGGAAGGGTTGCAATGCGCTCAAGCATTTTTTCTACGGTCAGATCGCGGGTATATTCGAATTCCAATCTTCCCCGCCACTGTTCGAAAACGCCCCTGGCCTCAAGTTCAAGCCTCTTTTCCCCCTCGCCAACCCCATTAATGAAGACAACCCGCTTTGTTTGCGGAAAGAGCTTCAGCGCCAGTTCCAGTGTCCCTTGAAAATCCATCTTCATAGGCAGGATCAGAAAGCGACGTTCGATATCCGCAGTATCAATCCTGTCCGGCGATAGATAGGACAGAATGGGGCTCCCAGGGAAAAGATCCTTCCCTTCATTCAACAGAAAATCCAAAGCCTTTGTATGTAGGGTAACAACCAGGTCGATCTTCTTCCCCTCGTATTTATGGCGCAACAGCGTGGTCAGGTTTTCATAATGCGCTATGTCTTTCTTACGCTCAAGGTCAAGGTATTCTAAGAACAGGTTGTTGATGCTGACGTCGCCCGCTTCCATGGCGGACAAAAAGGCGCGCGTAGCCTGTTGATACGCTGGAATCCCGTCTCCATAGGAATAAAGGATGATCACATTTCCGGGAGCGGACAAATTCTTGCCATCTACATCGGCATGGGCCCGGAAGTCGTGCTTCCAGAACAGCGACATTAGCAAAACAAGAATCAGCAGGCTGAAAGGGCCGGTCCTAAAAAGCCCTCTCAGCCTCAACGACTCGTATGAAATAGTGGACATCTTTCCTCCAACGTTACATGCCTACCCCCCCTCGTTGACGCTGTAGATTATGGCCAAACACAACCCTGAGGCATCAGCTCCACTGGACAGGGACTATATGGATCTTTTACCCTGCGGACGAGAAAAAATCAAGGCACATGAACACGGAGGGATTTGCGCTGTACCGTTTTTCGAAGGATCTAAAAGTGATAATTTTAACCAAACCATACCTATTTGTTATAGTTACAGAATGCTTATTCTTCACAAGGACACGGCAAATTACCCGAAAAGAGTGGCGTGAAATAATTTTGGAGTATCCAGAATTTGATATTATTTCAAACGTTTAAGGACAGCGCAAATCCCTCACACGATATGCTTGAAGTTGACGTTCGAGGGTGTAATACACCTGATGAAACCATTGACCATTGGACCAAAGTCCAATATCTTTTCTGAATCGATCCTACTATGTTATATCACATCCTGTTATTCTAACATGTCGCCTTATCGTAAAAGAAGAGAAAACCCTGCATGTCAGGGTGCGGTCAACCCAGGGGAGCGTAAGCTGAAACGGGGTCTTCGTCATGAGGAATGCAGCGGTTCATTCGAATGTGATCGGCGAAGAGATTCAGTTGTCCATTTGAGGGGAAAATGGCGGTTGGCGGCGGCCGTTCTCTTTCCTCAGACGATGAAGGAACAAACCGGTTTTGATTGAAGCATAGGAGGTCTCATGAAGCAGATCGTAACCATCTCTGTGCTTGTTTTTATGTCCGTCGCGATCGCATGCTCAGGCTGCGAAACCGTGCGCCTTCCCACCGGAAAGGGGTATACCGACCTGTGTCAAGGGTATGTCGGGCTGGATGCGCAAAGACTCATAAATGCATGGGGACATCCCGGCAGGACATTTGACGCCGCAGACCAGAAAAAGGTACTCGTCTATGTTGAGACGTGGGATGAGCGTACCATGAACCCTTTGGCCCATTCGGCCCTCATCGAATACCCGCCCCGGGTCGATCCGCGTGCGGGAGCAATGGGTGAAACCTCGGGCGGTGTGACTGGACAATCTGTCTCTTCCATGAATTATTGCATCACCTACTTTGAAGTGGACAAAGCCAACAAAATCGGCCGGGTCTTCTGGAAGGGGGACTGCAAGGCAGTGGAAAAGACGGATACGCCACCGCAATAGCTTATTGCTGGATCGCTAAGCAGCAAAGGTTGGTGATCACTCCGCAGGTTGTCAACGCACTGGGTGTGGTGATGACTTTACCTGTTGCCGGCACTTCCCGGCTACCTGGATCGTACATAGATAATCATGGTCTCCGGGAAAAACGAAATGGCGGTGGATGAATTCAGTGGTTTGTCATTGGGGCAAGCTGAATTTGTCTATGACCCGCCGGAAAAGATCCGGCACGAATTTGAAAAAACGGAATTCCATTTATCACCGCTGATGTATTTCAAGCCCAGGGCATCGCACACAAGCTGAGGCGGACTGAGGCGGGTAATGCTTTATTTCCGGCTCGGAGTTTGAGAGCTTCGGCCATCCTGCGAAAAAAGTATCCCCATTTTCAGGATTGGAAACCGGTCTGTTTCTTGAAATCATTCCGGATGAAAACTTATGAGGAAACCTTGATGAAAATATTACTTGTTCAACCAAAATCCAGCGGCTTCATGGGCCAGATTTCCAGAAGCGGCAAGGCGGGTTTTGCCAGGGTTACACTGACAACCCTGGCATCCTCACTCCCGCTGAGAATGAGGTGCGCATCCATGATGCCCGCCTCAGCAAACCTGATTACCATGAGGACTGGGATCTCGTCGGGTTCACCGGGATGACCTGCGAAATTCCCCATGTGTACCTGAGGCAGTTCTGGAAACCTACAAACTATCGAATATTTTTCAGCGCATTGTTCGACGTCATAAAGGCTGGAAATGGCGTGTGGCTGCTTCCTACAATTATATGCGGAAAGCCCACAAATACTGCCCATCTGCTGTTACTCCTGCAGGAAGGCATTCTGCAAACCTCCTCCATTTTGTTCTTTCGCCCGAACTCCATGAGTTGCGACATGCTGCCCATTTACCGAGGCGCTCAACTGCATGATAGAAATCTAGCCAAATATATTTGAAATTTGGACTCGATGCGCGTTGCAGGTTACGGGTTCCGGGTTCGGGACCCTAAAAATGGAATGATGGAATATTGGAAGGGTGGAATATTGGGTAATAAGCGGAAGGCGTTTTTTTAAAATAGATACGTTCCTTATTCAGACCCAATATTCCATTGTTCCATCATTCCACTATTCCAAGGCGTCATGCAATTTGGAAGTTACCTGGCAAGCGCTTTATTATCAAATAGTTCCCGATATTCTGAGAGACAATCTCTCACATTGAACGTGTAAGAATCTATAGCAGGACCCTGGCCAGTGCTATTTCCTCCGTGTTTGTGGTGTGGTTGAATGAAACGCTATCCCATCAGCATTCTTGACAAACAAGCCTTCTTTTTATATTTAATGAATAAGAAGTGGAAGGTGACGAGTGACAAGTGAATGGTGAATAGTAAATGGCGGAAAGTGTAGCTGTAGCCTTTGCGGACCTTGTTTACCCCGCCTGCCCTGTGGAATGCGAAGCCTATTCCTCCGGAGTAGCTCCGGAAGATGGTACTTGGGCGCCTTTGCCTGCCCTGTGAAACCTTTGTCGGTATTTTTTCACCGGGGCGTGAGACCATTTTTGTAGTGCCATCTCGAATCACTCCTCTTTCGATTCTGTCTCAGCGCCTCTTTGTGAGACCTAAACGTGCGGAGATCTTCCCATGTTGAAAAAGACCGTTTCTCTTCTCTCCATAGGCCTTATTTCCTTTGGCGTTATTTATTTTATTTCAACCTATTCAAGACTATTCATGCCTATGGAACGGGCGATGCTGGATGGGTTTTTTTACATGAGGGAGTATGACATTCATGAAGAAAATCCCCTTGTGTCGGATCAGGTAAGGCTTTTGGGGTATGATGAGGACTCCATTGCCGTCATTGGAAAATGGCCCTGGAAACGCTATGTGCACGGTCGGTTTCTGGTCAATATGGAAAAATTTTCGCCAAGGGCTGTTTTTTTCGATGTGGTGTTTGCTAAAGAGGAATCGGTCCCCGAATTTGTTCGCGAAGGCCTCCGGGAGGATACCGAGATTCTCAAAAAGGTGGAAGATACATTCTCTCAAATGGACGGAGTTTTTACCGAAGCGCTTAAAAAATACGACAACGTCTATCTGGATCTGCAACTTGTGGAACATTCCCGGCCGGGATTGCCCGATAAGTACTATGATCGTATCCGGTTTAATGAGGAAATTCTGAAACAATATTCCCTGCCTGTGGACGAAAATGAAAGCCTTCTCGTCTTCCACTCCCTGGAACCCATACTCGGTGATTTCATCGGAAATGCCCATCCTGCCGTCATCAATGTCCTTCCCGATGACGATGGGGTGGCCCGATCCTTTCCCCTTTACTATACCTACCGCATGAGCGACGGAAGCTATCGCAACGCATTCACGGTGGTTCTTTCTCTTGTTCAAAGGTTTTATCGGGTTTCCAGAGAGGATGTTATCCTGACTCCTCAGAAAGTGATTCTTCAATCGGCAAAGGCCCCCATTCTGGATGCCGAATCCCACCAACCCCGTGTTCTTCTCGAAAATTTTCAACATCTCGAAAAATCCCTAACCAACCCCGCCCCTCCGGAGGCATTCAAATACAACCGGGAATTCTACAACTTTTTGTACAATCAGCTTGTTCTGGGTGTCCAGACCGAGGAAAAAACTCCTCTTTTTCCCATCCATCTCCTTGCCGTAGGGAACAATTCCTATGAAGTTTTAGAAGGATGGGAGGTGTTCGATGCGGCAAAAAAGGCAGGGTCGAAAAAGGTGCTGGCGGTTTATTATGAAAAGAGAAATGTGGAGATAAATACGCCCGTGCCCGGTTTCTTCTACATTAACTATGCCGGCAGGGAAAAGAGGTATTTCATCGATTCCGCCGGCGGGGCTCCACGGGCCGTAACCACGATCCCCACGGAAAGCTATAAGGAGGTCTACAAAATCGGGGATCTTCCGGCAATTCCTGAACTGAACGATGCGGGCGACATAAAAGAAGGGTATGACACGTTGCCGCTCAAGAATTGGTTCCTTGCCTATTGTGAACAAAAAGCCCAGGAAATCTATAGCCAGGCGGAAACGGATTTAGGCGAACAAGCGCTCCAGGAGGATCTCCTCCAAGAGTATATGAACAGGCATCCGGAAGAGGGGCGGTATTTCTTCTACACTCTTTTTTTCATGAATGTTGGTGTTTCGCCAGAGAATTTCGGCGCTGCCGTTGAGTTGTATCCCGAATTCGGAAAGGCTGTGGGCCAGCCCGTGGAATATTTCCTCAGCCAAAAGGAGATGGCGCTTTCTCTACTGGATTTTTATCGCCGGGGATTTCAGAAATATTACAATAAGTTCGTTTTTACAGGAGCCACCGCCCTGGGACTTGGCGATATGCAGCAGACACCTTATGGCGCCATGACCGGCATCAATGCGATTATCAATGCATTTAATACCATTGTGACGCAAAACCCCCTTTTCATGTCATGGGATATTCCCCATTTTGATCTGTCCGTGCTCCTCGTGCTGTCCATTCTGTGTTGTTTCATGTACGGTTTTGCCAGCATACGGTGGGGGAGCTTTTTGGCGTTGGCGACCCTTTCGGGCACTCTTGTCATGGGGTTTGTACTGTTTAAGGATAAACATCTTTTCTTAAGCACCATCCCTTTGATTTTTGCAAATCTCCTTATCTTCATTTCCACGGTTGTCCTGAAAGTATTGACGGAAAGAAAAGATAAAAAGTTCCTGAAAGCCACATTCTCAAGCTATCTCGCCCCCGAGATTATTGACGAGATGTACCGAAGCAAGACCATGCCCACCCTCGGAGGTGAAACCAAATCCATTACAGCGTATTTTACCGATATTCAGGGCTTTTCCACGTTTTCAGAGAAACTGACTGCGGATCAGCTGGTGGAACTGATCAATGAGTATCTCTCCGCCATGACCGACATTCTCATTGGGGAAAGGGGTACGCTGGATAAATATGAGGGGGATGCCATCATCGCCTTTTTCGGTGCCCCCATGAGCCTTCCCGACCATCCGCTCAGGGCATGCCGAGTGGCTCTTCACATGCAGAAGAGGCTTGAGGAACTGAGAGAAAAATGGCGAGTTGAAAAAAAGAGAGCCGATGAACCGGACAGGATCGGTACGGGTGCAGGGCCTGAAGAATGGGTTCCCGGCGAAAAATGGCCCCGGATTGTGCACCAGATGAGGATGCGAATCGGCATCAACACCGGCGATATTGTGGTAGGAAATATGGGAAGCGCCATGCGGATGAACTATACCATGATGGGGGACCCGGTCAACCTGGCGGCCCGGCTGGAGGCGGCTGGAAAACAGTACGGGGTTTACATCATGATTAGTGAATATACCTTAAACTGTGATATTATCGGCGGGGACGGTGAAAGGAAAGCCGTCATGGACCTGGTGGAGACCCGGTTCATTGACAGGATTACGGTGGTAGGAAAGGCAAAGCCGGTGCGTGTGTACGAACTATTCGCCATGAAAGGGGAACTTTCCCCGGAAGAACAAGATCTTCTGGGTCTGTTCGAAAAAGGGGTGGCGCTCTACTTGAAAACGGCATGGGATGAGGCCCTGGGCTTTTTTGAAAAAGCGTCAAAACTAGAGCGGAACCCCGATGAGCCTACGACCCCTTCAAAGGTTTACATGGAAAGATGTCGGCTTTTCAAGGAATCCCCCCCCGTACCTCCGGGGGAAGAATGGGACGGAGTATTTCGCCTGAGCAAAAAATAACGTAAGCGTTCACAGGTTCCGGGTTTAGGGTTCCAGGTTGAGGGCAAAAGCAACAACAGCGACCCGATTCGAACCTGGCATGAGATCTCTTTGGCAATAGACGTTCGTTCCATAGCCTGTCCCTTGTTCTGAAGCGACGAATGCGGGCCGGCAGACGGCGCCTATATCTCCAAACAGAGCTGGAAGAAATAGAGAAACAACCCTGAACGCCTGAACCTTTGAACCCGTGAACGGTTACAAAAAACCTTTAATACGCTATACTTCATAACTGACTGGTAACATCTCAATAACTGGGGGTAACCCGTCTGGATTCCGGCCTTCGCCGGAATGACGAAACAACCCCCCCGTCATTCCGGCGAAGGCCGGAATCCAGGAAGTCTTTGGAGAAAGTATTCACCCCGGTTTATTGAAAAGATACAATGACTGATCGACCGGCAACAATTGGCAAAGTCGAGTGAAGGAGATTTGAGCTGTCATGGAAAAAAAGATCTGCTGTTTCATTTTGTTCCTTTTGTCCCTGCAACTTTTCTCCTGCTCGAATGAAGAAACACATCCGCAGGAAATACTTGCCAGAGTAAATGGGTACAACCTCACCACCGATGAGTTTCAAGCCAAGCTGGCAGGAGAACTTGAGCTGAATCCTGATTTCAAGCTCACGGAAGAGGCAAAAAGGGATTTCTTGGATAACCTCATAAATAAAGAGCTTCTTATTCAGGAGGCCAAAAAGCTTGAGCTGGACAGAAAAGACAAATTTATCAGGACAATCGAACGCTACTGGGAATCCACCCTCATAAGAGATCTGGTTGAAATCGAAGGAAATGAGATAGCCCGGCACATCTTGATTCCCGAAGCGGATATTCAAGCACAGATAAAGAAAATTGAAACGTCAGGGACAGGTGCGGGAGATTCCGAAAAGACCAGGAAAAAGGCCATGGCTGAATTGATGGACAGGAAAAGCAGACAAATGCTGAAGGAATGGATGATCGGTTTGAGGAAAAATGCCGATATTGAGATTAATCAGGATCTTCTTCAGAAGGAGAAATAGGAGGCGGCATGGGCAGCAATAAGCCTGCATACAAAAGACGGCACTATCTTGTGAGGAAAGAGTTTCAGGTCAAATTCATGTTGAAGTTCTGCCTTCTCCTCTTTTTAGGAGTGATCATTTCGACGGTAACGCTTCTGCTTTTCACCCATGGCACTCTAACGACCAGCTTTGACGACTCGAGGCTGGCGATCGAGAATACCGCCTTCGCGATTCTTCCCAGTGTCCTTTTAACCAACCTGATCACGCTTGGCCTGGTGTCTCTGGCTTCCGCTGTGGTGATCCTCTTTGTCACTCATAAAATAGTAGGTCCCATGATTCGTTTTGAACAAGACATCATGGTAATAGGGCAGGGAGATCTGACCAAGCGAATAAGGCTCCGAAGGACGGACCAACTTAACGAAACCGCTAATAAAATTAACAGGATGACGGAAAGCTTACACGAAAAAATGCTGGATATCCGAAGTGAGCTGGAGCATATAGTAGGAGCTGTCTCTGAAAAAGACGTGCCACAGGACATTGTTGCGGAGCTGAATAGCCTGCATCGGAAAATTGAAAGCTATTTCAAGATCTGAAAACTCACAACGATGGATGGTTGCACGGAAATAGCAGGGCCTCTGGATGATAACGCTAGCCAAATATATTTGAAATTTGGACTCGATGCTCGTTTCAGGTTACGGGTTGCGGGTTGGGGACCCTAAAAATGGAATGATGGAATATTGGAAGGGTGGAATATTGGGTAATAAGCGGAAGGCGTTTTTTTAAAATAGATGCGTTCCTTGTTCAGACCCAATATTCCATTGTTCCATCATTCCACTATTCCAAGGCGTCATGTAATTTGGAAGTTACCTGGCAAGTGCTTGATTATCAAATCGTTCCCGATATTCTGAGAGACAATCTCTCACATTGAACGTGTAAGAATCTAAATAGGCGCTTCATGACGAATGCATGTATTGGACTCATGCCTGTAAAAAGGGAAGAGCAGTGAGACAGCTTCCATTGGTTTTTGGGGGGTGTTTTTATCTCCTGTTTTTTTTAAACGGTTTTGTGATGGGAGAGACTTCTTCCCTCGCCTTGCCTCTGTCCCTTGAAACAGCCTATACGGTTATACAATACCGATCCCTGGAGGATTTGGAAGCTTTCGACGACGAAATAGACTACAATGAGGAAGGCGTGTTTAGCCGGCTGTTCTCCGGATCGTATGTTGATGATCCCGAGGGAAAAGTAAAAAGTAAGGTGGATGCCCTCTTTAGGAGGGTGCAAGAAATACTCGACATGCGGAAAACCATGAAGAAGGTGACAATCCAAATCCACAGCAACAGAAAAGAAATAGAGCAGGCTTATACGGACATTTACGGTAGCCGATCCTCTACCAAGGGAATGCTCAGGGCCTGGTTCAGGGATAAGAACAATACAATATACATCAACCTCGAAGATCTCCATGCAGGAATGTTAGCGCATGAAATGGCCCACGCAGTAATCAAAAATTATTTCGTAATTAGACCCCCCGAGGCTACGGATGAGATTCTGGCTCGATACGTGGACAGTCATCTTTATGATTGACGCGGATGGCCGGCCGCAAAGAACAGGGCGCCTGACCTTGAGGACGCCAAGCCGTGGCGACCCGTCTTGGCCAAATGGCTGCCCCATCTCTTTTTTTCACCCCTGACCGCGATTATAAATGATTGATCTTCACGCGCATATTCTGCCCGGCGTTGACGATGGCCCAGACACCTTGGAGGAGTCCCTGGAAATGGCGCGCATAGCTGTGGAGGACGGTATTCATACCATGGTTGCCGCTCCCCACTGCCTCAACGGTATCTACCTTAACTGGCGCAAAGAGATTCTGTCGGCCTGCGAAGGACTCAACGCGGAGCTTGAGGCGAATGGGATCCCTCTCAAGATACTCCCGGGTTCCGAGGTCCGCCTGAGTCCGGAGATTATGGATGCGTTTACGAGGGGCCGATTGATGACCCTTAATGACACCGGGCGATATTTCCTCCTGGAGCTTCCGGATCAATTCGTCCCTCAATCAATAATCGATTTCATTGCCCGTTTGAAGGAGAGAAACGTGAGACCCATTATCACCCACCCTGAAAGAAACATGGCCATACAGAGAAATATCCAACTCCTTCAAGATTTTATCTCAGCAGGTGCGCTTTCCCAGATCACCAGCAGGAGCTTGACAGGGGGGTTCGGCCCCTCCACCCGCCGCTCATGTCTGAGGATAATCGAACTGAACCTGGCTCGTTTCATGGCCACGGATTCGCACTCTCTCCGGGCGCGGCCACCCAGACTCTTCCAGGCTGTCGCAAGACTCTCTACCCTGACAGGAAAGATCCATGCAAGAAAAATGGTGCATGATTTCCCCCAGGCAATCCTGGAGGGAAGAGACCTGCCGGCCCCCTTCTGTCTACCCTGATCGGTCTAAGGACCGGGGTCAAGCGGGCAGCGTCAGGCCATGGGAGCGGAACTCACGGCCGGCGTTAGGATTAGAAAAGATAGTCCTTGACATTATCAGTCGAGATGCACATTTATCAAGTCTGCCGGGGTGGGACCTGCAAGGCTGTCGCTCTCCGGGAGGGTCTGAGTCACGCTACGGTTAAAGAGATATTCAACCGTGTTGCGGGTCTGAAAAAGAACGCTCCTATTGTCGATACAATCAACGTTCCTGGAATTAAGGATTGTCCCTTGGTCCTTTCTGCGTGGAGCGAATTCGTCGACAAAGGGCCGCTGTTTTCGGATCAGGGGTTGCATCCAGTTCCCTGCACAGTCGGTCCTCGAGGGCGTTGTAGACGTGCAGGGCACGGGCGCTCTCTCCCCGGCGGGCGTAGAGACGCATGAGGCGCCGACAGGCCTCCTCATCGTAAGGGTCCGCATCCGCGATCCTCTGCCAGCAGCCCACGGCCGCTGAATCGCGTCCCTCCTTTTCGTAGATCTCGCCCAGATCCATCAGGACCTGGACATACCCCTTCAGGAGGCGCTCCCTCGGCCCCGCGGCCCAATCTGCATAGAGATCCTGGGGGAGAAAGTCGCCCTGATAGAGCGTCAACGCCTCCTCAAAATCGGTCATTGTCTGGTCCAGGTCTCCCCTTTTCCAGGCCCGCCGACCCCCGACGATCAGGGTCTCGAAGCGCTCCGCATCCACAGTCACCAGGTCCGTGTCGAGGCCTACATGGTTCCCCTCCGCATGGATGTAGGCCGACCCGAAGCACCGCTCCATCCGTGGCTCCAGGGACTTGCGCAGGCGGTGGAGGGTGACCTTGAAACTCCTCTCTCCCTTGTCCATGGCGTTTTCAGACCACAGGTCCTCCACGAGCACATCCCGCAGCACATGGCGGCCCCCCCTGGCCACCAGGGCCTTGAGAAGAAGCTTTGCCTGCTGGCGATCCCAGTCCCCTTCAAGTATGGGGGAATCCCCGCGCAGCACCTGAAACCCCCCCAGGGTCAGGATCCGGAGGGGGGGGATCTGCGCGCGGTGGATGGCGTATTGAATGGAGAGGGCCCTGTTCCGCAGATCCTTGAGGGGGCTTTTGGTCAGCCGTTCCAGCTCGAGGCCGGCCTCTTGGGCCAGCCGGGTGGCCAGGAGCCGGCCGGCCCAGTGGCAGGCCTCGGTCACCTCCAGCTCCAGGGCCAGGAGGCAGGCCCGGGCAGCATCCTTCTGGCTCATGAAGAGCATGTGCTCATACCCCCCGGCCTCGGCCATGCCAAACCCCTTCCGCAGATGCCGGGCCGCGTCCGGGGACCTCCCCTGAGAGTGGCGCAGAAGGGCCATGCCCAGGTGAAGCTGCGTCTCAAAAAGAGGGCTTTCGTACGAGGCAAAGAAATCAAAGGCGGCCTCCAGTTCAGCCGCGGCCCGTCCAGGGTCGTGAAGATGGAGAAGCGCCATCCCCAGCGCGAATCGTGCCCCGTTAAGCTGGCCGGGCGCGACCATGGCCTTGAGGGAAAAAACCCCTTTTGCACGCTCCAGCAGCCTCTGGGAAGCGTCAAAATCCCCCTTGCGGTAATAGCTGAGACCCAGGAACAGGCTGATGAGTCCCTCATGAAAAAGATTGCCAAGGGAGACGGCCTGCTCAAGGGCCTGATGACCGATCGCCTCTGCCCGTCCGAATTCCCCGATCGCCGGAAAGACCCACAGTCCATGCATCTGGAGGGCTGCGTGAAAATGGAACAGTCCAAGGCGTTCGGCCAGGGCCAGACCTTCTTCCACGATGCCGCGGGCCTGGATCAGGTCCCCTTTGACCGTCAGGAACTCAACCAGATTGATCCGATAGAGCGCCCTCAGTTCCTGGGTGGGATTATCGGCCAGGATGGCCTCGATCTCCCGGCAGGCAGCCTCCCCGGCCTCAAGATCGCCCATGATGGCCTGGCAGGCCAGGGAGGAATTCAAGGCGCCGATCCGGACAAGGGTCAGACCCAGCCGACCGGCCAGGAGGGAGGCGGTCTGGGAGGCCCGGGCGCCTTTGCCCAGGCGCTGCCCCCGCAGGGTATGGGCGAACCCCACATTGAGCCAGAGCATGGCCTGCTCAAAGGGGTGTCGCTCAGGGCCGGCCTCCTCCAAGAGGGACTCGGCCTCGCTGAGCAACGTGGCCATGGGGATCGCGTCGCGGCCCAGATAGATGGTGGACTCGATGAGGAGGGCCATGCATAGCATCCGGCCCCCAAGTTCTCCCCTCTCGGCGAACAGGGCGGCCGCCTGGATCAGCCTTCTAATATTTTGCTCCGCCTCCACGAACCTGCGTGCCATGGACAGATAGAGGAGGAGCCAGGGGCTCCCCTCCAGCGTTTTGGTTGGCAGCATCGTCAGCCAGCGCTCCAGCTCACTGTCCCTGGCCGCCTGCAGGAGGCCCATGCCACAGGACTCTATCGCGGGTACGGCCCGGGCAAAGGCCCCGGCGGCCAGGCAGCAGGCCACGGCTTTCTCCAGTTCCCCCCGTTTTTCATAGACCCCGGCCCCGCTGATGAGACACTGGCGACGCCGGTCCGGGCTGAACCGGGCCTTGAGAAGGCCTGACAGGAAATCCCTGAACAGGGGGTGGTAGCGGAGGCAGGGCCGGCCATCGCCGTCGTAGACAGTCGCTACGAAAAGGTTGCGGGATACAACCTGGACCATGGCCTCCTGCACGACCTCTTTTCCCAGGCAGGCCTCCATGACCTCTTCATCCACCAGGTCAAACAGGGAGGATGCACAGAGGAATTGCTGGACGGACTCCGGTTCGGAGTTGAAGACCGCCTCTCCAAAATAGTCAAAGACGTCCCGCCTAAAACGGTCCGGGATCTCCTCCATGATAAAGCGCGTCCGATCCGCCTGCCCCACGGCCCGAAGCCGGTATGCGAGCAGGATGAGACCCCCTACCCAACCGTCGCAAAACCCGTGGATCCGCTCCAGTTCCGGCCCGTGGCAGGGGACTCCGCAGATCTCCTTCATAAACGTCTCGGTTTCTTCCAGGGTGAAGCCAAGGGCCTCGCTTCCGAGGATGCAGGCCTTCCGGCGCATCTTCAGGTTCCCCATGCCGATGTCGGGCTCCACCCGTGAGGTCATGACCAGGCGGACCCCGGGCGGCAGTTCCTCAACCAGGACCCGCAGGAGGGCCAGGCTGGGGGCATCGGCGCCGATCTGGTCCAGCCCGTCCATAAAGATCCAGAGGGGCGACGGGAGTGCGGCGTAAAGCCCGGAGATCCATTCCCGATACCGGGGGATGCTCAGGCCGCGCCCCGTGGATGCGGCTGGATAGCTCAGGAACGGGGTCAGGTCTCGTTGGGGAAGGGCCGCCTGCAGGGCCTGAACCAGGAGGAGGTAGAGGGTTGCCGGGTCCGAGTCCTCGCCGGACAGGTTGACCCATGTGCGGGGGGCCTCCAGGGTGCGGAGATAGGCGGCTGCGAGTGTGGATTTACCCTGGGCAGCCTGGCCCAGTATCAGGGTCAGGGGTGTGTCCGCGTTGGCCTGGAGAAGCCCCACCAGACGGGGTCGGTGGACGATCCTGTCCAGTGAGGGCGGGGCCGTCTTGGAGGGGGAAATCAGGGGTTGCATAGGCCTTTCTCCTGAAAAACGAGGGATCGGAAAGCCCAGGATTCGATCTCAAGGACCTTTCCTGACGAGTTGCAGGGGGCAACCCGTTTGCCGGAAAAACATGGCCGTCGTCGCTCTTATAGATACGCCTGTGCCTATCGGGCGCGTTTCGGTCCTTTCCGAAATGCCACCCCCTCTTCTGCGATCGGTTTGGTAACCGATTGGTAACTCCCATATGGTATCGACCCTGCCGATATGGGGGATTTTTGCCCAGGATCGGGCGGATTGTCTCTTCAACCGATCAGGGCCCTGTCCGCACAAGAGGGCTTAATATGTATAACATATTGATATAGAAAGATTATCAGAGCTCTTTAGCTGTGGAAGCCGCTCTGATGAATCCATGCAACCTCAGTTAAGTTAAGATTCTATCAGACTTAAGATATTTTTGAGAATGTTTTTTTGGCTCATCGCGGATTCGTGTGATTTCCAATAGTAGCATCAATGACCATCACAGCGCCTATATGACGTACCATATATTAGTAAGCGTTCACAGGTTCCGGGTTTCGGGTTCCAGGTTGAGTGCAAAAGCAACAACAGCGACCTGATTCGAACCTGCCGCAGGATTTGTTTGGCAATAAGCGCCCATTCGAGCGCCTATTCCGTGGCTGGAACCGATGAATGCCGGCTGGCTGATGGCATATCGATCTCCAGACAGGGATGGAAGAAAGCGAGAAACAACCCTAAACCTCTTAACCTCTGAACCCGTGAACGGTTACATATATTATTAGCAGGACTTTATAGTGATTTGAGGTTTACTCACAAGAAAGTCAACGAGGCATTTTCACACTAATCCGCGATGAGCCACAATTCCATGGAGGGGTCGACATGAACACGCCTAAATTTGCTATAATTCCGCTGTTCCTCCTGCTCATTGCTCTTCCGCTATCTGCCCACGCCGGCCAGGTGATCGGTAAAGTTACCGCTCTGAAAGGCACCGCGCATCTATACAGGACAACTCATGCAAAACCGATCCTTATGACCATCGGCGCGTCGATTTTCGTGAATGACCGCATCAAGACCCTCGCGGATTCATGGCTGCGAATCGGGCTTGAAGATGGCAGTATGATCAGTATGGGAGAAAAGGCCGAACTCCATTTGGAAGAGTTCGAATTCAACCCCAACGAAAAGAAACGCACTGCATTCTTCAACATAGCCATCGGAAAATTTCAGGTGCTTGTCAATGACCTCTCGAAGCTGAAGAAAAATGATTTCAAGGTAAGAACCCCCACCGCACTCGTAGGAGTACGAGGCACGCTTTTCGTGGTCTGGGTACAATTGGATCCAGCTACCAGGAAGCCGATCACCACGGTGGCGTGCATTGAAAATGCGGTTGAGGTGGTCAATCTCTTTGATCAAAGCCAGAGCGTGATTCTGCCGGAAACTTATTCAATCGTCATCATGGAGGGCGAGAGACTGCCCATACCTGGGCCACTAACCGTCGAGCGGTTCAACGAGATCGTGGATGGTCTTCCCCCTCTCGAAGAACCACGCGAATATGACCCCGGCGATCCCAATTTGAAGTCTCCTGTACCGGAAGAGGATGCCCCTGCAAGAGACATGAATCCGGCCAGTTCGGTGTGATCTGAGACCCTCAGGCGTTGTTTTTGCCAAAAAGGCGCCAAAGAGAACGAACAAGGAGGCTACGTGAGTGGATAAATTTAAGCGCCCGTTTATCCTGACCTCTGTCTTGTTCCTTATTTGCGCATTTCAAATTGCATGTTTTGCAGATGGCAGAATAGTAATAGAGCCGATATTGGCAGCCAGTTGGCAAGTGGACAGCAATTATTACAGGGCCCAGATCGATGAAAGGGAGGTTTTCACCTACCTGGTTCAGCCTGGAATTAGCTTTGGCATGCGTACAGCCAAGAGTGAGATCTTGTTGCATTACACCCTGGACGCACACTTCTATGATGACAGAGATCCGGTCCCACGGGGTCAGCAATCCACGCAGAATGACGATTTTATTGGCCATACCGGCGAGTTCAGCGGTAAATACCAACTCTTCGATCGATTGCTCCTGGTGTTGGATGACTCCCTGTCATTGAGCCGAGATCCGGCCCAGACAGACGAGTTCAGCAACGAAACAGACCGGAATAAGTATATCATCAACCGGGTGACGCCGGGTTTTTTTTATGAATTCCTGCCCAAATTCAAGCTCGGATTACGTTATCGGAATACCATCGAAAACTATTTAACCGGCGACCCGGAACAATATCCGAATTCCAATGAAAATAGAGGCCTTGTGGATCTGGTCTACAATTTTTCGCGCACCGCCTCTTTAGACCTTGATTATCAATACTGGAGGAGGGATTACGACGGGACGAGCACCTCCGCCTACACCTCGAACCAGCTCAGCCTTGTTTTCAGGAAACAGTCCAAATTCTATTCCTGGGAGGCGGGATTCGGCTATCAGAGCCGCAGGTTCGATGATCCGGCCCTGAAAGATGCAGGCACCCCCACCTATCGAATCGGGATCACTGCCCAGTATCCCACATCAGAGGCCCCAAGAAGCTATCTTTCCGCCTTTGCGGAGTCAAACTTTAATGACCAGGGCCTTGATAATTCCTATTTTACGGCCTACCGATTTACGGTGGAGGCAGGCCACACTTTCCTGGAAAAAATTTTGGCGGTCCTTGGAGGATATTACCAAATCAGCGATTATGAGTTTGAGGGCAGGAAAGACAACATGTACAATATCTCCGGGAGCCTTGGCTACAGCTTTATCGAGTGGCTGACCTTTTCTCTGGCAGCGGGTTACGAACGTCGGACCTCTAATCAGTCTGTCCAGCAATACCAAAACAGGTATTTTATTGCCAAGCTTCAATTCGTTTATCCTTTGAGCGGAAAATAGTTCCTCTTGGTTTTTTGACTGTTACGATTGTGCGCGCTCCCAATGCCAGGTTCCATGCCCCATCCGGCCTGGAAAAGGATCAAATTATTGAATGCCTTTAGATTCATATTTCTTCCTGCCCTCCTCTTTCAAGCCGTCCTTTCACTTTTCTTTGAACCATCCCCGGCCGAGGGCAATTTCTATCGCATCGGCCCACGCGATGTCCTCACCTTGACGATTTATGCGGGAGGAGAAAGACAGCAGCAGGTGGATCTCAGCGTATCCTCCCAGGGTATGATCAGTATCCCCTTTATCGGCCCTGTCAAGGCAGCGGGGCTGACAGTCCCGGAATTGGAGCCGCTGATCGCAGAGCCCCTGGCGAGGGACTATTTTGTGAATCCGGAGGTAACGATAATCGTCAAGGAATACCACAGCCTTCAATATTATATCTCCGGCGCGGTCAGTTCCCCGGGGTTATACGAGATGAACTCTGAACCCACATTGATGGAGCTTATCGCAAAGGCCGGCGGCGCGCTGCCGGAGCGAGGCAATCTGGCCTATGTATTGCGGGGTTCAACGGATAAAATTATAACTGAAGAAAAGATGGACAAGCTGCTGGCTTGCAAAAAGCCGATAAAGGTGGACCTGAAAAAGCTCTTAGACAAAGGAGATATGAGCCAAAACCTGATTCTGAAATCCGGGGATGTTGTTTATGTCCCACTCCAGAAGGCTTTCAATTTAGGTGAATCAAAAGTCTATGTGGGAGGTGAGGTGAAGAGTCCCGGGGTTTACGATTTTCAGGACGGGCTGACGGCTTTGAATGCCTGTATCATGGCCGGCGGATTTGATAAATATGCGGCGCCCAACCGGACCCGAATCATCCGCAAAAAAGGAGACGGCCAGGAGATAATTCATATAGACCTGGAGGATGTGAAGAACGGAAAAATCCCGGACATAGAACTCATACCGGGAGATCGGATCGAAGTACCGGAGACCTGGCTCTAAGCGCAAATCGCTTTGCTCTATTTTGGAGGACCTATGAATACCAAGGAGCCGGAACAAGCGAAACACCTTGCCGAATATCTTTATATTCTCAGCAAACACAAATGGATCGTTATCGGTTCTTTCATCCTGATAGTCGGTCTGACGGCGTTCCATACATCCCGGATGACGCCGATCTACAGGGCCACGGCCACAATGATCATTGAAAACGAACAGACACGATCGCCGGTGACCGGAGCGCCCCTGGACATGGGCGGATTCTATCTTGGCACCCTCAAATTCAATACCCACTTCAATTTGGTTGTCTCTCGGCCGGTCCTGGAGCATCTGATAAGAGACCTCAATTTGGACCAACTGAATGAGGCGGAAAACCTGGAAGTGAGCGCCTGGGAGGAGTTGCTGTCAAAGTTCAAGGATAACATCCGACTCCTGAGAGGAGAGGACGGGAAGGATAATTCCCCTGTCTCTGACGATAAAATGAGCCGACTCGCCGAGAGGCTGAGGGGAAAGATACACATTAAAGGGGTGGAGGATACACTCCTCTTGAAAATAAGCGCCGAAGACCGGGACCCGCTCATTGCAAGGAATATCGCCAATTCCGTCGCCAGTTCCTACATTACGTTCAATATCTCAAACAGGTTGAAATCTTCCAAAAACACCCTTGGCTGGATGACCAATCAATTATATGAAATGAAGAAAAAGCTGGAGACCTCCGAAGAAGAATTCCTTGCCTATAAACAGAAGGCCAAGCTGTTTTCGTTGGAAGGGAGGCAGCAGGTGGTCCAGCAGAAAATAGCTGATTTCAACGATGCCTACCTCAAAACCAAAAACAAACGCCTCGAATTGGATGGGAAATTAGCAAAGCTGGGGCCATCCTTTGAATCGGGCGCAGACATGCTTTACGCCCGATCCCTGATCCAGAACGACCGTATCGACAGCCTGTATACGCAACTGCTCGATTCCGAGCTTGAACTTTCCCGACTTACGAAGGTCTACAAGTCCAAACATCCCAAGGTGATCGGGATCGAGGCCACGATAGACAAGACCAAAAAGAGGCTATACGACGAAGTACGAAAAGAGGTGGCGAACCTGAAGTCTGAAAGATCCGTCCTCTTTGAAAGAGAACAGGTTTTGCTGAACACTATTGCCGGTTTTGAAAATGAGGCATTTGAAACCAGTAGAGGGGAACTTCAGTACGGCATCCTTCAAAGAAACAGGGAAACCAATCAAAAGCTGTATGATATCCTCCTTTCCAAAGTGAAAGAATCCAACATAACCGAAAATATCGATGTCTCCAATATTAGAATTGTTGAAGAGGCGATACTCCCGAGGGCGCCCGTCAGACCGAACAAGGCCCGTAACCTGATGATGGGTGTTATCTTCGGCCTGATGGCCGGAATGGGGCTCGCCCTCCTTCGGGAGTACCTCGACCGCTCGTTACGCACAGAAGAGGATATCCAGAGATATTTCGATCTGCCGGTCCTCGCTGTCATTCCGGTGGCCGACAAAGTAAAACAAAAAAAGCCAAGTTCCCCCGATCGCTAACGCTGATGTCTCGAAAGGTAATTCGCGTGAAACCCAAAAAACGATCCCGAAAAAGGAGTTTGGACTTCCCGTCAGGACTCTTCCTGGCCAACTACCCCATCAACTCCCGTTTTGCCGAGGCCTACCGCAACCTAAGGACCAATATCGATTTTTCCTTTATTGAAAAGGATTTTCAATCTCTTCTGATAACGAGCGCCGGAGAACGGGAGGGAAAAACGCTTACTGTCGCAAATCTGGCCTATACGATCTCAAGGACGGGAAAGTCCGTTTTGATGATTGATGCTGATCTGCGAAAACCGAAGCTCAGCCGTCTTGACCCTCCACACGAATCCCCCGGACTTACCGGCCTGCTCTTGCAGACCTTCAATACCGATGTGCCCGACGGAGACCTGGGACAGATAGGGACAAGCGATCTTTTCAGGCTTTTATCCCTTCAAAAAAAGACCGGCATCTTAACTCTGTCGGAACGAAAGGAGGAGGTAGCGCTTGTTTTTCTCCAAGGGGATCTAATAGACGTGGACTGGCGGAGCAGACCGGAGGAGAGAAAGCTTGCTGCCGTCCTCGTAAAAAACAATCAAATCACCAGTGAACAGGCCAAGAGCGCCATGATTCGCCAGAAGGATAGCGGCCAGAAACTCGGTTTCATCCTTATCAATATGGGCCTGATAAGAGAGGAAGAGCTCAGCGGGCCTCTGACCATTCACATGATGGAGGGCCTTCGAATGGCCCTGCAGTTTAAATCGGGCCGGTTTTCTTTCAAGGCGCTCTCCGCTTCTGATTTTGATGGAGCTTCATTTGACCCGGTCGATTTCAACCGTCTTTACGCCCAGGTAACCATTGGAGAGGAAGAGCTTCCGTACCTGCGAAAAGAAATCGCCTCGGCAATTGTGGAAACAGAGGCCTCCGGGCTTTTCCTCCTTCCGTGCGGGAATCTGCCGCCGAATCCGTCCGAGATTCTGGCTTCTGAAAGGATGTCTTTTCTATTGACCAATTTGAAGAAGAGGTTTGATGCCCTGATCATAGACTCCCCTCCCCTACTCCCCGCGAGCGATTCTCTTGTTTTGGCTTCCCGGGCTGATGGAGTAATATTGATTGTCAAGGCAGGATTCCTGAACAGGAAATTGGTGATGAGGGCGGTCCAGCAACTGAATTCGGCGCAGGCCAACCTGATCGGTGTTGCGTTGAACGAGGTGGATATGAAGCGAGGAGGATATTACAAATATTACCATAAGTATTACTCGGAATATCACGGAGAAAACTGATCGTGATATAGCCGCAAAAAGGCGCAAAACACACCAAAAAAGAATTGTCATACTGTAATCTCAGTTCGTTATGAGCTTCAGAAACGCATATTTTGACTTTTTATGAGATCATCAATCGTGCAAAGAGCTGAGAGCGAAGAGCGTTTGCCCCCTGCCGGGCCGGGCGTCATGTCCGGGGCCCCGGGTTTTGAGCCTGTCCCACGGCTGCGCTTTGGCCTCTGTGCCGCCATACTCCTTGTTTCAGCCACTATCTTCTATTTTCTCTCTCTTCGCCTTATTTCCCAGGCCCACTATTTGCGAGCCAAGAATTTGACCCAGGAAGAAAATTACGGGCCGGCTGTCAACCTTCTCGAAAAGGCCCATGTTTATGGGCCTAAGGACGCTGAAATTTTGATACAATTAGGGGTGGTGTATAGTCGGATAGGCGATGGAAAATCAGCGCCAAGGGAGACATTTCGGTTTATGGAAAAAGCCAAACAGGCCTATCTCGAAGCGGCTTTGCTCAACCCCCTGGAAGTGGAAATCGCTTACGGTCTGGCCAAGACAGAGTGGCGATTAAAGCATCTTTATCAAAACCTTTATCCTGAAGATGCGTCAAATCCCTATCACCCCGGCCCGTATTTCGAAAATACCCTCCGCCTGAGACCGAACGGCATCTTCTACAACTATGCATTTGCCCGATATCTCTACAAGAATGGAACGAACGACAAGTTCCTGGAGATCATTCGCACCCTGGCCGGAATATATCCGTCCGCCTATAACGATCTGAAGCGCGAGTCCTTCTGGTCGCCTTCCGTCAAAGAGGCCGTGAAAGAAGGGCTTCTAAAGGCCATAGAGGAAAAAAGCTCTCTAAGAAACGCCCATCGGGTCCTCTCTTCTTTGCTGTCTGATGATGAGGAGTGGGCCGAGGCAATAGGCCATTATCGAGAATCCCTCCTTTACAGCAGGCACAACAACACCCCGGAAGACTATATCCACCTGGGCCGCCTCTACCTGAAAAATGGACAGACTGAGGAGGCACAGAAGAGCTTTTTTGATGCCCTCGATAGGAGCAGCGCCAAAGAGAAAGACCTGGAAGCGCTCTACAGTATCTATAAAAAAGAGGGACATCTTGATGAACTTTATCGATTCTATCAGACTGTCAACCGTCGGTATATCCTTTCCTCCCGGATACAGATCCTTTTGGCGCGCTCCCTCATGGATATGCAGCAATTCGATCAGGCACGGCAGATACTGATCGACCTGAACCGGCAAAAGCCCACTGCCGAGGCCTATTACTGGCTGGCTCGTGTGGCTGAAATTGAAAAGGATTGGGACCGGATGGAACTGGCCATCCAGAAGGCAACGGTCCTTGATCCACAAAACAGCGGATATTGGCGAATGTTCATCGGCCTGCTGAAAAGGCTTCGGAGGTTTGAAACCGCCGAATGGGCAATTAACCAGGCGAACAAGAATTCAAAAAGTCCTTCCTGGGCGCTTATCAATGAAAGGGCCCAGATCCGATGGGCGCAAAAAAACTACAGTGGCGCTCTTGACGACTGGCGACAGGCTATCGGGTTAGCGCCGCAAGTGGCCTCCCTTTATGCCCAGGCGGCCGAGGCCTCCATAAAACTGGGCGCCGGAATCCAGGCCCTCGGCTATTATGAAAAGGCCATTGCATTGGAGCCGAAAAACAAAGGTTACGCCAAACGATACCTGGAATTGAAGTCAAAGCTTACGGCTGAAAGCTGACAGCGGGCCGCGCAGGGAACAAGAAGGGACGGCCAGGATATTTATTCACTAAATTGAATATGTTATATACAATTCTGGCATGTAACAGAGGGGGCGGAGCTGTGCCCCGTTATGCGCTCTACGCCCTGCTCATCTTCACCCCCCTTGCCCGCGCATCTGTTCAAGGGTGGGCCATAAGCATCATAAACCTTGTGACGCTGCTCGCCCTGACCGCCTTGTTGCTGGAAAAAACCCTGACCTGGGAGTGGCAATGGATCAAGACCCCGTTGGACTGGCCGATTCTCATCCTTCTCATCCTGGTCATCCTGTCTGCAATATTCTCCATGCATCGGTATACGAGCCTCTGGGCCTTCATTTTACTACTCAACTACATAACCATTTACTATCTCGTTATCCACACCGTAAAGACCCGGTCGCAGGTCAGGCATCTCTTTTATGTCATCATTGGTGTGGCTGCTCTCCTGACAATCATTGGTCTGCTGAAAATATTGTGCGGCAATCCATTTCCATGGTGGGATTATACGGCTTTCCAATATAATCCCAACCGTCTTTCGGCTACATTCGGCAATGCCAATCATTTGGCCGGTTATATGGAGATGGCTATTCCCCTTCTCCTGGGGTTTCTTATCACCGGCCTCAGGGGAGGCAGGCTCTTTTTAATGAACGGAATAACCTTTTTCCTGTTTTTGTCTTTGATTTTATCTCTTTCAAGGGGAGGTTGGTTCGGAGCATTTGCGGGACTCTTTTTTATGGCGTTTGCGCTGCTTTTCAACCGGTATTTTGAGTCAAAAAGACTCGTTATCGCATTGGCCTGTATCTTTTTTGTTGTGGTATTTATTGTTCTATCAAGCACGGTCGTAGTAAAAAGAATAAGAACGGTTGAAAAGATGGAGGATACCCCATCCCTTAGCTCCAGAGCAACAGGCTGGGCAGGCATTGTGAAAATGATTAAAGACCATCCGTTATTTGGAACCGGCCCAGGCACATTTGCCGTGGTTTTCACCCAATACCAGCCCTCGGGCCTCACATTGCGCTATTTCAATGCCCATAATGATTACCTGCAGGTCATTTCCGAAGCCGGGCTCCCCATTATACCGATTATTGGCTGGATGATCATTGCCTTTTACAGGAAGGGATTTGAAAAGCTCAACAATCCCAGCCGCCTGGTCAGGGGCACAACCATTGGCGCAATGTCCGGAGTGACGGCAATTTTAATTCACGGCATTTTCGACTTCAACCTCTATGTCCCGGCCAATGCCTTGCTCTTTACGGTCCTCGCGGCAATCGTTGTTTTGCCTGTACCTACTCCCGATAAACCGGAATTCAGGAACGGCGAGGTGATCAATGAGCAACCGGTAAAGGGGAACAACCCATGAAACCGGCAAAACCAGTCCAAACCAATCCAATCATTCTCATCCAACCCGAAAGAGGATGGGCCTCCCTAAACCTGAAAGAACTCTGGCAGTACAGAGAACTCATCGGCTTTCTTGCCTGGCGAGATATTGCAGCCCAGTACAAGCAGGCAGTCTTTGGTGTGGCATGGGCGCTGGTGAAACCCATATCTCAAGCTTTAATCTACACGTTGGTCTTCGGCAAAGTAGCCAAGCTCACCAGCAGCGGCCTGCCCTATATGCTTTTCACCTTTTGCGGAATTACAGCCTGGAGCCTTTTTTCTACGAGCCTCACAAGTTCAACGGGCAGTCTTGTTGGCAACAAAAATCTCATCACGAAGGTCTACTTCCCACGTCTGGCAATTCCGCTATCCGCCCTGGGCCGTGGCGTCGTGGATTTTCTCATCTCTGCATGCATTCTATTGATAATCATGATTGCATACGGGGTTCTACCCGGTTTAAGATGCTTGCTCTTCCCCATCTTTGTATTTCTCGGACTTGCCATTACCCTGGGCATGGGCCTGATTTTTTCAGCCATTGCCGTGAAATACCGCGACTTAGCGCACGCCCTGCCCTTCACGGTTCAACTCTGGTTCTGGGTAACCCCTGTCGCCTATGGATTAGAAAACATACCTCCGAAGCTCACATGGATATTCTATCTCAATCCCATGACCTGGATCATCCAGGGCTTCAGGTGGTCACTGTTGGGAGTTGGCGAAATGGACTGGCAAAAAATTGTGATCACGGCCATATTTTCCTTCGCCATCCTCCTTGCCGGCCTCTTCTATTTCAAAAGAATGGAAGATGAGTTTGCGGATATAATCTGAAGCGTAAGCTTCAGAGGTTAGAATAATTCAATTAGTCCTATTTGTTCAATTCGTTCCTTATGCCTACTATCAAACGATTTGAAGATCTTGAATGTTGGCAAGAAGCAAGGAAGTTCGTTAAGTTGATCTATGATTTAACCAAAAAAGATGGGTTTAGGAAGGATTTTAGATTAGTGGGACAGGTTACAGACAGTGCGGTTTCGTCGATGGCAAATAAAGCCGAAGGCTTTCATCGTGGAAGCAATAAAGATTTCATGAGATTCTTAGACTATTCAAGGTCTTCTGTAGCTGAAACAGTTAGCCATAGTTACGTAGCTCTTGATCAGGATTATATTACTGAAGAAGAATTAGAAAGTGTAAAGCAGCAGGCTGATATCGTATGGAAGAAAGTCAACAATTTCATCACCTATCTTAGCAATTCAGTAAGAAAAGGATCAAACACACGAACCAACACAACTAATTAAACCAGTTCAACCAATCAAACCAATCCAAACCGATATAACCCATAACTATTCCCTGATAACTGGTCCCTGATAACGAGTTCCCAATAACCAATAACCAATCTCCGATAACTCATAACTGATAAACCCATGCCCAATGACGTCGTAATAAAAGTCGAAAACCTCTCTAAGTTGTATCGCCTCGGTGAACTACACAAGCAAAGCGGCTCCTTCCGCGAAAAGGTAACCAACGCCTTTAGTCGCAAAGCGCAAGGCGCAAAGCGCAAAGCTTCCAACCCCGTGCCCTCTGCGCCAAGCGCTCTGCGATCATCGCAAAGCGATGATACCATTTGGGCGCTTAAGGACGTCTCCTTAGAGGTCGCACGCGGCGAAATAGTTGGTATTATCGGAAGCAACGGAGCTGGGAAGACCACTCTTCTTAAAATTCTTTCACGTATAACTAAGCCAACAAAAGGAAAGGCTTGGATAAAGGGCCGTTTAGGTTCTCTGCTGGAAGTTGGTACTGGATTTCACCAAGAACTCACTGGCCGTGAGAACATCTACCTCAACGGCGCGATCCTGGGTATGACCAAGGAGGAAATCAACCGAAAGCTCGGCGAAATCGTCGATTTCTCTGGCTTGGAAGAATTCCTCGACACCCCTGTCAAGCGTTATTCCTCCGGTATGTACGTTCGCTTAGCCTTCGCCGTTGCCGCCAACCTCGACCCGGAGGTCCTCATGGTCGACGAAGTCCTCGCCGTCGGCGACGCCAAGTTCCAGAAAAAATGCCTTGGAAAAATGGACGAGGTCAGCAGAAGTGGCCGAACCATCCTTTTTGTCAGCCACAATATGGATGCCATTCTCAGCCTCTGCTCCTTCGTCTGCGTCATCGATGGCGGTTGTATCAGCGAGCGTCTCAGCCCCGAAGAGGGGGTGCGGCACTACCTGGCTATGAACATAGCGCAGTCCCTATCCGAACGGTCCCGGTTGCAACTCGTTCACCGCCCGCCAATGATCCACAACCTTAACATCCACGACAACCACGGTCGAAAGAACATCGTCCCCACCGGGCAGGGGGTTCACTTCGACATCGAACTGCGTGACTTCGCGGACATGGACGATATTGCATGCTCGATCGCCATTACCAACCAACGCAATCAACGTGTCGTCCTCTTCGACACACGCTACCACGCTAACCTCGTCCTGGTGCCCTCGGAAGTCGCTCACGTATCCTGTTACGTCCCCTCGCTCCCCTTAATCCCCGGAACATATTATGTGGATGTCATTTTGAGTGACAGAAATAGAGTCATCGAAAGGGTAGAACAGGCTGCACAATTCGAAGTTTTCTTTGCCGACGTTCTGGGCACAGGCCGCCTGCCGTCCAGTTGGCAGGGACACATAGTGTTGCCATGTGAGTGGAGTTGTAGCGAGCGTAGCTTGCGACCAATAATTTAAAAACAGCCTGAACAAGAGATTCTGGAGCTTTTAGAAATGCCAGAAATGACAAAACATATTATGGTAAATGATGGTAGATGGACGCCCGAAATTATTAGCCGGTTCTGGGATTATGTTGGAGAACAGCCTTATGAAAAAGATCTTTGTTTCTCCAAACAAGTGGGGAAAGGCATTCTTCAATTCTTGATAGAGAGTCGCAGCTTACGGCAATGTATGTCGGTATTGGATTACGGATGTGGTCCAGGATTTTTCCTACAACATTTGCTGTCACAAGGCATGATTTGTTATGGTGTCGATTCTAGCGCTAAACAGATTAATCTGGTTAACAAGAAGTTTTCGGATATCCCTTCTTGGAAAGGTGCAAGTGTAGCCTTTTGCCCCCCATTACCATTTGCAGATGCTTCATTTGATTTAATTATCTGTGTTGAAGTTCTGGAGCATCTTATGCCAGAGATTCAGGAAACGATCCTATTCGAAATTTTCAGACTTCTAAAACCAAATGGCAGAGCATTATTCACTGCCCCAAACAATGAAAATTTGGATAGGAATAAAGTTTACTGTCCTTTTTGTGAAACCAGATTTCATAGGCGTCAACATTTGCGTTCTCTAAATTCAAGGCTTATGTTTTCTATGCTTCAATCATTTGGCTTCGATATACTTTTTTGCGAAAGCTTAGATTTTTATGCACTCCAGTCGAGCCATTTTAACATTACATGGAAAAGCTGGGATTTGCGATTTATCGCCAAAAGCTTTTTTCTCCTCAAAAACCAAGTTATGGACATTCTTAATCCTAAACCATTCCCTTATGGTAGAGTTTTCAGAGCCCGATCAGAATGTAAATTCAACGCACCTCACTTATGCGCACTTGTGGAAAAGCTTTAATGTTCCATATGTCAAAATTGTGCGGACAGCGCTTGATGAAATATTTGAGGATGTGCCTTCGTGAATGAACCACAGATAGTGGCCAACAAACGCATCCTTTTCGTCTTTTGCTCTCTTGAACTCGGCGGCGCCGAACGCCAAGGACTCCACTTGGCTCGCCACTTCAAGAATATGGGATGCGATGTCCGGGTCTGGAGCAACCATGCCGGCCCCGGCTTAGTCGTTGAGGAATGTGATGCCGCAGGCATTCCTTGGGCCGTGCATCGTTTTCGATGGCCCTGCCGGAAGAGCTCGCTGGTGCGCGATAGTGTGAGGACGTTATGGGCGCTGCGTCAAGAACGTCCGGACGTAATCCTGGCTTACACCACTTGACCCAATGTTGGTTGCGGTCTTACCTGGCGCTTGTCACCGGCAAAAGTCTGCATCTGGGGTCAGCGAAATACAAATGATCTTTGGGGCGACGCAGCAGAACGTTTCGCCTATCCGTATCGCCGGTTTTTGGCTGTGATTTACAGTTGGCAAATCCAGACAAAACTGAGAGGTTTTGAGGTTGTAAGAAAGGAAAATCGACAAAAGAATAGGTGACAAGCATTGTCAAGAATGTTTTCTGAGGTATCCATTTCGGCTTTTCTTGAAAAAATCAAAGGTTTCCCTATGATAAGACTTGGGCGTATAAGAAAGAGGCTGGACAGGATCCTGAAGCCTACTGGGGCGAAGCCTGTTATTTTAATGTACCACCGTGTTGCAGATTTGGCAATTGACAGCTATTCTATTGTAGTATCGCCAGATCATTTTGCTCAACAGATGGAATACCTCAAACGGTCTTTCCGGATCATGAGGCTTCTAGACTTAGCCGAAGCAATAAAGGAAAACCGTGTCCCATCGCAATCTGTAGCAATAACCTTCGATGACGGTTATTCAGATTTTTTCACCGGCGCTTATCCTGTTCTTAAACTATATCAAATTCCGGCAACCATGTTTGTTGTACCTGGATTTATTTATTATAAACGTTGCTTTTGGTGGGATGAATTGGCGAACATTCTGTTATTACCCTCACATCTACCAAGCAAGTTGCGAGTATCCATAAAAGACAAATTCTATGAATGGCCTATTTTAGATTTGGAAGGACGAAAAAGCTGTCTTCGAGCTATCAGGCTTCTTCTTAAGCCGGCTGAGAACACTGAAAAGGATAAGGTGCTAACTGACATCGCTAGCTGGGCCGGGAAAAAAGACGCTGAGGTTGAGACTTATCCACTTATGACATCTCGAGACCTGAAACTACTGGCACAAGACAAGCTCTTGGAATTTGGCGCACACACCATGACGCATCCCATGCTTTCTGCGCTCTCACCAGAAGCGCAATATGACGAAATCGTTGGAAGCCGACAAAAACTTGAAGAATCCCTTTGTCGCCCAATACGATCCTTTGCTTATCCCTTTGGTGAACGCCAAGACTTCAATGCTCAGACCGTTGGAATTGTCAAGAATGCGGGTTTTGCGTCAGCTTGCACTGCCATCAGCGGCTCTACAAGATTTCGTTATGACCTATTTCGCCTACCTCGCTATGGCGTGGGCAATTGGGACTTGAAAACATTTGAGAAGAACTTGTTTGATTATTTTGACCGTTAATTTGGAGAGTTAGCTGGTTTGCGATTTGGGGAATACAATATAGTTAAATACCGACCGGAGTTCAAACAGAGAATCTTGGAACTCCAAAAGCACTTATGGGGCCGAAATAAACACATAAACGCCTCCTATTTGGAATGGAAATACCATAGCAATCCTTACGCTGATAAGCCCCTAATACACGTTGCATTTTATGGGGAGCAAGTTGTCGGGATGCGTGGCTTTTGGGCTACGTCCTGGGAGTTTGGATTGATACCTCGTAAAATTTTGTGCTTACTAGGTGTTGACGTTGTTGTCGACCCGAATCACCGTCGTAGAGGAGTTCTGAAAAACATGACCAAAGTAGCTTTGGAAGAACTAGATAACAGTAGTTATAAATACATCATTGCTTTGAGTGCGAACGAGGGTTCTGCTTCTAACGTCATGAAGTTGGGCTGGCAAAGCGCCGGCCTTCTATATACGGCTCAATGGCGAAAGGACCGAGACAAAAAGGGCTCTGAGGGCGTCAAGGTTATTTCTGAGAAACCCGTTCTTCTCACGCTTTATCGTAATTTGCAAAAGGCAACAAAGTTTTTGACTCGGTCACAACATCGCGATTCCACTTTTTATACTCTCGATAAGAATAGTCTTTGGCACAATCGTAAGTTCGAATCAAACATAAGTATTGAGAAAAGTCCTCGACCAAAAGCAATGGCTGAGTTGGTCCATCGGATAGGTAATGCCGGACGTATGCGGCAAGTCCGAGATTCCCAATTTTTCCAATGGCGATTCCTGAACCCACGCTCCGCTTATCGGTTTATATTTTGGGAAAACAGCAATCTGGAAGGATATCTAATCCTGCGTGCCTCTGCTGTGGGTAAGGGCGGTATCACAATTGTCGACTTGGAGGCAACGACCCATGACCTCAAAGGTAGTTTGATCGAGACCGCTCTAAAGTTAGGTAACTTTGATAGTGTCACGATTTGGTCAGCAACGCTGGGAGATGAGGAAAAAGATCTACTGCGTAAAATTGGTTTCAGATTCTCGACAGGATCTGAAAATTCGAGAGGAGATTATTATCGGCCTAACGTTCTAATAACGCCCATTTCCCATGAATGTTCAAAAGGTAATTGGAGTATTTCTGATCGACAACTTTTGGAATTAGCAAATTGGGATTTGCGGGCAATTTATTCTGATGCGTTCTAGTATTTTGTTCCGACATTAAGGTGGACATATAGCAGTGATTGTCGTTTTCTAAGGGGTTGAAGAAGGAGAAGACTACGTCACTTGGAATATCTAGGGTTAACATTAAATTGATACCGGTGTAAGTCGCAACTTTAGTCCATATCCTGTTCAAGCTCCTTTCCCCACGACGTTTTTGTCCTGTATTTAAACCCTCCTGACAGGTTTTTATTTGGTGGGGATGGAAAGAGCCAAATTCAAGCTTAAAACTGAGCCAACACTTGCAGTCCTTGGGAGTAAATTGATTCTAAAGCACCCGCGAAGACGTCTCGCACTGGATTAGGCAACTATGCGCAAACATATATTGGCTGGCAAACGCTTCCTTTTCGTTTTTTGCAGTCTTGGACTCGGCGGCGCCGAACGGCAAGGGATGCTCT
>Ga0209270_1001563_pt1 | contig 30356 bp, 27 predicted proteins | sample MTBAKSrepl1MetaG_FD_187456 | JGI IMG/M metagenome (GOLD analysis project Ga0209270, IMG submission 187456) | Enrichment culture microbial communities from Arthur Kill intertidal strait, New Jersey, USA, that are MTBE-degrading - MTBE-AKS1... | ecosystem: Environmental > Aquatic > Marine >...
CGACCATCGGTCACATCGAGGCCTTGATGCACCGTAGCGGCGGGGTCAGCGGGGTTCCCAGCGGTTTCGCCGATCTGGACGAATTGACCGGCGGCCTGCAGCCGTCCGACTTGATCATCCTGGCCGGCCGGCCGTCCATGGGCAAGACGGCCCTGGCCCTTAATATCGCCACCCAGACGACCATCCCGGAAGAACGGGACCACAAAACCGGTCATCCTCTGGCCGTGGCCTTCTTCTCCCTCGAGATGTCCAAGGACCAGTTGGTTCTCCGTCTGCTTTGTTCCCTGGGCGGCTTGGACCTGCGGGACGTGCGGACGGGCCGGGTCCGGGAGCAGGACTTCATCCATCTGACCAGCGCCGCTTCAAAACTGAACGAGGCTCTCATTTACGTGGACGACACCCCCGGCTTGAGCGTCCTGGAGTTAAGGGCCAAGGCCCGCCGATTCAAAAGCCAGCTTCTCAACCAGGGTCAGGAACTGGGCCTGATCATTGTCGATTACCTGCAACTGATGCGGGGACGTGACGAAAGTCTGCCCAGGGAACAGGTCATTTCTGAAATAAGCCGGTCCCTGAAGGGGCTGGCCAAGGAACTGAACGTCCCGGTCCTGGCCCTGTCCCAGCTTAACCGAAGGGTGGAGGAACGGCCCAACAAACGCCCCGTCCTGGCCGATCTCCGGGAATCAGGGGCCCTCGAACAGGACGCCGACGTCATCGCCTTCGTCTACCGTGAAGAAATTTATAAGCCGGATAATGAAGAACTGAAAGGCCGGGCCGAACTGATCGTGGGCAAACAGCGGAACGGGCCGGTCGGTACGGTTAATCTGACCTTCCTGCACCACTGCGCCCGTTTTCGAAGCAGCATCCAGCGCAATGACGTCTATGTTTGAATCTCTGCTTTTTATCCAGCCGCACCCCCGGCGAGGTCACCATCGCGATTCATTTTTATTATCATTACCTTCAGGATAATAATAATTTCAACCGATTAAGGAAAAACCTACCTTTTTTTCCTGTTTGCGGTAAAATATTTATCAGGCCAGTAAAAAATGGCTTCGGAGGTGAGGTCCACCATCAGCCGAATAGAAGGTCATACCGAAGGTCTTAAAGCCGGCCAGATCAACCGACTCCGGCGCTTTTACCGCCGAAGGGTGCCGGCCTCGAGAATCATTACCCCCGAACTGGCCAAGGATTTGTCCGAACTGTCCGCGGAGCTGGGCCGACAGATCGGTCTGATCCTGGATCGCTCGGGATCGGTCGTTTCCGTCATCGTGGGCGACGGTCGCCGGGTGCTCCTGCCGGAACTGGGACGCCAACGGGGCGGGTTGATTCGGTTGAGCGGCCTGAGGCTGATTCATACCCACCTGTCCGGAGAAAGCCTGAACCAGGACGATCTGAATGACCTGGCCCACTTGCGTCTGGACCTGATCGCCGCCCTCTTGGTTAACGAGGACGGTCAACCTCCCGCCGTCGAAGTCGCCCACCTCCTTCCGGCCAACGACGGTGGAGAGGGCGTGGCCAGGTTTTCCACCCCGAACCCTCACACCCTGGATTTGGACTTTTCCGAACTGATCCGGTCAGTTGAAGATGAACTGACCAGAAGACAGAAGACTGTTCAGAAAACCGGACGAAACGACCGGGTCGTGCTGGTCAGCGTCTCGAATGCTTCCAGGGCGGAAGCCGAAGACCACCTCAACGAACTGGAAGAATTGTCTCGGACCGCCGGTCTTCAGGTCCTGGATCGGAGGCTGTTTCGACAGAGGAAAGAAAAATCCGCCCAGGTCCTCAGTCGAGAGCGGATCAGTCATTTGAACATCCAGGCCTTGCAGATGGGGGCCGATCTGCTGATCTTCGACCAGGACCTTAGTCCGGCCGAAATAGGCCGACTGACCGAAGAGACCCAGTTAAGGATCATCGATCGAACCCAGCTCATCCTGGACATCTTCGCCCAGAGGGCCCAAAGCCGGGAAGGCAAGATTCAGGTGGAAATGGCTCAGCTCAATTATCTGCTGCCCCGTCTGGTTAAGAAGAATACGATGATGTCCCGACTGACCGGGGGTATCGGCGGCCGCGGCCCCGGAGAAACCAAGCTGGAAATTAATCGCCGCCGGGTCCGGGAAAGGATCGACCGGCTTAAAAAAGAACTCGAGACCATCAAGGTCCAGAGAACCCAACACCGGGAACGCCGGGCCCGCGTGGGCTTGCCCATTGTGTCCATCGTCGGTTACACCAATGCGGGCAAGTCCACCCTGCTTAACAATCTGACCCGCAGCCAGGTTTTGGCCGAGGACCGTCTCTTCGCCACCTTGGACCCGACCAGTCGGCGGCTCAGGTTTCCCCGGGATCGGGCCATCATCATCACCGATACGGTGGGTTTTATCCGCAATCTGCCGCCCGACCTGGTCCAGGCCTTCGCCGCCACCTTGGAAGAGCTTGACAGCGCCGACCTTTTGCTCCACATCATCGACGCTGCCAGCCCTTGTCTCGATAATCATGTTCAAACGGTCGAAGGGCTTTTGGCCGATCTGGACCTGACTCGCAAACCGATCCTTCGGGTGCTCAACAAGGTCGATCTGATTGATCCCGAACTGACCGTCAACCTGGCCCGGCGCTTTGAAGCCGTGGCCTTGTCCGCTCTGGACCCGGATACCTTTCCTCCCTTGATTGAGGCCATCCAACACCGCCTCGGCTGGACCGTGGCCGGACAACCGGGCTGAAGAACAAGTGGAAATCATCCTCTATCAACCGGAAATTCCGCCCAATACCGGTAATGTGGCCAGACTTTGCGCCGCCGCCCGGACCCGTCTTCATCTGATTAAACCCTTAGGGTTTTCCTTGGATGACAAGTACTTGAAAAGAGCGGGCCTGGATTACTGGCCGGCGGTGGATTTGCATGTTTGGGACGATTGGGCCACTTTCTTCCAAGGCTGGAACGGTGCTCGTCTGGTTTTCACCTCGGCCCGTCGAGGCGTCCCGTTTCATCGTTTCCGTTTCCAATCGGGAGATGGTCTGGTTTTCGGCCCGGAAACCAGGGGCTGCCCGGCCGAGCTTTTAGACCGTTTTCCGGACCAGATCGTCAATATTCCCATCTGGGGACCGGTGCGCAGTCTGAATCTGGCCACGGCCGCGGGGGTGGTCTTGTATGAAGCCTTACGCCAGACAGGGGCGCTGGATAATTACATCGGTCGACTAGGGAAGCCCGGGCCGAAAAGCCCGGGCTTGGACCAGGGTAAGCAGGTCAGGGCCAGGGGGAAGGCCCGTTCTTAAATAATAAATTAAAACTAATAATCAGTCAATAGAAAAAGATATTTTTAGTACCACTAATAAACAGGTCGACCAGAAGAAGCAAACCGACTCGTGGAGGTGACTTTCGTCTTAATTTACAGACCCAGCCCCAGGACCCTTCCGACCTGGGCCGCCGCCAAGCACAGCAAGTAGGCTGAAATGGTCGTATAAACCATGGCGAATAAGCCCCACGGCCATCCCGCTTCCCGGATGATAACCACCAAGGTGGCCACACAGGGGGAGTAGACCATGACGAAGAGGATCAGGGTGAAAGCCACCAGGGGGTTCCAGTCAGGCTGAGAAGCCAGCTTTTCGGCCAAGGACTTTGAGGCCTCTTCCTCGGTTTCACTCAATGAATAGGCCGTGCCCAAGGTCGAGATGACCACTTCCTTGGCCGCGAAGCCTCCGACCAGGGCTATGTTGGTTCGCCAGTCAAAGCCCAGGGGCCGGGTGATTTTCTCCAGCAAGAGGCCGAGTCGGCCGCCTATGGAGTGTCTTAAGGCCTGACCGGCTTCTTCCGCTCCGATCTCCTGAAGTCTCCGGCGGTAATCCAGGTAGGCCTGGGCCGGGGCGCAATAAGCCTCTAAACCGGAGCCTAGAAAAACACCTCGGGCCAAATCCCAAGCGGTCCGGGCCAGAGCGTGGTACTCCGGTGATAACTCTTCACTGGCCCTTTTTATTTTTTTGGTCTGAATAAGTTGATAATATTGACTAAATTCGTCCAAGGCCCCGGCGTCCGGCAGGATTTTAACCCCGGGACCCGCCAGGAAGGCCTGGACCGCCAGCCGTCGCTGGTTTTGGAAACCTTGGGCCTGGTCATCCGGCAAGGCCGGAAAGGTCATGAGAGCCCAGATGATGACGGAAATAGCCAGGATGATGGTCCCGGCTTTTTTAATGTATTCCCAAATCCGCTCCCAAGAATGAATAAGCAGGCCCTTGAAAGTGGGCAGGCGATAAGGCGGCAGTTCCATGACAAAGGGGGAATGTTCGCCGCGGAGCACGGTCCAGCGCAAAATTCGGGCGGCAAGCAGGGCCAGGCCCCAGGAGATGAGGGTCAGCAGGAAGAGCATCCGGCCTTCGTGGCGGGCGAAAAAAGCAGAGATCAAAACGGCGTAAACCGGCAGTTTGGCCCCGCAGTTCATTAACGGGGTGACCAGGATGGTGGCCAGACGTTCCTTGGGGTCACGCAGGGTCCGGGCGGCCATGACGCCGGGCACGGCGCAGCCGCCGGCGATCCCGCCCCCGATCATCAAGGCCAGGACCGAGTTGCCGTGGAGGCCGAAGGTCCTGAGAATCCGGTCCATGATAAAGGCGATCCGGGCCAGATAACCGGAGTCCTCAAGCAAGGCGATGGCAAAAAACATGAAGGCAATCAAGGGCACGAAACCGATCACCCCGCCGACTCCGTCGATCAGCCCGGAAACCACCAGCGACCGCAGAAGACCCTCGGGCATGATCGAGGTGACCGCTCCGCCCAGCCAGTTGAAAAAGGCCTCGAACCAGGCCACCGGGGCCCCGCTGACCCAAAAGATGATGTTATAAATGGCGTAGAGAATGGCCAGCAGAATGACCGGTCCCAAGAGACGATTGAGCAAGACCAGGTCAATCTTATCGGAAATGGTCCGCCTGAGGTCCCTTTCGGTGATGACGGCCTGTTTGGTCACCGAAGCGATGAAGCCGTATCGCTGATCGGCGATGATCCCTTCAGGTTCATCGTCCAGGGTGACCCGAAGATGCCTGGTCAGTTCTTCAACCGCCGTCTTTATCTTCCGGCCGACCTTTTCATCACGCCCGACCAAATCCAGGACTTCCTGGTCGCCTTCCAAACATTTAACCGCCAGCCACCTGGCGGGATACTTGTCGGTCGGGAAGCGGCTCCTCATTAAAAGATCGGTTATCTCACGAATTTTTATATCCAGGTCCGGTCCGTATCTGATATTTTTCGGCCGCCATTCACGATTCTCCTCCCCTACTCGAACCACTGTCTCCAGCAGACGGTCCAGGCCCTTTCCCTGGCGGGCCACGGTCGGGACGACTTCGACTTCCAGGAGGGTCTTTAACTTTTCCAAATCGATTTTCAGGCCCATGGATTCGGCCATGTCCATCATATTTAAAGCAATGACCAGCGGCACGCCGATTTCCATGAACTGGAGAGCCAGGTAAAGGTTCCGGTCCAGATTGGTGGCGTCGACCACATCCACCACCACATCGGGGCGCTCTTCCAGGATAAAGTTGCGGGCCACCAGTTCCTCAAGAGAGTAAGCGGTCAGGGAGTATGTGCCCGGCAGATCGACCACGTGGATTTCCCAACCGTCGTGCTGGAGAAGACCTTCCTTTTTTTGGACCGTCACTCCCGGATAGTTGCCCACATGAGCCCTGGCCCCGGTGAGCTGATTAAAAAGGCTGGTCTTGCCGGCATTGGGATTGCCAGCCAGGGCGATGGTGATTTTTTTCTTCATGAAAAAAAGATGTTACGGGCGGAGGTCATCGCTCGACCTCCACCTCGATGAAATCGGCCTCGTTGTTGCGCAAGGTCAAATTATTACCGCGAACCTTGATGTTGACCGGATCGTTAAGGGGAGCCCGGCCCTGAATGAAAATCTCGGTCCCGGACACCAGGCCCATATCCCGAAGGCGGCGGTTCATTTCCCCCTGGGCCCGGACCTTGACGATCTTCCCTTTTTCGCCTGAAGCCATATGGCGTATGCTGATGATTGCCATTACTCAACTATCTATCTTCGCTAGAAAATCAGGTGAACAAACCCTCCGGACCGACAAACAATTCCCCTTCTCCCCTGATTTCCGTCCTCTCCAGGGCGGCGATGGAGACAGGCGATCCCGATCAGGTTTTTCCTGAGTTAATGAACCTTGGAGAGCAAGAAAACGACTGGTCATCCGCCTCCACGGAAACGGGACAAACCCGACCGCAATTGCAGCAAGACGGTTTTTTAGAGGTCCAGGCCCTTCTTGACCAGCGGACCAGATACCACACGGCCAAAACAAAAGCAAAAAATACGGCCACCGTCTGCCACATCTTATTTATCTCCGGATTCACCGCTGTTTTGAACCGGAGCAACCATTATCTTTTTACTCATGCCCCGGCCCAAGGCCAATCGGCCGCCGCGGCAGGAAACCACCAAGGGGCCGCCGTTGCGGTGAAGGACTTCCAGTTCGACCCCCGGGGTCAACCCCATGTCCAGAAGGCGATGTTTCAAAAAAGCCCCGCCTTGATGGCCGACAACCACCACCCGTTCACCACACTCCGCCTCGCACAGGGGAACGGCGGGTTTTCGGGACAAAGCACACTTCCGGCAAAGCCCATAAATCTCCATGCGATGTTCCAGAGGAACAAAGCCCATGGTTTTGGCCAGGCGGACCTGCAAATCTTCCATTTCCGGGCTGACGAATTCCTGGACCCCGCCACAGCGGGTGCAGATCAGATGATCGTGATGGTGGCCGAGATGACGGTGTTCATACATGGGTTCATGATTCTCAAACTTCTTGATCTGGGCGAAACCGTACCGGCAAAAAAGCTCCAACGCCCTCTTGACTACCTCCTCGTCCAGGTTCAGGCCCCGATTTTTCAGCTTTCTTATCAGTTCCGCCTCGGTCAGGTGCTCTTCCGTGGCTAAAAAGGTGTCCAATACGGCTAATATATCTTCTATGTCGGCCACGCCCTGCTTAGTCAGAATCCGTTTGAGTTCTTCTTGTTCATTTTGATGTAAACCAGGCATAATATAACCCTATTATTTGCTAACTATTTTATCGCTCCAAAGGCTGTCGGTCCAAATTCATATTGCGACTCAATTTCAATAATATATCCTAAAACGGTTTTGTCAAGGGCCTTCTTGACCTTTTGCTTGACAATCCGGACATAAACCAAAAATTTCAAGTTTATGGCCCTCAACCGCGAATCCAAACTTCAGGCCCACGTCTCTTTCGATTTCATTAAGCCGGTGATCGGAAAACTCCTTGACTTGACGGCATTGGGTGCAGCGCAAGTGACAATGATGCCCGCGGCCGAACATGGGTTCATAATGCATATGTCCGTCTTCATGAAAAACCTCGGCCAGCAGACCGGCTTCGATCAAAAGGGGAATGGTTCGATAAATCGAGGCCTTGGAGACCGGTCTTTCAGCCTGGACGGTCAAATGGAGTTCTTCGACGTCGAAATGATCCTGCCGGGCCAGGACCGCCCGGGCCACCGCTTCCCTCTCCCTGGTGTAGCGCAGACCCTTCTTTTTAATAAATTGCCGAAAAAGCCGGATTTCAGATTCCATATTACGCCTCGTCCCCAGACACCGGGACTGGGCCGAAGGTTAGACCACCAGGCCGACTATGTCAAATTTTATCTAAATACAAATGGTTTGAGTCAAAAATATCCGAATCGGGTTTCGCCAACCCCCGATGGGGTCTGACCATGCAAGAACGCCGGCGGAAAGAAGAAAAAACAGGCTTGAATAGACCGCCCTTGCCGATGATCAAACCGGACTCGGCGGCCGAATCTCGTTTCGGCGGGTGCGGTTGACCGCAGGGTCTGGCCTGAAATAAATTGAGCCTGGTCTCGGAATTCAGATTGGAAAAACATTGGGCTTCCGGAAAGCCGCGCACCCAGGCCGACGATAAACTCTTGTGACAAAATATCGCCGGTCCGCAAATACGGAACTTTTCGAGCGGGAGTTAAATTGAGAAGCGGGAGAGCCCGAAGGGTCCACTGTTTTAAAAAAATCAGGGGTCAGCCGTCCTTGGTGTCGGATTCCGTTTCTTCCCTGGAAGAAGCCGGCAAGCCGAAACCTTGACGCACCAGGACATCGGTCAAAATTTCCTCGACTTTGTCAGCCACTTCAAAAAGCAGGTCCGCCGTTTCCAGCATCTCCAGGCGCAGTTCCTCGCCGCCGTATTCGAACTGGGCCCGATAGGTCCCGTCCTCCAGGTGTTTATTCAATCTTTTTAGATGGTCCAAAAGAACCATATTGCCGCACCCTAATTAAAACAGGCTGATTCGACGATCTTAAACGGACCGGCCGGCGGCGGACCGCTGAACCAAGAATGTTGCCTGGACCTTGCCGCGGCCAGGCCGAGTGAAAAAGACCGGGGAAATATCCACTCCCCGGTCCGTCCTTACTCGGGTCTTCTTGGTTCTATCTAAAGGAACTTCCAAGCTTTATTTAAACCAGCATTTGAGGCCGGCGAGGAAGCCTTGGGGCTCCCGGCTTTTAAGCAGCAGTTCCAGTTCATCCTGGTCAAAATATATGCCCCCGCACTCGTTACAGCGGTCAACCATGATCCCGCACAGTTGGGTCTCTTCCATTCCACAACCGCATTTGGGACAACACATCCAGTGCTGCTCTTTAAGGGCCGTGGCCCTTTGCTCGGCCCGCTTGGCGTCCAAGACCTGCCTTTGCCGTTCGATGATTTCCTGATTCGTTTTGTAAAAAAATTCGCTTTCTTTATCCAGTTCTGTTTCCAAAAATTTTTTTTCGGCCCTTTCTCCCTCCCCGGCCCATGTTCATTCCGCCACCCGGATCATGCCCCTCCGCCTCTCTCCATTCGGTGCAAGTCGGGGCATTAATCAGAAGCGGCGGATATTGTTTCAGTCTACCACAGAATCAAGCCCGCGGGTTATTTTTTTCATCGGTTCCTGCGCTGCCGGCCCGGCAGTCGGGACGCAGTCAGGTCCGAACGCCCAATCGAGGCAGGATGACCGCCTGAAGCAAAACCCAAAAACCCACGGCCAATAACAACCAAAAATATTCCATGAATTCTCCTTTTCAGCCGCCGGCTGAATGCGAATCTAAGCTCAGGTAAAACCGCCGGAACTGGAACAGCCGGCGGATGAACCGCCGCCGACGGACGCGAAACAAGACATGGCCTTTTCCAGTCTCTTGGACCCGCAGGCCGGGCAGGCCACTTCTTCCCGGCTGCTCAGAACCAGGGTTTCGAACTGGTTCCCGCAGTCCAAGCAGACATATTCGAAAATCGGCATCTTCTGATCTCCTCTCGATCACTGGACTCGATATTTAGGCTTTATAGAGACCATTCCGGAGCAAAAGGTTTCAAGCTCCAAAATTTATATTTTACATCATTCTAACCGGATTATTAAAACGATCCGGCCATTTTACAAAACCAAAAGCTCTTGCCACCCGGCTTTATTTAATGATAGGCTTTTTTTCAGGAACTGCAAGACCCTCCCCGCCTTAAACAAGGCGAGAGTTTTGGCGGGATCAGTTTTTACCCGGGCGCCTGTAGCTCAGTTGGATAGAGCGCCGGACTTCGAATCCGTAGGCCGTCCGTTCGAGTCGGACCAGGCGCGCCAGTTATTTCAGGCACTTACAATTTTTAGTGAGTGCCTGTTTTCTTTGGGTGGGACATAGGTGGGACACGAGGGTGTGTTTTGCCTCTGGTTGAGGGCGTGAACTACGCCCGGCTTCTCGCCTCAACTCGTCGGCGTCGTTTTGATTTTCATAGCCCAAGGCTATCTGGTAACTCCTTTACCGCAGAAACTCCAGCAAGGAATGATTGATCTTGTCCGTCTGTCGGTATTAACAAAGGACAGCCGCCGCTTCTGTGATCCCGTGGCGAAGGTCGACCTCTTTCAAGAGCAAACCGCCCCCGTCGGAGGTGAGGTCGCCCTCCTCGAAATCGGTCACAATATCCAGATTGAAGAGTCTTCGAAAATCGAGTTGTTTAGGCCACACTGCAATGAACGAGACTTCCCTGATTTTTTTTCGCGTAATTACAGTATATTATCATAGGTTTCGTTTTTCATACAACTACTTTTTGTGTATTTTTCGGGCTAAAGTGAGAAGGCCGTCCCCGCCCTGATCGAAACCCATCCGTAAACTTATTGCTACCCAATTGAAAAGCAACGGCCCTTCTTTTTGATATTATCTCTTGCATTTTTTATCACGCGGTCTTCTGACTTCTCAGGCTTATTGGAATCATTTTAGATTTACAGACCAACGAACGGTGATTTATAATTACCCAGAAAATATAGCTTCAGACAATCATCAAGGCCAAAAACTGGACAAATGCTAAATCGGCCAGAAAGGGGCACCTGGCGGATAAATCAGAGTCAGTAAAGGCACATGACTCGGCCAATAAGGATACCGACGCAAACATAACCTAGCCAATATAAGGTGCCCACGATTTATTTTTTATTCACGGGGAGAAGACCGTTATGCCGGGGAAAGCAGATTTTTGGGGCAAGTTGGTTCTGGAAGAGTCCCAGGGCCGAGTCATTGACCGATTGTCTCTCGCAGATCACTCTATAGACGTCGCCTGTGTTTTCAGACAGTTATGCGAGAGGCCGGCCATAAGGCGCAATCTGGAGCTGGCCTCCGGAACCAGCTTGAATTCAACCGCCCTTGACCGCTTGGCGGTGATAGTTCTTTTTCACGATCTGGGCAAATGCAATTGGGGCTTTCAATCCAAAGAATACCCCAGAGCTAAGAATACAGCCGGACATATTCGTGAGGTTTTGCCGCTTTTCTTTGATAAGAATCTTCTCCCGCTGGTTAGACAAGCTTTGGATATTGAGACTCTTGCCCAGTGGTTTTCTCCGCCGGAGAACATTTCCCAAATGCTGCTGGCCGCCGTCTCCCATCATGGACGACCTGCCTTTACTTGGAAGGACGGCGAATCGCTAGATGTCTTGCGTCTGGCGCGATTCTGGAGAGTCCAGGAATCATTAGACCCTATCGGCGGTCTGCGGAATCTGGGGGAAACAGCCCGACACGCCTTTCCAGGGGCCTATCAAAACCAAGCGGACCCTATTCCGGTGACCGTGGCTCTGGAACACTGTTTCGCCGGATTGGTCATGCTGGCTGATTGGTTGGGGTCTCACCGAGAGGCCTTTTTCCCGTTTCACCACCAGGGCGACCGGGCCGAGTGGGCAAAAGAGAGGGCCATATCAGCTCTTGCCGCAGTAGGTCTTGACGTATCAGAAGCCAAGGCTCGTTTAGCAAACGCGCCCTTGGATTTTTTTAAAACATTTGGCTTCGACCCCAGGCCGTTGCAAGCCCGCCTGTCTCGATTAGATTTGCCGCCTTTGTTGATAGCTGAATCGGAAACCGGGTCCGGTAAGACTGAAGCGGCCCTGGCCCATTTCCTGGCCCTGTTTCGCGCCGGGATTGTGGACAGCTTGTATTTCGCCCTGCCGACCCAAGTAGCAGCGCGGGAGCTGTACAACCGTATTCTGCTGGTCATGACCCATGTTTTCGGCCACGTCTGCCCGCCAGTGGTGCTGGCCGTACCTGGATACGCGCGGGTTGACGGCGAGCCTAAAGATAAGCTTCCTTCCGAAACCTCACTGCACCATGAAGACGACCTCGTCCGGCGGGAGCGTGGTTGGGCGGCTGAACGGCCCAAACGTTTTTTGGCCGCCCCAATTGCGATAGGGACAATTGACCAAGCACTCCTTTCAGCTATGCAGGTCCCGCATGCCCATCTCCGCAAGGTATGTCTTAACCGCGCGTTGCTGGTTATAGATGAGGTCCACAGTTCCGACGTTTATATGCGGGCCTTATCTCGTCGTATGCTGGCCCGACACCTGGCTGCCGGTGGGCGGGCTCTCTTGCTTTCCGCAACGTTGGGCAGTGCGGCCCGGGCTGAATACCTTAGCCCGGACCAGCGACCAGCGTTCGAGCCATACGAAACGGCTGTCCAACAAGCCTATCCGGCTATAAGTGCACCAAACCGGCCAATTGAAGCCATGACCGACTTAAGCGGATTGAAGAAGCGCGTCCGAATTGAACCCCTGTCGGTCATGGAACGACTTGAAAGTTTGATCCCCTGTCTAATCGAGGCATTGGATCACGGCCTACGTATGTTGGTGATACTTAACACTGTGACCCGAGCCTTGGCCCTGACCCGTCAAGTGGAAAATACTTCCGGCCTGGCCGAGGTCCTTTTTAATGTGGAGGGAATCCGCTGCCCCCACCACGGTCGTTTCGCCAAGGCCGACAGGGAACTTTTGGACCAGGCCGTGACTGCACAATTTGGCCGAAACTCACCCGCCGGACCGTTACTTCTTATTGGTACCCAAACTTTAGAGCAAAGCCTGGATATCGACGCAGACCAGTTGATCAGCGACCTCTGTCCCATGGATGTCCTCTTGCAGCGTATGGGCCGACTGCAGCGCCATGATCGGGGACCGCGCCCGGAAGCGGTTTGTACTGTCCTGTTGCCTGACGTTGATGATTTTTCCACCTTTATGAACACAAAAGGAGAAGCCAGGTCCGGCGGAGCTTTGGGTCTCGGGAGCGTTTATGAAGACTTGCGCATTCTCCAACTCACCCGCGATCTGGCGGCTCAGGCCCCTGTCTTCGAACTTCCCACTGATAATCGTCGGCTGGTTGAATCGGTCACTCACCCTGAACGCCTGGCCGATCTGCAGGGAGAAAAATGGAATAGACATGGCCAACATATTGAAGGCCTGAGCGGCGCTAAATCCATGGCCGCCCATACCGCGCTGATCCCGGACGAGCATTTCGGAGAATTCAGTTTCCCCAGTGGACTGGAGGAACGGCTGAGCACCCGCCTGGGTTTAAACGACCGCCGGCTTTGGCTGGTTAATAAATATACCAGTCCCTTCGGTCAGATGATTGATGAACTGACCATTCCAGGTCATCTGGCCCAGGGGCTTGATCAAGACCAGGCCGACTCGGTGGAGGTCCGTGAAGACGGTCTCTTTATTCGAGCCGGACAACTCGCTTTCCGTTACACCCGTTTTGGATTGGAGAAGGACGATGAATCTGCTGATTGATCCCATTTTCCAGGCTGTCACCTCCAAAGGCCGGGACCGACTCAGCCTACCCGAACTTCTGGCCGGGCTGGGAGAAGACCGTATTGAGAGCCTACCCGGCTTGCAACGCCACCAGGAGGATATCTTCCACATCTTTCTCTGTTATCTGGCCGGGGCGGTTCTGGCCCGCTCCGGAGAAACAGACCCACGGCAGAGCCCTGATTTCTGGCGGGAGGGTTTCCGCCGCCTGGCCGGCCGCGAGGATGACTGCGCCTGGACCTTGGTCGTCGAAGACCCGACCAGGCCCGCCTTTATGCAGCCCCCGGCCTCGAGTCGGGAAGTCTTTAACAGGGATTTTAAGCCCAAAGCCCACACACCGGACGCCCTGGATGTGCTTCAGAACGCTAAAAATCACGAAGTTAAATCAAGCCGGTCTAGCGCGGCGGACCTGGATAGTTGGGTGTTCGCTTTGATTACTTATCAGACTTCCTCGGGGTTTCTGGGCCAGGGCAACTACGGGATCGCCCGCATGAACGGCGGTTTCGGTAGCAGAGTTTGCGTCCGTTGGCGTTCTGATCGTCGCTTAGGCCCCAGCTTCTGCCGGGAAACGAGCGTAATCCTGGAAAAACGTAGTGTTCTCTTTAAAGAGCCATATATTTATCAAAATAATGGTAAAATTCTTATCTGGCTCGAGACCTGGGATGGCCGTGACAGTATCTCGCTTAATCAATTAGACCCTTTTTTTATCGAAATCTGCCGGCGGGTCCGATTGGTGAGGCGGGAGGCTTCAATTACAGCCCTGGGAGCGCCCTCAAAGGTCTCCCGCTTGGCTTCCAAGGAAAGCTTAGGCAACATTGGTGATCCTTGGACCCCCGTCAATCTTAAAACCAATGGCGCCTTGACCCCAAGCAAGGCGGGGTTTACTCCCAGTCTGCTGCGCGATCTTATTTTTCAAGAGAATTACCAGCCGGCCTCTATGCAGATTCCTCCAGCCGAAGGCGGCAGCGGCTGGTTTTGCGCTTCAGTTTTGGTTAGAGGACAAGGCACCACCGATGGTTTTCACGAAGCCGCCATCCGGGTCCCGGAAAAAGCCCGGCCCGCTCTGTTTGGTCAAGGCCGGGAACGTGATCGTCTGGCCGATTTGTCCCAAAAAGGTTTAGAGGCGGCCCGGACTGTTCAAAACAAAGTCTTGAGGCCGGCTTTATACGCCTTGATGGAAGGCGGTCCAGACCAACTAGACTATGGCAAGAGGGAAGTCACTGAGTGGGTATCCAAGATGGCGGAAATCTTTACTCAGGAATGGCGGATCCATTTTTTTGATTGGTTATGGACCACCCTGGATCAGCCCGAAGATTTAGAAGCCTTAAGACCGTGGTTTGACCGTCTGCGCCGATTGGCTCAAGTTACTTTTGAACAATCTGTTCAAAACTCTCCCGTCCGGCACAGCCGGAGCTATCGTTCGGTGGTGCGGGCCGAAGGGTTGTTTTATGGCGGTCTTAGAAAACAATTCCCTGAATTTTTGGAGGAGTAACATGAACGAGAAGGAACAACGAACTCCCTCCGCCCATGTCCCGGCCCTGGCCGGAACATTGAGTGGAGAACATTTCCCCACCGGTGAGCGGGCCGCTTTGAAGCGCATGTCCCTGGAAGGCCCGGCTCCGCTGGCCTTTCACCGCTTCATTTTGCAGCATGTGGATGAGTCCTGGCAGGGTGAAAATTGGGAAGCCGATTGGCGGGCTCTAATCTGCTCCTTGGCCCTACAACGCGAGGGCGGTTTCAATCCCCGCCGTCCCTGGGGCCGAGCCTTGGCGGAAGCCCGTTTTTCCGAGAAGCGATTGGAACGTCTGCTGGCCAGTCGCGGCGAGACCCTGAGGACACTGGCTCTGCGGGCCGCCCGTCAGTTGGCGGCCCAGGGACTGACCGCCGATTGGCGGGAACTGGCCGAGTTGCTTTTTTGTCGGAACGCCCGGGTTCGCGAAAGAATCAACCGGCGCATCGCCCGGGATTATTACCGCTCCATTCACCAACAAAACCAGGAGGAATAATTATTATGTTTCTGCAAATCCACACCCTGACTTCATTCGCCGCCGCCCTTTTAAACCGGGACGACGCTGGCCTGGCCAAGCGCATCCCTTTCGGCAACGCCGACCGCCTGCGTGTTTCTTCACAGTGTCTGAAGAAGCACTGGCGTGATGAACTTCATCGACGCCTCGATCTCCCACGAGGGATTCGTTCGCGCATGTTCTTCGAACGAGAGGTATTAAAACGGGTGCTTCTGGAGAATATCCCGGAAGATATGGCCGAACAGATGATCAAGACCCTAATTGGAGGGATTATCCAAGGCAGGAGAGACGATACGCATCCCTTGCGTCTGAACCAACCCGTACTTTTTGGCAAACCGGAAGCCGACTATTTGGTTGGATTGGTTGTTGAATGTGCCAAAAGCGGCGTAGACCCCTTAGAAACACTTAAAACACGTCTTAAAGAAAATAAGAACAATTTTCGCGCAATGCTCAAGGCCGCCGGTATGGACGATCTGGTCACCGGCGTGGAGGGGGCCCTGTTTGGACGCTTCGTCACTTCAGACATTCTGGCCCGCTCCGATGCGGCCGTCCACGTGGCTCATTCCTTCACCGTCCACCCGGTGGCCACCGAAGTGGATTACTTTACCGTGGTTGATGACCTGAAAGAGGAACTGGAGCATGCCGGAGCGGCCCACGCCGGAGACATGGAGTTAGGGGCCGGGTTGTTTTACGGGTACGTGGTGGTGGATATCCCTCTCCTGGTTTCCAACCTTTGCGGCTGTGAGGCTGGCGAATGGGCCGACCAGCCTCCGGAGACTAAGAAGGACGTCCGTGATGTCCTGACCCGTCTAATCGAAGCCATCGCCACGGTCAGCCCAGGTGCCAAGCTCGGAGCCACGGCTCCGTATGCCCGGGCCGCTTGTGTGCTTCTGGAAACCGGAGCCTCCCAACCAAGAACTTTGGCCAATGCTTACCTCCAGGCTCTGAAATTTGAAGAAGATCCCCTCCAGCAGGCCGTGGAGGCCCTGGGCCGGCACCTGAACGCCCTGGACGATATGTACGGCCGACCAGAAAAAAGGTTTGTTTCGTCCATAAAAGGCACGGATACTTTTACTGACATCCCGCGGGCTCCTCTTCTGGAGTCCACGGCCGCCGCTTTGAACACCATACTTGGAGAGCAATGATGGAAGGCTTACTCTTGCGCTTTGACGCCCCGCTGATGAGCTTCGGCGGGGTCAAGGTGGATCACCACAACATCACCGACCGCTTCCCCGGCTTATCCTCTTTCGCCGGCCTGATCGCCAACGCCCTGGGCTGGCGCCACGCCGACGGAGAGCGGCTCAACCAACTCCAGGACCGATTGGTGATTGCTTCCCGTTGGGACCTCGAGCCCCAAGTAGTCGTGGATTACCAGACGGTGGACCTGGGACAACCCAAAATGAAAGAAAAGGGCTGGACTACTCGGGGAGAGCCGGAACATCGGGAAGGGGGACCCGCAGCCAAATTCGGCATACACCAGCGTTACCGGCACTACCTGGCCAACGGCGTGCTCACCGCTGTTCTAGCCTTGAAGGACTCGGAGGTACCCGATCTGGACTTAATCGAATATGCTCTCAGGTTCCCGGCCAGGCCATTGTTTCTCGGGCGCAAGACCTGTCTCCCCTCTCGGCCGATTCTCTTGGGCCGGACTCAGGGCGAGAACATCCTGACCATGCTCCGGGCCGCCCCGCGCTCGAAACGCTCAGCCCATTTGGCCGGCCAAACCATGTCCGCCCGATGGCCGGCCGGCCTGACCGACGAACGTCCGGAACAAATCAAACCGGTTTATGATTGCCGGGATTGGCTGAATCAATGGCACGCCGGCAGCCGGCTTGTCGCGGAAGGCCCTATCCAGGAGGTCCCACCATGTACATGATTGATCTGCCCCTTAGTCCGGCCAAGCTGATGCGCTTTGCCCACTTTCAAGGACACGGGCGAGCCAGGGACGATGATTTCGGGTACGCCGCCCACGCCTGGCTGGCCGCCGCCCTAGATAAACTTGCCCCCCGTCCCTTTCGCTTGTTGGAAAGCAAGGGCGGTCTAAGAATGCTCGGTTATGTGGATCAAGACCAACACCTGCTGGTTGAGCATGCCCGGACCTTTGCTGAACCGCGCGCCCTCGAAGTCTGCGACTGGTCGGCTGTCGCCTCCAAACCCATGCCGGATCAGTGGCCGTCCGGCCGCAGGCTGGGCTTTGAACTGCGGGCCTGCCCAGTCATCCGAGGCAAACAAGAGCGGGACGTATTCCTGGCCGCTTTGGACCGCGCCAAAGAATCGGGCGACCATCCTCCGGACCGAATCGAAGTCTACCTGGACTGGCTGGTTCAGCGAATGGAGGCGGCTGCGGTGAAAGGTGGAGATTTCATTGATGGCGAGGGGAAAAGGCACCCGCCTGTAATCGAGCTTCTGCCGGGCGCGGTTTCGCTGCGCGGTTTTCGCCGAGTGCGAACCTTGCGCCGTTCTAAACAAAATAATTCAACTCATGGAAAGACCGTGGAACGGCCGGATGTGCTTTTTACCGGGGAACTCACCATTCGTGACCCGGCAAGATTTGCCGGTCTTTTGGCTCGGGGTGTGGGACGGCACCGGGCTTTCGGCTTCGGGATGTTGCTCCTGAGACCGCCCCGATCTTAAAACTGCGAGGACGTTATGAGCGGTAGTCCATTGGTGCCCGGACGTTTAGGCCTGGCTAAATCCAGGGTCCCCCACGTGGATAGGCACGGTTTAATTTACTTGGTTCGGGGTCGATTGTTTGTCGAAGACGGAACGCTTCGTTTCGTTTGCGCCCAATCAGATGAACTCGACGCCGGAGACTACGCCGTGCCCTATCAGAACGTCTCCATGATTTTATTGGGGCCGGGCTCGACCGTCAGTCACGACGCTTTGCGCCTCCTGGCTCGGCATGGGGCGTTGCTGGCCGCGGTCGGGGAAGGCGGTGTTAAATACTACACTGCTCCGCCTATGGGTCAGGGCAGAAGTGACGTGGCAAGAGCTCACGCCCGTTTATGGACCGGCAAAAAAGACCGCATCGACGTGGCTCGTCGCATGTACGCCTTTCGATTCGGACAGATCACGCCTCATCGGGACATGACTGTTTTGCGAGGTATTGAAGGCAGTCGAATGAAGGAATCGTATAGAATTCTGGCCGAAAGGCACCGGCTTCCCTGGATCGGGCGACGCTATGATCGAGAAAATCCCGAGTCGGCCGATCTTCCCAATCAGGCCATCAATCACGCGGCCACTTTTGTGGAATGCGCCGCGGATATTGCTGTGGCTGCCGTAGGGGCCTTGCCGCCGCTGGGGTTCATCCACGAAAACTCTAGCAACGCCTTTACTTTGGACATCGCGGACTTATACAGAACTGAATTCACCATTCCGCTGGCCTTTCGAGTGGCCAGGCGCGTAATGGATGATAACCGATTGTCACTGGAACGCGTCCTGCGTAAAGAGGCGGCTGCCGACTTCCGCCGCTTTAAACTCATCCCCAAAATGATTGACCGGATCAAGGAGCTGCTCGATGTCCATGACCGTGGTAGTGACCCGGAACGTCAGGGACAGGATTAGAGGCTTTTTGGCTTCGACCATGCTGGAACTCGCCCCGGGTGTTTACAGCGCCCCCCGCATCTCCCCGGCAGTGCGTGAACGTATCTGGAATGTTTTGGCGGAATGGTTTTTAGATGAAGTGGACGCCTCCATAGTCATGCTTTGGGCAGATACCAGTCTCCCTGGGGGCCAGGCCGTCCGGACTTTGGGCAGCCCCCCGATTCAACTGGTTGAAATCGACGGATTAGTATTAGCCTGTCGTTGATGTTCTTTGACAACTGAATATTTTATGGTATTTAGGGGTTAGGGTTTCCCCCGCACACGCGGGGATCGACCCTGAGCCAGACCCAGGCCGAGTCCTGGGGATTGGTTTCCCCCGCACACGCGGGGATCGACCCTGGCCGGCCGTCTTCTCATCGCTGTTTTCCACGTTTCCCCCGCACACGCGGGGATCGACCCGACGACATCGGCATAATCGACCGAATGGTGCCGTTTCCCCCGCACACGCGGGGATCGACCCGCGTTGCCGGCGGTGGTCAGTTCGCTGAGCCTGTTTCCCCCGCACACGCGGGGATCGACCCGGCGTCCGGGTTTTGACCTCCCGCTCCAGCAGGTTTCCCCCGCACACGCGGGGATCGACCCGAGCAGGGGATGGGCTGGGTGATCGGCCTGGAGTTTCCCCCGCACACGCGGGGATCGACCCCACCGGTTCGCGCTGGCCTGGCTGATTCCTCAGTTTCCCCCGCACACGCGGGGATCGACCCACGGCGATATAACGGGGGAAACATTTCCAGGAGTTTCCCCCGCACACGCGGGGATCGACCTTTTCCTTCACCAAACCGGCGGGAGAAGAAAAGGTTTCCCCCGCACACGCGGGGATCGACCTATCGTGTAGTCCAGCATTTTTTCTTTCTCCCCGTTTCCCCCGCACACGCGGGGATCGACCTCATCCAGTCATGTTGCGGGTGCCGGTGCATGAGTTTCCCCCGCACACGCGGGGATCGACCCTTCCATGCCATTGGGGTCGTATCCTTTGTTCCGTTTCCCCCGCACACGCGGGGATCGACCTGTTGCAGAGTCAAGCCAGCCCAAATATGGACCGTTTCCCCCGCACACGCGGGGATCGACCTCAACCAGGAAATCGCGTTCGGGCTGATGGGCAGTTTCCCCCGCACACGCGGGGATCGACCTTGGTGCGGCGCAGATGACCGCCTGTCGGACGGGTTTCCCCCGCACACGCGGGGATCGACCTGACCACCCCCATTTTTTTCGCCCCGCCGTGCTGTTTCCCCCGCACACGCGGGGATCGACCGTGTCAAGCTGCGGTATCATGTTTTATCTCCATGTTTCCCCCGCACACGCGGGGATCGACCCGTTCAGGAAAATCGGCCAGGAAACCACCGTCGGTTTCCCCCGCACACGCGGGGATCGACCTTTCTCGGCGGCGCCTTGACACTGCCATATTTCGTTTCCCCCGCACACGCGGGGATCGACCTTGTATTCGGCGGCGAATGGCGGCGGCAGGTCAGTTTCCCCCGCACACGCGGGGATCGACCCTAACCTGCGTACCGTTTCCGCCGCCATAGCTCGTTTCCCCCGCACACGCGGGGATCGACCATAATATTTCCACCCGCCCTCGTACCGCACCGCGTTTCCCCCGCACACGCGGGGATCGACCCGCCCGCAGGGCCAGGTCCCAACGCCGGCCGTCGTTTCCCCCGCACACGCGGGGATCGACCCGCGGGTCAGATCATGGAACATATATATAGAAGGTTTCCCCCGCACACGCGGGGATCGACCATCGTCCGCCGAAATCTCCGCCAGACCCCTGGTGTTTCCCCCGCACACGCGGGGATCGACCCCAGGCTGATCGAGGCCTTGGACACCCCCAGTAGTTTCCCCCGCACACGCGGGGATCGACCCCTGACCGGGGCCGAGGATTCGCCGTTCAAAGAGTTTCCCCCGCACACGCGGGGATCGACCTTATAAAAACAGTAAGGTGGTGATGTGGCTAAGGTTTCCCCCGCACACGCGGGGATCGACCCTCGGCCGGGGCGGTTCCCAAGCCGTTCGGCTTGTTTCCCCCGCACACGCGGGGATCGACCGCAGACCTCGGCCACGGCGCGGCGGGCGGAGCAGTTTCCCCCGCACACGCGGGGATCGACCCGGCTCTTCGGCCCGGTAAAACCGCACCCCGGCGTTTCCCCCGCACACGCGGGGATCGACCTTCTTTCAGCGTGGCCGGTCCCAGTTTACCGTCGTTTCCCCCGCACACGCGGGGATCGACCTTGACCTGGTTGGTTCCCGAAACCCGCCAAGAAGTTTCCCCCGCACACGCGGGGATCGACCCCAGGCATCCTTCATCATGGACATCAACCCGGTGTTTCCCCCGCACACGCGGGGATCGACCCGCGTTCGGCCAGCGGATTACGGCCCTGGCTTGGTTTCCCCCGCACACGCGGGGATCGACCCATCATCGCGGCCACGCCGGGGACCAAACTGGAGTTTCCCCCGCACACGCGGGGATCGACCCGGTCACGCAGGTTTTTGTAATAGGCCCGCTTGGTTTCCCCCGCACACGCGGGGATCGACCATCTGCCGGCCGGGCGAGACCAAAAACGGCTGGGTTTCCCCCGCACACGCGGGGATCGACCCGAGACCGTGGCCGGATCGGACCTGCCCGATCTGTTTCCCCCGCACACGCGGGGATCGACCCATTCTCTGGTGGGTGATCGACTGGAGGTCCCGGTTTCCCCCGCACACGCGGGGATCGACCTCTGGTCGGCGGCCAGCCGGTAATTCCGGGTCCGTTTCCCCCGCACACGCGGGGATCGACCCCACGGAAGGAAGGTCCGGGAAAAAAGGCAAAGGTTTCCCCCGCACACGCGGGGATCGACCGCAGATGGCGGATTTGTTTGGTGATGTCGGCCTGTTTCCCCCGCACACGCGGGGATCGACCCTTTTAAAAGAAGCCGTCAGGCTTGGATTAAAAGTTTCCCCCGCACACGCGGGGATCGACCCGCCCTGCCGGCGATAACCGGTTCGCTGAGCCTGTTTCCCCCGCACACGCGGGGATCGACCCTCGATTTGCTCCAGGCCAGGATTTCCTCGGCCGTTTCCCCCGCACACGCGGGGATCGACCTTGTCCGGCGTGGTTTTCACCCGGACTAGCAGGGTTTCCCCCGCACACGCGGGGATCGACCCGATCACATTGCCACCAGCCAAATCGTTCCAGGGTTTCCCCCGCACACGCGGGGATCGACCTTTGGTCGGCCATGGACTCAAGGCCGATGGTCAGTTTCCCCCGCACACGCGGGGATCGACCATAAGGTGCTCCCGTCCGCCCTGGCCATCACAAGTTTCCCCCGCACACGCGGGGATCGACCAGTCAAGACCTATGGGGCAATCTGGTTGTGATGGTTTCCCCCGCACACGCGGGGATCGACCTGGATATGATAAGCCCATTAAGGCGGTTGCCTCGTTTCCCCCGCACACGCGGGGATCGACCATTGCCGGGCGGGAAAGATTTATTTTTAGAAATGTTTCCCCCGCACACGCGGGGATCGACCTAGATTGCCAGAATTGCCAGAATTGCCAGAATTGTTTCCCCCGCACACGCGGGGATCGACCTTGCCTCATTACCCCACGACTCAGCTTGAAGCTGTTTCCCCCGCACACGCGGGGATCGACCCTGGTCGGACGATCAGGCCGGAACCCTGGGCGAGTTTCCCCCGCACACGCGGGGATCGACCCTATGAACGCCCTGGAAATCATAAACAGCCTCAGTTTCCCCCGCACACGCGGGGATCGACCATAGCCCCGCCTGTCACTGCCTCGGAAGTTCGGGTTTCCCCCGCACACGCGGGGATCGACCCTGGTCGCCGGAGGCCGAGATTCAGTGGCGGCGGTTTCCCCCGCACACGCGGGGATCGACCCCTATATGCTTGTTATATAGGGCGGCGAACTCGGTTTCCCCCGCACACGCGGGGATCGACCCAGACTGGTCGGTGGTGGACTTGGCCTTGCAAAGTTTCCCCCGCACACGCGGGGATCGACCTGGCCCGGTCCGCTCGGCCTCGATCCGATAGAAAGGGGGCAGGATATAGAGCAAACCAAGTCCGATCAGCCATGCCCCGGCCAAGGGAATCAAGACCCCCGGTCGAAAGGGCGGGATCAGGAGCAAGCCCCAAGACATGAGGCCTAGAAAACCGGCGATCACTATCGAATAAACCAGATGGCGGCCTTCAATTAACAAACGGCCGCCCTCGGAAAAGACGGTCAGTCTGTAGCCCAGGCCGATGATTTTACGTTGGTCTTTTGGGGCGGAGATGTCCATATTTATAGAAGAAATTTGGCCGCGGTCACCAGCCCGATATGAACCGGCCCGACTTCAACTCCATAAATTTTTCTTGTATTTTATATTTTTTTTGTTAAATTTAAAAGCCAGTAGGTTCCTGGAGCCGAAGAAGAAGCAAAACCTTGGCATGCGACTCGTGTAAAAATCAAAGCCGTTGTCGGCCTTTCACACGTTTTCCGTCAAAGATTTTGCGAGATTAACCAAAGGAGAATACGAATGTCCTCCATGAATTTGTATGTCGGCAACCTTTCTTTCAACACCACGGAATCCGCTCTGGCCGAATTATTTGCCGCCTATGGCCAGGTCCTCAGCGCCAAGATTATTACCGACCGCTATTCCGGACAGTCTCGGGGCTTCGGATTTGTGGAAATGGCCAGCCGGGAAGAAGGGGAGCAAGCCATTGCCGATCTGAACGGGAAAGACATTGACGGGCGACAGATCAAGGTCAACGAAGCCAAACCCCGTTCGGACAATCGGCGCGAAGGCTTCAAGGGCGGCCGACGGGGCGGCGGCAGGTACTAATCAGGAAATACGATCTCTCTCGGAGAGACTGACTTTTAAGGAATCGGCGTCTATTTTTTAATAAAAGTAGGTGCCGATTCTTTTCCACCGCCTCATTTCATCGTTAGTTTGTTCAGGAGGTAAAAGTTTTACTTCCAGGGCCGGAATATTTTATAACGGCGTTGAAAGGGGTTGGTCGCAAGCTGAAGCCCGGCGCGGGGTCAGGTGTGCACGGAGGAAAAAATGGCTAAATGGACCGTGGAGCAGTTGAAATTTGATCCGGCCAGGGAAATCTGGTCCAGAAACGGTATATGGGCGGTTGAAGCCGAAACGCCTCAGGAAGCCCTGAAATACGCCTTTATCAACCATCTGGATAAAGCGGACGAGTTTGATCAGGTCATTGCCCAAGCCAAGGCCGAGCTTTACGGCCTGACCGTGACCGTGGGCCAAAAGACCTGGTCGGTCAAGCCGGCCGGGGCGGGTGTGCCCGGTTGATTGCTGAATGAAAAAGTCCTTCTTGTCAGTCGAGCGGGAAATCGTAGCCGGAGCACCCCAGACCGTGATGTTGGAGAATTATCCGGCGGACCCGAAAGGACCGTGTGTTTTGATCCTCATAAAGACGAGACGGGGCGGCCGATACATGTAGTCCGGGGCATTCCGAGCGGCGCATTTACGCCGGTTTCCACGCCGAACAAGCCGGAGAACAAGCCTTGGCCCCCGCGGACCTCATCCAACCCTTGGACCGGCGATCCAGTGGCCTGGTCAGAGGGTGCCCTATTGAATTTTATCGGCAGGGCCGGGCCTGCCAAGCGGGACCAATTCCTGAAAGGCCGGAGCGACCAGGAAACCGGCCTGAGCCAAACCCTGTGCCCCGGCCAGGATTTGGCTCTCCAGGTCCGCCTCCTTGGTCTTGACTAATTCCGCCTCTATCCGCCGCAAATCGTCCTTCAATTTTTCGTCCCGCACCAAACCGATGATCTGAACCATGGACAGGGCCCCGTGGAGATGGTTGTTGGTCAGGAGAAGCATCCTTTCCTGGGGATTAACTTTTTCCAGCCGGTAGATATTGGCGTCCACGGCCCGGCGGCGGTCGAATTCGGCGTCGAGGGTTTCGGTCAGGCGGCCCTGGTCATCCACCTGCCGGGCGGTGAAGGCCAGCATGGTCAGAACCCCGCCGGACAGGGCGGCCAGGGCCGACGGTCCGGCCCCGCCCTGATTGATCACGGCCAGGATGCGCTGTTCCGTGGACTTGATTTCTTCCAGGGTTTTTTCATCTTCATTGGTCCGGGCCAGCATGAAGGCCAGGGCGCTCAGGCTTTGGTAGAGCAGGTTCAGGCCGGAGATTTGGACTTTTTCCGGGCTGAGGTCCCTGGCCAGGCGGAGTTGATGACTCTTTTCGGCCCGGTCTAAAAAGGCTTGGACTTCCCGGTCCTCCAGTTTCCGGCTCAAGTCCCGAGCCACGGCCAGCCAGGTTTGGGCGGCCTTGGTCAGGGCCGAGCCCAGCTGGTGGGCCGGGCTGCCCAGGGCGGTTTCAGCCCGGTATTCCTGGGCCAGTCGGGCGGCGGCCTCCTTAAGTCCGGCCTCAGGCGACTCGGCCGCCGATTCAGCCGGACGGAAGACAAAAAGTTCGAGGACTAATAGAACCAGGACCAGGGGGCGCGGCACGGTTCGGCCGAATAACTTCAATTTTTCATCACCTCGGCCATGACTTCAGTCGCCCGGCGGATGCCGGCTGTGTCCACATCCAGGTGGGTTACGGCCCGGATTCGGTCCGGACCCACGGCCAGGACCAGGACCCCTTCGGCCTTGAGCCGACCGGCCAGGTCCGGGGCGGTCAGGTCCGGGCGGGTGACCTGGAAAATGACGATGTTGGTTTCCACTTCGTCCGGATCCAGGGCCAGACCAGGGATTTCAGCCAGGCCGTGGGCCAGGAGTTTGGCGTTTTCGTGGTCCTGGGCCAGGCGCTGGACGTGATGATCCAGGGCGTAAACACCGGCGGCGGCCAGAATCCCGGCCTGGCGCATGCCCCCGCCCAGGACCTTGCGCCAGCGGCGGGCCTGATGGATCAAAACATTGGAACCGGCCAGGACAGAACCCACGGGCGCGCCCAGGCCTTTGGACAGGCAGACGGCGACGGTTTCAAAATGCCGGGCGTACTCGGCGGGCTTGACCCCGGCGGCGGCGCAGGCGTTGAAGAGGCGGGCCCCGTCCAGGTGCATCACCAGGCCTTTTCCCTTAGCTGTGGCCCCAATGGCGGCGATGGCGGCCAAGGGGTAGACCGAGCCTCCACCCCGGTTATGGGTGTTTTCCAAGACCACGGCCCGGGTCGGTGGGAAATGGGGATCGTCGGGCCGGACGGCCGCGGCGATCTGGTCCGGCGACAGAAGCCCCCGGCGGCCGGGCAGGGGGTGGAGCTGGACCCCGCTGATGACGGCGGCGGCCCCGGATTCGAAGTTGAAGGGGTGGGAGCCGGATTCGAGCAGGACCTCGTCGCCGGGCCGGGTCAGGACCTTGATGGCCAGTTGATTGGCCATGGTCCCGGAAGGGACGAACAGGGCGGCTTCGCGGCCCAGGAGGTCGGCGGCTTTTTCCTGGAGGGCGTTGACCGTCGGGTCTTCGCCGAAGACGTCGTCCCCGACCGGGGCCTCGAACATGGCCCGGCGCATGGCCGGGGTGGGTTTGGTGACCGTGTCGCTGCGCAAGTCGATTAAATCAGGCATTTTATCTCCTGGTCATTAGGTCAGAAGGGCGAGCACGGCCTGGTTGAAGCCGGCCGGGCCGGCCAGGGGAATCCGGGTCAGGCCGGGCCGGTCGATTTCAGCGTGGCCGCCGTCCGGCCTGGCCACCAGGAAGGGCCGGTCCACCACGGCCAGCATGGGCCGGTCGTTGGGGGAATCGCCGATAGCGGCGGTGATCAGCTTTTGGTTTTTTCGGCGGTAGAGATCGGCCAGAAGGGAGACGGCCCGGCCTTTGTCGTTTTCGCCCAGCAGGTGGTAGAAGCGCCCGCCCCTGGTCAGGCGCAGGCCCAGGTCGCGGACGGCCCCGGCCAGTTTTTCCTCGCCCGCTGCGGGATCGTCCAGGACGAAGGCTTCGCCGAATTCCCGGTTTTTGGCCCCGGCGGCCTGGTCCGGGGTCAGTCCGGTCAGGGCGACTATTTCCGGGATGGTCATGCGGGACAAGGCCCGCACCGGCAGCCGGGCGGCCAGTTGATCGAAGGCCACGGCTATTTCGGCGGCGGGCCGGCCCAGAACCAGCACCCGATATTCGTCCATTTGGACGGCGTCCCGGGGGAGGTCTAGATCATAATCATCGGGGATGAAGACGGCCCCGCCGTTTTCCGTCACAAAGGGATGGCGGTTGCCCATGGCCCGGCGCAAGGCCTCGATTTCCGGCCGGGTCTTGGATGAGACCAGGACCAGGGGGGTCCCGGTCCGGTCCAGGCGTTCCAGGGCCGGACGGGCCGGAGACCAGTCGTAGGTGTAGTGATCGAGCAGGGTCCCGTCCAGGTCGGTGAAAATAACCAGGTTGGTCATGGGCCTTCCGTGAACCGCGTTTTGTTTGATTTTAACACAGGGTGCATTGAAGAGAAAGGCCAGGGTTTTCCCGTCCCATGGGGACCGGAGGAAGGCAGCCGGCCGGCCCAGAGCAGAGATGTGGGGCTTCGTGGTTTTGGCACGACTTAATATTTCAATAATTCACGGCGGTTCAGGTTGCATAATAGGTTCGAACACACCATTGGGACACACGGCGATGCAGCGTTTGCATCCGCAACATTTATCGGCGTTCTTAACGGAAGTTCAGATTTCTAGAAGCCTATAATTGATGAAATAATTGTTAAATCAAATAGTTAACAATTTTAAGTTAGTGACTACTAACACCATTTGTTTAAGTCATTACGGTAATCATGGTTTTTATTTAGAAAATTATTAAAATCAAATAGTTGATCGTTTATGCATCTGTGAACTTCCATAGTATAATGGACCCCAAGGAAATCTGCTATTTCTTTCACTCTGGCCGAATCCCACGACTGGTCACGTGGTCCAGGGCGTCAGCGTATTCAATTCTCAATGGCCCGGCCATATATTCAAAATATAAGGTCAAATGCTAGAATACAAGACCTGACCCAATGCTCATTAGGCGCCTTCCTAGTAAAGCAACTACCACACATAAGGAACAAGTCGATATCTTACATTCTTTGAGTACTCTTGGTATCCATCTAGTTCCTTTTGTAAGAATTGGTCTTCATTTTTCGTTCTTAATATTGTTAGGATTATTACGGTTAAAGATGGGATAATGCCCCATAGCGTGTTTAATATAATTGGCGTTGCGATAATATAGATTATTAATCCAATATAGCCTGGATGCCTTATATATTTATATGGTCCGCTTGCTATAACTTCGTGTCTCCTTTCTTTTTGTATTCTTACAACTCCAGAAAAATATCTGTTTGTAATGACCGCCCAATCAGTAAAAGCAAGACCAATAATAATTATTATTAGGGAGATTATTTTGATGTACATTGAATAAGTTGATGTCCACCCAAATCTATTATCTATCCCTGCTATAATGATTATTATTAGTGGTCCTAATCTGCCCAAAAAAAGTGCATACAGTATATCATTATGTGCCGTATTTTCAGAAATTTTCGCCCGTTCATTAATCAATGCGGGATTCATTAGACAAGTCAAGATAATTGTATTAACGATCAATAAAATGAAGTATAGCCAATTAAAGAATATATTCAATTTACTCGAAGATAATATGTAAGCTCCAATAAGCACAATAAGAAATATAAATGGTTTTGCTATGTTTAAAAATGGTACTTTTATACGATTATTATTTCCCAAATGAGAGATGCTACAGTTTATCATGTTTCCACCTCTGCCTCAGTAATAGCTCGTTTTAATGCGCCTAACAATGTTTAAAGACCGTTGCACGGTAGATGCACGATATGGGGTCAGGTCTGGCGATCCTACAATTTTACCCGAATTCCTTCACCGCCCGGCTGACCGTAGCCTAATGAACCCCAAGGAAATCTGCTATTTCTTCAATAAGATAACAATGCCTCAATAATAAAGTCAAATGCTAGAATTCAAGACCTGACCCCTTTCTCGAGGTAGATTTTGTTGGCCAATCATCTACCGATTCGAAGTTGTTTGGTTATTTCTGCACATAGCTTGTATATAGCTGTTTCTGATTCAGGTGCTGATAATTCTTGAACCGAGAATAGATGCGCAACGGATGTCTTAGAGAAGTTAGATTCATTCTCAAGTATTTCTATTTCCTTAAGATATTTTGCGGTGGCTTTGGCTAATGTTAATGTCTTTGCATAATTCTCTATGGTAACAGCATCAATTTTGTGTTCACAACCTAATATGTCTCTGACGTACTGCTGAAGTGCTCTGAACCACGCCTCCTTTGGGAGAAGGTCTTCGATAGAGACCTCTTTAGAACTACAGGATATTTCACGTAAATCAATGAATTTCATAGATGACTTCCTGGAACCAACTCGTCTGCGAAGGAATTTCTCAAAATTGGTACCACCCTTGTCACCATCAGCCAGAACAACCACCGTGCGATCGGATCCCAGGAGCATACTGACGACAGCGGGCAGTTCCTCCCGGCGATCAGCATCAATAATTGATAAGTAGTTTAGGTCAGCTTTTATCGAATCTGCAAGAAGCCGCATATAAGTTGTGATATAAATTCGATCAGAATTGCCTTCTACAACCAAACTTATCTCAGGAGGAAAAAATGCGTCTGCGGGCACAATGCCGAGTGCTGCGGTAAGCGGTCGCCAATTATCACCGTGCGGTTTGTATACAACTCTAGTTCCTTGGTCATCTCGCTTTGTGCCTTTCCTTACAAGTAGTAAAGATGATAGATCGTTACGGTCAATGAGAAACGGTGAATGGGTGGCGTATATGATCTGGTTTTTCTGCGAAAGTTTTCTTAATTCTCTAAGGAGATCCTTTTGGCCCTGAGGGTGTAGATGTAATCCCGGCTCATCAAAAAGGAGAATAAACCCTTCAGGATCAAGTTCTTGTGTTTCTGAATACAGGGTTAAATAGAAAGAAAGGAACGATCGAAATCCAAGGCTCCGAAGGGACGGTGTATCAAAAGTTACGGGATCCTTAATGCGTAATGCTAGATTAGCGCCACTGTAATGGAACTGGAACTCTAAACGTGAGCCTTGCGACCATATCTTGCGTATACGTCGTGTCAAACGTCGACCACCTTCATCCAAAAGGCGATGTGCCTTTAAATCGCCTTCAAAAATACTTACAAGTTCATTCCATAATCCTGCAAGCTTTAAAATCCCTTCGAAAGGAAAATTGTTTCTTTCTTTGAGATCTGTTAAAGACACTTCATCTGCTAACTCATGCGACGATTCGAACAGCACGATATCGGGCAATTCCCTCCTGAACCATTTAGAGATATTCGACGCATTGGCGGGTTCAGGTGTTACAAGTAGCCATCCTTCAGAGCCGAATAAAATTCTACGGTTGCCAGTAGAGGTGACCAAAATCTCAAGGTTTGATGAATCATTGCTATAATATGTCTTCAGTCTTTTGAGGATTCCGTAAATTTTGTTCTCATCATCATCCCGCTCAATTTCTTCGAGCGCAGCGATATCATATTGAATAGCATCCTGAAGGTGTCTTCGATCCGTGGCGTTTAAAAGCAATTCGAACTGTAATTCTGGAAACGCATTATTATCCGGTGCATCTGTATTGCAATCATAAGAGCCGAAACGACCGTCACGCAGAAGTGGAATAGCTTGCAAAATATTAGATTTGCCATGTTCGTTAGCACCAATGAGACATGTAAGTTCAGGCCGAATATGTACAACCAGTTTGGAAGCAAC
>Ga0209270_1001564_pt1 | contig 30349 bp, 27 predicted proteins | sample MTBAKSrepl1MetaG_FD_187456 | JGI IMG/M metagenome (GOLD analysis project Ga0209270, IMG submission 187456) | Enrichment culture microbial communities from Arthur Kill intertidal strait, New Jersey, USA, that are MTBE-degrading - MTBE-AKS1... | ecosystem: Environmental > Aquatic > Marine >...
GAATTTATTGTGTATCTTCGCAAATCCACTATAAATCAAAAGATGGGGCTCTTCAAGTTATTTCTTCATGATATCAACAGCATAGAATGTATTTTCATCCTCTCAATCCATTCCCGAAAGTTGAGTTATTACTTCTTTTGGCCTAAATAGTTTTTAAAAAGTCAGCCGCTTATGCTATACGGGCGGGCATGAAATCGGACCTTTCCAGCCTGCCTGATGATGCCCGCTTATCCAAGAACGATATTGCTTCTTTGCTCGAACTCGTCGAACAAAAGTGCGAGGAAAAGATCCACTATCTTGAAGAGCGCATCCGCTTGCTGCAAAACGAGCTGTTCGGCCGAAAGAGTGAAAAACGCTATCCTGAGGATCACCGCCAGCTTCCCATTTTCAATTCATCCGAGGGCGAATCCGAAGCCCAGACGACACCGGTCGATGATACGATCGTGATCCCGGCGCACGCGCGCAAAAAAAGTGGCCGCAAACCGCTGCCCGACCATCTGCCTCGCGTTGAGATCATCCACGATCTGCCCGAGGAACAAAAGTTGTGCGCCTGCGGTGCAGCGTTAAGCCGCATCGGCCAAGACACCTGTGAAAAGATAGACTATGTGCCGGCCAGAGTGCGGGTGCTTCGCCACATTCGCTACAAGTATGCGTGCAAATGCTGCGAAGGGGTTGAAGACGACGGCCCCACGGTCAAGATCGCACCCGCTCCCGTGCAGCTGATCGAAAAATCGATGGCCACCGAGGGCCTTTTGGCCCACATTATCGTGTCCAAGTTTGCCGATGCCCTGCCGCTGTACCGCCAACAAAAGATATTTGCCCGCCTGGGTGTAGATTTATCCCGGGCGACCATGGCCAACTGGGTGGTTCAGGCGGCCGAACGGTGCGCCCCCTTAATCGAACTTTTGGAGCAAGAGATCCGCAGCGGTCCTTTGATCCAGATGGACGAAACACCACTTCAGGTTTTAAATGAGCCGGGCCGCGCCAATACGAGCAAATCCTATATGTGGGTGTTTTGCGGCGGTCGGACAGATCATCCCTCGGTGCTGTACCGGTATCAGCCCACACGCAGCGGCAAGGTGGCGCTCGTCTTTTTGGACGATTATTGCGGCTACATCCAAAGCGACTATTTTGATGGCTACGATTACCTTGGGAAAAAGAAATCCATTATTCATATGGGATGCTGGGCTCATGCGCGGAGAAAATTTGCCGAGGTGATCAAGGCACGCAAAAAGATCCGCGGCAACCGCGCCAATACCAAAACCCTGGCCGACGAGGCCCTGGACCATATCAGCAAATTGTACCAGATCGAAAAGCTGGCACGTGAACAACAGATGACCGCCCCGCAGATCCATGCCCTTCGTCAGGAAAAAGCCAAGCCCATCCTGGAAGCGTTTGAAAAATGGCTTCAAAAGACCCAGCCGCTGACACCCCCTCAAGGCCTTTTGGGCATTGCCATCAACTATGCTTTGCGCAACTGGGACAAGCTGACGGTGTACACCGGCGATGGCCGTTTAAAACCGGACAACAACACAGCTGAAAATGCCATCCGGCCGTTCGTTCTCGGTCGGAAGAATTGGCTCTTTGCAGGCGCCCCCAATGGCGCGGATGCCGGCGCCACCTTCTTTAGCCTGATCGAGACCGCCAAGGCCAATGGATTGGAGCCATATTCCTATCTTCGCTGTGTTTTTGAACAACTTCCGACTGTCAAAGATCCAAACGGGTGTCGCGTTCTTCTGCCTCAGAATATAGATCCGGAATTGATCAGCGCATCCCGCGCATAGCCGCACGTGTACTTCCTATGACGCTTAAGATTCTTTTGTTTGTCGATCCGGTTGGTCAACGGCAAATTCGCGCTGCGACATGAGTCCTGCCAGGCCTTGATTTGTTCCGGGTACACACCATTGCGACGGCAATATTCGCTCAGTTCCGCCTCATTCATAGAAGCGGTTTCAACCACAATATCGAATTTGTCGGCACTGCTGATTTTACTGGTACTGTCAATTTGTTCCGCTGGCAACCGCTGATTGCCTCTGCGATGCTTGATCCGCCAGGCATACAGGGTGTCCTTGGGTATTCCGGTCTCCTGTGATAAGGCCGGGACATACTCATTGTTCGGTGGCAGCATTCTGGCGATGATGCTGTTTTTCAATTCGTCAGGATATTGTTTCATGAACCCCTCTTTACAGGATCGCCCCTCTTTTGTTCAAACAAAACCCGTCACCGGGAGACGACATATATCCTGACACAGGGGGCCCTTTCAGGCCGAATTGGGGGAGATCGTTTTTAATGGTCCAGTCGGATTCAAGATCGTGGGAGAATTTTTTGGGATTGCCGTTTTTATCCAGGTTGCCGTCAGGTTCGGCTTGTTTGTCGCGCAGCTCGGTGAGCTTATCGTTTGAGATGGGCTTTGAAGCGGATTTAACGAGGCGGGCATCGATGGCGGCACCTTCATTGACGGTGATGCCGTGCTGATGCAGCTGGGCCAAAAGGGCGCTGTTGAGCTTTAACATGGCCTGCTTGGAAAGGCAGCTGCGGAATCTGGAAAAGGTGGAGTGATCCGGAGCGGCCTGATCCAGGGGCAATCCCAGGAAGGATTTGAAGGAGATGCGGTCGTTAATCTGGCTTTCGAGTTCGGGATCGGAGGGGGTTTTAAACCATTTTTGAAGCAACAGGCACTTGAAAGGCAAAAGGGGCGGGAAGGCCTATCCGTCTTCGATCTGTTTGCCGGTATGGTAGAATTGATCCAGAAGTTTTTTGATAGGGTTCCAGTCGATGGTCAAATTGAGCTGCTTGAGAACGGTCAGGGCACGGTTTTTATTGGCATGTTTTTCGACGGCAAGGTCGGCGAAAGAAAAGTAGCGTTGGGGTTTACTGTATGCCATGATGCCTCCTGAAGGGGTTGAATTAAAAAGCATTATGACATAATTAAGTAAAAAATACAATAAGATAAACGTATAAAGTAGTATTTATACGAATTTTTTAAGCGAGATAGAAGTAAAATATGCGGCCACCCCAAGTAGCGCGCACGGCTGGGGAGGGTGGTTGTGCAAAGGTCTCATTCCAATATTTGCTTGTAAATATATCATTTCTTTTTAGGATAACCAGGTACGCAACCTGGAGAAAGAGAAATGAGCCGGTGTGGCTTGATCCAAAGGGTATTCCAGAATAATCTTAGGCCAAATTGCGGCTGGGAGGAATAGTCGATTAAACGTAAAGCGGGGGTGAAAATGTTGCGCGTTGACCACATAGGGATTGCAGTAAAATCATTGGATGATGCTATCGAACACTGGGAAAATGTTTTTGGCTACGCTCAGATGACCGACATTGTCGTTAACACAAGGCAGAAAGTTCGAGTTGTATTTCTTTGCAAAGAGGATTCAATCGATATCAAACTGATCGAACCATTGGACGAAAAATCACCGATTTTTCGATTTGCAAGAGGTGGGGGTGGGTTACATCATCTTTGTTTTTCGTGCAATGACGTTAGCGAAACGATGTCAGATATGCATGAAAAAGGGCTGAGGATACTCTCCGACCCTCAACCTGGTGAGGCCTTCGAAAATGAAAAAATTGCATTTTTGTACGGGAAGTACGGTCTCAACATAGAATTAATAGATACAGGCAAACGCGCAGGTAGACGGTAATTTTTTAAATGTGTAATTGGCCCACTCTTATCCAAAAATGGATTGAGAATGAAGTGTGCGTCACGCGCGACCCTCTTTATTGTTTTGGTGCATGAGGTACTAAAGGTGGAAAGGCCTTCTCCATGTTTAATGAGAAAAACGTAGCTTAAGTCACTACCCGGAATAGCTATCGACGGGTTGTCTCCTTACATTGGATGATGGTAGAAAGCTTATCCATGCGAAAGTCGAGTGTGATAATACTCAAAACCCTTATGGTTACTGGGGGGCTACCAGAAGACCCAATTTTCTGTGTTTAGCACGTAGATGCCTAATCCCAAATTAGTTGCCCCATGGGCAAGGATGCATCCCCGGAGGCTTTTCTGTCGGATGACGAGCAGGGTGTAAATTATACCGGCTATTATTCCTTGGATGACGCGGTAATGTTCTATCCCGAACAAGATTACTACGGCTGCGAAGGAAAAGAGAGAAAAGGTGCCAAGGGGGACTTTGCGAAAGTCGGGGTTGATGGCGTAACGCATGATGAATGACCGCCAGAACAGCTCCTCCATTATAGGCACTACTATGGCGGCGCCGATCAGGCGAACGGCAATTAGGCCGATAGTGGCGGCAGTGGGCCATTGGAATGCATATGGGTTGAAACCGTAGGGTGTGCCAATTTTCGGCAGAATATCTTCGGGTGTGATCCATAAGGCGAGTACGACTAATCCGGACCCAATGGATAGGAGATACTCGGCTGGTTTAATTCTGGGGGAGATATCGGCGAAATATGCATGGCGCCAATACCAGAGAAGGTAGGCGGCCAGTATGGTTTTTGCGATGTAGAGATGGGGTAGGAAATCGGGAAAATATTTGGCTGGTGCGGTGAGTAAAAGAAAGAGGGCGAAGGGGGTTGCGTAGGGGATCCATGGTTTTTCAGTTAGGTATTTGGGGTTTTTATTGGGGATTATTCTATTGTAGTTGCCGTTGCCGTTGTGTGTGGATAATTGCATGGGGGCCTTCCTGGTTGTAAGGTGGCAGTGGCTTGGTGGTTATGCACTTCAAATTGGTAGCATTTTTGATTGGAGGGATAAAGGTTTATTGGTGAAGGTGGTGGATTCGCTGCGATCGATCCACTCTACAAATTCGATCATATCTCCAAGGTTATTGTTTCGATTGTTTGTTGAGTGGTGGAAAGTTCAAAACCCCCGGGGATGGTTCCTCGGGGGTTTTTTGTTGATTCAGAGTATACGTGTTTCTGTGGTCCGTTGGGATGACTGGTGCTATTTTTTGAAGCGTTTGCGGCCGATGACAACCATCCCGAGAAGGCCGGTTCCAAGGAGCAGCATTGTCGCGGGTTCGGGAACTGGAGCAGGTCCGGTGCCATTTTCATAATCTAAACTAAAAGTCGAGGAGGTCAATTCAAGAAAGGCTTCAGGAAATCCACCGGCCGCAGAAATGGTAACACTTAGAGGGTCATTTGTGTTCCAAGCCATGAAAACAGAGGCAATATCAAAAAAGCTACCAGAAGTTTGATTCCACGAAAGCAGCCCTACACTAGATAGCGTCCCAAATATTGTGCCAGAGACTTCAACCGAGTCATTATTACCGTTAATATAACGGCCTGAAATCGATAGTGTCGCACTATTTACTATGTCGTAGGGTACTTCAAAATCCAAAGGTGTTGCATGTTCGTATGTATAGGAACTTGGGAGAACTAAGTCTGAAAGAGGTCCTTCTGCCAGTAGCACATTCGAAAATATTTCAGTGTCGGTGAATGGAATTGCCGATGCAGGTACTATGGTTAAAAAAATGAAAGCCAAGCTACATAAGAAGATTGTGAATTTTTTCATTACCTTTCCTCCAGATTTGGGTTTGACATAAAATGACATTACGGACAATCCTATATCAAAATTTGTGCCAGAAATGTAACTATCTGATAATAAATAGATATAAATCATTCCCAATATTAAAGGAATTGAGCTGTAAGGATTTCCGACAGTTTTTTGATTATATTTCATTCCACTGCTGTCCAAAATAAAACTGAAATTGGCCTGGGCCAGTTATAATTTCGGGTGGTTATAATCACAGGGCCTTATTTTCATGAACCAGGTTGCAGTTTTTTTCAAAGATGCTGTCCAACACCCCTAAACGGTAGTAGATGTTGGACATGCTTGGTAATTATGGGAAGAACATCAAATGGACTGTCAATCCAATCCCATAAATCCCTGTAGCTAAAAAGGTTCCATCTTAAAAAGGCCACCAGATTCGATAGCGACCAGTCAAACTTGGATTTAAACTGAAGGTACTTGATCAGCAGCATGGCAATTAATGCTGTCCAAATCTGGATGTAGAGGGCGTTTTCACTGGTACCAACGAAGGTTTTGACCTTCAGATTCTGTTTCAATGCTTTGAAAAAAAGTTCTATCTGCCAACGATCCTTGTAGATTTCCGATATGGTGGTTGGCCCAAATTCAAGATGATTGGTCAATAGAACGATCTGAAGGTTTTGCTCTTTGTCCCAGACAACGACCTTGCGAAGGATGTTCGGACACTTTTTCCGGGCATAGTGGCCATTGAACTGGATCAACTGATCGGCCAGGATGTTTCTATGCTGCGGTACTGCGCGTTCATCTACGACAGTGTAGTCAGCATTGTCCTTTAAGCGGGTGACAAAAAAAATATTGTTCTCGGTCCAGTGGGCAAACAGGCTGTAGTCGTTGTACCCCCTGTCCATGGCCACAATCGAATAAGACGACAAGGGCACCTTGCGGGCGATGGTGACATCATGCTTTTTACCGTTGGAAATATAGGCATAGGTCGGCAAATACCCATCATGATCCAGCAGCAAATGCAGTTTGACAGCTCCTTTGGTGCAACGGAATTTGGCCCAAGGGAAAAGCGACAGACACAGTGATATGGTCGAACTGTCCATTGATAGCAGTTTGTTTTTGAACTTGAAGCGATGTTTGCCGGTGCCGGCCAACTTGCACATATCAAGGGTCTGATAAAACAGGTCCTGAAACATCTGCCAGGGCCGATGGGCGTTGGCATAGGAAAGGGTCGACTTGTTGGGCGCCTTTCTTACCCCAAGATGCCGCAGCTTGCCCAGGCAGCACGACAAACCGCCGCATATTTCACGCAGACTCTTGGCTTGGGCAAGTTGGCAAAATAGCATGGCTACAAAATGATCCCAGCTGTTAAAGCTCTTTGCATATCGTTCGGCTTTGTGACGAAAGACCAGACCATGAAATTGACCTCGGTGAAACAGAGCAACCAATTGACTAAACAGACTGGCATGTCGTACCATAACGGTGCCTCCTTGTTGTTGGCTATTGGTTTTTCTTCGCAGCTAAACCATGCCTTACAAGGGGGCTTTTTTTCAATATTTTAGTGGATTACTTCATTTTAAATCCGTTTTTGGACAAAAGTGATTTCATTCACACTTTTTCTTGTTCGGTTGTATCAGGCTGTATTTACGAGAAAGGGAAAAACCGAGTCGAAATGGCAATGTTTATGGTCATAATCAAAGAAAAGAATGTCGTAAAATTTTACGATTTTTTGGTAAGGCTTTTAGGGGTTCAGAAGCGGGTTGTAAAATTGTTGAGACAAATCGAGATAAGAGGCTTGGCATAGTGGGGCTATTTTACCAATCGGGGGTTTTTGCGGTCAGAACTTCGAAGGGCGGGGAGAGGTGGAAATGAGGGGCTTGGTTTTGGAAATTTGGTTGGTATTTGCAGGCCATTCCTGGGTCTTGGTGCCGGCTGAGGTTTTGGAGATATGCAATGCGCGTTCGAATCAGAGTGTGCGTTTGGCTGCTTATTATATGGAAAAACGGGATGTTCCTGCTTCCAACCTTCTGAAGGTGAAAATTAACGAGGATGAGACGTGTAGCCGGAAAGATTATGAGGCGCATATCTTAACGCCTGTTCGGGCGCGCATCTAGTCCCTATCCAGAAAGAAGGTGATTAAGTGCTTGTTAACCATATATGGTTTGCCATTGAAAATTGAAGGGCCGCGGCCGATGGTTGATGAGTCGCGTCAGCTGGAGCTGCTGGGTGAGACGAAAAAGGAATTGGAAAAGAGGCTGTCGCTGGCTGGGGAGGCGAATGGGGCGGTAGCAGAGGAGATAGAGCGGGAGTTGAGGGATATTGATGCTCGGCTGAAAGCTTCAGGCGCTGATAGTAAGAGGGCTGCCCTCGATTCGGAATTGGCGCTGGTGATGGTGGAATACTATCCGTTGACGGGTTGGGTGGCCAGTCCGCTGTTTTCCGGTTTTGCCGGGAGGGAAGGGCTGGTCGACTGGTTGAAGGTGATGCAGGTGGCACGGTTGGACGGGCCTTCGCCTGAAGTGGTCCAACGGATGATCGATGACAGCCTGGCGGCTGAAAAGTCCGGGTTGAAGGAGATGGCTTATTTCGATGCCCGGTGGGCCATTGATAGCAAGAAGGGGGAGGGCGCCTATGGGCTTTATGACAAATCGATCCACCGGGCTGCGATGCGGGTCAGGGAGAGGGGCCGATTGGGGGTTGTGATCGACATTGAAGAGCGGCTGTTTCAGGAAAATGAGTGCCCGGAGACGGCGCTGTACTGCGGGTGGTACAGTTTGGGGAGATATGTGCCTGCGTTTAGGTGGCAGAGGGGCGCGGTGGGGTTTCATGTTGCCAGTGCAGAATGCGCCACGTTGAAGCGGCCCGGAAGCCAGGTTTGGTGCAAACGGATGCTGGAGGAGGGGGCGGCCGCGACCATCGGGCCGGTTTGGGAGCCTTATGTTCAGGCGTTTCCGTTGCCGGAGGTTTTTTTCGGGATGCTGGTCAGCGGGCGTTGGAGTCTGGTGGAGTGCTATTTTGCCAGTCAGCCTTATTTGTCGTGGCAGATGGTCTTGGTTGGGGATCCGTTGTACCGGCCATTCTGAGGGTATAGGGCCCTTCTTTTTCTGGATCCCGGCGTTCGCCGGGATGACGGGGGCAGTGGGATCCGACTTTTGCCGGGATGGCAGGGGAAGCGAATTTTGGATTTTTACGCGACCGGCAAGGATGATGGCTAAATTTTTTCCAGGAAAGCCAAGTCCCTGGTTTGGGAGTGTTTGGTGCCGATGGACAGGATTTCGATCTTGTTGGCGGTTTTGCGGTAGTAGATGCGGCCTTTGTAGGCGAATAGTGATTCGAGGACAGTGGCGCTGTTTTTCTTGGCAAACACCTTGCGTTTGACTATCACCTTGTCCGGTTTGTAGTTGAGCTGCTGGAGGATCTCTTCGGCTTTTATTTTCATGTCGTCCGGCAGCTCCAGAAAGCCCTTGACGGCGCGTTCGTTAATGGCCAGCTGTTTGTAAAGGGTGCCGAACCGTCGGGCTGCGGATTCGGCAGGTTTGGATTTGCCGCGGTGGTTGCTTTTCTCTTCATTGTCAATCGTCTCCAGCCGGCCTTTGAGTTGGTCGATTTCATTTTCGAGTTCCTGTTGGCGATCGACTTTACGATGGAGTTGTTCCTCCAGGGCGGTCAGCTCTTCGAGCATTTCGTTTTCCGTGGCGTCGGCCTTTGACTTTTCGGCCTGCAGTTCATCCCGGATCTGTTTCAGTTGGCCTTCGAGTTCGGTGCGTTGCTGTTGAAGGGATTCCATGTGGCGTTCGAAGTCCGTCTTGATGCTGTGGAGGCGTTCGATTTCCGTCTTGCTGCGGTCGGCTTCGGCCTGGGCTGCTTTGGCGCTTGCGCGGTAGAAATACCATAACGCGAGCAGAGCGGCCATGGTCAACAGCAGCAGGATCGCATTGGCAACCAGGGTGTTGTGAGGAATGGTGACGGATAGATCCAGTTGCAGGCCCTGGCTCAGCAGTTGATAGTTGGTGCTGGCCAGGGCCAGGGGATCTGGTATGTGCCACTCCTGCGAATGGTCGGCGTAGGCTGTCGGATAGACGGGGGTGCCCTGGCCGGTTCTCACCGTAACCTGCGCCGCGACGCCGGCCCGCCGGAGCCAGACCTTTTCCAGGTAGGTGTCGATGTTGGCGGCGATGATCTCTTCCAGCGGGCGGCGCGCCATGAGCGAGGGCGAGGTGCCGGAGGTGTAGACGGACTGGATCTGCGCGAGGTAGTGTTTCTGAAGGAGATTCTCCAGGCCGCCCAGGCTGAAAGCATAGAGGAAGGGCGGCAGGAGGATGCACAGCGCCAGAAGTTTGAATGACAGGTGCTTCATGTTACATTTCTGCCAGTAGTTTTTTGGCGGCCGCGGCCTCTTGGAAATCCTGATCGATGCTCAAGGCGGTTTCCAGGGCCTTTTTGGCGAACGCCATTTCCTGTTTTTGATAGTAGGCCAACCCCAGATGATAATGGATGGTGGCATTGCGGGGCAGCTTGGCGAGGCTTTCCGAAAATTCGCGGATGGCGCTGTCGTAGAGGCCGCGTTTGAGGAGGACCCATCCCAGGGTGTCCATCACGGACGGATCCTCGGGCTGCTTTTCCCGGGCGAGGCGGGCCAGGTTGAGGGCTTCGTTGAGGTCTCCATCATTGGAGGCAAGCATGTAGGCCAGGTTGTTGGCCGCCGGGGCGAAGCCGGGATCGATCTGCAGCGCCTGGCGATACTGTTCTTCGGCCGACTGCGGCTGATTCTGCATTTCGTAGATGATGCCCAGCAGCATGCGCACGCCCGGCTGGTCGGGCTTTTGGGCCAGAATGGATTGGTACTGGGCGATGGCTTTGTCGCTTTGGTTCCTGGCCATGTAAATGCGGGCCAGGGCGTAGTATGGCTTCAGGTACTGGGGGTTTTCGGCGAGTGCGGCTTCGAAGGAGCGCTCGGCTGCGGCCATATTGTTTTGGGAAGCGTATAAGCTGCCTTTCAGGTCGTGTATGACGGCGCGCTGCAATGTGCCTGGGGCCACGGTTTGCAGTTGCCGGTCGCACCTGGCCAGGGCGTCGTCGTGTTGCTGCCGGGCGACATAGGATCGGATCAGATTGGTAAACACATCCATGAGGTTGGGGTTGATGCGAAGCGCCTGCTCATAGTTGGTTTGGGCGGACGGATAGTCGCCACTGGCGGCCTGGAGATTTCCGAGCTGGTAATAGCCTATGGGATTTTCCGGTTCGATCGCGATCATCTTATTGAAATAGGGCAGGGCTTCGGCGGCTTTCTGCTGGCCTAGCAGGGCGCTGCCGAGAATGAGATTGGCCTGGAAATTTTCCGGCTGGGCCGCGACGATGCCGCGGGCATATTGCTGCGCCGAATTGAAATCGCGCTGCTTGAGAAAGATGTCGGCCAGCATCAGCTTGGTGGAATGCATCTGCGGGTTGAGTTCCTCGGCTTTGAGCAGGGCGGTCTTGGCCAGGTTGAGGTCGTTTTTAGCGAGCAGGGCCGCACCTTTGAGGTGGTGTGCGGGGGCGAGATTGGGGGCTTCGGAGATCAGGCGGTCCAGCAGTTCGATGGCTTCGGGATATTGCTTTTGGGCGATCAGAAGTTCGCTTTTTAGCAGGCGCGTCGGGGTGTAGCCGGGGCGCAGGGCCAGGGTCTTGTCGATCAGGGCCGCCGCCTGGTCGGTTTGGTTGTGGCGGTGATAGAATCGCGCTGCGGCGTCCATAGCCTGGACATCATCCGGCTTGAGGTCGAGTGCTTGTTTGAGCATGGCCTCTGCCTGATCGCTTTTTTGGCTGCGCTCGTAGAAGGCGGCTATGGTCAGGTAAGGCCTGGTCTCTTTGGGCTGCAGTTTGACCGCTTCGAGAAAGGCGGTTTCGGCGTTGCCGGTTTGACCGCGGGACATGTAATAGTTGCCCAAGGTGGTATGGAGCTCGGCATTGCCGGGCTCTTTTGCGATGGCCGTTTGCATTGCCTGCTCGGCCAGGTCAAAACGCTGCTGCTGGGCATAAAAGGCCGCCAGGGTTAAATGGGGCTTTGCAGATCCAGGAGCGGCGGCGACGGCTTTTTGCAGGAATTGTTCCGCCTGCGCGGCATCCCCCAGTTTGGCGCAGGCGCGTGCCAAACCGGTGTAGGCGCCGGTGTGGGTATTGTCGATGGCAAGGACTTGTTTGTATAGGTCGGCGGCTTCGGTCGGGTTGTCCGAAAGGTCGCTGATGGCGGCCAGGATGATCATGGCGTCGATATTCTGCGGGGATGCGGCGAGCACCTTTTCGGCGTGCATTTTTGCCTGATCGAGCTGTTTGCCCAAGAGCAGAAACGTGGCCAGTTTCAGGTTGGCGTCGCTGTTTTCGGGATCGAGCTGGGCGATGCGCGAATACTCTTGGAAGGCGCTTTTGGGATCGCCGAGCTTGACGTAGGTTTCGGCCAACTGGAGGTGGGCCGCAAGGTATTGGGGATCGATCTGGATGGCGTTGCGCAGTTCGATTTCGGCGCTTTTGAGTTCCCCTTTTTCAAAATAGGTGATTCCTTTTTGCAGGTGCGCCGTCTTCTTATCTTCGTCCGAGGCGCATCCATTGAACAGCAGCAGGCCAATGAGAAGTGTTGCAGCGATCGTGATGGCTGAGTAGCGTAGTGAATGGCTCATTTGATTCCCCCTGTCCAATGTTGAAGCAGTGAACCCCTTGAGGATTTTTAGTAAACCATTAAATATGATTGCCCGGTTAGGTACTATACATTCGAAAAAATAAAAAGTTTAATTGGATAGTTGGCGTGTGTCGTGTGTCATGATGGTTTCGCCAAGGGTGGGCAGTTGTGGAATATTTTTCATAGCGAAGGCCTGAATTCCACATATTTGAGGTTTGTTTTACTCAATTTAAGCTCTTCGGAGCCCCTCTTTTTGTGTGCATCGGGTTTAATCAAACTAACTACAAGAAATTTAAGAATAAATTTGAATGGCATACAACCTGCTTAATGCTTCGTTGTGTATTTGAAAATGCGTTGCAATGTATGGCTCGGATCGAATTTTTCTTGTGGTTATTTAAACTGATGCTCAAAACTCAAATCGAAGCTCTAAGGAGGGGTTGAATCTGATGAAGAAAGCTATGATGTTTTTATTGGTTTCGCTTACGGTTGTTTTTATTGCTGGGAATGTTTGGGCACTGCCGATGGCCGATACCTACGTAACAATGGAAAATGATTGGGACGTGCCTTATACAATGACGGATGCTGAAGGTAACACTTACGGTACTTTTTGTTTGGAAAAGAACAACTTTTTTGAACCAGGCAAAACCTATTATGTGTCCTCCGTCGGCGATTATGCATCAGGTGGTGGGGTTGGCGGAGTTGATGGTAGAGATCCGGTTTCCAGTGATTCCAAGTGGCTATATGCAGCCTATATGTCTGGTGTCTTTGGTCAAATCAGCAATGCTGCCCAGATGGTGCAAAACGCTATTTGGTATTTGGAAAATGAAATTACTAATGCCAGCGATTGGAATACCCTGAGTGCGTACGAATTTGATGACAGCGGATGGACAGTGATAGCAGTAAATTTGATTACCAAAAATGGCAGTATTATCGATAACCAAAGTCAACTCGTGGGAGCTCCCGTGCCTGAGCCGGCAACGATGCTGTTGTTTGGTGCGGGATTACTTGGATTGGCTGGTGTCAGTCGAATGAGAAAAAAAAGAAGCAGCCTGGAATCATAATTCGATCGCGGGAGTTGGCGTTATTTCATTGCGTTCGGAATAGAAGAGCAGACTGGTTTTGACAATGTGGGCGCCAAACACACAAAAAACTCTTTTGTGTGTTTGGCGCCTTATTATTTGGAAATTTACATAGAAGAAGATGTCATGTGATTCGGGCGTAGCGGTAAGAAAATTCAAGGATTGCCAATATCACAATAGGAGGTGGATCCCTTGCGCTTGATTTACCTTAAGATGCTACCAAATGCATCCTGCGCTCGTCGAAGCTCTGCAGGACTGGCGGCAAGATAGAAAGGGGTTGCCGGGTGTGCAAATCACATTGTAATGATAATGGTGTCTGGGAAATCAGGTTAACCTTTTTGTTCGGTTGCGGGATGAGATGAGGCGGTGGTCCCCAAAATTTGGACAATGTGTTAAGCTCTAAATCGGCCCAAACTGAAAGGAGCCGACATGAGCAACAAACGCAAACGGTACAGTCCTGAGTTCAAGGCCAAAGTGGCATTAGCCGCCCTTAAAAATGAAGAGACCACCACCGAACTTTCCCAGCGGTTCGGGATCCATCCGACCATGATCGCAGAATGGAAAAAAACCCTGCTCGATGGAGCGTCCCAGATCTTCGACAAACATCAAAAATCAAAAAAAGAATCCGATGCCAAAATTGATGAACTTCACCGACAAATTGGGCAGTTGAAGGTGGAAAACGATTTTTTAGCACGAAAGCTCAGCTACTGAGTCGCCGAGAGAAAAAACAGATGATTGGGAATTGCGACAGCAAGCTGAGCCTGTCTCGCCGGTGCCAACTGCTCGGTGTAAGCCGTTCATCCATGTACTACCGTTGCCGCCCGATTAAGGAAAAAGATTTGGAGATCATGCGCCGAATCGATGAGCAGTATCTAAAGACGCCCTGCTGGGGCAGCCGCTCCATGAGAAACTATCTGAACCGGCTTGGATACAGGATTAACCGCAAACGCGTTCAGCGTTTGATGCGGGCAATGGGCCTTGAAGCGATCTATACAAAACCCAGGACCAGCCAGCCTCATCGGGAGCATCGAATCTATCCATACCTGCTGCGCGGCATGACCATCAATCGTCCGAACCAGGTATGGGCAGCCGACATCACCTACATTCCGATGGAGCGCGGCCATATGTACCTTGTGGCTGTCATGGACTGGTACAGCCGCAAGGTGCTGTCCTGGGAAATCTCCAACACCCTTGATGCCCAGTTTTGCGTTCAGGCCATTAAAAGAGCCATAGATCGTTTTGGAACGCCAGAAGTTTTTAACACCGACCAGGGCGCCCAGTTTACCAGCAAAGATTTTACCGGTATCTTGGAAGCAAGCGGTATTGCCATCAGCATGGACGGTCTGCGGCGTGTTCAGGACAACATCTTTATCGAGCGACTCTGGTGGACCCTCAAGTACCAGTACATTTATCTGCATGCATTTGAAAACGGCTCGCAGCTGCGTGCCGGGTTGAGACAATGGTTTGAGTTTTACAACTGTGAGCGGCCTCATCAGAGGCTTGGCCGGCGGACTCCGGAGGAAGTTTACTCCGATTTCTATCCTAAAGTCGCAGAGGCTGCTTGAATGGACCGCCTAAAAGAAGTATATCTGTGCTGGCTCGTGTGTGCCGGGGGGATTTTGATGGATCCCCCCGGCACACGCCCTCAGCGTCTACAAGCATTTGTGTTACCCTGCAACCAACCGATTGCGAGCTTAACACAACCTCTCGGTTGTTCAAACAATCGGGTCCACCGCCATGATTCAGAAACTGTTGATTATCGAAGATGAGAAGTCCGTGGCCAAGCAGTTGAAGTGGGGGCTTGGGGAGGATTACGACATCAGCATCGCTTATGATGCGGAGCAGGCGAGGCCGTTTTTGGCCACGGGCAGCTTTCCGGTCGTGGTGCTGGATCTTGGGCTGCCCCCACACCCGGATACGGGGCAGGAGGGGTTGCAGTTGCTTGAAGAGATTGCGTCTGTCTCTCCGAACACAAAAGTGATTGTCACTACTGGCAATGCAGAGCATGAAAATGCGATGCGGGCGGTCGCGTTGGGGGCGGCTGATTTTTATGCCAAGCCGGTGGATTTAAAGGTGCTGGATTTTATTTTGCGCCGTGCCTTCAGGCTCCATGCCTTGGAAGCGGATAACCGCCGACTGCAGCAACAGGTGGACCAGGGCGGTTCTCTTTGCGGTATGCTGGGGATTTCCGAGGTGATGAAGGGTTTGTTCAAGCAGATACGAAATGTCAGCGCCACCGATTATCCGGTGTTGATCACCGGCGCCAGCGGGACAGGCAAGGAGATGGCCGCGAGAGCGGTGCATGAACTGAGCCGTCGGGCCAAGCGTCCCCTGGTGATTATCAATTGCGGGGCGATACCCGAGAACCTTCTGGAAAGCGAGCTTTTCGGACATGAAAAGGGGGCGTTTACCGGTGCTGTTGGGCGCAAGACCGGGCGCTTCGAGCAGGCGGATGGGGGCACGCTGTTCCTGGACGAGATCGGGGAGCTGCCCCTGGCCTTGCAGGTCAAGATTTTGAGGTTTCTTCAGGAGGGAACGATCGATCGGTTGGGCGGTGAGAAAACCCTCAGCGTGGATGCCCGTATCATCGCCGCCACCAATGTTGACTTGGAGGCAGCGGTGAAGCAGGGGGCGTTTCGGGAGGATCTTTTCTTCAGGCTCAATGTCTTTCCGGTGCGTATGCCCGCCTTGAACGAGAGGGCGGAAGATATCTTGTACCTGGCCCACCATATTCTGCAAACCGAGGCGGCCGCGTTGAAGCGCGGCCAGGTGTCGTTTCTTCCCGGCGCCCTGTCGGCCATGACTGCTTATCATTGGCCGGGTAATGTGCGCGAACTGCAGAACCGGATACGGCGGGCCTTGGGGACGACCAGCGGCCGGATTTTGTCAGCGTCCGATTTGGGATTGCAGGAGAACCGGCCGGAGGACTATGGCACGCAACGGCTGCCCACCTTGAAAGAGGCGCGGGATGCGGCGGAAATAAAGGTGGTAAGGCAGGCATTGGCGATCTGCGGGAATAACATCAGTCAGGCCGCGCAGTTGATAGAGATCAGCCGACCGACCATGCATGATTTGATCAAGAAGCATGGTATCTCGTGAATGGGATTATGAGGATGATACGATAAAAAAAGATCCCCGGGTCGTTGTACGGGGATCTTTTTGTTTTTAAGTTTTTGACAAGAGCGACTACTTCTTGAACTTTTTGCGGCTGATGCCCAATAGGCCCAGGAGTCCGCTGCCGAGAAGCAGGAGGGTGGCAGGCTCGGGAACCGGTGCGGGTGCGGGGTTGTATCCGGTATAGTGTGAGATTTCCAATCCATCGTTTCCACCGGATCCCGTCAACCCAAGCAACCCAAGCTCCCATATGTCATACGTACTCCAAGAACCGGTGGCTTCGGCGGGAACAACCTCATACATCGCAAAGTAGTTGCCTGCTTTGACAGCATAATAGCTGATGGCTTCAACAGGGGCAACTACCGCCCAGGTCCCGGAATTGTTATCATAGGGAGTATAGTTAACTTGACCTGTGGCAGTCAGTTCAACAGAATAATTAGTTAACATGTAATCGTGTAGTGCATCGAAATGATCACCATCATTGTTACCAGGGAGGTCGGCTCCATATGATGTGAAAAGAAAATTGCCACTGTTTGCGTAATAGCCGTAATATGTATCGTCTCCAAAGGTTTCCTGACCAGTGTTAACTATTGGCACTGCATAAGCATTTGTCGCCAACCCACCTACCAATATCGTCAATAATATTATTCTGAGCCATAAGACCTTCATTTAAACACCTCCGGGCAGTTTCAGTTGTCAGGAACCTGGCTAACCCTTTAAGCAATATTGAGGCCAGTTTAATAAGGTCTTGAATATAAAATAAAAAAAAACATTTTTATTTCAGGGCTATTGTAAGTTGTAAATTGATCCGACACATACATATTTTTAGGAAATTTTAGCGAAAATATTTAACTCAATGATATTAAATGCAAAACATACATATTAGATCGAAATTCAAAAGAATCCTGACCTCTTTTTTGCGAGATCCGGTTTGGAATATTTTTACCACATAGGAAAAAATTAACAGTCGCGCAAAGTCCGAAATTCGATTTTCCGGTATCCCGGCCACGCTCGAAGGCCGGGACAAACTGCAGACGTGGTATTCCGCACTTTCAATAGATTCTGGATGTCGTACTAGATTCGGTATCCATGATTCGAGCACCCGTTGAGCCTACTGGATCCCGGCGTTCGCCGGGACGACGGGAAAGGCAAATTTCAGACTTTTTGCGATTCCATCAAAATAAGGGTTTCTGGGTTGATCCCGTACAACGGTTTCACCGTTTACGGTCGCTATTTTGGGAGGTGGATGGTGAACGCAGCGCCGCCATCGGGAATGTTTTCGGCGCGGATCGTGCCGTTGAGGCTTGCTACCAGTTGCTTGACTTGCCAGAGGCCGATGCCGCTGCCGCCGGCTTTGGTGGTCTTGAGGGGTTGGAAGAGCGCCTCGGGCAGAAGGGCTTGGTCTATGCCGGGGCCGTTGTCCTCGATGCAGATGGTGACCTGGTGCTGGGAATGATTTGCGTCGACCCGAATGCACGCCGTGGGTGGTTGGCCGCCTGCTTCGAAGGCATTGATGAGAAGGTTTTCGACGATCCGGGAGAGGAAATTGGGGTCGGTCTGGATGTGGATGCCGGGCGGGCAACTGAGATCAATGGCCATGCCTTTCAATCGTTTGTTGATTGTCTTGCGGCAGTCGTCTAAAAACTGATGAATTTCCACATCGGTCCACTCGGGGACGATTTCTTCTTTGAGCATGTCCAGCCGGGTTTGGACTTTGCCCATGCGGGCAAGGGCGTCGTCCATGGCTTCGAGCATGTCCTGCTGGAATTCGGGATTGTGGATGTTGGCAGGGGCATTGGCCCGGACCAGGGCGAGCATGGCGGCGGCATTTTTGATGTCGTGGAGCACGAAGGCGGAGAGGCGGTGCCAGGCCTGGCGCTCCCTGGCGTTGGCCAGTTTTTCGGCCATGCGCACGGCCATGAGGGCCGATGCGGTTTGGGTGCCTAACGCGGCGAGCAGGTCGAAGTCGTCTTGACCATAGCGCCCACCGGTGAATTCCGGGCCCAGGCTGATAATGCCCACCAGTTGTTCGCCGGCCTGGAGGGGAGCCAGCAGAACGAGGTTCGAGCTTTCGAAGAGGGCTTTATGTTCAAGCGCAAGGGTTTGGTGGGTGGCGTCGGCGGTGTTGTCGTCGATATAGAAGTGGGAATGGGTTTTGAGGTATTGCACCAGGGGATCGTTTGGGGCGATGGCCGGGGCGTTGGATGTCGGTGGATTCGGCGATTGGGAGGGGATGGCGACGTATCCCCGGTCGCCGTCTCCGATCCAGATGGAGATGTGGGTGGCGTAAAGGCTGTCGGAGAGTACGTCGTAAAGGGCAACAACCACGTCCCGTTCGGTGGCGGCGTTTTGCAGCCGGATGGAAAGGGCCAGCCATTCGTCGCGATATTCGTATTTGTTGATGTAAAAATGGGTGCTGATGAAAAAATGGACCTGGCGGCGCAGGCCGGGAGAAAAGAGAAAGATGGTGACGGCCAGAAGTCCCACTGAGAAGGCCAGCCATTGCAGCAAAAAGGGCAGGGACAGCCCGAAGGCGCGCATGATCACCCCGATGACACCGAGTGTGAACAGATAGGCGGCAAAAATCGTGGGGGCCACGAAAGAGTAGATGATCTTGCGCGAGATAAAGATTTTGCGGTTGAGCAGCCGGTGGCGGGCGATCGCGTAAACGATGAGCAGCCACGAGAGCACGGCAAGGGCGGCCAGCAGGGCCAGGTGGTGTGTGGCCAGCCGCTGGTAAGTGAGCCGGTAGGAGCCGGCCCAGATCAGGGCGGCGGTGGCGAGGAAGCAGCCCATGATGAGGAATTTGTATGCCCAGCGGTCGGATGGGGTTAGCCGGCGCCAGAAGGTTTCCAGTCGCCATGCGGTGGCGAGCATGGCGAGCAGAAGCGCGAGAGCGTGGAAATAGATGTATCGGTATGGGGCGAATACCAGGTCGTTCGCTGCGGATTGGAGGTCGGGTGGATGGTGCTGGAAATAGAGGGTCAGTGCAATGAGGGCGGCGGCCGCGAGGAGTTGTCCAGTGATGACGATTGGTGTTTCCGGTGTGTCTTCGACCGGCGGCATGGAGAGGCGGACGGCCAGGGTGAGCCACACGAGGCCGAAGAGGCCTTCGGTAAACAAGATCAGGAGGTAAGTGGCTGGTGACCACAATTCGATGGCGCAGTAAATGTATTGTGCGGCCAGCAGGGGCAGGGCGGCCAGCACCTGAATGAGTGACAGGGAAACGCGCTGTTCGCTGTTGCGGAGGCGCAGGGCGACGGCGCAGGATAGGAGCAGAAGGAGGTCGAAGGCGTAGAAGAGTTTTAGGGGCATGACGGGCCGTCTGGTGTTGAATGGTGGTTAGTGCCTGTCCACAAATAGCCAAACGACATGTTTGTGGTCGGACACTGACATGGGTGATGGTGTCTGGTAGCACTAATGGGGGCGGGTATCAAGTGGGAGGGAAAAAAGCTGGAATGAGAAGGACTTGGGGCTTGCTGATTTTTATTTTGGTGGGATTGGCGGCCTATTATGGATTTCGAGTGGAGCCGGATTGGATTGAGGTGCGGCACGTGACCGTGGATGTGCAGCCGCCGTTCGATGCGTTGCGGGGCAAGACTGCGGTTCATTTGACGGATTTGCATATCGGGCGGATGGGCGAGCGGGAGGCCCGGGTTTTGGAAATTGTGGCGGATGTGACCCCGGACATGATTTTCCTGACGGGCGATTACATTCACTGGCGGGGGGATGTGGGGCCGGCCTTGGCGTTTTTGGGGCGTTTGCGTGCCCCGGATGGGGTTTGGGCGGTGATGGGGGATTACGATTACAGCGATGACCGGCAGAGTTGCCTGTTTTGCCATGCAAGGGGCAGTAGTGCGCCTACCGAGGCCCATGGGGTGCGGTTTTTGAGGAATTCCGGTGAAAGGGTGCAGATGGGCGACGGCCCGGTTTTGGTGGGCGGTGTGGACGGGCAGGCGTTTCGGGAGTTCGACGGGTGGCGGTCGTTTTTGGGGCGGGGTGAGAATTTGCCTGCGGTTTTGCTCAGCCACAGTCCGCTGATTTTCGATGAGATCGATGGGTCGCAACCGGTTTTGGTGTTGGCCGGGGATACGCATGGCGGGCAGATCCCGCTGCCGGGATGGGTTTGGGGTTTGCTTGGCTACGAGAAGACTGCGCGATACAGCCAGGGATGGTTCCAAAAGGGCCGGAGCCGCATGTTTGTGAGTCGGGGGATTGGAACGAGCCATTGGTCGGTGAGGTTGCTGCGACGGCCGGAGGCGGTGGTGTTGCATTTTCGGTGATTGGGAGATGGAATGGCGGGAATGACGAGATTTGTGGAAGTGGTGCGAATGGTCGGGTGGATCGAGAGAAGGTGATCCATCATTTTATAGGGGGATGAGCCAGGTGCTGAAGGCGTTGGTGGTTTTTTTGGGGGTTGTCTTGACGGTGGGATGCGTCGCGGAGCGGCCGGCCGAGCGGGTGCTGTTTGATTTCGAGACTGATGCCGATCTGGATCGGATGCATTGGCAGTGTTTCACCCTGTTTTCGCTGTCGGAGGCGCATGCGACCCATGGAAAGCGGTCGTTGAAGATGTCGCTGTTTCCTTCGCAGTGGCCGGGATGGTCGGCGAAGTTGTACGGCAACGATTGGCGGGGATACGGTGCGCTGGCGTTTGACGTTTTCAATCTGCAGGAGGCGCCGGTGTCCGTGACGGTGCGCATCGACGATCGCAAGGATTATCCGGATTATGGGGAGCGGTTCAATCGGCGCCTGGTGTTGGCGCCGGGAGAGAATCGGGTGGTGATCGGGTTCGACGAATTGGTGACCTCCGAAGGTCGCCGGCCGCTCGATTTGAAGCGCATTTATCGGTTGTTGCTGTTCATGGCGTCTCCGGTGGAACGGCAGGAGCTTTATTTGGATCATGTTCGGTTGGTCGGGGGATGATGGTGGGGGGCGGGTGTTTGCATCTATGGCGTAAAGGATGATAAGGATGCGGCGTTTGACCGACTGGATCCCGGCGTTCGCCGGGAAGACGGAAAATGCGCATAGGGGGGTTCTAATGAGATCCTTGTGGAAATGGTGTGGCTTGGTGTTGATGGTTTCGCTCGTGGTTGGCGGATGCGCCTCGGATGAGGAGAAGAAGCTGTCGCACTACGAGAGAGGGGTGGGTTATTTTGATAAGGCGGAGTACAAGGCCGCCGAGATCGAGCTCAAAAACGCCATTCAGATCGATCCGCAATACACGGCGGCCCACTCGAAACTGGCCGAGACCTATTTGAAGATGGGGGATGCCCAGGGCGCTTTCCGTGCGTATTCGACTGTGGTTCAGCTGGATCCTGACAACACGGACGCTTTGCTGAAGCTGGCCACATTCTACATGCTGGGAAAGCAGTTCGACGATTCGCGAACCAGGGTGGATGCGGTGCTGGGCAGCGATCCGGAGAACATCGAAGCGCTTTACCTCAAATCCGGTCTGGACGATATCGACAAGAACCTTCCCGAGGCGGCCGAAACCTTCAGGCGGATCATCCGGCTGGACGGTACCCAGACTCGCGCGTATGTGGGCCTGGCGCGTGTTCTGGCCCAACAGGGCAAGATGGAGGAGGCCGAAAGCAATTTGAAGAAGGCCGTGGCGGTCGATCCCAAGGACGTCAGGACGCGGCTGGCCTTGATTGGGTTTTATGCCGGCCGGAACGATATAGACCAGGCCGAAAGAGAATTTACGGCGGCGATCGCGGCCAATCCGCAAAGTTCGGAATTGTACATGGCGCAGGGCAATTTCTATCTGCGCCAGAAGAAGATGGATGCGGCCGAGGCGTCCGTGCTGAAGGCGGTCGAACTCGAGCCCGGGAACAGCAAGCGCTACATTGCGGCGGCGCGCTTCTACGAGACGATCGGCAGCACGGACAAGGCCAGGGAGATGTATGCCAAGGCGCTGGAGGTGGATGCCGACGATGTCGCGGTGCTCTACGAGGTGGCGCGCCACCATTTCAAGGCCAATGAGATCGACCAGGCCCAATCCTACAACGAGAAGATCCTGGCCAGCCGCCCGGGTTTTATGCCGGCCCGGATGCTCAAGGGCGAGATTCTGATCGCAAAGAGAGACTGGAATGGGGCGCTGGCGGTTTTCGACGCGATCATCGCCCAGGAACCGAAAGCGGAACAGGCCTATTACTACAAGGGGTTGGCTCATTTTTCCAAGGGGGAGATGCAGGTGGCCAAGGCTTCCCTGAACAGGGTCATCGAGCTGGATGCCCGAAATCTGCAGGCCAGATTGCTGCTGGCCGATATTGCCCTGCGGTTGAGGGATGTGGATGCGGCCGAACGGTTGAGCAAGGAGGTGGTCGCGGAGCTGCCCGACCAGTATCAGGCCCATGCCATTCTCGGTCAGACCTATCTGGCCAAAGGTCAGCCGGCGCAGGCGGCCGCGGTTTTCGAGCGGATGATCGCCATGCGGCAGGACGATCCCCAGGGCTATTACCAGTTGGGCATCGCCCGGCGGATGCTCAAGGATGACGAGGGCGCCCTGGCGGCCTTCGACCAGGCCCTGGAGATCAATCCAAAACTCATGGATGTCTTCTCGCAGATCGTGAGTATTTATGCGGGGCGCAAGGATTTCACGGCGGCCATTGACCGTTGCGACGCGCACCTGGAACAGGTCAAGGACTCGGCGCTGCATGTGGCCGTGATTTCCCACCTCAAGGGGCGGGTTTACAGTGCACAGGGAAAGGATGCGGCGGCCGAGGCCGCGTACAAGGGGGCCATCGATACCTACGAGAACTACATGCCGCCCTATTTCGAGCTGGCCAAGGTGTACTGGAAGAGAAAGGACATCGACCGGGCGATCGAGCAGTACAACGCCGTGCTGGCGCAAAACCCCAATCAGGTTCAGGCGCACATGCTGTTGGGCACGCTCTATGAGATGCAGCAGAAGTACGAACCGGCCGAGCAGCACTACCGGGAGGCCTTGAAAATCGATCCGGCGTTTGCGCCGGCGGCCAACAATCTGGCCTATCGGCTGGCAGATACGGACCGGGAGCTGAACGAGGCGCTCGATCTGGCGCGGCTGGCCAAGGAGAAATTGCCGAACGATCCCGGCGTGATGGATACCCTGGGCTGGGTGTACTACAAAAAGGGCTTGTACGACAGCGCCATCGCGGAGTTGAACGACAGCGCGGAGAAGCTGAAGGACAATGCCATGGTGCATTTTCATCTGGGGATGTCCTACTATAAGGCCGGCGAGCCGGCCAGGGCCAAGGCGGTTTTGGAGCGGGTGATGGCGCTGGCGCCGGATTTCGAGAAGGCCGAGGAGGTTCGGGCCGTGTTGGAGAAACTCTAGATGAAATTTCCGGTCGTCCATCTGGGCGGCGAGCGGTGTGTGACGGGCTCGTGCCATTTCATGCAGCTGCAGGGGCTGAACATCCTCGTGGATTGCGGCATGACGCAGGGTGAGGACCGCGGGGTGGATCCGTCGCAGTGGCCGGTGCGGGCTTCGGAGCTGGATTTCATTTTTCTCACGCATGCCCATGTGGATCACATCGGGATGCTGCCCCGTTTGATCGCCGATGGGTTCGGGGGAGAGATCATCTGCACGCATCCGACCCAGGCGCTGATCGTTCCCATGCTGAACGATGCCATGCGTTTCGAGCACCTGTCGGACGATGCCCGGCAGGATGTTATGCGCCGGATCGACGATTTGTCCTGGGGTTTCGAATGCGGTCCAACGTTCGATTTGAAGCGGGGTATTTCATTCAAGCTCGGACGGGCCGGGCATATTCTCGGTTCCTGTTTCATCCGGCTGGAAAGCGCCCGCGATGGTTTTTCCATTCTGTTTTCCGGAGATCTGGGGAACCGGGACACACCGCTGTTGCCGGATCCGGATCCGGCGGATCCGGCGGACTTTTTGATTCTCGAATCCACTTACGGCAATCGGCTGCACGGGGACCGGACGCAGCGGGTCCGGCAATTGGCGGGTGTTCTCGCGCATTGCCTGGCCGACGGGGGCAAGGTGTTCATCCCGGCGTTTGCGCTGGGACGCACCCAGGAGGTTTTGTACGAATTGGACAGGATCTTCTCCGACGATACGTATCGGGAGATGTATCCTCAGCTGCGTGGCGAAGCCCACCCGCCGGTTTTCGTGGATTCGCCACTGGGGCTGGATATCACGCAGATCTATTCCGCACTCCACGCCTTTTGGGACGAGGAGGCGCGGGCGCGGTTGATGAGCGGGGATGATCCGTTGGATTTTGAAAGGTTGTTTGCCGTGCCCAGGCATTACCAGCATGAGCTGCTGCTGGGGGTCGATGGCCCGGTGATCATTATCGCTGGCAGCGGGATGTGTGCGGGCGGGCGCATTGTGGATCATCTGGTGCACGGGATCGAGGAGCCGCGGAACGACATTGTCTTTGTGGGGTATACGGCAACGGGAACACCGGGCAGATGCATTCAGGCGCAGGCCGAAAGCCATGGCACGGTGGTGCTGGACGGGGTGGAGCGGCGAGTGAACGCCGGTGTGCATGTCTTGAGCGGCTATTCGGCCCATGCCGATCAAAAGGGGTTGCTGAATTGGGTGGCGGCAATGGGCGGCCGGCCGAAGATGATCCGGTTGGTGCATGGGGAAGATGATGCCCGATCGACGCTGGCGGCGGCGCTGGAACAGAGAGGGTATGTGGTGGGGTGACGGTAGAACCACCGGGATGGCAGTAAAACCGCCGGGATGACGCCTCTACGACTTTTTACGCTGCCTTCAATATTGACGGCACCGTAAAAAGCCCAATATCTGCGTTGTGCTCATCCCGTCGTCCTTGCGGCGTACGACAAGTACGCCTCAGGCTACGGAATTTCGCCCGCTTTGATCTTGAACTTTTTACGGCGCCGTCTGGCAGCGACTTTTTACATAGCCATCAATATTGAGTCATGGCAACGGTAACAATTCGATGCGTCGGTTCTGTTCGCGGCCTTCGGGCTTGAGGTTGGATGCGATGGGACGGCTTTCGCCATATCCCTTGTAGGTCAGACGGTCCGCCGGCACGCCTTTCCGGACCAGGTAGTCGTAGATCGCCTTTGCCCGTTTTTCCGACAGGCGCTGATTCAACTCGTCTGAGCCGCTGTTGTCGGTGTGGCCCTGGATTTCTATACGCAGCGACGGGTTCGCCATCAACACCAGCACGGCATCGTCGAGCTGGCTAAGCGCTTCAGGCTTCAACTCCACGCCGCTTACGATGAAAATGTCGGTCAGGTTCCAACAGCCGTTGGCATCGACGGCCGCCCGGGGCGGCGTGTTCTTGCACCAATCCGAGTCGTCCGGCACCCCATCGCCATCCGCGTCGGGCGGGGTCTGGGTTTCGGCCGGCGGCAAATTGGCCAGGTTGACCTTGGCGATCTCGACCAGATTGCGGCCGGAGTATCCTTTTACGTTGGCGGAGGCCGCCGTGTCCGAAGGATTCATGTCGATCACCGCCCGGTAGGCATCGCGGGCTTGCTTGTAGCGCTGGGTGTCCTGGTAGACCACACCTAAATTCAAAAGCGTGTAGGGATTCTTGTCGTTGATGTAAAGGGCCTGGTTCAGGAGATGTTCGGCGGTGTTGTAATCTCCGGCGGATAGGGCGATGTAGCCGTTCTCCAGCAGCTCGGCCTCCTTTTGGGAAGAAGACGGGGAGCCGAAGGTCGAGCAGGAAACTACAGCAAATGCTGCCAGGATGACCAGAATGGTGAAGTTTTTCATTGGCGATCTCCTAATTGGCGATCGGGGATGACGGTGCGCCGGGGAATTTGGGCCAGTTTGCAGAATGCACGTTGAAGTCGTCGCCGAAATTGAGCTTGAACCGGATGTGATTGTTTTTAAATTGTGTTTTAAATATTTCTGATGGCTTTGTTAAAAGCCCGGAATCATGTTTTACCGTCATCCCGGCGAAAGCCGGGCCCAGTGTTTTCAAAAATGGCCTGGGTGCCGGCGTTCGCCGGCATGACGACTTTAGACCTTTTGACGAGTTCGCCATTTATAAATCTCTTATACGGCATTTTCGTATTTTCTTCAAGAGGGAAGAGGGGATAGACATGCGGGGAAGGTTTGAAAATCATATGGTTGCAGGATATCGCCGCGTTTCACGGGTTGATTTTCGGAATCTACCGGGTTGGCTTTTGCAGTGTACTGTCAGGATAACGGAGTTGTGAGAATGACAGACAAATTGATGGAACTGCTCGTTTGGGCGCTTTGCGATCAGCGACCGGCACCGCCGGTGGACGCAGCTTATCTCTATTGCCAGACGCAGGACAATCAGGCTTCGGTGTTTGGAGCGGCGCAGTCGATCGTTCGTCAAGGGCTGGCAAAGCGTATACTGATTTGCGATGCGCCGCCGGTGAGCGGCTATCCTGGATTCGCGGACTGGCAGAGGGAATTGGCCGGCCTTGGGATCGATGGCGATGTTTTGGAAAGGGTGCCGGTCGGCGCGGTCGGGATGCTCCACACCCTCATCGAGTCCAGGGCGCTGATATCGTATGCGAGGTTGCAGGATTATAAGAAAATTTTGATCGTTTCCTCCCCGTTTCATCAGCTCAGGGCCTTGATGACGGCGGCCAGCGTGGCGATATGGGGGTGGCCGGAGATCAATATATATAGCTTCCCGGGCGTCGCCCTGCCTTGGCACGAGGCGGCGGTGCACTCACAGGGCATGCTGCAGGCCAAGCGGATCGATCTGATCCATGAGGAGATGCGGCGGATTGAAGCTTACCAAGGCAAAGGCGATCTGGCTTCGTTCGAGGAGGTGGGGCGGTATCTGCTTGGGCGGGATCTTTCTTAAGAGGTTAAAGAAAACTCCCCGTTTTCAAATGGTGTGAATCGTTTGAAAACGGGGAGTTGATTTTTTGAATTCTACTTTACATACTGTACTGCATCGGCGCAGGTGCTGCAGCTGCTGTCACGGGATACCACTTCTACCCGGGCCGATCCCGTGAAATTGTATCTGCCCAGGGAGTTCCACTTCCCGCCGTTTTGACGCTGGTTGACATATACGGTGCCAACCTTCGTGCTGCCGTTGTAGACGTTGACCGGTACGCTGCCGCAGCGTGAGGAATAAGCGGACCACCACAGGGAGACCTCGTAGTTGCCTGAAAGCTGGGCCGAGTAGCTGTATTTTCCGCTGGTGTCTTTGCTATACAGGGATTGGGAGCCGTAGGCACCGGTCCCACCGGACACGGACCACTTGCCGACCTCCAAGGTGCCCCTTTCACCGTCATCGATGACACGGAGCGAGTCGTCATCATCGATGTCGAGGCTGAATTCGGCGGCGTCGGCGCAGGTGCTGCAATTGCTGTCACGTGAGGCGACCACGACCCGGGCCACGCCGGAAAAATCGAAGCTGCCGAGGACGTTCCAGAGGCCGCCGTTTTTGCGCTGATCCACGTAGATCGTTTTCAGCAGGTCGTTGTCGTCGTAAATATAGACCGGCACGCTGCCGCAGCGGGAGGAGTACTCGGTCCACCAGAGGGAGACCTCGTAGCGCCCTGAAAGTTCGGACGAGAAGGTGTATCGGCCGCTGGTATCTTTGCTGTACAGGGACTGGGAGCCATAGGGATTGGTGCCGCCGGAGACCTTCCAGCTACCCGATGCGGTGGTGCCCGTCTTGCCGTCGTCAAGAACGATGACTGCACTGTTGTTGGAAGTGGTACTGGTGGAACCGGAGGTGGTGCCGGAGGTGCTCGACGAGGTGCTGCTGGACGTATTGCTGCTTGTGCTGCTTGAAGAAGTGTTGGTGGTCGAAGTGCTGGTGGATGTCGTCGAACTCGTGGTGCCACTCGCGGCCGTTGTGTAAGCGAACTGGGCGGCATCGGCACAGGTGCTGCAGCTCGAGCCGCTGGCGGCGATCACCACGCGCGGCGACCCGGAAAAGGTGTATTCTCCCAGGGTGTTCCAACGACCGCCGTTTTGACGCTGATCCACGTACACGGTATCGATGCGGCTGCTGCCGTCGTAAATGTAAACGGGCACGTTGCCGCAGCGCGAGCTGTAATCCGTCCACCACAGGCGCACCTGGCATCGGCCCGACGACTGAGGGGCGAAAGTGTACCTGGCGCCGGACTCCTTGCTGTACAGCGAGTTTGATCCATACGGGCTAGTTCCGCCAGACACGGGCCAGCTGCCGGTCGCGGACGTGCGGCTGGAACCATTGTCCAATGTGACGGTAGTGGCTGAGGTGGTGGCTGAGGAGGAAGTGGTGCCGGATGAGGACGTGCTCGAGGTCTGGGGGCTGATTTTGACCTCGTTGGAATTGCCGCTTTCCTGGCTGCCGACATAGGCGCGCACGACGCAGTAGTAGGTGGTGTTGTCTGCCAGGTTGGCGATGGTTGCCGTAGAGGTGGCCCCGGACCAGGCGGGCGAGCTGTAATTGTAACTTCTTCCTTCCGCACGGCTGTAGACTCGATAGCCATCGGGTGCTGGGTTGTTTGTATCCCATGCAAGCGTGACTTGTGCCGCGCCGGCCACTGATGAAAATGCGATTAAGATGATGAAAAGGGCAATTACTGTCGTGAGTGGGGATAAAGATAATTTATGTGGCTTCATTTTTCCATTCAATTAGGTCTCGGGGTTTTAAGGCTGTTCAACATCTGCTACGCAACCTTCAATAGAGCAATTTGAATGCCGCTTTTGCCTGGCCCCAAAAAGCTTTCCGATGCTAACATCTAATTACCAGATATGATTGTAAATATCGACTTATTGAATCCTATGCAAGCAGGTGTACCCTATGGCTCGTCAACGCTGAATGCCCCAAAACTGCACATCCGAGGGAAAAATTCGAACCAATATAGGGGACGCCCTTCAGATTTCTATATTTACAACACTTTCACACATTGCTATTGAAACGGCATGCCAAGAAAAGCCAGAATAGATGCCCCGGGAGCCATACATCACATTATCGCGAGGGGAATTGAGCGCGGAATCATATTTCATGACGATCAGGATCGCGACGATTTTGTCCATCGGCTTGGCAAAGTTGTGAAAGAAACCGAAACTCGGTGTTTTGCCTGGGCCCTGATCCCTAATCATTTTCATCTGCTACTCCAGACCGGCGCTGCGCCCGTGTCCACTGTCATGCGTCGCCTGCTGACGGGCTATGCTGTTGGACATAACCGCCGTCATCGCCGTAGCGGTCACCTGTTTCAGAACAGATACAAATCGATTTTGTGCCAGAAGGATGCCTACTTAAAAGAGCTGGTCCGCTATATCCATTTGAATCCGTTAAGGGCTGGATTGGTGAAAAATATGGATGAACTGGATCGGTATCATTTTTCAGGACACAGCTATGTTGCAGGGAAAAGGAGCAATGACTGGCAGGCAGTTTCGGAGGTCTTATCGATTTTTGATGACCGGCTAACGCAAGCTCGCTCGCGCTATCGCGACTATTTGATTCAGGGGATTTCCTTGGGGCGGCAACCGGACTTGGTTGGGGGTGGTTTGGTACGCAGCGTAGGCGGATGGGATGTGGTTTGTGCCATGCGTAAAGCTGGTGATTTCCAAAAAAGTGACGAGCGCATCTTGGGGGACGGCGATTTTGTAGAAACAGTGCTTGTGGAAGCTCAGGAACAGATGCGTCTTCGATACGTCTTGGCTTCCAAGGGGTTCGAGTTTAAAGATCTTGGAGACGCTGTGTCGAAAGTGGTGCCGATTTCAGCCGAAGAGATAGTTGGGCCTTCTAAGGCGCGAAGGGTTGTAAAAGCCAGAGCGATCATCTGTTACTGGGCTGTGCGTGAACTGGGAATGTCCATGACTGAGGTCGGGGAGAAGTTGAAAATAGCGGTTTCGACGGTCAGTGCCGCCGTAAAGAAGGGCCAATCCATTGCAAAAGAGGAGGGGTTGATTCTCTCAGAACTCTTGAATATGGAAATATGAAGGGCGTCCCCTTTGTTGGTTAACCGGAAGTGGATTGGTCCGAAGGCGGGCTGGGCGCGCTGGCTTCCCTGGCTTCCTGTTCGGAGTAGGCGCGCACCTGGAAAGGGATGTTGGCCGTGGCCGCGTGGCCGTTGTTGTCCAGGACGTAGACGAAGAGGCGATATTCGCCGGCCGACAGGGGT
>Ga0209270_1001565_pt1 | contig 30332 bp, 28 predicted proteins | sample MTBAKSrepl1MetaG_FD_187456 | JGI IMG/M metagenome (GOLD analysis project Ga0209270, IMG submission 187456) | Enrichment culture microbial communities from Arthur Kill intertidal strait, New Jersey, USA, that are MTBE-degrading - MTBE-AKS1... | ecosystem: Environmental > Aquatic > Marine >...
AAATTGACGGAAACACACTGAAAACCACATTATATAGCTTTATTAGGATATGCTTTAAATTTGGATCGAGTCAATACGAAGAAAGTACCATTTTTTCGTTAAATTAACTAGGTAAAAAGTCCTAGTCCATACCGGGAGGCGCTGATTTCACATTATTGACTCAGAGGGCAAAGCCTTGCCCGGGTTGAGCAGGCCCTTGGGATCCAGGGCCTGCTTGATCCGCTGCTGGACCTGGATGGAAACCCGGCCCAGGGCGTTCTCCAGGTAAGGCAGTTTCATCGTGCCTATCCCGTGCTCGCCGGACAGGGTTCCGCCCAACTCCAGAGCCGTCCGAAAGATTTCTTCGACCATCTCCTGAACCCGACGCCACTGGTCCTCGTCGCGCCGGTCGAAAAGGATGTTGGGATGGAGGTTGCCGTCACCGGCGTGGCCGAAAATGACGATGGGCAGGCCGAATTTGGCCGATATATCCTTCAGGCGGCGGACGGCTTCGGGTATCCGGCTGCGGGGCACGGAGATGTCTTCGCCCAGCTTGTTGGGGGCCTGGCGGGCCAGGGCCGGTGAAACGCTCCGCCGAGCCCGCCACAACTCGTTTCTCTCCTTCGAATCTTGGGCCACGCGGACTTCGGACGCCCCGTTATCCCGGCAGAGGCCGGCCATGGCCTCGATCTCCCGACGGACCACGTCCTCGGCGAAACCATCGGCTTCGATGATCAGGATGGCTTCCTGGTCCAGGGGCAGCCCCAGGTGCCTGTCCTCTTCGATGCAGGCTACGGCTGTTTCGTCCATCAATTCGAGGGTGGCCGGGAGGAGTCCGGCCTTGAGAATGGCGTTGACGGTCAGACCGGCGTCCTCCAGGCGGGCGAAAGCGGCCACGGCCGTCCGGACCTGGGTGGGCAAGGGAATCAGGCGCAGCATGGCTTCAGTGATCACCCCCAGGGTGCCTTCCGACCCGACCAGGAGTTGGATTAGATTGTAACCGGTCACGTTCTTGATGGTCTTGCCGCCGGGCCTGATGCTCCGGCCGTCGGCCAGGACCACGGTCAAGCCCTGGACGTAATGTCCGGTCACCCCATATTTAAGGCACCTCGGGCCGCCCGCATTGCAGGCGATGTTGCCGCCGATGGTCGAATGCTTGAGGCTGGCGGGATCGGGCGGATAGAAAAGCCCCTGTTTTTCCACCTCGGTTTGCAAGTCGCCCGTGATCATGCCGGCCTGGACGGTCACGGTCATATTGTCCGGGTCGATTTCCATGATCTGGTTCATGCGGGTCAGGGACAGGACCAGGCCGCCGCCATAGGGCACCGTGCCGGCGGCCAGACCTGAACCCATGCCCCGGGCGATGACCGGAAAGCCCTCCTTATAAGATAATTCCAGGACGGCCCCGACTTCTTCCGTCGACCCGGCTTCGACCACCGCATCCGGCAAGGATTCGGCGAAAGTCCCGTCGAATGAATAGCAGAGCAGGTCCTCCCGCGAGGTCAGGACGTGTTTTTTACCCACCGCGGTTTCCAGCCTTTTTATTATCCGTTGGTCAAGGGCCATCTTGAATCTCCTGAAATTCTTAAAGCGATTACTTTCCGTTTTCCGAGTCGCGATAGGCCGCGTCGAGCAGCTCGACCGGGTGGACCACTTCGGCCGGCAGTCCCCGGCGCCGGCAGCCGGTCGTCAATTGCATCCGGCAACTGGGGCAGCCGGTGGCGATAAAATCGGGTTCCACCTCGGCCGCGTTATCCATCTTCCGGTCCAGGACGCCCATGGACATTTCATAGTTGGTGATGATCTGGGTCCCGGCCGAACCGCAGCACCGGTCCGGTTCCTTCATTTCAACGAATTCCAGACCTTCGATCTGTTGGAGAATCTTTCTAGGCTGGGTCCTGACCCCCTGGGTCCGGCCCAGGTGGCAGGGATCGTGGTAAGTCACCCGCCCGGTCAAGGGGCGGCGCGGTCTTTTCAGATCGACGGCCGCCAAAAATTCGCAGATGTCCCTGACCTTGGCGCTGAAATTCCTGGCCCGTTCGGCCCAGTCCGGATCATGTTCAAGATAACGCCCGTAGGCCTTGAGGGTGGCCCCGCAGGTGGCGCAGTCGGTGACGATGGTTTCGGCTTTCAAATTCTCGATCCGGGCGATGTTATGCCGGGCCAGGTCCGTCAATGACCGCCAGTCCCCGTAAGACAGGGCCGGCATGCCGCAGCAGAGGACGTCGGGCGGAGTAAGGACCTGATAGCCGTTTTCGGCCAGCACCCGGACCGCGGCCTCGCTGGACCGGCCGAAGAGCAGGTTTTGGGCGCAGCCCAAAAAAAAGACGACCCGGCCGCACGGCTCGCCTTGGTTCGGAGTGGATCGAGGAATGAGGTGGCGTCCGGTCCGGCCGGGTATGGGCGGCAGCATGCCCTCCATGTCCCGGACCTGATCCGGGAGCAGGCCGGTCAGGTTCAAGGCCCGGGCCGCGGCCCGGAATCCGAGCAATTGGTATAGCCGCAAGGGCCAGAGCCCGGCGCTCATCAAGGCCGGATTCTTTAAAAATCGGTTAAAGAGCAGGTCCTTCCATCGGGCCGGGTGAAGCTGCTGGTCCAGACGTCTCAGTTCCAAGGCCAGTTCGGCGGGACGAAGGCCGACGGGACAAGCCTCGGCGCAGGCCTCGCAACTCAGACAACTATACATTTGGTCGATCAGGTTCGGCGTAAATTCCGTTTCGCCTTCCAACACTTTTCGGGCCAGGAAAAGCCGGCCACGGGGACTGTGGGTTTCCCGGAGGCTCTGGCGGTAGGTCGGACAGACTGAATCACAGGCCCCGCAGCGGATGCAGTGAAGATACTGCTCCTGGCCGGGGGGCTCCAGGCCGGCGAAGGGGCGGCCTTCATCCGGTCCCGATTTGTTTGGCTCTTCGGTCTTCATTGCCTGCGAACCTGTGGGAATCAGCTTAGTCAGGCCTTCTCCAACTCTCGCGGGCAGCCGGGCAAATTTGTAAATTTCAAGTTCGTCGTCACTCGGATGAAGTCCTGGACCTCATTCTTGACGCTTTCTTATTATGTCATAAAATTATATTGTATGACAATATGAAAATATTAAATTATGCTTGACAGGCACCCCCAACCGTGCCATAAAAACAACATGGCCGAAAAAATGAAGACCTTACCCCATTTCAAAAGAGCGCCGCGCTTGTCCGACCAGATCACCACCTTCCTCAACGAGGAGATCGAAAAAGGGCTCCTGAAACCGGGGCAGAGACTGCCATCGGAAAATAACTTGGCCGAACAATTCGGGGTCAGTCGGACCGTCATCCGGGAGGCCTTCGCCAGCCTTAAACACGACGGCCTCCTCGAATCCAAACACGGCATCGGAGCGGTCGTCGCCGAAAGCGGCAACCTGAGGGCCTTCCGCCTGGAAGGCCTGGAAAACGCCAATTCCGAGGAAATCAGTCAACTTTTCGAATTGCGGGCCATTTTGGAAGGTGATGCGGCCAGACTGGCGGCCAAGCGCCGCTCGGGCCAGGACGCCGCTCGGCTCAAACAATGTCTCGAGGCCATGGCCGAAGCGGTCAAAGAGGGCCGCGACGGTTCGGGCCCGGACGCCGACTTCCATCAGTCCATCGCCGAAGCCAGCGGCAACCCGTACCTTCGGGCTTTCATGAGCTTTCTCAATGGCAAGCTGAGGGTCCTTATCCGCAAGGCCCGGGACCATTCCAGTCTCCAGCCCGGCCTGCCCGTCCTGGTCCAACAGGAACACGCAGCCATCTTTGAAGCCATCGCCGAAAAGGACCCCCACAAGGCCAGAAGGGCGGCCCTGGCCCATTTGGAAAACGCGGCCCGACGCTTGGGCCTGGAAGTGCTTTAATCGATGCGGTCGGCTCGGCCGGCCTGGTTGCAGATCATCTGACCACCTAAGGTCTTGAAATAACAAACTCCGGACGCTCTCCCTCCTTGAAACTTCTTTCTTGACGCTTTTAAGGCGGAGGAGAGGCGTACGGGCTGTAAATATATATTAAGCGGCCGTGGGGCCGCCGTGGCTCAGTTCAACGCGAAGCAACCCCAGGTAATAAAGAATTAGGAGGTGCCTATGGCTCGGGAAACTGAGTATAGTTTACCGGTTGAGTCCATCATTCCTTTAACGACCACCCCCGTCAAATTCGGGTACGGAGCCACGGACGAACTCGGCTACGAACTCAAAAGGCTCGGGCTGAAGAACGTCCTGCTGGTGATCGACAAAAAGCTGGTCGACTTCGGCCTGCGAAACAAGGTCGAGAAGCTCATCGCCGCCGAGGGCGTCGAGGTCCAGGTTTTTGACGATGTCGGCATCGAACCGACCAACATCTCCTTCAAGAAGGCCATCGACTTCGTCACGGGCAAGAAGTTCGACGGCCTGATCGCCGTGGGCGGCGGTTCGACCATAGACACGGCCAAGGCCATGAACCTTTTCGGGACGTATCCGGCCGATTTGATGGATTACGTCAACAAACCCATCGGCCAGGGCAAACCCGTGCCGGGACCGCTCAAGCCCCTGGTGGTCCTGCCCACCACGGCCGGGACCGGCAGTGAATCGACCCCGGTCATCGTTCTCGACCTTTTGGACCTCAAGGTCAAGACCGGCATTTCCCACCAGTACATCCGGCCGAGCTTGGCCATCATCGATCCCCTTAACACCTTGACCATGCCCCCCCTGGTCACCGCGGCCACCGGTATGGACGTCTTGACTCACGCCATCGAGTCGTACACGGCCAAACCGTTCAACACCAAGCCCAAACCCGCTTCGCCGGCTGAAAGACCGCCGTACATCGGGTCCAACCTGATCGCCGACATGTGGAGCCTCAAGGCCATCGAGCTGGGCGGCCAGTACATCCGCCGGGCCGTCTTCCATCCTCACGACCTGGAAGCGCGCTACTACATGCTGGCCGGATCGACTTTCGCCGGCGTGGGCTTCGGCAACGCCGGGGTCCATATCCCCCACGCCCTGGGCTATCCCATTGCCGGCATGGTCAAGAACTACTATCCGCCCGACTACGAGGCCCATGAACCCATGGTCCCCCACGGCATTTCCGTGTCGGTCACCGCGCCCGAGACCTTCCGCTTCACCTCCTGCGCCAACCCGGAAAGGCACATGGAGGTGGCCCAATCCTTGGGCTTCGACACCGAAGGACTCCCGCTTCAAGAAGCGGGCGAAGCCGTGGCCCAGGCCCTGACCGACATCATGCGGGACATCGGCTTCCCCAACGGCCTGTCCGAATTGGGCTATGAGGAAAAGGACATCCCCGGGCTGGTGGCCGGCGGCTGGAAACAGCAGCGGCTCCTGGTCGGCGCGCCCCGGCCCACCACGGAGAAGGATCTGGAGAACATTCTCCGGAATTCGATGACCAATTGGTAAATAAAGGAACCGGCCTCTAGGGTTGTTACCCCAGGCGGCGACAACCCTAGAGAAGTTCCACTGAACCAAAGGAGGGAGACGTTATGGAAAGCGGTGTGAAAAAGATTTATCTCTTGGACTTTGGCTGGTTGGCTGGTGAAATGGGCTGGTTTATGCCCAACCCGGGCATCTACCCGGAGCGCAATGACGCCAAGGTAACTGATTGGGTGGAGATCCCGGTATCCGGCGCCTTGATCGAACACGACCATGGATTGCTGGTGGTGGACACGGGCAGCCCCATGGAGGCTCAAAAGGTATGGGGAGAGGGACTCTGGGCCGTGTTCCCCATGACGAAATTAGCCGATGAAAACCGCCTCGAAAACCAGATCGCCCTGGCCGGTTACAAGCCTGAAGATGTAACCCACCTGCTCTTTACCCACTTACACCTGGATCATACCGGCCAGGCCCCGCTCTTGAACAACGGCAAAACCGTCCTGGTCGCCCACAAGAGGGAACTCCTCAACGCCCTGTACCTGACCTGGATAGGCAAGCCCGGCGCTTACGTCCCCAGTGATCTGGAGGCCCTGAAGGGAGCCAACTGGTTTACCTTCTCCGAAGATCAATTCGAGGTATTGCCCGGGATCAAGATGATCTGGGGCGGCGGTCACACCCCCGGCAGTTGCCTGATCCAGGTCACCACCAAGAAGGGCAATTCCTATATCCTCACCGGCGACATTATCCACCTGGGCGCGGAATTGGAAGCCGAGTCCAAGGGCTGGCTCCTGGGCAATGCCGAGGAGTACCTCGCCATCATGAAGAAGATCAAGATGATGACCCGCGTGCCTAACACTAAGCTGGTGATCGGCCATGAACCCAAGCTTTGGGAGCAGTTCCCCAAGGCCCCTAAGTATCTCGATTAGCCCGATATTCTTGCCCAAGATCGGCCTGGAGGCCCCCGGACTCCGGGTCGGTCTCGTGGCAATTGATAAACCCTTATAAAAATTTAAGGAGACAGAGAAATGATATTTGTAGTCCTGACTTTGGTCGCTCTGATTCTCTTTTTCAACGGGTTGGTCGTCCTGGGCCGGTTCGGCGGCAAACAGGTGGCCGTCTTGAACCTGGGAATGGGGATCGGTATCGGCGTCATGGGTCTTTTTATCGGTTTCACCGACGCCTTGAAAGGGGTCGGGCCGACCCAGTCTTACGCCGCCGCGGCATCTTGTCTGACTTTTTGTTTCGTTTACATCCTGCTGGCCGGCGAAATCTGGGCCGGGACTGACTTCAAGGCCCTGGGCTGGTACTGCTTCATGGGCGGAATCGTCATGTTTCTGATCGCCCTGGGTTATTCCCACGTCCTGGGCACGACCCTGGTCCCTTCGTCCCAGTTCGCTGTGTTCTGGTATTTGTGGGCCTTGTTGTTCTGGCTGTTCTGGACCTGCTGGGGTCTGGGCAAGACCGAATGGACCAAGTTCACCGGGTACTACACCATTTTCACCGCCTTCTTCACTTGTCTGTATCCGGTCATCGCTTTCTTGAACCTGGGGCGCATCGGCTGGTAGGAGTTTTCGGCCGGACGAAAAGTCGGTGGCTGGCCGGGGCTCAGGAGTTGTTTTTCAAGTCCTGCCAGCCCGGCGATGGAGGTCTTTGACCGCGGCTGTTTCTTCGGCCAGGGCCGAGGCGAAGGCCTCCACGGGCTTCAATAGGTCCATCTGGATCATTTGCAGGAGCAGGTCTTGCCATTCCCGGCCCAACTCGGTCAAGACCCGCCCGGCCTTCCGATGCAGGCTGAAAGCGAAATAGACCGTCTCCAAAAGATACAGACCGACCACGGTCAGCAGGAGGGGCCAGACGTCCCGCCAGCCCAGAACCAATTGAACGGCGGGAGCGCTTTCCAGGGGCTGTCCCGAAACATAGGGCCAGAGCCAGGCCGCGGCCAGGGGCAGATAAGGGTAAGCCAGGACCAGAAAGGGCAGGATATGGTGCCTGATCCGCCAGCGGTGGCGGCGGGTGAATTCCTGGGTCCGCTTAAGCCCCTCGGCCGCCAGGGCTTGGCCTGCGGCCTCGACGCTCGCTTCGGGATCAGGCGTTTCCGCCAGCCTTTGGGCCAGGTTTTGGGACGGGCCGGCTTCAACATGACCGAAACTGTGCAGGACTTCAGTCCGCCAGGTGGACATGCGCCGGGCCAGGCCGATCAGGCTTGGTTGGGGCAACTCGGGGCCTTCCTCTTGATCCGGGCGCCGGGAAAACAGCCCGGCCAGCCGGTCCCAAATAAACAGAAAAAAACTCAGAGGCCAGGGGGCCCGGTCCCGGGCCCCGGCGGACAGGCCGGTCACCCAGGCCCGGCGCTGCCGGGTGAGCGCACTTCGGCTTTCCAGGTCCACTAATTCAGTAAAAATCCTCCGCCCGCGCCCCAGATGCTCGTTAAGCCGAGCCAAGCCGGTTTCAGCCTTTTCCAAATCCGCCTCCGCCCCGACTTCCGAGACCAAGGCCCGGGTCCTGGCGGCCAGGTTGAGTTCCTTAACGGCCAGACGCCTTTTCTTCTCCTTCAGATCGTCGATCAGCCCGATTAAGGCCGCAAAACCGGAATTTTGACCGGCGTGATCCCTCAACTCAAAGGCCTGCCGGGCCGAAAGAGGCAGGACCATCGGCCGGTCCAGTCCGGCATGCTTTTGGAGCTTGTTTTCAAAGTCGCCGAGCACTTCGCTCAAGACCGCCCCGGCTTCCGGGCCGTATCTGGACTGGTATTCGTCTATTTTATTGAAAACAAAGACACTGTTGACCCGGGCCTGAGGAGCTGCGGCCAGCCAGTCGAAAAAGGCCTGGTCGGCGTATTTGCCGGGATCGACCACCCATAACAGCAAGTCCAATTGCGGGAAATGCCGGGCCAGGGTCCGGCGGTGGCCGGGCTCGATGCTGTCGAAATCCGGGAAATCGGCCAGGGCGATCCGCTCGAGCGGACCGGCCTGGTGGAGCCGGACCTGTTCGTCTTCGGCCAGGGAAAAGGAGTTGTCCCGGTGCCGGTAGAGGACCAGGCGGTCGGTGGTCGGCCTGACCTCGGAACTGGGCGAAATTTCTTCCCCGGCCAGGGCGTTTATCAGGGTCGATTTGCCCACCCCGGTTCCGCCGACCAGACCCAGGCAGAGTCTGTCGTCGGCCGCTCGAAACAATCGCTTCAGTTCCGCCGCCCGTTCCACCAGGCCTTCAGCCTTTTCCTTGGTGAAAAGGATCAGTCCGGGCCGGTCCAAAAAGTTAAGAACGTCGTCCACCAGACGGGAGTATTCATCCAGGGAAACCTGGTCGGTTTGGGCGTGGTTATCCTTCATTTCAGCGACTCGAAGGTCCGGTCCAGTTTCTCGAAGGCCCCGGCCAGGGGGTCGGCCGCAGTCAGGCCTTGTTCGGCCTGGCTCAGGAAATCCAGGTAGGCTTGGGCCTGGGCGTCAAAAAGTTCGCCGCAGAGGGCCAGATGACGCCCGACCGCTTCCGCCTCGAAGGCCTTGACCTTGTCCCGACTCAGGGCGCTGCCGGTGATTTTGGACATGATCGGAGCCAGGACGCTGTCCAGCAGTCCGTCGAAAAAGGAAAATCCTCCGCCGGTGTGAACCTGGATGCTGATAAACAGGCCCAGGGACAGAACCTGGGCCAGGTAGAAGGTCATCTTTTCGCCCAGGTTCAGGTTCCGGGCCAATTCCTTGGCCTGACCCCCAACCCAGCCTTCCAGTTCGGCCCTGATCTTTTCGTACCCGGACCGAACCCGGTCGCTGGTGAAGGCCAGATCGGCGAAATTCGGCCGTGCGGCCAGGCCCCGACCGAGGGGACCGGCGTTGAACAGCTCCGCCACCTCCCCATGGTAATCCTGGAACATGGCGACCAGGGATTCGGCATTGGCCGCGAAGAGCCGCTCGATTTCTTCGTCCAAGGAAGACCGGCCGCCCTTGGTTCCTTGGACCAGGCCCAACGGCGCGAGGACCTTGTCCTTGACCAGGGAAAAAGGCAGGCTCATCAGCCGGCGCGGATACCGAAGCAGGTCCCAGCGCAGGAACAGAGCCTGGATTTGAGCCAACAGGCTGTGCTTGAGTTCCGAGGAAATGGACACCGACAGCTTTTGGGGCAGACCTTCGTGAACGGCCTGGGCCGACGCTTCAAGTCCTGAACGCAACCCGGCCAGTTCTTTGGCGGTCTTGGCCAAGGCCGGCAACAGGCCTTCCCTCAGCCCGGCTCTGAATTCCATCCAGTCCTTCCCGGCCTCTTCGGCCAGGATTTGTTCACGCAGCCCGCCGGTCCATTCCTTGATCTGACGGTCGAGCGCCTTGAGCGCCGGTTCATCCGGAGAAAAAAGGGCGGCGTCACCGAGCCGGGGCTGGTCGGACAGGTCGAACACCGGCCGGTCCAGGCCGGCCTCGCTCAAACGGCGGCGGAAGTCCTCCAGGCTGAGCCGGTTCCTGACCCGGTTGACTATCAGGAGAGCTCTTTTGTCGCGTTTTTTAATCAGGTCCAGATAATCCCAGGCGGCCTGATCGGCGTACTTGACCGCGTCGGTGACGAAGATGACCGCGTCGCTCCGATCAAAGACGTCCCCGGCCGCGGCTCGGTTGGCGGCCAGGACGCTGTCGAAATCCGGCGTGTCTATGAGCAGGCCGGGACCAAAGGCCGAATTGTCGGCCGGAACGATGACCAGCTCCCCCAGCCGCTCGATCCGGAAGTTCACCCCGTCTTCGGCCATTCTTTTTTCATATCCGGGTAAAAAACCGGAGGCCACGGCCGGACGGACATACTCTCGACTCAGGTAAAGGACCGGGGCCAAGGTGGTCGGGCGCTTGAAGCCGGAGGGACTTATATTCCTGCCGATCAGGGAATTGAAGACCTTGGATTTGCCGGTGCCGGTGGCCCCGAGAACGGGCAGAACCAGCGGGGCGGCCGGACCCCACTCCAAACGGTTCTCGAGCCGGGCGGCCGATTGAATCAGTTCGGTCACCCGGACCGAGAGGGGACCTCCATCTTCTTTCTCATGGATGAAATCCAACTTCCGAAGATGGTCCCGGATTTCGGCCAGAGTCTCGATGGGCCGCCGGTGATTCTTGGCAAATCCTTTGACGGAAAAACCGGTCATGTTCCCCTGCCAATGGTCATCGGGGGTCTATACTCCTCGTTCCCAGGCTCCACTCCAGCCTGGGAACGCCCTGTCTTTGAGGCTCCGCCTCATTGGCGGTAAACATGACCCGCACCCGACATCGGCCTGTCGACGGTCGGGGATCGAAAATCGAAATGTGCAGGCAGAGCCTGGGAGCGAGAATCAATGGCGTAGCTAACCAGTCGTCATTCCTGCGAAAGCAGGAATCCACGTCCATCGGTCGGGCCGAAAGAGACTGGGTGACTCCGATCCAGCCTGGGCGGGATTGTCGGCGCGCCGAAGGCGCAAGAGGCCTGTCCACCCCTTTCATAACCTTTCCCATTTCCAAGAACTGATGCTTACCAAAATGATCCGCAATTCCAACATACAAGGGAGGCCGCCTTTCACTGAATAATTATTTCACCCCTCTGAATCCTCTTGGCTTAATATTTCCTCGGCCAGGTCCAAAGCTTCAGCCCGATCCCTGACCTGTCCCACGGCTTGGGCTTCCTTCAAGGATTGAAGAATCCGGCCGAGCAAGGGTGATGGTTTTAGATTGAAAGCGACCATCAAGTCTCGGCCGTTCAGAAAAGGAGAAGTCTTGTCCAACTGGATTTCCTGGGCCGCCATCTCTTCGAGCAGCAGGTTTAAAAATTCCCGGACGGCCGCCGGCCCGCCCCGCTGTTCCTGACAAGGGCCCAAGGTGGCTTCGGCGTCGGCCAGGGCGTGCAGCACCAGCCCCCACAAGTGCGGCCCGATGTCCCGGGCCAGACGAAAGACGCCTCTGGGGGTAAGTTGCCCGGCCTGCCTGGCCTCCATGAGGTGAAAAGGCCTCAGATGATGTTTAATCAAGGCTCGGATCAGGTCGTTTTCCGCCGTGGACAGGCGGAATCGTTTTGCAATCCTTTCGACCTGTTCCAGGCCGGCCTCCTCATGACGGAAGAAATGGACCTGACCGTCGGCCTCCTCGGTCCGGGTGGGCGGCTTGCCCAAATCGTGGAGCAGGATGGTCAGTTTAAGGAGGGCCGGGTGGAAATTCCGGGCCAGGTAGGTCCTTATCTTTGGGGCCCAGACCGGGAAATCTCTTTCGGGTTCGGCCAAGATGTCTTCCAGGGCCTTCAGGGCGGTCAAGGTGTGATCCAGGACGTCCAGGTGGTGATAAGGTCCCTGGCCGCAGCCGCGCAGCGGGGTCAGCTCCGGGATCAGGGCCTCGAGCAGACCATGGTTCAGCATGGCCGTGACCGCCTGGAAAGACCTGGAGGCGTCCAGGAGTTTGAACAGTTCGAAACGAACCCTTTCTCCGGCCGATCTTTCGATCAGACAAGCATGTTTGGATACCAAGTCCAGGCTGTCGGACGTGGGACCTAGGTCCAAGGTCGCGGCAAAGCGAAACAAGCGGAGCAGGCGCAGAGGGTCGACCAGGACATTGTCCTCGGAGACAAAACGGACTCTTCCCCGGATCAGGTCGGCCAGCCCCCGGCTGGGATCGATGATCCACGGCCGGCCGGCCGCGCCGGTCAGTTCGATGCCCATGGCGTTGATGGTCAGGTCCCGGCGTAACAAGTCCACTTCAATGGTCGGGCCTTCGGGAGAACAGAGGTCCGCGCTCAGTCCCGGCGGGCACAGCCGATAGACTCTTTTGGGTTTTTCTCCCAAGGGGATCGCGCGGACGCCCAGCTTATCCGCTGCTTTCCCGGCCGCCTCATCCAAGTCTTCAGTGACCACCAGGTCCAAATCCTCGATTTTACGGCCAAGAATCAGGTCCCGGACCGGACCGCCGACCAGATAGACCGGCCTCTTGGCCGCGGCCAGCACCGCCGCGACGACCGGTTCCTTCTTAAGCCGTTTCAGACGGTCTTCGAGGGTGGCGATGTTCAAATCGGCCAGGGCCACAATTCCTCCAAAACAGCCAGACTGGACCAGAGATGGTCCTCTTGGTGAGGCTCGAGAGTTAGGACGGCCGGACGCAGTCCCTTTTGGGCCAGAAAGTTGAAAAGGTCTTTAAAATCAATCAGGCCTTGCCCAAGGCCCAGATGGTCGTCGTTCCGGCCGCGGTTGTCATGGAGATGGAGGGCCTGAAGATGTCCGCCGAGGGCTTCCAGCCATTGCCTGACGGTCGCCCGGCCATAGACCGAGGCGTGTCCGGGGTCAAAACAAAACCCCACGCCTTCGCCGGAAAGTTCCCCGAGCAGGAGATCCATTTCTTCAGGGGTTTGTTCATATACGTTTTCCAGGACCAGCCTTAGGCCCGCCGCCCGAGCCCGTCGGGCCAGCGGGCGCCAGGTGCCCAGACTGACCTCCAACCACCGTTCACGGTAGGCCTGGTTGCGCCGCCAATCGTAATTGGCATGAAAAACGATATGTTCCGGTGAAAACAGGGCCGCCAGGTCCAGGGCCTGGTTAAACCGGCGGCGGGTCACTTCGAGCACCTCCCGGTCCAGGGCCCCGGGCGACAGGTCCAGGAAAGGTCCATGCACGGTGGGCTTTAAACCTGCATCTTTAATGCCTTGGGCCATCTCGGCCAGTTCTGCCCTTGAAATATTGTCCAGGACCTCGGCATCCAGTAACAGCTCCGGGTTGATCCGCCAGGCCAGAAATTTTTCCAGCCAACCATCCCGCAGCATGACTATGGGCGCATTGACCTTGACCTGGGCCAAAATGGACGATTGGCGTGGACTTATCGTCGGCCGGTTCCGCATGTCTTCACTTTGCCCTTGTGAACTTCCTCCAGGGTCATTGACAATACCAGGGATTATGACCTATCTTAATAAAAAAATCACGGCCCTGAAGGTAAAAAGTGCGACATTCCATCCTCGCCCCTCTGTGTTCTGCCTTTGTTCTGCCTGGATTAGGTCAGATCATCAATCGGCAGTTCATCAAGGGCGTCCTGCTCATCGTCCTGATCACCTTCCTGTTTTTGGCCATTTTGATCAAACTGCTCCTGGACATTTCGGCCGTCATGGGCGAGATCATCGGGCCGGATATGAGTTTCGGCCGGGACAAGTTGCTTCTGCTGGTCGCCGGCCTGAGGGCGCGGGACCTGAGCGTTTTATGGATTCTGGTCTTTCTGGGAGTCGGGGTTTGGGCCTTCAGCATCTTCGATGCTTACATCTTCGGCCGGCGTTATCAGCCTTCGGACCACGAGGAGGATTTTTTTTAAGGATGCGCCAGTTTTATATCGATGAACTCAGCCCGGCCGACGCAGCCAAACTGAACGATTACCTTAAGGCCAATGCCGACCAGTCTTCCCTGGAAGGGCTCTTTTGGGTCGATTTGAATCCGGACCTTCTCGATCCCGGACAATACAATTGCGCCAAGGATCAGCCTTTTTGTTTCGCGGTCGAGGTGGGTGAGTCGTGGGCCAAGTTCGAGTTTCTTATCCGCAGCCGGACCAATATGAAAAGCCCTCATACGCGCTACGCCTCCCGAATTCAGCAAAAATTCATCCTGGACTATTCCCTGCGCCTGATCGAGGAACTCAAGCTCAGAACCTGATCCATGATTTCCGGGTCGGAAACATGATCCTGGAATAAAAACGGCGGAAGCGCCGGACAAAATATTTTATCGGGGAGACAAGACACGCGGATCGATGAAGCGAAAAAAGGACCGGTAACAGTCCTTTATCTTAAAGGGGTGATGGACCGTCCCGGTTCGAAGCAGGTCCGGGACAGGATTTCGGATTTAATCGAAACCGGCTGCTCCATGATCTTGCTCAGTTTTTTGGAGACGGAGGCGGTCGAGACGGCTGGTTTGCGCACTCTTCTGGCCGGACACGGAAAAGTCCGACAAGCCGGCGGACGCCTGGTCTTTTGTTCCATAAACCAGGCGGTGAAAACCAGTTTGGAAATAACCGGACTGGAGACTGTTTTTAATCTTTGTCCGGACGAAACGGCCGCTCTGGACGAATTTTGATCCGGGCTGCATAATACAGGCAGCGGCGGTCGAACGGGACGGACCGGTGGATGATCTTGCTTCCGTTTCAGACCGGTCGGGCCGAGGCGTCGAGGAGGCCGAACAGGAAAACACGTGACCCAATTAGAACAAGCCCAAAAAGGGGTCTTGACCCCGGAAATGAAGATCGTGGCCGAAGACGAAGGCCTCCATCCTGAGGACCTCCTGCGGGATGTGGCCGCGGGTTTTACGGTCATCCCGGCCAATAAACTTCGCCCCAGAAACAGACAGGTGGGCATCGGCCGCAATTTAAAGGTCAAGGTCAACGCCAATATCGGCACGTCCTCGGATCAGGCCGACATCGAGGTGGAATTGGCCAAATTGAGGGCCGCGCTCGACGTCGGGGCCGACACGGTCATGGACTTGAGCACCGGCGGCGACATCGAAGCCTGTCGGCGGGCCGTAATCGCCGATTGTCCTCTGCCGGTGGGCACCGTTCCTATTTATCAGGCGGCCATCGAAACCGCGGCCCGGCTGGGCGGCATAGTCATGATGACGGTCGACTCGATCTTTGAAGTCATCGAGCGTCAGGCCCTGGACGGCGTCGATTTCATTACCGTCCACTCCGGGTTGAACCTGGAATCACTCGAACGCCTCAGAAAACAGGGGCGGTTGACCGACGTGGTCAGTCGGGGCGGGGCCTTTTTGATTACCTGGATGATCTATCATCAGCAAGAGAATCCGCTTTACGAGCATTACGACCGGCTGCTTGATCTGGCCGGGAAATACGATCTGACTCTCAGCCTGGGCGACGGGCTTCGGCCCGGCTGTCTGGCCGACGCCACCGACCGGGCCCAGATCCAGGAATTGATCGTTCTGGGCGAGCTGGCCGCCAGGGCCAAGGCCGCCGGGGTCCAGGCCATGATCGAGGGCCCGGGCCACGTGCCTCTGGACCAGATCGAGACCAACATCCGGCTTCAGAAGTCCCTCTGTCAGGGCGCGCCCTTTTATGTCCTGGGTCCGCTGGTCACGGACGTGGCCGCCGGCCATGACCACATCGCCTGCGCCATCGGCGGGGCCCTGGCCGGAATGTACGGCGCGGATTTTCTTTGTTACGTCACCCCGGCCGAACATCTGCGCCTGCCCACCCCGGCCGATGTCCGGGAAGGAGTAATTGCCGCCAAGATCGCCGCCCACGCCGCAGATTTGGCTAAAGGCAACCAGCGGGCCTTGGAACGGGACGCCCAAATGGCCCGGGCCAGAAAGAACCTGGATTGGGAGAGACAGATCGATCTGGCCCTGGACCCGGTCAAGGCCTCGGCCTATCACCGGGAGAGTCCTTCGGCCGAAGAGGGCGTCTGTACCATGTGTGGCAAATATTGTGCCATCAAACTGGTCAGGGAATACTTGAAAAAATAGCGGTCCCTTTCCCTGATTTCGCCTATATCCCGAACAGGGAGTTAAATTCGGAAAGATCGAAATACCGAGGTCAGAGAATCAGACTGAGTTTTTGAGGGCTGGTTTTATCAATCTTTTCACCGACCGAGGTCCCGCAGATGCTGCAAAGGTATTCATAGAGGTCTCCTTCAGGCAGCACCAGCAGGAGGCGCTTGCGGACCGGCATGGCTCGGTTACAGGTGGGACAAAAAAGGGCGCTGGCTTCCAATTCTTCGTAATTACTCTTTCTGGCCTTGGGGCCGCGGGGAGGAACTTGACCGAACATAAAACATCCCTTAAGTTAATCGGACCTTTTCTAATATTATTAAAAGATAGGGCTTCGATGTCAAGTCTTCCGTCCTGAGCGCCGCCTGTTGGTAAAAAACCGGGACGGATTGTAAAAAATGACTTGCCCGGAGAAGCCGTTTAAAAGAATAATTAAAGCCGGTGTAAAGCTAAGGCTCTAGTTGCGGCGCGGGATTCCGTATCGGCGTCCCCGGATATGCTAAGGAGGGACCATGGCGGTAATCAGTATCTCCCGTCAATTTGGCTCAGGCGGCAAGACGTTAGGCGACCGGGTGGCCAAAAGACTGGGCTACCATTTCATTGACCGAGGCATTATCGCCAAGGTGGCCAAGGAGGCCAACGTCTCGATTGACTGGGTCGTGGCCGTGGAACGTGAGACATCAGGGCACCTGATGCAGATTCTGTCGCGGGTGGTGAGCGGAGATTTTATTCAAAGGCACCTGGCCGATAAGAAACACGATTTTGATGAGAAAAAATACATAATTTTTCTAAAAAAAGTCATCACCGACATCGCCCAGGAAGGCAACGTGGTTATTCTCGGCCGGGGCAGTCAATTTATCCTCCCGGATGAACCGGGCATTTTTAAAATTCTTTTGGTGGCTCCTGAAGAATGGCGAATCGATTTTCTAATAAAAAGATACAAAATCACCAGGCCGGAAGCGGAAATGCTGGTGACCCGGGAGGAAAAAAAGAGGATGGCCTTCCTGACCAAGCTGGACCAACGCCCGTCGGATGATCCCATCCATTACCATATTTGTTTGGACACCGCCCGCCTCGGCCTGGATTTGGCGGAAAAATTGGTGGTCAACCTGATTTCCGATTACGAAAGTGGGAAAAAGGGGGAAGACTAGTCATTTGAAACTGGAGACCACTCAGCCTAAATCAACAGCTACCACCGCTCAATAGGAGTAAGTTCTGGAGAATATGGCGTTGAGCACCTTCGGTTTGAACAAAAAAAGGGTTGCAGCATTATAACTGTAATCCCTTTAAAATAATTGGCGCGCCTGGAGGGACTCGAACCCCCGACCCACGGATTAGAAGTCCGTTGCTCTGTCCGGCTGAGCTACAGGCGCGATTTATCTGAAATATTATGCCGAATAGTCCGGAAGCGCGAGTGTCGGACCGGCACTCGTCCTATTGCTTGCCGGCCATTTCTTTTTTCACCCGGGCGATTTCCCCTTTGATAAAGCTTTCCAGGTCCGGACCCGCTTTCATGAGATTGGCCAAGTCGGCTTCGAGGCCGGCCGGCTTGATCTTGAAAATCCAGCCTTCGCCGTAAGGGCTTTGATTGATCAATTCAGGTTCATCCTCCAATTCATCATTTACTTCGACCACCTCGCCCGAAACCACCGCGTAGATTCGGCCGACCCATTTGCCCGATTCAATGGAAGCGAAGGGTTTGCCCTGCCGGACCTCTTCGCCTTCCTGATCGATGTCCACGTAATTGATCTCTCCGGCCAGTTTGGTGGTGAACTCGGTCGTCCCGGTGACCACGAGGTCGCCTAAGACCCTGGCCCAGAAATGGTTCTTGTCGTAATATAGATCGTCCGGGAAATGATAGCCTTCTACTTCCATGATCTTTCCTCCTTCAAGCCGGAACTTGCCACAATAATCAGTATATCTTTTTACGACCGGAACGAAAAGCCCTTTATGGTTGCAAAAGCAGGCGGTCAATCTTCCATGGCTTTGAGCAAATCCTTGTTTTTGATGCGATTGAGCTTGAAGCCCAGCTCGTCGGGGCTGAAGCCCAAGGCCAGGCCGAGGAGCTGCGGGTAAAAGAACACGGGCACTTTGAGTTGAACCTCGTGTTTTTTAGCCACGGCTTTTTGTTGGCCTTCAAACATGACGTTGCAGAAAGGACAGATGACCACCAGGCCGGCCAGGTCCAATCGGCTGAGCTGATAGAGCTTGCCGAAGGCCAGGCCCTGGGCCAAATCTTCGTTCACTCCCAAGACCCCGCCGCCGCAGCAGTCCTTGAGTCCCGGATAGTCGACGGCTTCGGCCCCCAGGGCCTCGATAAGTTCGGCCAGGCTGCGGGGCTCTTCGGGGGAATCGAAATAGTCCATGATGGCGCTGGGTTTTAGATAGTGGCAGCCGTAATGGGGAGCGAAGCGAAAACCGGTCAGGGGCCGGGTTACGGCCGCCCTGATGCGGTCCGGGCCCACCTCTTCGTCCAGCAAGCGGGTATAATGCCGGACCTTGACTCCGCCCTGATAGGTCAGATTGATCCGGGCCAGTTCCCGGTTGATTTTTTCGGCCAGTCGGGGGTCGCCGGCGAGGAGATGCTCGGCTTCGGCCAGGGTGGCGGCGCAGGCGCTGCAAACCGCGACGATATCGTGGCCGGCGGCCTGGGCCAGGGCCAGGTTCCGGGCCGCCAGGACCAGAGCGTGCTTAGTGTCCAGGGATTTAAGGGGAAACCCGCAGCATCCGAAATCGGGCAGGTCTGTCAAGTTCAAGCCGAGCCTGGCTGCGGTGCGGCGCACCGAAACCTCGTAGTTGAGATTCCTGACCGGGACCGTGCAGCCGAGAAAGAGGGCCCAGGACATTATGCCTCCGTTTCCGGGCCGAGCTGAAAATGTTCAAGAATCGTTTGAAAATGCTCGGGTTTTTCTGTCAGTTCCGGCAACCCCAGGTCCCGGCGCTTCTCATTTTCAAAGTCGGTCACTTCATAAAGCCGGCCGTGTTTCCTGAGCAGATCGACCTGGGCGCTCATCGAAGGCGGAAAGAATCCGGCTTCGGCGGCCATGTTCTTCAAGGCGAAAAGGACCTCGGTGAAATCAACCCCCTCGGGGCAGGTTTCCTGGCAGGTGTAACAGGTGGAGCAGAACCATAAAAGGGGGCTGGAGAGGACTTCTTCCTTGAGACCCAGGACGACCAGGCGAATGAGGCGACGGGGATCGAACTCGGGGTTCAGGTCGCCGACCGGACAGCGGGCCGAACAGGCGCCGCAGGCGTAACACCGGGAAATATTTTCCGCCCCGGGCCGTCCGGCCACTGCATGTTTGAAATCGGGATCAGCGCGGTTCAGGTCGAAGTCAGCCATGATCGATCCTTAAGCCCCATCTGCGCCCGGTCGGGCCAGTTCGGCGGTGAAGGTATCCACGGCCCGAGTGAATTCGAGCCCCATGTTCGGGGCCAGGGTGATGAATTTGAGTCGGCGCGGATCAAAGCCCGCACTTTTAATCACGGTTTTTATATGGCTCACTCTGCGGTCGGCCATAAGGCCGCCTTTTTGAGTGCGGCAATTGTCCGGATGGCAGACCGCCGCCATCACTCCGTCCACCCCTTGGCCCAAGACCTCCAGGACCAGCCGTTCATCCAGGCGTCCTCCGCAAGGCAGGGGCGCGAAGATCAGATCAACGGGTTTTTCCGGCGGGGGGGCGGAACGCAGGGCGATTTGGGCGGAACGGCGACAGCCGAAAACGACCAGCCGCGGCCGGGGACGGTCGGCCTCTCGAGGCCGGGCCATAAGGACATCGAGGCGGACCTTGAGCTGAGCGTCGGTCGAGTCGATCAAATCAATGGCTTGACCGGGACAGACCGCGGCGCAGATGCCGCAGGCCAGACAGGCCTGGGGGTGAAACCAGGGCCGGTCGGTGAAGGTGACGGCCCCGTGGGGACAGGCGCGGAGACAGGTCAGGCACCGGGAGCACAGTCCGGTCCACCAAATTACTTGGGGAAGTTCCATCCCGGCGGTTAGAAAACGTTGAGCCTCGACCACGGCGGTCTCGATTTCCAAGGTTTGAATTTCCCCGGAGTCGGTCCCCCGGGCCGGACCCAGGCTCATGATACCCCGCCGATTGGTCAAAGAGGGAAGAAACAAGACGTTGTCCGGCCCCAGGCCCCGGTCGGACCCGGACAACAAGTCAAAGGCTTCGGCCCATCGGGTCAGGTCTTCCCGCAGTCCGGACGATTCATCCCAAACGATCAGGTCCGGGGAAAGGATTAAATGGCCCTGAACCAAGGGATCAAAGACCTTGAACTTCGGCCGATGGTTTGGATCGGACAAAATTTCCGGTCCTGCTTCCGGAAGGCGGATGAAGGTCACTCCCGAATCCCTGGCCCGGCCGTAAAGTCTTTCCAGTCCGTATTCGGCGACTTTGACCTGAGGGGCCAGCACATAAACATCCGCCTGGGTTTCAGCGGCGAGCTTGATCGAGCTGGTCAGAATCCGGCGCATGGCGGAGGTGGAGGTGGCTCGACCCAAACCGGTTAAAAAGGCAATTTTGAGATGATCTCTCTGGACGGTCCGGTCCGGGGAATCGCCGTGAAAAAGTTCGGCCTCGAAATCGCTCAGGGTTTGGATCGACAGGCCGCGGAAAGATTCGGGAATCCGCTCTATTTTTTCCTCCGCGCCGCAAATGATGACGGCTCCGGCCCAAACCTCCTGGATCGAGTCCCCGGTTTCGATCCGAACGGCAAAACGGCCGGCGAAGCCCTGGATACCGAGGGGTTGACGACAGGGCAGAATTTCAAGGTTCGTATTTTTTTCGTTGTCCGGATGAGGCGGCGAACCGAACGATGAAATATCATGGCCCGTCCGGGCCCAGACCGTCTCCAGCCCGTCTTGACCCAGGCGGGCGATGGTCGCTTCGGCCGCCGCCCCATGTCCCAGGACCAGGACCTTTGGGTAAGGGTTGAGCGAGACCGGTTCCCCTGTTTGTCCCAGGTCGGCGGCCTCTATTTCGGCCTTGAGCAGGGCCAGGAGGTTAATCGAGGGATCGCCGGCCAGCCAAGGCATGAGCGTCGATAGATCGACGGGAAACTGTCTTACGTCCGGTCCGGTCAGATCGGCCAGGGGTTCGGCCCGGCCGACCAGGAAAAACCGATCACCAGGCCCGGTGGAACCGATTTCTTCGGTCGTCCACCGAGTGACGATCCGCGTCTCGGCCACGTTTTGCCAGGCCCGGATTCGTTCGGCCGCGGCCTGGACGGTGAGACCCCAGGCCGGAGGGAGATTATGGGGCAGAAGAACGATATTCCTGGGGTTGTGGGTCATTTTCGGTGCCCCAGGAAAGAGGCCGCCTGCGCGGCCGCGACTTCGGCCCAGGCTTTGGCCTCGGCCAGGTTCATCGGTCCTTGGGCCGACCCGGCGACGAACAACCCCGCCCGGTTATTGGAAACTAAGAACCCGTCCTCGTTCCTTTCCAGGGAAAAGACGCGGCTTATCTGTTCCGGGGGCGGGCCGAGGCCGATGGACAGCACGACCAGGTCGTAGGTTCTGGTTTCCTTGCGTCCGGTTGTTTCGTTGAGGAAAGGCACGGCCAGCGAGCCGTCCGGTCCGGCGGTTAATTCGCCGGGGACGCCGTGGATCAGTTCGACTTCGGATTGGATTTCACGAAAAAAGCGGTCGAAGTCCCGGCCGAAGTTCTGCACGTCCATATAGAAAAAGGAAATAGCTGTTTCCGGCCGGCGGTCCCGGATCAACCGGGCCAGGCGCAAGGCGTACCCGCAGCAGACGCGGGAGCAGTAATCCCGGCCGAGAGATTTGTCCCTGGACCCGACACATTGGATAAAGGCGATGTCGGTGGGCCGCGCTCCATCCGAGGGGCGTTTCAGTTCAGCCTGGTCCCGAAGCAGGCGGTCCAATTCCAAGGCGGTGACGACATTGGGCAGTCGGCCGTAACCGTAACGAGGTTTCAGACGGGGATCGAAGGGGGTGAAACCCACGGCGATAATGACGGCCGAGCAGGCCACTACTTCGGTCCAAGGCGAGGCGGACAGGTCAATGGCCTCCACCGGGCAGACGGACATACAGGCCCGACAGTCTTGGCCCTGGAGAAAGAGGCAGTCCCGGCCGGAAATATTGAAACCGGGGCGGCCCAGAGCGAGGGGAGAATGAACAATGGCCTGGTCCCGGACCGGACAGGCCTGGTGGCACAGGCCGCAAGCCAAACATTTTTCCGGGTCCAGATAGATCGGCTCATGGGCGATGGTCAGCCGGTAAACATGGCCGTCAAATTCACAGGAAGCGACCGAGGTCTGACAGGCCAGCCGGACTTTTTCGGCGGCGGCAAAGGCGGTCAGGCTTTCCTCCAAAAGGCAGGCGTTGCACTTGGCGCAAGTTTGGGTGGCTTTGCAGGACAGTTCGGCCCCCCGGCCGCCGGGGAAAAGGCCTTGTTCGACAATTAGGCAGGAGAGGCCTCTTTTTGAAAGTTCGGCCGCGGCGCTCAATCCGGCGATGCCGGCCCCGACGATGACGATGTCCGGATTCAACGTGGCCCTCGACAGGAGATAATCAAAATCATCATCTTTTTTATTCTCGGGTCTGCCTTGAGAGCAAGAGGCAGAGATGAGACAGCCCCGACCGAAGGGGAAAACCAGGGAGAGAATCTATAACCAAAGCCGTCATGTCATTCCCAGCTTTTGCTCCGGTGACTTCCGGTTTTTAGCTTATCGGAACCGACCCGTCAAGGAGATTTCCTGATTGATCGGCTGGGAGAGATTGTAATCGTTTGGTCAGATTAAGACGGAAAATCCAGGCGGTTTGTGCTATTTTTAAAAATCGGCGGCTTAAAAAGGCCGAAGAAGGATTGAATTGACTGGAGAAAGCATGGCGGGGTCGGACGGATGACGGATAAACTGCCATATATCACTCAAGATCGGCCGGGAATCGGCGGACGGATCAAAAATCAGCCGAACCATTTTATCGTGGAAGAGATTCCGTTGTATGAGCCGTCCGGTCAGGGCGACCATGTTTATGTTCGTTTGGTTCGGGAAGGCTGGACCACCCGGAGCCTGCTGGAGAATTTAGGGAAAATATTCGGTTTGCGGGAAGTGGACCTGGGCTGCGCCGGTTTGAAGGATCGGCAGGCCCGGGCTACTCAGACCATTTCCCTTTGTTTGCCCCGGATGGAAGAAAAGGAGGTGGCCAGGCGAATCGGCGAAAACTTGCCGGTCCAAGTCCTGGAGGTCCGCCGGCACAGCAACAAGCTCAAGACCGGCCATCTTTTGGGCAATCGGTTCACGGTGGTCATCGAAGGGGTGAACGAGGCGCTGTTAAGCCGGGCCGAAGAAATCGCCGGGGTTGTGAAGACCAAGGGCCTGCCCAACTTTTACGGCCCCCAGCGTTTCGGCTTGAAGGGGGACAACGCCGCCCGGGGCCGCGAACTTCTACTTGGACAGGGCCCCCGCCGACCGTGGCTCAAACGGTTCCTTCTTTCGGCTTTTCAGGCCGAACTGTTCAACGACTGGCTGGCCGAACGTCTCCGGCGGGGCTGGTTCGAGCAGCTTCTGGCCGGGGACATCGCCAAAAAGGTATCCACCGGCGGTCTTTTTCAGGTGGAAGACCTCCAGACCGAACAACCTCGGTTTATAAACAAGGAAATCACTTATACCGGGCCGATTTACGGCGGCCGGATGCGTTGGGCCGGCGGGGAGGCCGGGGCCTTGGAGCGTCTGATCCTGGAGAATTCGGGCGTCACGGAAGAAAGCCTGGCTCGGGCCCGTCTGGACGGCAGCCGCCGGCCGGCCCGCCTTTTTGTCGAAGACCTGCGCCTGGAACCGGTCGATCCGGGGCTGGCCCTGTCCTTTTCCCTGCCCAAGGGGTCTTACGCCACGACCCTGCTCCGAGAGTTCATGAAGGTGGAGACTAACCTGCCCGAAGAATAAAATTCGTTTGAAACCGTTTAAAATCAATTCTATCCCCGGGCCTCGAGTTCTTTTAAAAGCCGCCTGGCCGCGGGGTCCTCTTGGTAATCGAGGCCGATGCGAAGCTCCTGGATGGCGTCAATCCGGCGGCCTTGGCCCAGGCTAATATTGGCCAGGGTGAAATAGGCCTTGGCGTAAGCGGGATTAAGGGCCAGGGCGGTTTGGCAGGCCCGGCGGGCTTCGTCCAAGCGCCCCTGCCGGGCCAGGGCCACGGCCAGATTGTTGTGGGCGGCCGGGCGGCGGGGATCAAGGGCGAGGCTGGTTTCAAAGGCTTGAACGGCCGCGTCCAGGTCCCCTTTCTGGGCGTAAGCCAGACCAAGATCATGATAGGCCGCGGCGTCTTGAGGCCATGATTCCAGATGTTTGGTAATTTGATCGATCTGGCGATGGACGCACAAGGTCCGGGCCGAATGATCGGCCAGCACTCCGTAATCTTGAACGAGCACGCTGGAGCAGTAATCTTCGACCACCTGATAATACCGACTTTGCTGTTTTTGATCGGCTCCGGCCAGGTCCAGGGGCGGGAAGCTGGGGGAATAAACCGAGGCGGCGAATTCGGCCAGGTCGATCAGGCTGTCCGGGTCGGCGGTCTCGGCGAGCACGGCCTGGGTCTGAGATGACAGCCGGCCGCGCCGGGCCATTTCCTCTTCGATGGAGGAGTCTTCGTGATGGAGCTGTCTGGGGGCGGCGTATTCCAGGCGAGGGCGGTCGTCGGTGTGAAGCAGTCCGGGGCCGAACATGTCCGTCAGGTCTTCGGTGACCAGAAGGTGATACAATAGTCGGGGGTCCGACAATTTCATCACCTTGGATTTTCGGGCGTATTTGAGGTTGGCCTGAGCAACGGCCAGGTCGAGTCCCGGACGGTTTTTGAAGCCGACCAAAAAATAATCCCCGGCCCCGACCAGGGAGGCCATAAGCACATTCCGAGGGAAGGCCCGGGCAAAGGTTCGGCCGACCAGGGCCAGGGTAGGCCAGTCCATCCGGTAGGAATGAATCCACTGGATGAAGAGCCCGCCCTCTTCCAGGCGATCCCGCACGGTCTGAAAAAACTCGAGGGTGTACAGGTTGGCCAGACCGGCCATCCAGGGATTGGAAGGTTCGGAAATGACCACGTCGTATTTCTCCGCGGTCAGGGCCAGATGATTGCGGCCGTCCTGGATGATGACCCTGGTTCTGGGATCGGCCGGAAAATTATTGTTCCATGGTTGGAAGAACCGGGCGGCCTGGATGACCTGATCGTTTATCTCGATCACATCGACACGGTTGACGGGATAAAGCAGGACTTCCCCGGCGGTCATGCCGCAGCCCGCGCCCAGGACCATGACCTTTCGGGGCTGGGGATGAAACAGAAGGGGGATATGGGCCAGCAGGGCCTGGGTCGAGGCGTCGCCGTGAGAGGAGGCGTCGGGTTTGCCGCTGTTGAGCAAGGTGTATTTGACTTGACCCAAACTGTCGGTCAGTTTTTCCACCGTGGTGAACCCGGCCGCACCGTCGCCGTAAAAAAGTACTTCCCGGCCTGCTTCATACCGGGTCAGAATATCCGGCCCTCGAAATACCGCCTCCAGCCAGGAAGAAGTGATCAGGTCCCCTTCAATGGCCTGGAAGTTTAAATACCGCCCATAGGAGAGCAGGCGGCGGTCCCAGGACGGATAAGCGGTCACGGCCAGGACTCCGGCCAGGACCAGGGCGGCCCAGGCCATCCAGGACTTCAGTCCTGATTTTCGGCGCCGGGCCAGATAGGCCCAGGTCAGAAAAGAGGCGGTCAGTTGAAGGGCCATGACCAGGGTCAGACCGGTCTCCTTGCCCAGGAAGGGCAAAATCAGGAAACCGGCGGCGAATGAGCCTAAGATGGCCCCGATGGTGTTGACGGCATAGGCCGAGCCGATGTACCGGCCGATCCGGCTCAAGGACCGGGCGTAGATTTTGCTGACCAGAGGGAAAGTCGCCCCCAGCATCAGGGTCGGACCCAGGAGAAGTAAAAAGAGGACCAGGAACTGGACGGCCGTCAATTCCATGAAATCGTGACGGAAAGTGTAGATGAGTTTGGCGAAGAACAACTGGCTGTTGCCCAGGAGCTGACTGACCAGCAAGGCCAGGCCGGCCGCCGCGATCTGGGTGGCGATCAACAAGGGGAAGACTTTGGCGCTCCGGTCTCCCCACCAGCCGAAGACAAGACTGCCCAGGGCCAGGCCGACAATAAACGTGGCCACCACGATGGCGAAAGAGTAAACGGTCGGGGCGATCAAGAGACCCAGAAGCCTGATCCAGATGACCTCGTAAGCCATGGCGCAAAAGCCGGACACGGCGAACAGCAGCAAAGCCGCCTTGGCTTCGGGGTTCTGGCCGCCGGCCGGGTGGTCGCCCGCGGCTTCGTAGGAGGTCCGGGCCTTGGTCCTGGAGGCCGGGGATGGGCCGGCGGAAATCCGGGCACCTAAAAAAAGGGCGGTCAATCCCACCAGGAAATTGAGGCCGGCCACGCTCAGGATCGTTCCCCAGACCCCGAAGCGGTTGATCAGGAAAAACCCGGTCAAAACCACGCCCAGGCCCGCCCCGATGGTATTCAGGCCGTAAAGCCTCCCGGCCCCCCGGCCCAACCGGTCCAGGTGGCGGACATAGAAACGGACCAGAACGGGCAAGGTGGCCCCCATCAGGGTGACCGGAAAGATGAGCAAAAGAGCACAAAGAAAAAAAGACACCAGGTTGTAAAGCCAAAAATATTGGAACAGCCAGTCATAAAGCCGGATATAAATCGGGGTGGTCATGGTAATTAAAAGAGGGAGTATTACGGCATAGGCCCCGATGCCGATTTCCAGCTTGCCGTACCAGGCCAGAAGACCGCCCGGAGAAGGGACCCGGTCTACTCGGCGGCCGGCCAGATAACTGCCCAGGGCCAGGCCGGCCATGAAGACGGTCAAGACCGTGGCCACGGCAAAAGGGGCTCCGCCGATGACCTTGTCGAACAGGCGCACCCACAAAACCTGGTAAACCAAGCCGGCCAGGCCGGACAGGAAAAAACAGACCAGGACCAGGGCCGAGATTATCGGCGGCCGGTCTTCGGCGGGAAGGGTTTTTGATTGAGGTTGTTTTTTGCCGGAGGAGTGTTTTTTGCCTTTAGCCATTGGACCTCAACCAGGGTATGAAAATTCGATCATCGGACCTTTTTGGGGACGGTCAGGGAGAGACCTGACCGCCGGATATCATGGGTTGGTGGCGGAATCTTGGGCGGCGTCGCGCACCAACTCGAGCGCCCGCTGCAGGCCGACCGTAGGCAGGGCGCCGCCCCGGGCCGGGCGGATAATCCAGTCTTGGTCGGTCCGGACTATCTCGATCCAAAGGTTTTGCCGCAGCCGGTCTTCGTTGATCATGGTCAGGACCAGCCCCTTTTCCCGCCGGCGGTCATAAACAAAATCCTTGAACAGCACAGTGATGGGACCGGTTTGGCCCTGCGGTTCGAACCGGTCGGGGTCCAAATCTTTGACGCGAAAAATAATCAAGGGCGTATCCTCCACCAAGGCCAGGTCAAGGTGTTCCGTTTTGTCCAGGATAATTTCATAAAAGAAGTCTTGGCCGTGGTCCAGCCATTTCCTTTCGTATTTGGTGTCGAACCGGGCCGGGGTCCGTTGCCAGGCCGCCTGAAAACCCGTGCCCGGCACTTGTTCCATCAGCCAGTCCAAATAGGGTCGGTAATCGGTGACTATCTGGACCCGGCCGTCGGCGGTCAGCCGGCTGTTGACCAGTCTGAGGAACTCCCTGGAGAAAAGACGCCGATGAACATGGCGGTCCTTGGGCCAGGGCGGGGGAAAAAGAGCCATCACCCGGGGGAGAGATCGGGGCCGAAAAAGCCGCTGGAAGGCCGGATAAGCATCGATCATGAGCAGGCGCACATTGTTCAGCCCTTCCTTGGCGATCCGGCGCAAGGCCCTTTTGGTCGAAGCCCAGGTCACTTCCAGGCCGACAAAGTCACAGTCCGGATGGGCCTTGGCCCGGCGGGTGATAAATTCACCGTTGCCGTAACCGATTTCCACTTCCAAGGGGGCCGCCCGTCCAAAATGTCCGGCCCAGTCGATCGGTCTGGGGAGTTCAAGCCAATTGACCAAGGGTTCCAGGGAAAGGTAATACGGCTTGATCTTGGGGGACTCGGCCGATTTGAGGCCGGCCCGGGGCGATTCCTGGGAGTTGGTTACAGGCCTCATTCCGGGTTGAACCACCGACGGCTCAGCTTGACTTGGAAAAAATTCGGTTGAAAAGATTATCGGCCAAGGTGTTGCCCTGACGGTGGAGTTCCTGAAACATGGTTAGGAGCTTTTTGGCTTCCGGCGTCAGTCTGGCCCCCCGCCCCCGGCCGCCTCCCCGCGAGGTCTCGACCAGCTTGAGGCCCAGGCGTTCTTCCGTGGCCTTGATCTTGCCCCAAACCGCCCGGTAAGACATTTGCAATTCCATCGCCGTGGCCCTGATCGAACCAAGCTGGTCGATTTTTTCGAGAATCAAACCCCGCCCCCGGCCGAATATCGGCCGCCCTTGGTCGTCTTCGATCCAGAATTTGCTTCGCACCCGCAGCGGCATGGACTTCCTTCAGGACCCGGTCCAGAAACCCTTCGGGTCGAAACGCCGGATCAGGGCCAGTTCCTCGAGGGTGGGCAGCGGGGTCACCCCGAGATCGGGGGCCACGGTCAGATTCCACCCGGTTTCCCGGCGGACGGTCTCCAGGTCCACTTCCGGATGGACCTGGGTCAAAACAGCTTTTTTGGTCATCGGGTCGAAGCGAAAGACTCCGTAAGTAGTGACAATGGCCGTGGGCCCCCCGCCGCTCAGGCCCTGGGTTTCCCGCCAGCGGGGACCGTCGCCGAAACCCGCCGAGGTGATGTATTCGACCCGGCGGACGAACCGCCGGCGCTGGTGGGACATGATGATCATCAGCCGTCCGGCCAAGGAGGCGATGTCGGCCCCGCCGCCGCTGCCGGGCAGCCTGGTCCGGTCCACCCGGGTGGTGTTGATGTTTCCGAAGACATCCACTTCGGCCCCGCCGATGAAGCCTAAAGTGACTCGGCCTTGCTGAAGATAGCCCATGACCTCCCGCAGGGAGGTGCAGGCCACGGCTCCGGTGATGATCGGCGGATCGCACATGGTCACAATCGGCCCGTGGGCCGGTTCGTCCCGAATCAGGCCGTTCTCGAAGAGACCGACCGCGTCGGGGGCGTGGGTCGACTTGGCCAGAAGAAAGGCCAACAGAGGCAGCCGCATGCCCACAAAAACCACGTCCGAGTTCTTGATTTCCCGGGCGGCCACGCAGACCATCAGTTCGCCGGGCTTGATCACCATGCCTAATAACCGTATTCAACCGGAGCGGCCGGGGCCGGATGACGGACTTTCAAACCGGCCAGACGCTCCGGGCCCAGTTTTTTCAGATAAGCCTGCCGGTGGGGCAGACCGAAGACCCATTCCTTGAACCAGCTCTCAGCCTGTTCGAATTCCTTGGTCGCTACGGCGTACTCCAGGTAAAATTCATCGTCGTGCCCGTAACAGCCTTGGAGCGGGGAAGGATGGGCCCCCCAGGGTTCTTCGACCACGGCCCGGACCTTAAAGCCCGGAATCAGGGTCCGGTTGGGATCGGAGCGGATCACGGCCCGGGAAACCACCTCTTCCGCTACCACCAAAACGTGGCGGGCGGCCTTGACCGCTTCCGGGGTGATGCCCAGGTTGCCCCAGACATGGGCGTTGCCTTCCTCGTCGGCCCGTTGGGCGTGAACGACGGCCAGGTCCGGGGTCAGAGCCCGGACGGCCAAATGTTTCTGCCCGGTGAAGGGACAGTCCAGAGGCAGGATGTTGGGATTTTCCTTATGTATGTCCGTGCCGAACAGGGACCGGATCAAGCCGAATCCCAGGCCCATGCCCCCGGCTTCCAGGGCCGTGGACACCGAAAGGTTCGAATGATTTTCCACCTCGACCGGCCGGGGGATTCCCTTTTCCACGGCCCGCCGAAAATTGTAACCCGAGCCGGTGCTGACGTTGCCGATCCAGGCGGCGACGATCCTTTTGACTACCCCGCCGCCGATCATCATGTCGAAAAGCAGGTCGGAAATGGGGCCGATCAAGGTCAGATCGCGGACCTGTTGGCGGATGATTTCCTGCCCGGCGGCGAAGGGTATGGCCGCTTCGAGGTTCGTCCCCAGGGCGATGCTCGCGCCGGGACGGACCAAGCGGCGGACCGCTTCGGCCATGGACATGACCTTGGATTTGCTGGGCATGAGACTGCTGATTTCCTTTTCGGCCGACTGAGTTTTTGATACTATGACCCCGATTAAATGTAAAGGGTAAAGGGCCTGGGGTTGAAACCCCAGGCTATATTCGGCCGTTCCTAATGGGACTGGTTGGTAGGTCTGGGAATACATGAGAAGGTGGCTCCGGCAACTCCTTGCCGGAGCGCCGCAGGCGCAAGAGGTTCAGTCGGGCGAACACAGGGGTTCGCCCAATAGGCGCTAAGTTAATTTAGAATAATCAACATACTTAGATAGTTGGGAAATACGCTCACGGTGTCTCTCAGACAGTAATTCAACTATCTCGTTCCATTGCTTAAGCATCGCGTCAAGCGGTAGGTTGGGC
>Ga0209270_1001571_pt1 | contig 30173 bp, 26 predicted proteins | sample MTBAKSrepl1MetaG_FD_187456 | JGI IMG/M metagenome (GOLD analysis project Ga0209270, IMG submission 187456) | Enrichment culture microbial communities from Arthur Kill intertidal strait, New Jersey, USA, that are MTBE-degrading - MTBE-AKS1... | ecosystem: Environmental > Aquatic > Marine >...
CCTGCTCTTGGAAATGCTGCGGCATAAAAAAAACTTCTGGGTGGACCCTGCCGAAGATCAGACGGATGATCCAAATCATAGTCCTGACCTGGATCGGTCAGTGTCCGGTCTGCCGTAGAAAGGTTTCACCTAAGCATTGGCGCACTTATTTATAATTACTTAACGTAGTAGTACTAAGAAATTATCTTGGGCCGGTATTCCGGGAGTAGGCGGAACAAAAGGAAGGCCGGGTGGAAGAGGGTCAATTAAAAATATCGTATATTACTATAATATTAATAGGTTAAGTTAATTTTAACCAGTGGAGACCTCATTACAGAAAATTTTTCTTGGACAGCCGTGTATTTACTTGACAACGATTTTAATATTGATTAATCTATTTCCGATTGGTTAATCAAAATGCATTCAATACCAACAACAATTAAGAGTCAGAATCTCGTTAAAAGGCGTCGGGAGCAGCTCGTTCTTGCGGCGATAGAACTTTTTGCAAAAGATGGATATCATAACACCACCCTCAAAAATCTATCTGAAGCTTCAGGCCTAAGCTATGGAAATATATATGATTATGTGGGAAAAAAAGAAGACATTTTTTTCTTGATCCACGATTATATAGACAAAATAGCGTATGAGAATTTATCCCTGAGTCTTAAAGGCGTTGAACATCCTTTAGAAAAAATTCGCCGGCTTATTCGGGCCGAATTGGAGGTTTTATTTGAATATAACGATGCTATATTACTATTATATCAGGAAACGCATATTCTTGTAAATAACAGGAAATACTTAAGGGACCTCCTTCAAAAAGAGAGGCGACGCCATGCGATATATGAGGCGGCTCTCAAAGAATGTATAGAGAGCGGCTATTTTCGAGAGATCAATGGGAGATTAGTCGCTAATCTTATAAAAATCTTGTGTGAATCATGCGTTCTTAAAAGATGGGACTTAACGGGATATACCTCCAGAATGGAAATGGAAGAACATATCATTAACTTGGTCTTAGAGGGGCTTTTAAATGAAAAAAAGAAAGATTCTAGTAAAGAATTAAAGGAATCTCAGCCGTGGGCTGGACGGAGGGGTCTGTTAATCAACGGCGAAACTCCACTGGCCAAGGCCATTGCAGCCTTTTTAATATCCCAAGGCGTGAAGTTGTCTATCCATGTGGCAGAGGAGACTACGGGGGGAAACAAAGCAAATCCAATTATTTTTTCAGATAACCTGCGGACAAAAAATATAACCTTTTATTCTTCCAAGAAAGACAGCAAGATATCAGTCAAATTTTTCAAAGATATAGAGATTGAAACAGGCGGGTTCGACATCATTATTCAAGATTTAGGAACGGGCCTCACTTCAATACATAAAAACAAAGATTTAGTAAGGAAAAAATTAAAGGCCAATCTACATTATGCTCAATCCTTGGCATTTTACTTGGAAGGGCAGAAGCCAAAACCTGAGTCAAGAAGTATTGTTTATTTAGCTCCGTGGGCGTGGGATAAACGTGCTGATCCAATTACTTACGGAGTCGTCGATTCAGCCATCCGGGGCTTGACGAAGCATTTAGCCAAACAGCTTTCCACCTTAAAAATTATGGTAAATTGCCTTATACCCGGATACATCTATGGTGTGGAGCTCCTTGGTATAAAACGGGAAGGGAATTACGCGGAACAGGCCAAAATCGAGGAAACGAGTCCCGTCCAGATTTCTGATTTTTTGAAAATATTTTCGTTTCTCGTTTCCAAAGACGCTCTACATCTCACAGGTCAGGTCTTAGAGATAGGTGACATCGATTGATTCATGAAGGTCTTAAGATTCACCCAATGAGGATTTAATAAAGTGGATTTTGAGCTAGGCCAGGGGCATAAAATATTCCAGCAAACAGTCAATAGATTTGCTAAAAAAGAAATTTCTCCGCTGGTCGAAGAGTATGAAGACAAAGAGGAATTTCCTCATCAGCTATGGCCCAAATGGGCTGAAATTGGCGTCTTGGGCTTGCAATATCCGGAAGAAGTCGGTGGATCACCTGCTGATTCAATCCACGAGTGCATCGTGACAGAAGAGTTTGGGAAAATATGTCAAGGCATTACTACGGCCTTGACCACATCATCTATTTTAGCCGCACCTTTGGTTTATAAAGTTGGAACAAAAGAACAACAAAGACAATATTTGCCGGGAGTTACTCAGGGGAAAAAAATATTCGCCATCGCCGTAACCGAACCCAACTGCGGTTCAGACGTCGCCGCTATTCAGTCTACGGCAATCAAGGACGGGGACGACTATATCATAAATGGATCAAAGATATTTATTACCAACGGTACATTTGCCGATCATGTCATAGTCGCGGCAAAAACAGAAAAAAGGGGTGGCAAACGAGGGGAGACTCTTTTTATTGTTGATAAGGAAACGCCCGGCTTCCACGTGGTAAAAAAATTAAGAAAGCTAGGCTGGCGTTCTTCAGAAACGGCAGAATTGTTATTCGCAAATTGTAGGGTTGCTCGTGACAGAATCCTAGGTCACCTTAACCGAGGCTTTTACCATGTTATGCTGATGTTTGTCACCGAAAGATTCATTATGGGTGCCTTGGCTGCCGGACTCGCCGTAGCTTGCCTTGAGGCTTCCTTAAAATACGCTAAAGAGAGAACCGCCTTTGGACGATCAATCGGGACCTTTCAGGCCACCGGATTCAAGCTGGTGGATATGGCCGCCGAAATTGAAATGGTAAGACTGCTGACTTACAAAGCCGCATGGCTTTTTGATCGGGGCAAAGAGGCAAGGAAAGAGGCCTGTATGGCCAAATGCTTTGCCTCTGAAGTGGCTACCCGAGCCGCCGTGGCCGCCGTCCAGATTCACGGTGGCTATGGTTTCATGCATGAATATCCAGTTTCCCGTTATTTTAGAGATACAAAAGTCTTAGAAATAGGCGGCGGTCCCTCCGAGATTCAAAGAGGTATTATACTTCAATTGCTGGGCTTTCAAGAATACACGCATGGAGGTATGGTGAAAACTTAGGTTATAAATTTGATTCATATTACCTAAATATAAGTTAACCGGTCAATGCAGTAGGTGGAAATTAGTTGATATAATCGGAATAATAAGTCAAATGAGGCCTGATTTTATGTAATTTTATAATTGAACTTATTTTAAAAAGATGGTTCACTTTTTCAGAAAAAGGCCATCATGACGGGAGCGGCTTAATGGGCATGCTCAACAACAACCTCCTCCGAGATTCCGCGGTTTCCCATATGTGCAATCAAGAAGGATTGATTAATAAATCTTTGCCGTGCTTGCTAAATCTTCTCTCCATAAGAAAACCCAAATACACAATTTCAACTGAAACCCATGCGGCCCTTAGAGAATTGAAAGCCAAGTTGTATATTTAACCTTTCAAGCAGTATTTGTAAATAAGTTCAAAGAAATATTCATGAAACTAAAGGCTGTCCAGAGGCGAAGTAAATGCAGCAGGTCTTAAAAATTGAAGATTTAATTCTTTACTTTGGAAATGCCGTAGCATTGAACGAAGTCAGCATGGAGGTCTACGAAGATGAAATTCTGGCCATCATAGGACCTAATGGAGCGGGTAAAACATGCCTTCTCAATTGTATCAGTGGATTTTATACTCCTCAAAAAGGTCGAATATTATATAAAGGACAGGATTTAGTTAAACTAAGACCTCACAAAATAGCTAAACTAGGGGTGGCTCGCACCTTTCAAAATATCGAGCTATATACAGGTTTAACTGTTCTGGGAAACCTAATGGCAGCCAGGCATATTTTTATGAGAAGAGGAACTATTGCCTCGTTTCTATATTTTGGTCCAAAAAGAAGGGAAGAGGTAGCCCACCGTAAGGACATAGAACAAATCATTGACCTGTTCGAGATGGAGGAAATTCGCAAAAAAGTTGTCGGATCATTACCGTATGGGCAGAGGAAACGGGTTGATTTGGCTCGGGCAGTTTGTATGGAGCCAAAAATCCTCCTCTTGGATGAGCCTATGGCCGGCATGAACGTTGAGGAAAAAGAGGATATGGCTCGATTTATTCTTGATATTTTTGAGTTAAAAAAAATCCCGATTGTATTAGTCGAACATGATATGGGAGTAGTGATGGATATTGCCAGCCGCGTAATCATGCTGGATTTCGGGAGAAAGGTAGCCGAAGGTCTCCCCCTTGAGGTGAGCAAAAACCCGGATGTCATCCGGGCATACTTGGGTAAGAAAATTGAATAGACCCTGGTGATATGGAATTATTTCAACCCAAAAAGGAGTCCTCAAAAGAATTGATCGAGCGTGAGGTCAAAATGAAAGAGGATACTTTACCCAAGCTGCTAAAAAGAAACTACGAGATTTATGGAGACAGAAAAACTGCGATCCGGCATAAAAAATTTGGTATTTGGCGAAGATATTCGTGGAAGGATTATTATGAAAAAGCTGAAAAATTCTGCCTAGGCCTGATTTCGTTGGGTCTTAAAAAGGGAGACAAAGTATCAATTATTGGCGAGAACGAACCGGAGTTATTCTGGGCTGAATTAGGCATACAAGCTGGGGGAGCAATAATGGTGGGAATCTTTACCGATTGCATTCCTTCCGAGATAAAATACTATCTCACCGACTCAGAATCACACTTTGTCGTAGCCCATGATCAGGAGCAAGTTGATAAAATACTCAGCATCAAGGATGAAGCACCCCTCCTCAGGAAGATAATTTACTGGGAGCCCAAAGGGCTTTGGAATTATAGAGAAGATGTCCTTCTTAGTTTCGATCAGGTTTTAGAGATCGGGCTAAATTTCAAAAAGGATCACCCTGATCTTTTTGACCAATTAGTCGAGGAAGGGAGCGGAGAGGATGTCCCGGTGATTTGTTATAGCTCCGGAACAACCGGAGACCCAAAAGGAGCAATGATCACTAATGATTGGCTTGTTAAAGGCGCGCAGACCATGGCCGAGTTGGATGGCTGGAATAATGAACGATTTGATTATTTATCGTTTATTCCTCCAGCTTGGCTGACAGAACAATTCTTCGGAGTGGGTGGCCATTTGGTAACAGGGATGCGTCTTAATTTTCCGGAAAAACCCGAAACCGTCCTTGAAAATGTCCGGGAAGTCGGCCCCCATCTTCTTTTCTACGGCGCAAGGATGTGGGAAAGTGTCAATCGAACGGTTCAAGCTAGAATGATCGACTCCACTTGGCTCAGACGTCAGATTTACAAGACCGGTCTTAGAATTGCCTTAAAAGTAGCCGATATAAACTTCGCCAAGAAAAAGGTTTCACTTGGTTGGAGATTTCTCTATTTTCTCAGTTATCAAGCAGTTATCCGTTCACTTCGGGATCGTTTAGGTTTGTCCAGGGCAGAGGTGGTCTATTCGGCCGGAGGGGCCCTCAGCCCGGATATTATAAAATATTTTAAGGCGCTTGGTGTTGAGATTCGCCTTTTTTATGGCAGCACCGAAATAGGGGTCGTAACCACTCCAAGAACAGGCGATTTAAAGCCGGAATCTTCAGGCACGGTGGTTCCCTGGGCCGAGATTAAGATCTCTGATGAGGGAGAGATACTGGCGAAAACTAAATACATATATCGTGGCTACTATAATAATCCGGAGGTTACCCAAAAAAGTATGAACGAAGATGGTTGGTACAAAACGGGGGACTTTGGCCATATTGACGAAGATGGGCATTTGATCGTGATAGATCGAATGAAAGATTTAAAAGAACTGGCTACCGGGAAAAAGGTTTCACCTGGTTTTGCTGAATCAAGGCTTAGATTCAGTCCCTATATTAAAGACGTTATAGTTGTCGCTGGCGAGGATAGGACCTTTGTCGGCGCTTTAATTAATATTGATCTCGATAATGTGGGCAATTTTGCTGAAAAGAACAAAATCGCTTACACAACTTTCACCGATTTATCCCAAAAACCGGAGGTCAGAGCACTTATTCGAGAGGAAATTGAGAAGGTAAACAGTGTCCTGCCGGAATGGAATCGTGTCCGCCGGTTTGTAAACCTTCACAAGGAACTAGATGCGGACGAAGCCGAGTTGACAAGGACCAGAAAACTGCGTCGAACCTACGTGGAAGACCGGTATAAAACCATGATCGACGCTCTATTCAGCGAAGATGAGTCAGTAGTGGTTGAAGCTCCCGTGGCCTACCGGGATGGAAAAACAGGCACCATAAAAACGGAAATTTTTGTCAACCGTTTGGATTAGGAAGAAAAATGGTTCCTTTAATTGAACTCGTGTTCGGCGGCATAATGATTGGTGGACTTTATGCCTTGGTGGCTGCGGCGGTGGTTATCGTCTACAAGTCCACTCACGTTGTGAGCATTGCTCACGGCCAGCTCCTAGCCTTTGGCGCCTTGTTTTTTCATTTTTTTATCGTCGACCTGGCCCTGTCACCTGTAATCGGCTTGGTCCTGGCCCTTATCTGTAGCGCCATCATGAGTATATTGATTGAGCGTTTCACTCTCCGTCCCCTTATAGGCCAGCCTTTATTCACCGCCTTCATGATGACTTTTGCTTTATTCATTGCCTTGGATGGTGTTTTTCAAATGATTCTCAAGGGCCGAGTAAGACCTTATCCGAGCTTGTTTTCTCAGGCTACGATTGAACTCGGAAGCATTACCATTCCCAAAATCCAACTCTTAAGTTTTTTTGCTACGATAATAATTTTTTTCGGGTTGGCCTTGTTATTTAAATATACCGGAACCGGACTGAGTATGAGGGCCGCGGCCGAGGGTCATCAGTTGGCTCAAAGTGCGGGAGTCAGTGTCAGAAAGGTATTTTCGGTTGTTTGGGCTGTATCCGCCATAGTCGCCGCGGTTGTGGGCATAGCTACGGCCTTTGTGATGGATATTTCATATCCTTTACCCTATATCGGGATCAAAGGTATCATTGTGGCCTTATGCGGAGGGTTAGATTCCCTTTCCGGAGCATTCATCATCGGCATTCTGCTGGGGGTGACCGAACAGCTCGGGGCCGGTTACCTTGACCCTATTGTCGGGGGAGGTCTTGAGGATGTCACCGGTTATGTGATGCTGCTTATCATCATGTTGATAAGACCTTACGGACTATTTGGTTTGGTTCGCATAGAAAGGATTTAAGATGCGTCCCTGTGGTGTGGCAGATGAAACCTACGAGAAAGACATGGCCATCGTTAGAACCTGGCAGCACTGGACGATCCTGTTATGCACTTTAGCTGTTTTATATACTTTTCCCCTCTATGGCTCTTATTACTTCATCAGCTTAATTAATTACCTAAGTCGAGTCATTATCATCGTCTTGGGACTTCAATTAGTGAGTGGACATTGTGGTCAGATTTCCTTCGGACAAGTCGCTTTTATGGCCGTCGGGGCCTATGGTTCAGCTATCTTTACCACCACCCTTGATATTCCATTTCTACTGGCGCTCCCCCTGTCCGGTCTTTTAGCTGGAACCATCGGTATTATCGGTGGAGCACCTTCTTTAAGAATAAAAGGCTTTTATCTTTCCATCGCCACCTTGGCCATACATTTTGTCCTCATGTGGCTGATTCTTCACGTGGAGTTTCTGGGGGCCAACCGCGGCCTGACCTGTCCTCCAGCCAAAATAGGGCCTCTTGTTTTTGATACAGAAGAAAAAATGTACTACCTTTTTGTCACTGTTATGTTAATCATGACTTTCGGGGCCAAGAATATTGAGCGAAGTCATGTCGGCCGAGCCTTTGTGGCTATTCGTGATAATGATTTAGCCGCGGAGGTTATGGGTATTAATCTCTTTTACTACAAACTTTTAGCCTTTTTTATTTCTTGTTTTTATGCCGGGGTGGCGGGGTCGCTCATGGCCCATCAGAATTTGGTTATTCATCCGGATCAGTTTACTTTGCTCACCGCCATTGAATATGTCGGAATGATTATTGTTGGAGGCATGGGCAGCATTCCTGGAGTTTTTTTTGGAGTCATATTTATCGTCGGGCTCAACGAGTTGGTTATGACATTTACACCGTTGCTGGCTGGATGGTTCCCCTTACTTGGAGCTGGTTTTACGGCCTCTATCGGAGTCATCGTTTTCGGTGCCGTTGTGGCCCTGTTTTTGTTGTTCGAGCCGTATGGAGTGGCCCATCGCTGGGAAATTTTTAAGACGTCTTATAGACTTTATCCCTTTGCCCGATCGGGCTGAACGACAAGTTTGATTCAAAGGAGGGATTTGAATGAAGCAACCAATAACTATTTCTATATTTACCTAGAGGTCGAGTCAAGGTCTTCATCCTATTGGTCAGGGTGATTGTTACAACAAAGAAAGGAGGCATGAGAAATGAAATTAAAGGCAACAAACAGAAGTAAATTGATCTTTATTATGTTATTCAACTTTCTTTCGATTTTTCTGGTTATATCACTGGCGGCAGCCGAAGAAAAGTTTATAACCTATTTTAGTAACGCGGATTACACCGGACCCATTGCGGCCAATGTGCTGCCGGTGGATCAAGGTGAGGAAGACTACTTTAAATACATTAATGAAAAAGGCGGGGTTAACGGCGTTGAGATCAAATTTATAGGCGTGGACACGCGCTATGACGTGGCCCGCATGCTTTCGGCCTATAAGCGGTACCGAACAGCTCATAAGCTTTTAATGACCACAACCTGGAGCACCGGGGCCACTAAAATCCTTTCGCCTTTCGTAGAGAGGGACAAAATAATCCAAATTACGCCTGCCGATGGTGAATTTCAAGCCAACCTTGGTCGAACCTTATTAATGTGTCCACCTTATCAAGATGGATTTTCGGCCATGATCGACTGGATCGTTCAAGATTGGAAATCCAAAGGGAAAAGCGGTATGCCCAAAATTGGGTGTATTACATGGGATAATCCGTACGGCCGGGAGAAGCTTCGCGGGGGAGCGGAATACGCGGCAAAGGTGGGAGTAACCATTTTGGAGAGCGAATACTTCAAGCCTGGAACCTTAAAACACGATATTTATTTAAAGCGCCTGGCAGAACAGGGTGCTGATTACATCCATATGGGTGGGGTAAACCCAACCCAAACCAATATCTTAAGAGATGCTCACCAACTGGGATTGACCCAAAAGATCCAGTTTGTCTCCGGCTATTGGGGTGTTTTCTCTCGAAGTGTAAAAGCTCATCCGGAGGCTCTCGAGGGCGCGGTGGTCGGCTCTCCTTATTTAAGGGGTGAGGACGCCATAAATCATCCGTTGATTAAAATGCTTTGGACCAAATACAGAGGTCCTATCGACACATTTCCCAATGGTAATTATTGCATGGGAGTGGCCATGGGTATCAACTTTTGTAATGCTTTAAGGGTCGCTCTTGAGGAGGCCGGCTACGAAAGTATAATTGGGGAACACTTATTTAAAGCCTATCAAAAAATTGGCGGCATGAGCACGGAAGGCCTGATGGGGCCATGCACATACGGACCCGATTCGAGAGTAGCAAGCCGGGTCCTCAAATTTTACCAGGTAAAAAATTCTAAACTCGTGCCGATTACGGACTGGATCAAAGCCCCGGATGCTGTATCATTACACAAATTTTAGAATTTTTTATTAGAATAAGGAGAGAAAAAGATAAGGGGGGGGAAATGGAAAAAAATAGCAGATTTCTGGTATTGTCTATAATTATTTCTCTGATGATGGCCATATTTGCTTTTGGTATTGTAGCTGAAGGTAAAGCAGCAGAAAGCACCGTAAAGGTCAATCCTGATAAAGTTCCTCTCAGCCCAGAAATATTTAAAACGAACATCGTGTTTACTGGCACCGACTGGGCTCCAGGAGAGGTTGTGGTTTTAGAAATGGTTCTACCTCCTGATGTTGAAATCCCGTCCCTAGAAAAGGGAGAGAATGCAGGCGTAGCCTTCGGTACGGCTGACGAGAAAGGAAATTTTGAGTGCACTATGGGAGGGATGACCAAAATTATTACAATTTTCCGTGGCTCCATGGATCCGGTTACATTCTCACCCAAAGGGGAAACTTTCAACCCAATCCCGGCTGGGAAATATGAAATAAAGGCCAGTGGAATGAAAAGTGGAAATGAAGCTACCACGACCATGGACTTCTTCAAACCGCCGCCAGAAGAAAAAAAGTAAGGAGGTTGCCCTTGGTTTGCTTGTCAGCATAAGGCCGGAGAATTGATTGGGCATAATAATGTTCTAAGAAAGGGTTTTTTCAAGGACACCAATTTATTTATGGTGCACGAGAGGAATCGATGCTGAAACTCAACAACGTCGAGGTGATTTATCACAACGTTATCTTAGTTTTGAAAGGTGTATCCTTGGAAATTCCCTTGGGGAAAATAGTGTGTCTTCTAGGTGCGAATGGCGCGGGAAAGACCACTACTCTGAAATCTATTTCCGGCCTGCTTCGATCTGAGTGGGGCGAGGTTACGGATGGCAGTATTTATTTCGATGGAGATCGCATTGATCGCATTGATCCCGAGGATATTTTTAAGTTAGGAATCGTTCAAATTCTTGAGGGAAGACAGTTATTCGAACAGCTCACTGTTGAAGAGAATCTCCTTGTGGGCGCCATTTCAAGAAAAGACAAAAGCAATGTCCCGGAGGACATGGCCAAGGTTTATGAGTTGTTTCCAAAATTAAAGACAATGAAGGATTATACCAGCGGTTATCTATCCGGTGGCGAGCGACAAATGGTGGTTATTGGCCGGGCGCTTATGTCAAATCCCAGGATCATGCTTCTGGATGAACCGTCCATGGGGCTTAGCCCGATTCTTGTCGAGGAAATATTTAAGGTTATTGTCCAAGTCAATAAAGAGGGAACTACAATCTTACTGGTCGAACAGAACGCCTCCGTGGCGTTGTCAGTGAGTTATTATGGTTACGTTATAGAAGATGGGCGGATTGTCATGGACGGTCCTTCCGAGAAGCTCATCAATAATGAAGATATAAAGGAATTCTATTTAGGGCTGAGCTACATTGGCAAAAGAAAGAGCTACCGTGAGGTGAAGCATTATAAGAGACGTAAGCGCTGGCTTGCTTGAGTATTTTATTGTGGAAGACATTTCAAGTTGTCTACTCAAGAGAGTATATGTCTATTCATTGATTACTCTAATTCCGCATCAAAGCCACCGATAAGGTCGGTGGTAGTTTGCTAAAATGTATTAGTTAGGATCTTCCCGGACAGTTGATCGTTTGAGCACGGCCCGGCAACCTTTTTACTCATCTCCAACTGGTTCAATTCCTTCCCCACTTCCGTCACGTGTTCGAGCATCAACCGGTAAGATTTTTCTCCATCTCCGGCGGCGATCGCGGCCAGGATGTCTTGGTGGGCCCGGACCACCGTTCGGGAAAACTCCGGGCCGGGTTTCAGTATTTTCTTGACGTCTTCCAGCAGATTGCCCACGAAATCCTGGATAAGGATCAAAATAGGGTTGCCGGTCGTGTTGGCGATAATGCGGTGAAACTTGATCTCATTCCGGCTCAATTCGGCGGATTGCCCTTGAGCCAGAGAAACCTGGCTGGTTTCATTTATCTCCTTCAATAAGTCAAGGTCTTCGGCCGAGATGCGTTCGGCCGCGGTCCCGGCCGCGTATGGCTCGATAAGTCTGCGAACTTCAGAGAGGTTTTTTATGGAAATATTTTTAAAATGCAGGAAATTGACCAAGTTGGCCTTGGTGATTTCCATGTCCACTTCGGAGACAAAAGCTCCGCCGGCCGCTCCCAGGCGGATTTCGACCAGACCCAAATATTCCAAAGCCCGCAAGGCCTCCCGCAGGGTCTGTTTGCTGACCCCGAATTCGGCCATGAGTTCCCGGTCGGAAGCGATCTTTTGGCCGGGCGATAATTTCCCTTCCAAGATGGCGCTTCTGATTTGGTGGATGATCTGTTGCGCGGACTTGCTGGGACGGACGGCCTCGAACACGTAAAGACCACCTCAGGCAATTATTGTTTTCGGAGCATTAGCACCCTGGGCGGACCTTGTCAAGAAATTATTATAATAATTATAATTGATACAAATATTCTTGACAGGGGCCGGAAGCCTGTGTCATAACTGCCCTCATCGCCTGCTTCCGTGTCTCCGGCCATTTAGGAAATTCCATTGGGCGCGGTGTTCGAGGAAAAGCTTGCGCAAAAGCTCCGGACCTGGAAGACGGTTTTCCGTTGAAAAAATTGAGGAGGTTTAAATGAGGGTTTTGCTTCTGGGCGCCGGAGCGGTGGGAGAAGCTTACGGTGTCTTGTTGAAACAGGCCGACCCCCACGGCCGATGGCTGGAAAGCTTGACCGTGGCCGATTTTCACCCGGAAAGGGCCCGGGAAGTGGCCGGCCGGCTGGGCGGGGGCGAGCGGTTTCCCAGCCTGGGTCTGGACGCCGGCCACCGGGCGGAGGTCAAGGCGGCTCTTCAAACCGGACGTATTGATTTGATTCTGAACGGCTGTCCTCAGCATTTCGATGAACCGGTGTTCGACGCCGCCCACGAAGCCGGCTGCAATTACCTGGACATGGCCATGACCCTGTCTCAAAAACACCCGACCGATCCTTACCACCAGATCGGAGTCCTGCTCGGCGATTACCAGTTCGCCCGCCATGACCAATGGAAAGATAAAGGGCTCCTGGCCCTGGTCGGCATGGGCATCGATCCGGGGGCCAGCGAGGTCCTGGTCAAGTATGCCGAGAAACACCTTTTTGACGAAATCGACGAGATCGGGATCAGGGACGGTTCCAACATGACCGTGGCCGGTTACAAATACGCCACCCAATTCTCGGTCTGGAGCGTGATCGAGGAATGTCTCAATCCCCCGGTCTTTTGGGAAAAAGAGCGGGGTTATTACACCACCGCACCGATGAGCGAGCCGGAGATTTTCGATTTTCCCGAGGGTATCGGCCCGCTCGAAGTGGTCGGCATCGAACATGAGGAAGTGATCAACATCCCGCGCTGGATCAACAAAGGATTGAAAAAGGTCTCCTTTAAAATCTCCTTGGGCGGGGACCTGATGAAGGCTTTAAGGATGCTTGACGATTTGGGTTTGAGCTCGGCCGAGCCCATCGAGGTCAAGGGGGTCAGGGTGGCCCCCCGGGACGTGGTCGAGGCCTGTATGCCGGACCCGGCCAAGATCGGACCCTTGATGCAGGGTAAAATCTGCGTGGGCGCCCTGATCAAGGGACGCCAAGACGGCCGGCCCCGTGAAGTTTACTTATACCAGGTGGCCGACAACCAGGAATGCATGACCCGCTGGGGCTGCCAGGCTGTGGCGGTCCAGACCGCGGTCGGACCGGCCATCGCCACGGAACTGTTAGCCAAAGGGGTTTGGCAGAACACCGGCGTCCTGCCGCCGGAAGCCTTCGAGCCGGAGCCTTTTCTGGACCTGATGGCCCCTTATGGTTTCCCCTACGGCCTCCGGGACAAATGGCTCTAAGCCGGTCCTTGTCAGGTTAAGGGGAAATCGGCTTCCCCGAGTGTTCGGGGTGTCGGCAGAAAAGGCGGGCCAAGCGACCTTCGCAACGGGGCCGGCGGGTGATAGTCTCCGGAGGTCCCCCTTTTCACCGGCGATCCAGGCTGATCGTCAGTGCGGGCGGTTTGCCCCTGGGCCGCCTTAGACCAAGGCGCCGACGATGGCCTTTGTTTCCTCCGAGACCATTGAAGCATCGAATGGTCGGCCCTCAAGACAGGCGGATTGAATCGCGTCATGAAAGGGGATGGTTCCGATTATCGGGACGCCGAGTTCAGTCAGCTTTTTTTTCAAACGATTTTCTTGTTCCAGCGATGATATTTTGTTGAGCACCGCGCCGTAAAAAGAGGCTCCGGTGGCTTGGGTCAAATCCATTATTTTTTTCGCCAAGGATACGGATTCCAAAGAGGGTTCCACCACGCTTATGACGCGATCGACACTGGTCTCCACGCCCCGCCCGAAATGCTCGATGCCGGCCTCCATATCCACCAGCATTATTTCATTTTCGGCTGGTTGGAACTTTTTGAGGAACTCTCTGGTCACGGTGCCCATGGCGCAGGCGCATCCTTCGAGGGCCTGATGGATTTTGCCAGTGGCCACCAGCCTAAATCCGTCCTTTTCAGCCATATAATCCGAGGGGAGCGATTGGGCTGTTATTTTTCCCATTTCCCAGATGGACATGGCCGGTTCGCTTTCACCTTGCGAAAACCGGGCCAACATTTTTTGCTGGACATTCTTTTTCCCGCCCACAAAATCCATCAGGGGCCGAGGCGGTCGTTCAAAGCCGAGCATCCAAAACAGGCTCGAATTCGATTCGTCGGAATCCAGCACGATGGGGTCTTGGCCGCAGGCCTTGAAGGCCTGAGCCAGCAGGGTCAAGACCGTGCTTTTTCCGCTTCCTCCCTTGCCGCATACGCATATCTTCATCGGAGCGTCCTCCTTTCCGAACTTGTTCTATTTTTTGTAGAGGACGCGCGGCTCGCCACGCCTCCGCGCCGCCCTTCATTAAAGTTGTTTTTCACGAACTCAGGTCCCTCGATTTATGAAAAATCCCATTTCGACTCATCGGGTTTGACCTCCAAAATAAAAGGCCACGCTTGCGTCTCCCTGACCAGAGAGAGCCTTCGTGGCCTTCTATAACGAATTTTCCAACGTCACCGGGGGAGAAAGGCTGAGTTTTTAATTCCCCCCTTCGCCTGCCGGCGTTGAATAAAACCAACTTCTTCGCGGCTTCAGCCGCCCTGATTGGTATTTTCCTATCCGAGGCGGTCGGAAATGTCAAGTTTTTTTATCGGTCGTGTCGATAGCACATGATATGACCGATGTATGTAGCAGATGAATTGACCGATGAGGGATGTATCTCGATGAGGGGGTTCATCCATGAGGCGGTCGGAAGTGCTGCAGGAGGTCAGACTGCTGGATTTTGAGGAAGTTTACGGACAGTTTCAAAAGCGTCGTTTGAGCTGCGGGGAGGCGGCCGAGTTGTCGGGGGCCTCGGTCAAGACCTTCCCAAAATCAAAAGAAAAAGCGGCCCCGGACCATGACCCGCCCTGTCTCACGGGACTTGCGGTCCGACATCTTCCCAAGGGTGTCGCTCGCAACTCCCGCCCCACAGGCCTGACATAACTCTATCGGTCAACTGAGGTGCTCCGTAAATCGGCCATTATAATTTGCTATTGACACTCAGCATGCAAAAACTTGACAGGCCGGGGCTGTTATTGGATATTTGTATCTCTTTTTCCGGCCGCCCTGCCCGTCGGCGGGAAGACGCCGGGTAAAAAATGTTTTGGGGAGAAAAAAACCATGCGGGTCCTTTCCGGGATTCAGCCTTCGGGTTCACTTCATATCGGTAATTATTTCGGTATGATGAAGCCTATGATTGCTTATCAGGACCGGTCCGAGCTTTTTGTTTTCATCGTCAACCTTCACGCCTTGACCAGCCTGCAAGACGCCGGCGAACTCAGGATGAACACCCTGACCGCCGCGGCCGACTTCCTGGCCCTGGGTCTGGACCCGGACAGATGCTACTTCTGGGTCCAGTCCGACGTGGCCGAAGTGACGGAATTGACCTGGATTCTCAGCAACGTCACTTCCATGGGTCTGCTTGAACGCTGCCACTCATACAAGGATAAGCTCGCCAAGGGATTGACGCCCAATCATGGCCTTTTTGCCTATCCGGTCCTTATGGCCGCGGACATCCTCCTCTACCAGTCCAACTTGATTCCCGTGGGCCAGGACCAGAAGCAACACGTCGAAGTCACCCGGGACATCGCCCAGCGCTTCAACGTCGTCTTCGGCGAGACTTTTGTCCTGCCCGAGCCGGAAATCAACGAAGACGTGGCCGTGGTCCCCGGTCTCGACGGCCAGAAAATGTCCAAATCCTACGATAACACCATTGAAATTTTCACGGACAAGAAATTCCTCCGGAGCAAGGTCATGCGGATAGTCACCGATTCCACTCCGGTGGACCAACCCAAAAACCCGGATAAGTGCAACTTGTTCGCTCTTTATCGGCTTTTTTCCTCTCCCGAGGAATTGGCCGAGCTCCGGGCCGGGTATCTGGCCCCCGGTCTGAAGTACGCCGAGGTCAAAAAAGAATTGGTCGAGCGCATCTGGAATTTCTTCGAACCTCATCGGCAAAAACGGGCCGACCTCATGGCCCATCCGGACGACATTCGGGACATTTTGAGCCGGGGCGCGGCCAAGGCCCGGGGCATCGCCCGGGAGACCATGGCCCTGGTCCGGGAACGGGTCGGCTTGAATTACTAAGAACCAAGGTCTTCCAAAATGATCAAACCGATTGAATGGAACGACGGCCAGGTCCTGATGCTGGATCAGCGGCGCTTGCCCTGGCGGGAAGAGTGGCTTCGTTGCCGCGGTTACAAGGACGTGGCCCGCGGCATCAGGACCATGGTCATTCGGGGGGCCCCGGCCATCGGCATCGCCGCGGCCATGGGCCTGGCCCTGGGGGCTCAAAAAATCAAGACCAATGACCCGGCCCGCTTTCTGGCCGAACTGAGGGTCATCAAAAACTTTCTGGCCGGGCAGCGGCCCACGGCCGTCAACTTGGCTTGGGCCCTGAATCGCTTGGAAGGGCTGGCCATTTCCCTAAAGGACCGTCCGCCGGATGAAATTAAGAAAGCCTTGGCCGCCGAGGCCCAGGCCATCCACGAGGAAGACATCGAGATCAACCGGCGGATCGGGATCAACGGCGCGGCCCTGGTTCCCGACGGGGCGGTGGTGCTGACCCACTGCAACGCCGGCGCCTTGGCCACCGGCGGGTATGGCACGGCCCTGGGCGTGGTTCGGGCCGCCATCGAAGCCGGAAAAAAGGTGGAAGTCCTGGCCGATGAAACCAGGCCCTTCCTCCAGGGGGCCAGGCTGACCGCCTGGGAGTTGCAGAAAGACGGGATTCCGGTCAAGGTCATCACGGACAACATGGCCGGGTATTTTCTTCAAGCCGGACGGATAGACCTGGTCGTGGTCGGGGCCGACCGCATCGCCGCCGACGGCGACACGGCCAACAAGATCGGCACTTACTCGGCGGCCGTCCTGGCCAAGGAGAACCGGACGCCCTTTTACGTGGCCGCGCCCCTGTCCACTATCGACCTGGCGACCAAAACCGGCCGGGACATCCCCATCGAGGAACGGCCGGCCCGCGAGATCACCCACGTCCGGGGCCGCCGCATCACTCCGGAGGGGGTCGAAGTTCTCCACCCGGCCTTCGACGTCACCCCTCACAGGTACATCACCGGAATCATCACCGAAGCGGGTGTGGCCGTCCGGCCTTTCCGCTCCGGTCTGCGGGCCTTGTTTAAAAATTCTTAACCGGTTTGATACTTGAAATAGGCCGCACAGGTCCCTTCGCCGGAGACCATGCAGGGGCCGACCGGACGGTCGGGGGTGCAGAGAGTGCGAAAGAGACGGCAGTCCGGGGGGGCGGCCACGCCCCTGAGCACGTCGCCGCAACGGCAGCCGGGAGGCTCGGCCGTCGGCGGAACCTCCAGATCGAACCGCTGACGGGCGTCGTAGACGCCGAACTCGTCTCTCAGACCCAGGCCGCTGACCGGTATCAGGCCCAGCCCGCGCCAAAGGGCGTCGACCGGTTTAAAAACCTTGTCCATGACCGCCCGGGCCTTGGGATTGCCTGCAGGCGAAACAGCCCGTTTGTACTGGATGACCACCTCCGCCCGATCCGCCTCGATTAATTCGCTCAGCATGAGGATGCCCTGGAGAATGTCCACCGGTTCGAAGCCGGTGACCACGCAGGGGGTGCGGTGACGTTCAGCCACGCGATGGTAAGGCTCGGTGCCAATGATCGTGGTCACGTGGCCGGGACAGATGAAGCCGTCTATCCTTACCTCCTGGTCGGCCAAGAGGGCTTCCATGGCCGGCGGCAGGAGTTTGTGGGCCGATAATATTGAAAAATTTCGAGTTTGACCCTGGGCGGCCCTCTGAATGGCCGCCGCCACCGTCGGGGCGGTGGTCTCGAAGCCGATCCCCAAAAAGACTATCTCTTCCTCCGGGTGGTCCCAGGCCGATTTCAAGGCGTCCAAGGCCGAATAGACCACGGTGACCTTGGCCCCGGCAGCCGTTTCTTCCTTGAGGGAAGACTCCGAACCGGGCACCCTGATCAAGTCGCCGAAAGTGGCCACCCGGACGCCCGGCGTCCGGGCCAGGCGGACGGCCCGGTCTATCTCCTCGATGGCCGTTACACAGACCGGGCAACCCGGTCCGGAAACCAAGGTGATGGTCGGCGGCAGGACCGAACGCAGCCCGTGCCGGAAGATGGACATGGTGTGGGTGCCGCAAATTTCCATGAGGCGGACCGGTTTGGTCAAGGTTTCCTGGAGTTTGGCGGCGATTCTCCGGGCCAAGGCCCCGTCGCGGAACTCGTCCTGATGCTTCATCGGGCCAGTCTTTCTCCGGCACAGACGGCCTGACCCAAGGACAGCCCGCCGTCGTTGACCGGGACCTGGTCCTGGGAGTACACGGTCAGGCCGGCGGATGAAAGGGCCTGGGCCAGGCCGTTGACCAGAATCTGGTTCTGGAAGCAGCCGCCCGACAAAACCACCGTTTTAAGGCCGGTTTCCAAGGATAACTTACGGGCGGCTTCACTTAAAGCCCGGACCACCGTGGCGTGGAAGCGGCCGCTGATTTCCGCTTGGGATCGGCCGTTATAAAGGGCCTGGACGATGTCTCTAATCAGGGCCTGAAATTTGATAATAAGCTGCCCGTCAATCTCGGCCAGATCAAAGTTAAACGGCGCGAAATCCCCCGGAGGACAGCACATTTCGAGCATCATCGCCGCTTGGCCTTCGAAGGCCGCTTCGTCCCGCAGGCCGATCATGGCGGCGACTCCGTCGAAAAGGCGGCCCAGGGAGGAAGTTAAGGGCGAATTAAGCCGTTTTTGAATTATTTGACGAAGGAGCCCGACCTTTTCCAATCGTTCGGCCAGGAAGTTCAGTTTCAACCCGGTGATTTCATGGCCAAAGGCTTGGTCGAGCAAACTGACGGCCATCCGCCAGGGCTCTTTGATCGCCGCGGCTCCACCCGGCAGGACCGCATAATCCAGATGCCCCCGGCGTTCATAGCTCCGGGTGTCGGCCACCAGCAGCTCTCCGCCCCAAATCTGACCATCCTCGCCGTACCCCGTGCCGTCGCAGGCCAGGCCGATGACCGGCCCGTCCAGGTGATGCTCGGCCAGGGCGCTGACGATGTGGGCGTGGTGATGCTGAACCTGAATCACTTCAAGTTCATTTTGGCTGAAGGCCATTTTGGTGCTCAGGTAATCGGGATGGAGGTCGCAGGCCAGAACTTCCGGTTTGATCTCAAGAATTCGTTCGAGGTGTTGGACCGTCAGATCGAAGAACTCGAGGGTCTGAAGGTTTTCCAGGTCGCCGATATGCTGGCTGAGAAAGGCCCGGTCCCCCTTGGTCAGGCAAATCGTGTTCTTCAGTTCGCCGCCCATGGCCAGGACCGAGGGCAGGGGTCGGCGGAGAAAAATCGGGGCCGGGACGAAACCCCTGGACCGCCGAATCTGCCGCACCTTGGACCCGGCCGCCCGGACCACGGAATCGTCGGTCCGCAAATAGATGTTCCGGTTATGGACCAGGTAATTATCGGCGATGCCGTCCAGCCGCTGCAGGGCCTCCTGGTTGTCGACGGCTATGGGCTCATCGCTCAAGTTGCCGCTGGTCATGACCAGGGCCAGGAAATCTTGCAGCAAAAGATAGTGCAGCGGGGTATAGGGCAGCATGACCCCGATATATTTGTTGTCCGGAGCCGTTTCCGGGGCCAGGGGAGAGGGTCGACGGGCCTCGAGCAGAACAATGGGCCGCTGAACGGAAGTGAGGATTTTTTCTTCCGTCGCGGAGATCAGGGCGAATTGGCTTATGGCTCTCAGGTCCGGGGCCATGACGGCCAAGGGTTTTTCTTCCCGTTTCTTGCGCTGCCGCAAAAGCCGGACCGCTTCCGAATTCAGCGCGTCAACCGCCAGATGAAAACCGCCCAGCCCTTTGACGGCCAAAATCCGGCCTTTTTTCAAAATACCTCGGGCCGCGGCCACCGGATCGTCCACGGGAATCGGCCGGCCGAAAGCATCCAGGAGACTGACTCGGGGGCCGCAGATCGGGCAGGCGTTAGGCTGAGCATGGAAGCGGCGGTTGGACGGGTCGTGGTATTCGGCTTCGCACCGGGGGCACATCGAAAAGACCCGCATCGACGTTTTGTGCCGATCATAGGGGATGTCCTCGATGATGGTGTAGCGAGGTCCACAATTGGTGCAATTGATGAAAGGGTAGAGATAGCGGCGGTCGGACGGGTCGAGCATCTCGGCCAGACAGTCTTGACAGACGGCCACATCCGGACTGATCAGGGCCGTCCGGGCTTCCAGACCGGAGCTGGTCCTGATGACGAATTCTTTCTCCCCGTTCGAGGCCGAGGGAAAAGTATCCACCTTGGATATATAGGCCAAGGGCGGGGCCTCTTGGTTGAGGGCCTGGAAAAAAGCCCCGACCTCGTCGGGCAGACCCTGGACTTCCAGTTCGACTCCGAAACTTGTGTTCTGGACGAATCCGGCCAGATGAAGTCGATGGGCCAGTTGATAGACAAAAGGCCTGAAGCCGACCCCCTGCACAATGCCTTGGACTTCGGCCCGCATCCTGATTACTTCTTGTTTTTCCATCACATATTACTTGAGACCCGCAATCCCATTAAAACTTTAACCTCAACCGCCATAAATGTCACGTCCAAGTTATCAGACGTCTTAAAACTATCGCGGCGTACAAAGCATAAACCCCCCTTTGCATCAAAGGGGGGAGGCTGACCGGGTCCGACTCGGCAACTCAAAACTCCAGACTGATTATTCCCTTCGCTTAGCCAAACTTCAAGTTCCGGCCTTAACCCGGTCCAGCAACCAGTCGCACCAATTCTCCAGGCCCTGGCCCGTCCGGCAGGAAATTTCAAATATAGTCTGGTCGGGATTGAGTTTTTGAGAATCAGCCTTGATTTTGTCGATGTCGCAATCCAGGTAAGGCAGCAAGTCGATTTTATTGATGAGCAGAACCTTGGATAGCTGAAACATCAGGGGGTATTTCATGGGCTTGTCATCGCCCTCGGCCACGGACAGGATCATCACCTTGACGTCTTCACCGACGTTGAACTCCGCCGGGCAGACCAGATTGCCCACGTTTTCCACGACCAGGAGGTCCAGGGCGGCCAGATCGAATTGCTCGACCGCGTCCCGGATCATGTTCCCATCCAAATGACAAGCGCCGCCGGTATTTATCTGGACGGCTTGGACGCCCTTTTGGGCCACCCGTTCGGCGTCAGTGCTTGACTGGATGTCGCCTTCGATGACCCCTATTTGAATCTTTTCCCTGAGCCGGTCGATGGTCCGCTCGAGGAGGGTGGTTTTACCCGCGCCCGGGCTGGACATCAGGTTGATGACGAACACCCCATTTTTTTTAAACATTTCCCTGTTTTGAACGGAGATGCGCTCGTTGGCTTCGAGTATGTTTCGTACAACTGACACCTTCATGGTGGACTCCCTTAATACGTTTGAATTAAGCTGCGACCTCCAAGCTCTCGATGGTCAATTCCCGGCCGGCGGTCAGGGTCGGCTCTCTCCCGCCGCAGTGAGGACATTCAAAGGTCAAGTCTTCGGCGGTGAATTCCTGTCCGCAATCATAACATCGATAAGTCAGTGGCGCCACCCTGATCTTCAATTCCGTTTCGGCCAGGTCCGTGTCCTCGACCAGGATATTCCAGCAGAAGGTCAAGGAGGAAGGAACCACGGCCGAGAGTTCGCCCACGACTATATTCACGGCTTGCAGCTTCTGGACCTGATGACGCGCCATCTCCTCGCGGACAATGTCGAAAATGTTTTGGGCTATGGACATTTCATGCATAAAAACCCGCCAAGCTTTGCGGAACCCATGTCTTTTTTGGGCCTTCAGGCCGCCAGTTCGATTTTATGGACAGATAATTCATTTTGAGACCCCTGCCAAGGATTTAAAATAAGCTTGTTTTTCTTTGAAAAGCAATTTTAACCGAATTTGGTCCAGGTTCAAGTCGAAACTGCGGCGAACAGGGCCCAGTTTATGTCCCTTTTTTTTAAGCCCCTATTAAAATATCCGGGGAGGAATTAAAGACGATGCCGACTTAAGATGCTAAAAATGATAAATATTTAAAGATCAAAGCCAGCGGTGGTCGCAAGGATTGCGTCGTCGTAACCCAAGCCATGACCGGCTTGTGGCCACAGGCCCCGGGGTGAAAGGGCCTTTGAATCAATGCCAACTCGGGATCAAAATCTTTCCGGACTAGAAAGACAGGCTTTCTAGATATCTTGCCGGCTGCTCCGAACTGATGTTGTATCTTTTTAATTTATTGTAAAAAGTTGAACGCGGCATTTTCAGATAAAGCGCCGCTTGCCGCTTGTTGCCCCGAGTCAGCTCGAGGGCCCGCTCGATCAATTTCTTCTCACCGCCATCCTTGTTTTCAAACTCAACTTCGTTTTTCTTTTTAGTCTCAACTGATTTAATCTTATAGATTTTTTTCTCACGTTTTTTCACCCGGCAAGGCAGGGCCTCGACTTCGACCAGATCGCCGTCGTTCAGGTTCATGGCCCCTTCCAAGACATTTTTCAGCTCGCGGACGTTTCCCGGCCAGTCATAATTCATAAAGAGGTCCAGGAGCTCCTGGCTGACGCCCCGCACGCGGCTGTTGATGCGGCTGTTGATGCAAGGAATGAAATGATTGATCAGCAAGGGTATGTCCTCGATCCGCTCCCTTAAAGGCGGGATGTGGATATTGACCACGTCCAGTCGATAATATAAATCTTCCCTGAACTGGCCTCGGTTGACCAGTTCCCAGAGGTCCTTGTTGGTGGCCACCAGTATTCGGACATCGACCTCATAGCGGACCGTGCCGCCGACCCGTTCAAATTCGCCCTCCTGGATAACGGACAAAAGCTTGGCCTGCATGGCCATGGACATTTCGCTGGCTTCGTCAAGAAAAATGGTCCCGTTGTGAGCCAGCTCGAATTTGCCCGGTTTCCCGCTTTTCTGAGCCCCGGTGAAAGAACCGGGTTCATAGCCGAAAAGTTCGGACTCGAGTAAATTCTCCGGGATACCCGCGCAGTTGACCCGGATAAATGGTCCGCTTTTACGCAGGGAAGCCATGTGAATGGCTTGAGCGAAAAGTTCCTTGCCGGTGCCGGTTTCCCCGGTGATCAAAACCGTCGAATCGCCTTCGGCCACCCGTAAGGCCTTCTTCTTGGCCCGGACAATGGCCTTGGAAACACCGACGATTTCATTGATGGAAAATTTGCAGCCCGACCTCCTTTCGGGAGATGAGGAAGGTTTGCACCGCCCGTCGTTTTTACGAAGCCGGTGGACCGAATTTTTCGCCTGACCCAGGTCCGTGTAAATATTTTTGGCAATAGCTCCGACCAACTCATGGTCCTTGTAGAGAGGCACGACCATGACCGGGACCGCCTTCTTGTGAGGTCGGGATATGTGGGCCACTTGCGGCACCCCCGACTCGACCACCTGCTTAAGAAGCGCCCCCGGTTCGAGCCAGGCCACGTCCCCTCCCAGGACTTCATTCCGATCCACGCCCCAATTCCGGGCCGATTGGTTGGTCATGTAAGTCAGGCGGCCGGAACGATCCACGACGGCCAGCTCCTCGAAGGTCTGCTCCAGAATCATTTCCAGGAATTCATACTTCTCCCGGAGATCGGCCAGTTCGGTTTCCAGAGAGATGGTCGGCGAATAATCGATCATGACCTGGATGAAGGAAATGATCCGGTCCCGGCTCCTGACCGGGACCAGGCTGCACTTCAACTGCCGGCCCTTGACCATCATCTGTTTGTGGTAATAAGGCGCCCCGGCGTCCAGGTGCTCGATCACTTCAGGATGGGGAAATATATCTTGAACGGTTTTGCCGGAAGCCGCCGAAGGCTGAAGTCCCAGGAAAAAACCGGCCATGGAATTGATGAAGCTGATCCGGCCGCTTTGGTCCATGGCCATGACGCCGATGGGCAGGTCCCTGAACCCTTCCCACAACGATTCTAGAAATAACTCGTCCAGTTGGGCGTCGACACTCCAACCAGACTTTTTGGGGCCCTCGAACATAAACGCTTCCTCCCCCTACCGTATTTGACCCGCCGGGAATAAAAACCAAAAAGCTCATCCCCTCATGCCTCAGGCGAGTCCACGCGGCCCGGGCGATCAGATATTATCACATATGACCGAACGTTTGTTAATAAACCGCCTAATTCTTAATTCGTCCTCCGGGGTTTCCCCCAATTCCATGCCCATGGACGCCGGACTTTAAAACTCACGCACCCCCCCTCCGGCCCGAACCACTTCGGTCCTCGGGTTTAGGTGTCAAAACTAGGTCCGGACCGACCCGCCGCCTGTTGCTCTCCCCCATCCCCGCTTTGGTACAAAACAGCCCTCACGAGGAACTCGGCAAAAAACTTCTCGGTCCGCCCGGACGGAAAGACAATTTCGAGCATACTTTTAAGATTTTTATAATATTATAACTAATTGGCAAAGTCAAGCGGACTGAATCTATAATTGTAATCATTCAGTTATTGGTGGCTTGGATTCCTGCTTGCGCGGGAATGACGTTGCTAAGTCTTCGTCATTCCCGCGCAAGCAGGAATCCACTTCTATCGGTCGGGCAGAAAAAGGCGGAAAACGCCCCCGTTTACTGAACGGTTACCTATAATTCTTGCGGTGTATTAAACCGGTTACTTGCCCTCCGCCAGGCGTTGGTAGGCCAGATTCAATTTAATGAACTCGGCCGAATCGCCGCCCTGGTCCGGATGACTGGACCAGGCCAGACGGCGGTAAAGGCGGCCCAGATCGTCCCGACTCATCGACCGCCACCCGGCCTCGGTCAAATCGAACACTTCCAACGCTTCGGTCAACTCAGCCGCCGCTATCGGAGAAAGTGGGCGATAGGCTCGACGACTGCGGACAAACTCTTCGAAAAACTGAGATTGAGGCGGCCTCTGGGCGAATTCAAAATCGAACCACATCACGGCATAGCCAACCAAATACTCCGAAAGAAGGGCCGGGTCGCCTGGAAGATCGAGGAAATCGGGGTCCTGGTTGAGACGGCACAATTCGGCCAGGAAGACCTCATCCAGTTTTTCGGGGTCCAGTCCCAAGGGAAAAAGCCTGGCCGCTTCGCCGGGGAACCAGCGGCCAAGGTCCAGGGCCTGATAAACATACTGCTTTTTTTCCCGAAACTTGAGACGGAGTTCGAGAGCCCGGAAATAATGCTCTATCTCATCCCGGGACATGTCGACCAGGACGTTGAGGAACTTCTGGGGACGCAGAAGGTTTTTCGTCGAGTCCATGCGGCCGAAGCGGAGCCAGAAAAATCGGCGGCGGTCAAAAAGGTGGAGCCGGGCCTGGACTCTGCCCATGGCTTCCAAAGACAACCAAGACCTTTTCCGGCGACTGAGCCGGGTCATCTGAAGGACAATGCGCCGAACATCAGGGTGGAGGAAAGGCAACAAAACCTTTTCCAATTCACGGTCCACGTCGGGAACACCCAGGCCGGACAAGGTTTCGATCAGGTTTTGCTCGAAGTAGAAGCTGTGGCCGCCGGGATAAATAATATAATCAGCAGGATTTTCTCCGAGATCGTACAGGTCGCGCCACAGTATCCGTCCATTGCTCGGGTAGGATTCCCGCAAAAAATAACGTGGCCGACCCTTGATTTTTTTGGTGGCTAGATACAAAAAAGACTCCTAATGTAATAAATATAACACTTTTCAAGCGGTCCGGCCAACCGTTAAAAGTCCCGGACCGGCCGTCAATAATTTTAATAAAATACCTTTTTTCGCCGGAAACCGGTCGATCAATTTTTTTCTTTGCTTTAAACTGTTGTAACGTATGATAATGTTTTAGTTATCCACCGCAACCGGACGGCCAGGAGCATTGGAATGTTTGGAAAAAGGAATTTCCCTTTTTTCAAGTTGGATTCCCTCCAACTAAAATATTTTTCAGCCCTGAGCCTGCCCATTCTGGCCGCCCTTTTCATCCTGATCGCCGGTTATTCCTTTCTTGAAACCAGGTCCCGGACCGAAATTCTCAAAGCCGATTCTCTGACCCATATTGATTCGTTCAGCGAGTTATTCACCAGGACCCTCTCCGAGACAGCCGCCGATTTGGTCACGCTGGCTGAAAGCCACCTGATCTCGTCTTTTCTGGCCGCCCCCGGGGATTCGGCCCGGGCAGGGCTGGCCCAGGACCTGTCGGCCGTGGTCACGGCCAAGCCGGGCCTCGACCAGGCCCGCATCATCTCGCTCGAGGGTCGAGAGCTTCTTCGGATTAACCTTAGAGACGGCCGGCCCTATCCGGTGGACCGGGAGGAGCTTCAAGATAAAAGTGATCGATACTACGTCCAGGAGGCCCTTAAACTTGGACGGGACCAGATTTATATTTCCCGTTTCGATCTTAATATAGAACACGGTCTGATCGAACGGCCCTACAAGCCCATGATCAGATTCGCGGCCGCCCTTTTTGACGACCAGGGTCGAAAGAAGGGTCTTCTCGTCTTGAATTATCTCGGGGGGCAACTGCTGGACCTTCTCCGGGTTGTTTCGAAGGCCGCGCCGGGCCGGGTCATGTTCATTAATAAAGAAGGTTACTGGCTGTCCGGAGTTGAACCCGAACGCCTCTGGGGTTTCATGTTCCCGGATAAAAAAGACATGACCTTCGGCCGTTTTTTCCCCCAGGCCTGGAAAATCATCGCCGCCGGAAAAGAGGGGCAATTCATTTCTGAAGAAGGTCTGTTCACCTTCACCACCATCTCACCACTGGAAATCAAAGCCTTCAGGTACGTGACCCGGGAGGTCCGGTTGTTGGAAAGTCGGCCGGCGTCTTCTTCCCCGGCCGGGCAATTTAAAGTGATTCATCATATCTCTAAGGAGGAACTGGCCGGGTTAGTCGGTTTGTCCTTCCATCGCTTGGCCCTCCTTTGGGGGACCATGGGCCTGGCCGTGGTCCTGATTGCCTGGTTCACGGCCCAGGCCATGGCCGCCCGGAAAAGGACCCAAGAGGACCTGGTCAGAAAGAACGCCGAATTCGAGGCCGTCTTTCAGGCCAATCCCGAGGGAGTGATCTTCGAAGACCTCCGGCGGCGCATGGTCATGGTCAACCCGGCCATAACCCAGTTGTTCGGTTATCCGCCGGAGGAACTGATCGGCCAAAGCGCCCGGCTGCTTTACCAAGACCCCCGGGATTTCGATGAACAGGGGCGTCTCCGCTTCAATCCCGAGGCCGAGGAAATATTCCACCCTTATGAAATGAAGTATCGGCGCAAAGACGGCGGCTCGTTCCTGGGGGAAACCATCGGCACGCCGGTCAAGGACCGAATCGGCCGGACGGTGGGACTCCTGGTGATCATGCGGGACATCACGGAGCGGAAACGGGCCGAGGAAGAACTGCGGCAGAGCGAGTTGACCTTGAACAAGGCCCAGGACATCGCCCGACTGGGCAACTGGACCCTGGACATCGCCACCAACGAGGTCAGTTGGTCCAAAGCCTTGTGCCGTCTGCTGGAAGTCAACCCGGAGGACCTGGGCGCTACTTACGAGACCTTTTTATCTTTTGTTCATCCCAACGATCGGGAAATGGTCCGCTTGGCCCTGGCCGAAGCCATTTTTGAGGAAAAACCTTTTGATCTGGAACATCGTCTTCTCCGGGCCGGCGGGCGCGAGCTGGTGGTCCACGCCCAGGCCGAAATCATTTTTGATGAGAGAGGCGGACCCGTGCGCCTGATCGGGACGGTTCAGGACATCACCGAACGCAAAGAGTCGGAAAAAGAACTTAGGATCAAGGATAGCGCCATCCAGTCCTCCATCAACGCCATAGTCATGACCGACCTGGAAGGACGGATCACCTACGTGAACCACTCCGCGCTGGCCATGTTCGGCTACGAAGAAAAAAATGAGGTGCTGGGAATTTTTGCCGCCGGATATTTCAAGGACCCCGGGCTCGGCCCGAAAATCCTTAAGGAAATCATGCTGGAGTCCAGTTGGATTGGAGAGTCGGAAGTGCTCCGCAAGGACGGCTCGGAAATCACCGTCCGGATAGCCGCCAACCTGGTCAAAGATGAAAACGGCCGGCCTTATTGCCTCATGGGTTCGATGATTGACATTTCCGAGCAGAAAAAGGCCGAGGAAATGCTCCGATTCCAGGCCCGCCATGACGCCTTGACCGGCCTTTACAATCGGCGCCATTTGATGGAACGTCTTGAGACCGAGGTCGGCGCGGCCAGACGTCACGGCTTTCCTCTGGCGGTCTGCATGTGTGATTTGGACCATTTCAAGGCGGTCAACGACACTTACGGCCACCGGACCGGGGACCAGGTTCTGGCCCGGTTCGGCCGACTGATCGCCGAAGAGGTCCGGGCCCAGGATACAGCGGGACGATACGGGGGGGAAGAGTTTTTCATCATTTTTCCTTACACTTCGGCCTCGGCGGCCCATATCAGTTTGGAACGAATCCGCATCCGGTGGGAAAAAACGATCTTCGAGGCCGAGGATGGGCGAAAATTCGGGGTGACGGCCTCCTTCGGGCTGGCCCAGATCGAAGCTCAAGATATTAATCCTAATGACCTTTTGGAAAAGGCGGACCAGGCCCTGTATCAGGCCAAGGAATCGGGACGGAACCGGGTGGTGGGGCCGAGAGGTGGAAAGGCCGGAAGCGCCGTTGGATGATAAAACCGAGGCCCGGTCCGTTTACCGAGGCTTGAAGGCCTGATATATTGAGTAATTAATTTAGGGGGAATTCGCTTGACCCGCGGCAAGGATAATAAAAACATGATGGAGCATTTGGTTCTGGTCACCCAGATCGGACTGACCATGGCCGGATCGATCCTGTTTTGTTTCGCGGTCGGTTTTTACTTGGACCGCTGGCTGGGGACCAAAGGCATTTTTCTAGTCATTTTCACCATTCTTGGGGTGATCGGGGGCGGCTGGACGGTCTTTCGCCAGATAAGCGATTTGGACCGGGATAAAAACAGGAATGACCATCCCGAAAGAAACTTGAGAAAAAAATAACATTTTTTCGGTTGACAAAGGCGGCTTCTTTGACTAACTTGGCAATGCCTTCGAGACCACTGGGGCTCGAAGGAATTTGGCGTGTGTTTATGGAACAATTACAACAATTTAAAAGGGCCATCGTTTTTCAAATCCTCCTGACTGCCGCCGTGGTCTCGGCTGCCGCCCTTCTCTTCGGGTTTCTCCCGGCCGCTAAAGGCTTCGCCCTGGGCAGTTGCTTTTCCCTGGCCAATTTTTTGATAATGACCCATCAAGCCCCTAAGCGCCTGGGAAAAAGTTCCTCACGGGTCGGCTGGGAGAGTTACTTGAGCCTTTTATTTCGATTCGCTCTTTTGGGACTGCCCTTGTACCTGGCCCTCCGGCTGCCTCAGTTCAATTTCATTTGGACGGCTTTGGGTATCTTCAATCTGCAAATTTCTATTTTTATCCATGGTTTAATCATCGAGCGCTGGACCTTGACTTCCAGGACGAATATACCGAGGCGTTGACATGGAAGAAATCACGTATGTTCCTCAATGGATTTTCACTCTAGGCGGGTTCCAGGTCACTCTTAACGCGGCCACCCTGATCAACACCTGGATGATCATGGGCCTTTTGATCGTTTTCGGTCTTTTGGCCTCCAGGCAGACCAAGCTGATCCCCAATCCCCTCCAAAGCCTGGCCGAGATGATGATAGGCGCCTTCGATGGACTCGTTTACGACGCCCTGGAGCTCCCCAATTATCGCCGCTACTTCCCCCTGATCTGCGGCCTGTTCATGTTTCTATGGTTGAGCAATATCTGGGGGGCCTTCCCCTATTTCTCCGAACCGACCAAGGACCTCAACACCCCGCTGGGCCTGGGCATCATGGGCTTTTTCATTGCTCATTATTCCGGCATCAAGGTTAAAGGATTCAAAAATTACGCCAAAGAATACTTTCAGCCGATTTTCTTGATGGCCCCTTTGAACATCATCGGCGAGCTGGCCAAGGTCGTCTCCATTTCCTTTCGTCTTTATGGGAACATCATGGGCGGGGCCATCATTGTCATCGTGGTCAGCCACCTGATCTACAACCTGGTCCTGCCGCCGTTTCTGATCGCCTTTTTCAGTCTGTTTGTCGGGACCATCCAGGCTTTTGTTTTCACCATGTTGACTTTGGTCTATATCTCGGTGCAAATCAAGTAGACACCAGGGCGGAAGATGATTAGTGGCATAGAAATACTGGTTGACGGAGCTTCTT
>Ga0209270_1001573_pt1 | contig 30060 bp, 20 predicted proteins | sample MTBAKSrepl1MetaG_FD_187456 | JGI IMG/M metagenome (GOLD analysis project Ga0209270, IMG submission 187456) | Enrichment culture microbial communities from Arthur Kill intertidal strait, New Jersey, USA, that are MTBE-degrading - MTBE-AKS1... | ecosystem: Environmental > Aquatic > Marine >...
TGATAACCGTAAAATAGTTGTCTGTAAGTCCCAGCCCGCCTTCTGCCACGCTCCTTGCGTCATAGTAGGTGAATATAAGGACATCACCTGGACCTCCGTCATACCTTCCCCCTGCATAGGACTGGCCGGCCAGTCCAAAGACCATCATAGCTGCCAGGAGAAAAACAGCCATGCCCAAAATCCCCTTCTTCATACCTCCTTTGTTAAAAGTTTCTGTTATCCTGAGCTATGTCAGGAAAAGGCATGCTATGTATTCTGTTCTATTCTATTGCAGGAAAGTTATCACATCATGAAAATTAAATCAATAAGTTTTTGCGCGTATACAAAAAAACAGGAGTTTTTTATATACAAATATCCGGATCCTTCGATAAACCATTTCATTCCGGCTCCTTCCCCAGGTCGGGTACCTGTCCGGTCGCCACGGCGACTTGCCTGAGTAGACCTGAGTGCGGAAAAGAGGGGTATTTTCGGTCCAATGACAGTCTTCTGAGTTTCCTGGGTAGTTTATAAACATACACTAAGGTAGCCGCAGGCTTTAGCCTGCGTTTATGATGCGCAACCTGTTTTGCTCGGCCACAAGAATCTTCAGACCACGATGATTTATACTAATGTCGCAACAAAAATATCCTCGGGGTCATAAGTCCCCTGGATAAATGAGTTATTAACAGTCTCTAAATAATGTGGACATTGATTTAAGAAATCCCTCCTACCCCCCTTTACCAAAGGGAGGGAAGGTCCCCTCTTGAGAGAGGTGTAGGGGTGTGTACCGTGTGTACCCCTCTTTGACAAAGAGGGGCGAGGGGAGATTTTTTGAATAATGTTTATTCGATTATGAGACCCTTAATATACGGGATGCTGAATTGAAGGTTGCAAAATTATACAGCTTCCATGACATCCGTATTGAAGATATCCCTATCCCTGAGATAGGACCAGGGGATGCTCTTTTAAGGACAAGGGCTTCAGGGATATGCTCAGGTGACGTCATGCCGTGGTATATTGAAAAAAAGGCCCCTCTTGTGCTTGGACATGAACCATGCGGGGAAATAGTCTCGGTGGGGAAAGATGTAACCTCTTTCAAACAGGGTGACAGGGTTTTTGTACATCACCATGCTCCCTGCTTTACATGCAGGCATTGTAAAAGGGGAGATTATGTGCAGTGCGATACGTGGAGAAACACAAACATAATACCCGGCGGCATCTCTGAATATATACTCATACCGGAAATAAACCTTGAACGCGATACGCTTTCTATACCCGACGCTCTCCGTTATGAAGACGGAACCCTGATAGAGCCTGTTGCCTGTGTTATCAAGGCTTTAAAAAGAGCGAAAATAATACGTGGCGATTTTGTCCTTATCATAGGGCTCGGGTTTATGGGTATCCTCAATGGAATTGTTGCAAGAAAATACGGTGCCGGAAGAATAATCGGAACAGACAGGGTCTCCTTCAGGCTTCAACGTGCTCTCGATCTCGGGTTTGATGATGTCATTGATGTCTCACAGACTGATGCAAAAAAAGGCTTGCAGCATATTACCGCAAGACAAAATGCAGACATTGTAATCGTATGCCCGAACAGTATTGATGCCTTAAAGGAAGGCCTTTCACTGACAGGGGAAGGCGGTTCACTGGTCATGTTTACTCCTGTCAAACCTGGTAACCTCCTCACTATTGATCCAAATGAACTGTACTTTAAAGACACGAGCATCATTACAAGTTACTCCTGTGGTCCTGAAGACACGGCTGATGCTCTTGAACTTTTAGAATCAGGAATCGTATGCTCTGAAAGGATTATTACACACAGGTTCCCGATTGAGAAAACTGAAGAGGCTTTCAGAGTGACTGCTGAGGCACGGGATTCGTTGAAGATTATTATTGTTTTTGATTAAATAGTGTCTGCGTATAAATTGTCATTTTTATTTTTGTCATGCCCGAAATCTGTAATCGGGCATCCAGAACTTATTGAAAAGACCGGATTCCTGCCTCCGCAGGAATAACAATAAAGCTGATTTTATACACAAACACTCAATAGGTGAAGGAGATTTTAGTGAAACGCAGGAAAAAGACTCTGCCATACTGCGATTGGGATAATCACAAGTCTTCGTTGACAAATAAAAATAATCCCCCCCCGCCCCCCTTTAGTCAAGGGGGAATGGGGGGATTATCAGATGAAAAGAAAAAATCTAAAGAGAATAAAAGCAGGTTCTATAAATACAAAGGCGGCTTTTTATGGAAAGGTGTTAAGATTGAACAATATAAACCTGCTTCTCAAGACTGGGCTCATGTTTTAAGACAGACGGTCATTGGAAACCGGAGAGAAACGACAAAATTTCATCTCAGGTATTTTGAAATAGCGCCCCGTGGTTATACGAGTTTCGAGGTACACAGGCACGAACATGTTGTCATAGGGATACGGGGTAAGGGTCTCTGCGCACTCGGGAGAAAAAAATACCCCATCGGTTTTCTTGATGTTCTCTACATAGAGCCGAATACACCTCATCAATTAAGGAATCCCTTCAGTGAGCCATTCGGTTTCTTCTGCATCGTTAACGCAAAAAGGGATCGCCCCAAAATCATTACGAGAGACTATGCCTAAACGTTGCAGAAAAGATTGCTTCTCCGCCTCCGGCGGATCGCAATGACGAAGAGACATGGCGTCATTGCGAGGAACGGAGTGAAGCGTCAATCTCGCTGCGCGAGACAAGATTAATGAGGCACATGAGCATGAGTGGAACCGTCCTTCTTGTTTTATCATATTTAAAAATATTAAAATAAAAATTCGGAAAGGAATATCTCTTTTTGGAACAGGGAAAAAACAAGAATATTATCGATAAAGTCTGGAACTTCTTCGCTTCTGTAAAGTTCGCAATTATCATATTCGCCTTCATTGCTCTCACATCAATAATCGGAACTGTCCTGGAACAACAGGGCGATCCGGCGAGGAATATCAAAATCCTTACCAAAATCTTTGGAGAATCCCTTGCACCTCATCTTTACAATATCTTCGAAAAGCTCGGGTTTATTGATATGTATCGCTCATGGTGGTTCATATCGTTACTTGTCATCTTTGCCATGAATATTGTTATCTGTTCCATAGACAGGCTCCCGAGGATATGGAGACTGGTCAGGGAACCAATGACCCCGATGACAGAAGACAAGTTAAGAAAATTAGGTATCCACAGGGAAATTGTCTTAAAGGGCAAACCTGAAAAGGTAAAAGACACTGTTGCTTCCGCTCTTAAGCATGTGAGGTTCGGATTTTCTACAATAAAAACAGAAAACGGTTTTCAATTCATTTCTCAAAAAGGAAATAACAGCAGGCTCGGCGTGTATATAACCCATTTCAGTATCCTCATTATTCTTATAGGAGCAATCGTCGGATATCGATTCGGTTTTAAAGGCCACCTGAATCTTCCTGAAGGTTCCATATCAAATGTTGCATTCAAGAACAACAATGAACAACTGCCTTTGGGATTTGAGATCCGGTGCGATAATTTTGATACGGAGTTTTACGGCAGATCAGATATGCCAAAGGATTACAGGAGCTGGCTTACCATCATCAAAGACGGCAGGGAAATACTGACAAAATCCATATCAGTCAACGACCCTCTGACCTATGAAGGGATAACATTCTACCAGGCGAATTATGGTTTTATCCCTGAACGGGTCCGGATGGGGTTTTTCATCATTCGGGTCGTTTCCGGAGATGGAAAGGCATTCGATTTAAAGCTGAGATTAGGCGACACATTTGAGATACCAGGCACAATGATATCAGGGAAACTCGTCGACTTCAGTCCGGCCTTAAGACTCGATAATCTCACAACGTATGCAAGCCAGATGAATAACCCCGCTGTACTCGTAGAATTTTCCGAACCGGGTAAGCCAACGTACCCGGGTTGGATATTGCGAAGATATCCGGAAACCTGGCAGTTGCCTGAAGGAAACAGAGTCGAGTTCATTGATTTATGGGGAGTCGAGTTTACAGGGTTGCAGGTAAGAAAGGACCCCGGGGTATGGATTGTGTATCTCGGCTGTATTACAATATCAATAGGGCTTTTTATTGCGTTCTTCATGAGCCATAGAAAATTATGGGTCAGTGTTGTCGAAGATAAAAATAATGCACGTGTAGTTGTTAGTGCTGCTGCAAACAAAAACAGGGCTGCCCTGGAGAGAAAGATAGACAGGATAATATCCCTTGTTCAGCAAGACCGGGAAGGAAAAAAATAAATGGACAGTTCCTTTTTCTTCGGCATATCAACAATAGCTTACTTTCTGGCTATGATAATTTATATTACCCATCTTGCCTTCAAGAAAAAAACCATAGGAATAACCGCAACAATTATCACGGTCATTGGTTTTGCTTCACAAACACTCGCATTCATATTAAGGTGGAAGGAATTCGCAGGTCTCTCAGGCATGGGAATTTGGCGTTCTGCTCCCCTGACAAATCTCTATGAATCTCTCATCTTTTTCATCTGGTGCCTGATCCTGGGTTATCTGATCATCGAGTTCAAGTTCAGGAACCGCTCATTCGGGGCATTCGTTACCCCTGTTGCGGGACTTGCACTCGCGTTTATAGATTTATCAGGGATGTCAAAAGACATACAACCACTCCTCCCCGCCCTGCAGAGCAACTGGCTGCTTGCCCACGTGATGATGAGTTTTATTGCTTATGCAGCTTTTGCCTTATCGTTCAGTACCGGTCTCATGTACCTTATTGTCAAATCTGAAAAAAGAAGTGAGTTTTCATACATCTTCTGGGCAATCACGCTCGGGATATTCACAACTTTTCTCATAGCCACCGGGATAGACTTACTGACATTTAAAGTAATGGTAAAACCGGATCTATTTATAAAAACCTATATGTTCAAAGCATCATTTCTAAATTCTTCTGCTGCCATAAGGATAGCAAGCTGGATAGCAACGATTTTCATTATCTTTATTGTATGGAGATATGGGTCTGCAATAAAAACAGTGATTGAAAAATTCAATTTAACAAGTTCAATGCTTGATGAGATTACCTATAAGAGCATTGCCATCGGTTTTCCCATATTCACCCTGGGAGGGCTCATATTTGGTGCAATCTGGGCTGACCAGGCATGGGGTGTCTACTGGAGCTGGGACCCAAAAGAGACATGGTCATTAATCACATGGTTTATCTATGCCTTTTATCTGCATAGTCGCATGATACGGGGATGGAGGGGGAAAAAGGCAGCAATTGTCGCGGTCATAGGTTTCGTGGCTGTTATTTTTACCTACCTTGGTGTCAACCTTTTGCTTTCAGGACTCCATTCTTACGGAGAGCTTTAATAGCAACTTGAATCCTGTTGCATAAATCCGATATCATAAGACAATAAAGCGTCTCATGAGTGTGCAAAATAGAGATTGCTTCGGCTTTGCCTCGCAATGACAGACGCTGTTTTGTCATTCCGGGCGAAGCGTAGAATCTCTTTTTGAAAACAGCTTTAACCCAAAAACTGCATTTATCGGAGGCAAAAAACTTATGAACAACATAAAGACACTTTTTTTACTTGTCACCCTGACCCTCGTACTCGTTGCTGCAGGAGCAGCTCTGGGCGGAAAACAGGGAATGACAACAGCCCTTGTCTTTGCGTTAGGGATGAACTTTTTCACCTACTGGTACAGCGACAAGATTGTACTCAAGATGTACCGTGCCAGGGAGGTCACAGAAGCAGAGGCCCCTGAACTCTACGGGATTGTGAGAAGGCTCGTTCAGAAAGCCGGAATGCCAATGCCAAAGGTTTACATTATTCACCAGGACCAGCCGAACGCATTTGCAACGGGCAGGAACCCGCAGCATGCTGCTGTTGCCGTAACGACGGGCATCCTGCATATCCTCAGCCGCGAAGAGCTTCAGGGTGTCATAGGACATGAGCTTGCTCATGTCAAACACAGGGATATCCTTATCAGCACCGTTGCTGCAACCATAGCAGGTGCCATCAGTTATCTATCATACTTTGCTATGTTTTTTGGACGTGGAGACGACGATGACGGCGGTAATCCAATCGTTGCGCTGCTCATGTTTATCATCGCGCCTATTGCTGCACTGATTATCCAGATGGCCATTTCACGTTCAAGAGAGTATGCTGCTGATCAGGGTGGTGCACAACTTGCAGGAAACCCGCGGTACCTTTCAAGCGCTCTTCGGAAACTGCACGCAGCATCACAGCAGATCCCGATGAAAGCAAACCCTGCGACATCGCACATGTTTATTGTCAATCCCCTGACAGGCGGAGGACTCGCAAAACTATTCAGCACACATCCGCCTATAGAGGAGAGAATATCAAGACTTGAGTCAATGGGTGCCTAATTTGGGCTTGACTCCAGCCATACTCTTTGTCCAAAATACCTTTATCTTATGAAGGCTTTCGTAACAGGAGCTACGGGCTTTATAGGAAGTCACCTGTGTGAAGAACTCATCAAGAGGGGTTATTCAGTAACCTGTCTGGTAAGAGAGACCTCCAATCTCAAATGGATCGACACACTGGATCTCAAGCGGGTGAAAGGTGACTGTACCGATAGAGAATCACTGTATAGTGTAATACATGATTTCGATTATGTATTTCACCTTGCAGGACTTACCAAATCCTCCTCAAATGATGAATATTTTTCAATCAATGCGAAAGGCACGGAGAATCTGATAAAAGCTGTTGCTGAGAAAAACCCTCAATTGAAACGTTTTGTATATATCAGCACCCTTTCTGCCGTTGGTCCGAGTAAGAACGGAACTCCGGTGGATGAACAGGTACATCCTTCACCTGTCTCAAATTACGGCAGGAGCAAGCTCGAAGGAGAAAAAGCAATCCTTAAATATAAGGATTCTATCCCAATTACAATTATAAGGCCTGGCGCAGTCTACGGACCAAGGGACAAAGATTTCCTTGTGCTCTTCAGGATGATCAAAAAGGGTATTTTCCCTGACTGGGGAAAATCATATTACTCTTTTCTGTATGTCGACGACCTTGTTCGGGGTATAATACTCTGTGCAGAATGTAAAGAGGCTGAAGGGAACATATATTTCATGTCAGAAGAGACAGTACATACAAACGAGGAAGTCGTGAAACTGATATCTTCTGCATTGAACGCAAAAGCTGTGCGTTTAAAAGTGCCGAAATTTATCATGCCGTTCTGTTCATTTATCGGGGACAAAACACATGCGGGTATCATCAATAAAGACAAGATGAAGGAATTCATTCATTCACACTGGATTTGTAATCCGAGGAAGGCAGAAAAAGAAATAGGGTTTACTCCAAGGGTTTTGATAAAGGAAGGAATGAAATGGACAGCAGACTGGTACAGGATTCACAAATGGCTGTAAAAAAATCAACAGATATTTTCGACAAGTGTTTCAGATTTGATAAAGCTAAGTCGCTCATTACTCAGGGACTTTATCCTTACTTCAGAATGATTGAAAGTGCGCAAGACCCGGAGATCGTCATGAACGGCAGAAAGATGATCATGGTGGGATCAAATAATTATCTCGGGCTTACCAATCATCCCAGGGTTAAAGAGGCTGCTATCGAAGCTATAAGAAAATACGGGACAGGGTGTGCCGGCTCAAGATTCCTGAACGGCACATTAGATATTCATGTCAAATTAGAGGAAAAGCTTGCCCGGTTCATGAGGAAAGAAGCTGCGCTCATTTTTTCAACAGGGTTCCAGGTCAATTTAGGGGCAATCTCAGCACTTGTCGGCAAGGATGATGTTGCGATTATAGATAAAATGGATCACGCGAGTATTATCGATGGATGCAGGCTTTCGTTTGGCGAGGTAAAAAAATTCAGGCACAATGATATGACAGATCTCGAGCGGGTACTCAAGGAATACGAGGCCAAAGACAAATTAATCGTTGTTGACGGAGTCTTCAGTATGGAAGGAGACATCGCCAAACTCCCCGAAATTATCGCCCTCGCAGATACGTATGGTGCACGAGTCATGGTTGATGATGCACATAGCATAGGCGTGCTCGGAAAAACAGGACGTGGTACCGCTGAACACTTCGGCCTGGAAGACGATGTTGATCTTATCATGGGGACGTACAGTAAATCCCTTGCATCTATCGGGGGATTTATTGCAGGCTCCGCAGACATTATTCATTATATAAAACACGTTGCACGGACCCTGATCTTCAGCGCAAGTCCGCCCCCTGCATCTGTAGCTTCGGTAAGCGCTGCACTTGATATTATCGAAAACGAACCGGCGAGAAGAGAAAAGCTCTGGAAAAATACAACGAAGATATTCACAGGCTTCAAGGAGCTCGGTTTTGAGGTCGGACCAAGTCAGACGCCTATCATACCTGTTATCGTCGGTGAAAACGAAAAGGCCTTTTTGATGGCAATGATGCTTGAGAAAGAGGGTGTCTTTGCAAATGTTGCCGTAACGCCGGCGGTGCCGAATGGAAGAGCCCTCATTCGTACAAGCTATATGGCGACTCACACAGATGAACATCTTGACATCGTTCTGAATGCATTCGAGAAGGTCGGCAAGGCACTGGGGATAATATAAATGTCATCAGTCAATAGTCACTGGCTACTGGTTTTTATTAACCCGAATTAGGCAAAGGTACACTAAGGTATCGAAGAAAATTTTTGGTTCATTCGTGAAAAAGTTGAAAATCATAAGTGACCGGATTCCCGCTCCCCGATTACTACCTTCGGGGACAGGCTTCGCGGGAATAACGGAACTGCTTATAAAAAGTGTCATTCCCCGACCCCCGATCGTAGTCGAGGGCATGCTTGATCGGGGAATCCAGAAGCCTTTTCAACTAAAATACGAAAGACACAAATTTTTTTACAAAATCTGCATTATTCAATTGCATTTCTTAGGTTAATCCGATAATTACCGTGACCAGTGGCTAATGACGATACTGCTAAATCAATGACTGCCAGAGGCGTAGACGTTATTGAGGTTTCAACCAAAAAAGACCTCAATGACTTCATAACCTTACCTCATGCAGTTTATTCCGGGGACCCCTTCTACGTACCACCCCTGACAAGGGAGATGAAGCACCAATTCTCTCCTGAGAATCCTTTCTTCCTCCATGCAACTGCAAGATATTTCATTGCCAGAAAAGACGGGAAGCCCGCTGGAAGGATAATCGCCTTCATCAACAGAAGACACAATGAAGTTCACCGTGAAAGAACCGGATTTTTCGGTTTCTTTGAATCGGTAAATGACCAGGAAGTTGCCTCAGCGCTTCTCGATACGGCTTCAAAGGTTCTCAGGGGAGAAGGCATGGACACACTCCTGGGACCGATGAATTTTTCGACCAATGAAGAATGCGGTTTTCTTATTGAAGGCTTTAATCAGCCGCCCCTGCTCATGACACCTTACAACCCTCCTTACTACAGGGTTCTCATGGAAGGTTATGGTTTGAAGAAAGCTAAGGACCTGTACGCGTATATCTATGAAGTCCTCGATGAGCTTCCTGAAAAGGTCAACAGAGTCGCTTCAATTGCCGAAAAAAAAGGAATACGTGTCAGACCTATTAATATGAAGAAGTTCACCGATGAAATGCTCATATTCATGGATGTGTATATTTCGGCATGGGAAAAAAACTGGGGATTTATCCCTCCTACCAGAGAAGAGATTTCTCACATGGGAACCAGGCTCAAGACCATTATTGTGCCTGATCTTACCATGATCGCCGCAAAAGACAACGAGCCTGTTGGGTTTATGGGTCTCCTGCCGGATTTCAACTTTGTTCTGAAACATATGAACGGTAAGGTCAACCCTGTTACCCTTGCAAAGGCACTTTATTATTCGAGAAAAATAAAAGACCTCAGGCTCCTCCTCCTCGGCATTAAGGCTGAATACAGGAACAGAGGCGTTGATGCCCTTATCTTCAGGGAGGGATTCAAGGGGGTAAAAAAAGGGGGGTACAGAAGGGTCGAGTTCTCATGGATACTCGAGGATAACATCCCGGTTCAGAGGCTTGTTGAAATGCTCGGTGCAACGTTATACAAGAAATTCAGGGTCTTCGAAAAGGGTTTGTGAGACAGTAGTAAGGGGCTCATAATAAGACAATGTCCAATGTATCAATATTGGTAGCCGCAACCTTTAGGTTGCGCACCGTATACGCAGGCTAAAGCCTGCGGCTACATCATCCATAAAATTTACGAATGACAATGTATGATTAATCCTTTATGAGATAAACCCTGTTCCTCCCCTTCCCTTTTGCAATGTATAACGCATTGTCAGCCCGTTTTATCAGACCATTGGTATCCTCCTTATCAATATTGAATTGGGCAACTCCGAGGCTTACCGTTGTTTTGATTGGTTTATCAAAACCTATATGGATATCAAAATCTTCGACAGCGTGCTGGATTCGTTCGGCAATTTCCTTTGCTCCTTCTATTGATGTTTCAGGCAATATCAGGAGGAATTCATCTCCTCCGTACCTTCCGATCATGTCTGTCTGCCGCAGGAGATTCTTAATGAGAGCGGAAATAATCTGTAAAACCTTGTCTCCTGCATCATGACCATATGTATCATTTATTTCCTTGAAATAATCTATATCACAGATTATGAGCGCCAGGTCAGCTCCGTATCTTCGGGATCTGAGCACTTCATCTCCCAATCTTTCCATCAGGGCACGCCTGTTCAACAGGCCTGTCAGGTCATCTGTGCGGGAGAGGTGTACGAGCTTTTTCACAAGCATATCTCTCTCCTCCTCTGCCTGCTTGCGCTTTGTTATGTCCCTCGTATATTCGATAACGCTCACGACCCTTCCCATTTCGTCAAATATCGGATAGGTATATATCTCCAGCCAGATTTTTGAGTCATTAGTATTTTCCAGAAGTTTTTCCTTTATTTGCGGCTCTCCTGTTTCAAGCGTGACTTTCACAGCACATCCTTCACAGATATCCCTTCTATTCAGTAACACCTCATAACAACGTTGATACATCAACTGCTCTATAGTCTTGCCGCGCATCCTGGCGTATGATTCGTTGGTCTTGATGATTCGAAAATCAGAATCTATGATATTAAAGGGGTCATTGATGCTCTTAAATATCGTGTTTAAAAACCTCTCGGACCTGCGCGAAACAATCTCTGCCTTCTTGCGTTCAGTTATGTCGATTGCAATTTGCATATGTACAAAACGTCCGTCAGGCCATCTTATGGCCTTGTCGGTATATTGGTACCAGAGGCCTGTTATGCTGTTAAAGTAGTCCCAGATTAGGGAAGGTCCCGGACTGCCGTCCACAAGCAAGCGGCTATTTGTACAGAAGGCACATGGACTGTCCTGTTGGTTATGAAGGACTTTATAGCATCTTTTCCCTACCAGGTCGTTACCAAAATGTTTCCTGATATAACTGTTGACATGGAGTAATTCGTACGTATTCATATCTGCGACGTATATAGCCCCTTCGATACCGTCCATGATCGCAAACATCTGGTCTACTATTTCTTTGGCAGATGCGATCTCAAGGGCCTTGATACGCTCCTGAAGGCTTACCTTCTCACCCCGCGCTTTGGATTTTGCTTGCTTTTTCGTACTCATGATGTAGTTTTAATTATATATTATAAGCATTTTATATACGTAAAATCACTCTTGTACGATGTTCTTGCGAAAATTTTCGGAGACTTTGGGGAGTTTCTGAGGCAGATAAATAAGTTTATTAAAACGTCCTCCTGTTGGTCCTCCAAGCAGAAGGCGCGGCACTATCGTCAGAACCATGAAAATGACAACAATTGCAATTAATCGGCAGCCGGGTCATGCTTACAACAGTATGACATGTTCCGCATGAGCTGGGCGGCGAATAAGGTGCATCGGCACTTTGATGGTGAACATAGTACCATTCATTGGCAGAACCGATGACTGCGTCAGCATCATCCATATGGCATCTATTGCAGAGATATCCCAGTTCCTTACTTCCTTCTGGATATTGTGGTGTGCAAGCCCCTGCCGGTGGTGTGACTGTAGATATGGTTGAAAGCAATCCGCCGTTTACCTCTTGCCTTATCAACATTACATTCGGCGCACCATGTGGCTCATGGCAGTCCAGACAGGAAAGCACATAACCCATGGCAGAAGTGTAGGGAGCCTGCACGCAAATACTGACATCAGCACTTCCCTGTCCGTGTTTTTCAGCAGCCCAGTAAATGGACCTCAGGTTCCTTCCAAGAGGAGAGCTATATATGTTATTTGAAGTATTATGACAATCAGTACAGAAACCGACATAGTCAACAGTTCTTGAGGCATCAATTGCACTATAACCATCCGGTTCATATGCAGTAGTTGAATTATACCGGTACGGAGGTTGATAATTATAGCTGCTCATTCTTTCATCTGAATCATCGCCCCAGAGTTCCCAAATATTGTTGTCCTTGCTATGCTGGCTCGGCTTTGAGACGGAACTGACCAATATTCCGCCTGTGAGCCTTCCCGCCGTGGTATGAGGGTCCCTCTGGGCGCTGTGAGGATTGTGGCAACCGGAACAGGGGTTGATACGCCCGGTAACACTCCCGAAATTCCACCTGCCCGTGAGGAATATCTGAATGTCATACAGGAAATGAGAAGAACCGGTGCCCGAACCACAATTGAAGCGGGGTACCCCGGTATTATCAAGAAAACGAAAAGCCTCTCTGATATTGCCCGGGCAGACAATACTTGAATCACCGCCCGCCATACGGCTATAGTTCCACTGGTTACCCAGATCCTGCACCGGCGAATCTCCGGCACCGTGGCATGAATAGCAAAACATCGAACCTTGCCTTTCGAATATATCTCTAAAAAGCAAATATCTTCTCGCCAGATCTTCGGAAGGATCCGGCTCTGCCCCGCCGATACTAGCATGCTGTTCATGACAGTGGGCGCAATTGCCTATCGAGTATCCAAAGGCAGCTATACTTGACCGGTTGACTCCGTATGAAGTATTTCCATGTGCAGAAATGGTGTATGTAGGTGCAGGCGGAGGCGGGGGCGGAGCATATGCATTGTGAACAGCAATTGCGATTGAAAAGAAAAGGAATGCTAAAGCACAAAAAATGAACTGCAATGACCTGTTTGAAAAGAAAAACTTTTTCATAATCCCCCGCTTTGCCAAACCCTTATTTGCCTTTGCCTGCTTTGCCTTTTGTTGCAGCAACTTCAGCTTCATTCGAATATCCGCTCTCTCCACCTGCCTCGTTCTCTGCTGTAACTACGTAATAATATGTCTGGCCGGGAACTATCTGGTTATCTGTATAGTTATGTTCGGAGATTATAGAATAATTTACCCTCTGGTATCCGCTCCCCGGTGTAGCGCTACGGTAAACATTGTATCCTGCCAGATCAAGCTCTTTATTCTCCTTCCAATACAATAATACCGACTTGCTGTTTTTAATGGGTTTTCCCTGCAAATTCTCAGGCGGTGCAGGCACAGGAATATCATTTTGTGAAATCCTTAGCAGAAACCTCCGTGGATGACCGGCGCTGTTTGCAAAAACAAAGCCGGAATCGGTATGCATGTCGGTTTCCATTCCGCTTCCCTCTATATCCACGCATATAGCCTCTTTATCAGGTATTGAATTTCTTATATCAGGCCATTGAATGGTCAAATTGCCGGATATATTTGATACAACTTCAAATATCCACTCCTCCGGCAGATCAGGCGACCTTATATCCTGCCTGAATCTTTCAAATACATGGTTCCATTCAGGATGCGGGAAATAGACATTAATATAAGTGCTGTACATGCTGCCCGGAGGAGCAGGGATATCCCATGCGTTGTCATGCCCATCGGTAGCTCCGTCCTTCACACCCGCAATACAATAATCATAAAGTCCGCCTCCCGAGACCTTCAGTGTTATCTTCCAGTCAGTTGAATAAGCGGGTGCAGAAAATATGGCTATGATAGTAAAAATAAGGAATGCAGAAATAACAGTCTTAAGTAGTTTGTCATTGTCCGGCCTACTTGCCCGCCGTCCTTTTGGAGGGACCGGACAATCCAGTTTTTTCTGGATTCCCCGATCAAGCATGGCCTCGAAGGTAGTAATCGGGGGTCGGGGAATGACGTTTTTGTTGTAATGTATGACTTTGTGTATAGTAATTAAAATCATTTTATATAACCTTGTCAGCATATCCGCTCTCTTTTTCTAAGGTTTATAAATTATAAGTTCTAAATCATAGTAAGCAAATATCCAGTAACCCTTCCATGGCTCCATCTCAGCACTATCCCATTGAGCAGAATCATAGGCGCTGCCATTCCAGATATAAACTGCATTTCCTATCCAGCCAGAGGCCACGGCATCTGCATAGGTCTCTGTAGAGGTATAGGTCACGTAACAGGAACTCAGGTTTACACTTGTCCCATATGGATTCCCGATTAAATTCCAGCCTGCATCCAGATAAAGAACATACGGTGAAACACTAATCTCGGTACCTGACGCATCAGTTGGATCATTAGTCTTAATAGAATAAAGATAAATACCTCTTCCCGGATCAATAATTTTTGCCTGATGGGGAAATGCCTGTCCGGATTCATTTCCATAATAACCAGCGTCATCAGGATCGCCTGCACCGGTCCATGTAGAATACCAGTAATACATCCTGTTAAAGCCTGCATCGTCAAAAAATACAGAAACCGTATCTTGTGGAATTGGATCCATAGGACATGAAACTATATTCCAGCCATAAAGTAGACCGGTTTTTCCGCCCGGGCTGGTTGTGGAAAGACCGGATTTATTCAGTGCCTCATCTCCGGATTTTACGGCAAAATAATAGGTGGTATTGGATTCCAGTCCTGCAACTGTTACATATTCAGTAGTTCCTGCCGGAGAAGGCGCTGGCTCTCCGGTGGCTTGCGTGGCTGAAAAGAATCCAGCGTCTGTAGTAATTGGTGATTTAGCATATCTGACATCATAGCTTGATGCCTGCCCTTCACTACCGTCGTCACCGGGCGCTGTCCATGTCAACTGAACAGAATCAGATCCGACTATCCCGGTTGCCGCAAGATCGGTTATGGCAGCAGGTGGTGTTTTATCGGATGATACTATGATGTCGGTTTCAGAGACGTAGTTGTCATACGCAAATCGCTTAATCTTCTTGTTGTAATAATCGGCAACGTATAAATACTGCTGTCCACTGAAAGAAGCAACAAAGATACCCAGGCTTGCACTATTGGAATTAAACTGGTAGTTGCCAGTGCCTGAACCTGTCCCGCCTGCGGTCATCACCCATTTATTACCGGAATCAAGCTGCTGAATACGGTGATTTCCCCGGTCACTCACCCAGTAATATCCTTTATTATCAATAGAAACCTGATAAGGCCCGTTGAATTGTCCGTCTCCTCCTCCTGCGGAACTAAGTATAGTTGTGAAAGTTGAGCCGCCATCAGTTGATTTATAAACCTTATTAGCACCCCGGTCAGCAACTAATATAATGTTGCTATTGTCAGGATCAACAGCAACACCTGTTAGGGCGCTTGAACCTGTAACGCCCGAAGGCATAACCCCTCCACTCCAGTTGGCCCCTGAATCTGTAGACCTGTAAACCCTGTTCCTGGTTCTGTCTACCGCATAAAGGATTGTCCCGTCACTACTACAGGTTATGTCCTGAGGATTCTGGCAGTTTGTCCACAATGAGTAATAGTTCCATGTGCCGCCGCTGTCTGTGGAATAATATAATCTCTTGTTCCCGCTTTCCAGAACATAGATCTTCTGCCCGTCGCTGTTTATCGCAATACCATAGGCAGCGCCGCTTCCTCCATACGATACCTGTGACCATGAAGAACCGCCGTCTTCTGATTTAAGAAGTCTTCCGGCAGAGTCTGCAACCCAGATTATTGAGCTGTCGGCAGGGTTTACAGCAACATCGCAGGGATATACTGATCCGGAAGATGTATCGGACGACGTGCTTATCCATGTAATGTCATCTATATGGAATGGATAAGTGGCCTCCGGTACCATGCTGTCTGAATCATCCCTGCCGTTCCATATCTCTGAACAGCTACTGCACGTTCTGTTTTCAGTGTAGTAATTAGCTGGAAACACCAGTTTACGCTTCAGATTATCAGATAAATCATAAATCCTGAGCCAGAGCATGGCTGGGTAAGTCAGATCATACAAAACGGTAGTACTCTGAATATCAGGGGGATAAGGATTAAAAGGGTTAGGGCTTGCAGACACATTTGACACATTTTCTGCATCTCCATTTAGAACCATTGAAAATATGAAGCAGAGGCAGAAGAAAACCTTTATTGAAAATTTGTAAAACCTTTTCATAGCCCCTTCTTTCATCTCTTTACTCTTTGCTATTGTTTTGACGTATGACACATTGCGCAATAATTTGTTCCGCCGTTTGCCGGCCAGCCCCTGTAATCCCACCTCAGCATCTTGAAATTTTCCGAGCCATGGGCCCTGTGGCAGGAGAGACACATGACCATGTCCGTACCAACATTGACCTGATTGTCCGGAGCATCCGGTAAAACAGGCCTTCCAACCGGGATAAGAGGGTCATATGTGCCTTTACCACTACCCCCTGCGCCAAAGGCATTCGAATATTCTCCCGTATTTTCTATAACGACATCTGCCGGATGGCGGGTAAACGGACTGTTGACTCCATTCTGGTCATGGAAATTGTAATGACAGCCTGTGCAAAATCCGGTAGTTGTATGACCCAAGTTAAATAACCCTCCTCCACTTGTGTTTACCTGGTTCCCTAAATACTCGTTGTGATCATCAGCGGCAGATGTATATTGCCAATCACCATCTTCATACCCTTCAACTCCATGACCATCTGCCGTCATATGTCCTGAAAGAAAGCGATACCAGCCCTGGGCAGCGGTTGTTACCTTGCCTCCCTGTAAATGACCATGGTCATCAGCATGGTGTTTAGGGTAGAAATGGCAGCCCTCGCAGCTATACTTGCCAGTAAAATATTGTTTTGGGTCAATGATTCCCGTAAAAGGTCGATCCAGATTGGCATGGCAGGAATTGTTTGTCGTGCAGCCAGTAGCGTCTCCGGGCGCTGCATCCAGGTTTACATCATCTGAGAATATATTATGGCCCCTGGCACTATCATAATCTGCGCTTCCCGGGGAAACATAATAGAAGTTGCCGCCTGCCAGAGCCGGTGTTGGATACCCGCTGGTATTGAAAACAATCGGGACTTTAAGACCATCCGGAAAGTCCTGGACAGCTTCCGTCCCTGTTGAGCTATGGCATCCCAGACAGCTCGCAACTAATAACCGGGAGCGGGCTTCTATAGAGCCACCTGTGCCGCCCCATGGAGTATCGCCACGTGCCACTGCTGACCCGTCCTGGCTGTTATGCATGGTATGGCAGTTGCTGCATACACCTGAGACCTTTGCCTGTAAGGATATGGGGAAAAAAATCAGGATAAATAACAGGGGAATGAGGATTTTATAAATGCTGAGGAAAGTATAATAGAAAGCATTTTCATCCTTTTTTCTGAGCATTTTACATCTCTTTTTGCCTTGTTTCATGGATGGGACATCCTCTATAAAGATTTTCAAGCAAATTTTATGCTCATTATTGCCTATGAATAAACTATAAAATTCCCCCTCCTCTGACAATACTTCTTTTTCCCCTTTGGGGGGCGCTCCTTTTTTCCCCCTCCCCCTTTGGGGGGCGCTCTTTTTTTCCCCCTCCCTTGAGGGGAGGGGTATGGGGAGGGTGAATATTCATCATTTATATAAAGACACTAACTAATTTTACCAATTTAGGACAATGAAAACAATGGTAAAGATTATTGATATTATTGAAATTATGTAAGTCGTTATATAGTATTGTGTAACTTAATAGTTAAATTGAAGTCCATTAGGAAAGTAATGCTGTCTGAGAATTATCAAAATTCAAGCTTACATAGAAATATATTGTAGCCGCAACTTTTAAGTTGCGCTTTATGTTCGCAGGCTTAAGCCTGCGGCTACATTGTAGGACATCCTGCAAGACCACGGGGAAAAACATGCTTGCGGTAAATTAATAATGTTAGGATGCGAACTTAATCCCCCTTTTGAAAACGAATGACCGGTGACCAATGACTATTGACTGTAGTTTATTTTTTATGACACTGGATACAGAGCTGCCTTTTCCTGTCATAATAAAGCATGAACTCAGCCTTGGATGTATGCATACTATGGCATGTAATACACGTTATCGGCTGGCCGTTCCGGGGATCAAGTATATCAGTTCCGAGTGGGTGAGCAACTTTATGCTGGACCGTGTGGCACCTTGCACATGTCTGTATACTTTCCTCCTTGAAATAATATTCACGGGGAGAGTGAAGTGGTATATGACATTCAAAGCAGGCCCTGTCTTTTACAGGGACACAGCGGATGGACCGGAGCGCCCTCTCCATAAGGATTGTGCTCTTCTCAACATTTTCATGGCACTTGTAACAGCGCCCGGATTCTTTAATGGTCAGGTCCTTCTTCTTTGAAGCATGGTAGCTGTGACACATGCCGCAACCACCCTGCTCATCACTTCCGTGAACGTCTTTCTCTCTGAATTTTTGAGGATCCTTCTTATGGCACTGAAAACACAGATCGCTGCCTCTCTTTAACGTCGTAATCTCTGTATCAGGTAAAATAGGGTTGTGGCATTGCTCGCATGTCTTGCTTAAAAAGGCCGTATGTCCGTAAGGTCCGAGAAGACCGCTTTTGCCTGAAGCATGTCCGGAGTGACAGGAAGTACAGTTCATGTTCTTCGTTGCAAATGTTATTGAGACATCACCTGTCTTACAATCCGGCCCATGACAATTCTGGCAGAGGGCGTTTGATGCTTTACGAATCTGATCTTCCTCTGAAGATGCATGAGGATCGTGGCATGAAGAACATTCTCCTTTTACAAAAGGACTATGGACAAACGATTGCTTCAGTTGACCTTTTAAGGTTTCATGGCAATTCCAGCAGAGATCCTCCCTTGTTTTGACCAGAAGGCCTGGATTCTCCCCGCTGTGCGCATAGTGGCAATCTGTACATACACCCGTTTTCAGCGCGTGGTGAACATAGTCTTGCTGTAATGACCTCTCAATTGCTTCGTGGCAGCTCAGACAGAGACCGTTAACATCTTCCCTGATAAGTCCTTTCATATTACTCGCATGGGCATCATGGCATGAAATACACCTGCCTTCTTTAAACGGGAAATGGACATTGCTGCGCAATAAACTGTCTTTCAGTTTCACATGGCATTCGTAGCAAAGAGCAGGGATTTCACTCTTAAGGTCGGATTTTGGCATTTCTCTTTTAATCACAGACTCCGTCACTTCACTTTCTTTCCCCGGCTCAGGCACTTCACTTTTGATGTCAGATTCGGGCTGTGTTGACAGAACCCTTTCACCAGGGTCGTCCTGCGCATGAGCTATAAAATACCATGCAAAAAGAGATGTCAGCAGTAACAATAAGATTGTCAGACTCATTTTATGCAATGTGGACTTTGAACTTTGAACTTGTTTATTCATGGCAATCCGTACATTTCCCCCTGGCAAACGGTTGATGTTTTATATTTTTAAGCAGGCCCGGCTTTTCTGTTACATGAGGAACGTGACAGGTTAAACAGTGTTTAATTTCCTCCAAAGGTTTTATGTGCGCCTTTAACAGACTGTCCGTATCCACCGGATGGCATTTAAGACACAACGCCGGATCATTGATGACGAGCAGATTCTTCAATTCAGAAAAATGTGAGAGGTGACAGCCCAGGCAGTCTCCTTCTTTCATATCCAGGTGTCCTTTGCGAACCGTCGTGACAACAATCCTTTCATGGCAAGAAAGGCAGAGTTCTTTCGGCCTGTTCAGCAGGAAATTGCCTGTCTTTGCACCGTGAGGGCTATGGCATGCCGTGCATTTTCCTTCTTCAACCGGGAGGTGCTTATTTACGCTCAATTTGTAGGCATCCTCCATGGTCTTATGGCAATCATAACACAGATTTGTCATCGGCTTGATTGTTACCTCGATATAATCGCTTGCATGCGGGTCATGGCATATGCCGCATTCCTTTGACCCAAAGGGTTTGTGGAGCTCCTGTTCTTTCAGGTCCAGGAACATGTCCCCATGACATCTCACGCAGAGCTGGTCGGCAGAATTATTCAAGAGATTCTCATAAGAGGAAGCGTGAGGCTTGTGACAGGACACACACTTCTTTTCGCTTACGGGCGTATGGACATATGTTTTATAGAAATCCTTTTCTGCCTGTTTATGACAGGTATAGCAAAGGCCGGTCAGTTCAACCTTCATCATGCGGGGATAGCTGCTCCCGTGTGAATCATGACATTCTTTGCAATCGACTTTTGAGAAAGGTTCATGGACATAAGCTTCTTTCTCTTCTTTTTCTGTCTTCATGTGACAGGTAAAACATATCTGCTTCTGAGATGCCTTGAGATAGAACTGGTAACCAGATGCATGGGGGTTATGACAGGCAGTGCAGCCTGTATCTTTTATGGGTTGATGGAGATTGCTCACAGTCAGAATAGCAGCCTCCTTCTCATGACATGAAATGCACAATAGGTTTTTACCCAGCTTTGTGACGTTCGGAAAATCTGTTGCATGGGGGCTGTGACAGCTCTGGCATTTATTTTCGTCAAGGGGACGGTGCCTGTATGTTTCTGCGTATTCCTTTTCTTCTTTTTTATGGCAGGAATAGCAGAGCTTGCCGTCAGGGGCGATTACTGAAAGCGGATCGGAATCAGTTGCCGGCTTATGGCATGAAGCACACTGGACCTGGTTCAAGGGTGTATGAATTGATTCCCTGAGCAGTTTATCATTTGTTGAACTGTGGGAAGTATGGCAGCCGGTACAGGATGACCCGAGTTCAACAGGATAGTTTTTATGAGCATTCCTGAATGCACTGTCCGTATAACTGTGGCATGACTTGCACAAGCTGACCTCCGGCTCTTTAATACCGTCGGCATTCGATGAACCGTGGGCTTCATGGCATGTAAGGCATTCGCCGGCAATCGGTTTATGGCGGTTGGCACGAGTGAAAGAACCCTGCTGGTGGCAGGTAAAACAAAGGTCAACGCCTGACTTTTTCAGTAAGAATTCATTATCGGATGCATGAGGATTATGGCATGGGGTGCAGAGACTCCGCTTTAATGCCGTATGCGGAAAAGCCAGCCCGTTCACTTTAGCTTCCAACTGTTTATGGCACGTGTAGCAGAGCTTCCCCTGGTCCCTCTCTTTTAGTGACAGAACCGGTATCTTCCCGTGCCTGAGATGACATGCTTCGCAATCGCGCGATCCCATCGGTGAATGGACGTACTTTTTCTGAAATTCACTCATCATTTCCTTGTGGCAATCGAGACAGGGTTTTGGAGCAAAACCTTTTCTGTACTGAGTCTCAGGAGCGCAAGAATAAACAAGAGATAATACAAAGGAAAGAAACGCAATACTTACAAGATAATTTTTCATGCGGTTATTGATTCCATTAAAATTTTATACATTATCATTTAAAAACTAACTCGTGTCAAGGGAAAAATTACTTGAAAAGCTCTTCTTCAAGCAAATCTATTTCATCTTCATGGACTATAATCTCAGCGTCAGCTTTCAACCTGTCAACATATTCATTATAAATTTTTTTAAGCTGATCATTAAAACACGCCCTGTGGACAGCGCTCTTTACTTGTTCATACGGTCTGACTTTTTCATCTATCTTCTCTTTCAGCCGGACTATCATATAACCGGAATCAACCTCAAGGACAGGTGTCATGTCCCCGGGGTGCAGTGTGTCAATAATCTCCTGAACCGGTCCCGGCAATGCCGACTTCACAAACCATCCGGCATTGCCTCCTTCAGTTGCTGCCGAATCGATAGATTTTGACCTTGCCCACCATGAAAAGTCAGCGCCCTTTTCCAGGTTACTGAAAATCACCTCTGCTTCCTCCGCTTCCTTTACAGTGATCTGCTGGATATTATATCGGGCAGGTGTCATAAAGAGATGCTGATTTGCCGAGTAGTATTCTTCTGCCATCTCATCGGTAATATGAATCCTGGGTACGACAACACTCTTTATGTACATATCTTTAAGAAGCTTATTTTCGTAACGGTATGTCATCCTTTTTAACTCCGGCCCATTTTCATAATTACGGCTCAGTGCTTCAAAGTCTACCAGCTTGCGGTCAATCCATCTGTTGAGGATATCCTCCTTTGTTCTACGGGCGCTCGGTCTTGCCATGCTCACAAAGTCACCGGCGCTGAGCACCTCATGGTCTATTTCAACAAGAGGATTCTTATCTTCAGCCCATTTTTTTAGTTCCTCTGCACTTCCGCCGAGTTCTATCGATGAAAGGAGTTCCTCGTTAATTCTTATCGATGCCTTTTTACGGAGATAGGCCAGATATTCATCACTGCGCTCTTTCTCCTTTTGTTTCCGTATGGCTGATTCTATTCTTCCCCTGAGTTTATCGAATTCTTCACCCCATAGAGCGTCCTCTTTACCGTAGTATTTCAATATGTAATACCTGTTTAAAACATGTATGCTGTCGCTTATCTCACCCGGCTTCAATTGAGAAATAACATCCATGAAATACGCTGGAACAGCATTTCGCTTATAAACTACCTTGCCCCCGTTCTCCCTGGAAATATGGACGGAATATTTTCCGGCAATTTCCCCGAAACCTTCTCCCTGCTTTAAGCGGTTTACTAACTCTTCTGCTGTATCTGCAGACGTAACCTCAATAAGCCCGATGGTAAACTGCTCAAAGTTTTCCCTGTAGAATTCCCTGATCTCTCCGTCCGTGACTGAAACCTTCTGTGCGATTTCCTCATCGTAAAGCCTGACGACTGATTCCCGGAGAATAAATGCCTCTATAGCCCGCTTTATTTCAGGATACTGATCCATTCCGGAACGGCGTGCTTCATCAACAATCAGTCTGTCATCAACAAGCTTTTCGACATATTCTGAGAGCTTCAAGCCTCCTGCGGAGGAAAGGTCTTCTTTTCGATGGGTAACGGTCAACGAGTACTCAAGATCACCTTCGGTTACGGGATCTCCATCGACAACAGCCAAAATCCTCTCTTTATGTTGTAAAGAAGCACAACCACTAAGAAACATAAACAGTAAGCAGTAAACAGTGAACAGTAAAATAGCTAATTTTATCGTGTTCATTGGGTTTATTTTTTCATTGATTTTTGGTCATCTGTCAATGGTCATTAGTCATTAAAATACGTAGTGAAGTGACTATTGACCAATGACCAGTAACTGACTGCTTTTATTGCCATTTTACCTTGCTCATTTCCTTTACCAATTTCGATACCACAACATGTGCTACACTTTCAGCTGACCGCAGTCTACCCCAATCAAATATTGTTATACCGTCATCACCTTTGTACTCATAACCATCATACCATAATATCTTCCCAGTCCGTGCATCTATTAACCGCGCACTGATGAGCGCTAACGGCGGCACCGACCCCTGTTCTTCTTCATAATGCTCTACTGTTCCTACCAGAATTCCATCAACTCCGGAAGATTCTGCAATAGAACCTATATTCTTGAAGTCGAGTTCGCCTTTGCTTCTAACTCTCAGTGCCACCACCAGATTTCTGACATCACCGTAGGACACCGGATCAAACATCCTTGTCCTGAATAATTCCGAAATAAACATATATGTTGCAATCATGCCGGCACCTCTGATCTTGCTCTCATTTTTAAAAGGCATTACAGCAATCCTGTATGCAGCCTCCCTCTCTTTATGAGGCGGAAGGATGCTGAAGGTGTCAAATAATTTATCGATCATTCTCACAGTGAGTTCATCAATACTCCTCACAGTCCCAAGCCCGAGAATGCCTGTAAAATCTTCTCCTGTGGCAGCAGAATGACTTGCCCATGTAATACTGCCATCAGATGAATTGATCAAACGTGCCGTAAAACCTGCCATCGGGTTTTTTCCGCCATAATAGGTATTAATAGATCCGACTAACACTGCTTCAACATGCAGCTCTTTTCCCATTTTTCCGGCAATATCCCGGGAGATATAGCCTGTTGATCTTATTCTTTCCTTAACCAGGAAACGTTCCAGAGTTGACCCATCTAACATGCTGAACCCCTCTGATTCCAGTCTGTCTTTTACAACCGGCATAATTTTTTCTGTTGCACGTGTGTCTTCGCTGAAGTTTTCGAAAGGGAACAAGGCAATCACCGGCCCCATGCTTTTTTCCGGCTTCCCTGCTTCTTGCATCCCTGGCACACCTGATATTGTCTGATCTTCCCGGGTTGTAGAACATCCCGTGCTCATTGTAAAAACGCAGATCGAGATAATGACTATCAGGTAAAAATAAGACACCTGTTTCAATAAGTTTACATGGCTTCCCGTGTTTCTTGAGTTTATGGTGTTTATAGTATCTATCGGGTTCACTTATTTATCATTAACCTGTCTCTGCTCATTATGAAAAGACTGATGGCTTTTGACTAATGACTATCCGGTCCGGGTTTAATATTCGAAAAGCGTTTTCAAAGCTTCCCTGACGACTGCGATGACAGTCTCGCTCATGGTATCTGAACGGGCACCAAAATGCCGTGCCCAGAAGCCGGCACCGCCCTTTGACTTTGTGACCGACCATATGATGCTTCCGGAACTGGTATCAGCCATCATAATGGTAATTGACACTTCAGGCGCAGAAACATTTCCGTATCTGACCTCTCCAAACTCCTCGACTGCACCGAGAATCACCGCCTGAACCTTCAGGTCCTTTCCTACGGTCTTAATCTGGTCGGCACTGATCGGATCGCCGGGCTTTAGCCTGAGTTTTTCAATAGCTGATATAGGATCGCCGGGAACAGTAACCTCAACGAGTCCTGTTGCCAGAAGCTCACTGATCACTACCTGCCTTACCATATCCCCGGCAAATCTCTCGTTTGTCAGATTCTCAAAGGGTAATACGGCAACCCTTTTGATAAAGCTGAAGTCGACATCCTGGTTCATATAAAAAGACGGGGTTCCTTTCCCGCCGCAGCACGTGAAGAAGAGGATGGTCAGTAACCCTGAAAATAGTATCTTAAGCCTTTCCCGTCTCAATGTCTCTGATTTCAATGCTATAAATCTCCATATACCTTAAAAACTTTTAAGGACAGCACACTAATACACTGTATCAATTGCATCTTCTACCGTCCGCCGGGCTGCTTCACTGAGGGGTATACCCTCAGCGCCAAAGTGTCTCGTCCAGAAACTGGCACCGCCTGTGCTTGACCGTACAGACCATACAATATTCCCCGATCCTGTCTCAAGTAGCATCAAATTGACTGTAACCTCCGGATAAGTAACATTAATACCCTTACTTATCCCGAAAGCCTCAACAGAACCTGACATAACCGCATCTACACCGAGTGTCTCTCCTACTTTCTTTATTTCCTCGGTTTTGATGGAACGAAGCGAGCGCACGTTCAATTCACTGAGAAGTTTTGTAACCTCACCCGGTTCTGTAACATCCACACCTCTTGAGAGGAGTTCGGTAATGACTATCCTCCTTATCTTTTCACCTGCAAAATCATCCCTGGTAAAGTTTTCAAATGGCAACACTGCTATGCTTCTTATCCGGGTAATATCAACGCTTTCGCGAATAAAATATTTCTGTGCACATCCACAGAGCAGCATAATACCAAGTACTGCAATGGCTGTGCTCAGGCATGCATATCGTCCTTTATTTTTATAAATTTCGTTCATTATTTTACATCTACCAGTGTGCTGAGTCATAAATGCCTTGCATTAGTTCTCTGTAGTGTCATTCCCCGACTTGCCTGCCCTCGACCCCGATCGGGGGATCGGGGAATCCAGAGAAAAAGGACTGGATTATCCGTGCAAGCCGGATAATGACAAACAATTTTTGACTCAGCACACTAGACACCATAAGTAAGAGCATATAGCTTGAATATCTGCCATTCCCGCAATTCTTAAGCGGGAATGACGGATTATAAGCCTTTACTACTGAACTCCTTAGTAACTTGCTGATTATATCTATATACTATCGTATCCTTACCAGAACCTGCAAGTGAGATTTGCTCCAAAAGTATATGTCTCTGTCTTCAGATCTTCAACTGTCCGGTTGTATCTTGATGTGACCTGGAGGTTCAGGAATTTCGTGATATACCAGGTGACATAGCCGCTGACTTCATCACTCTTTCTCGACCCGGGTTCGGTATTGCTGTGTTCGTAAAGCGCATTGAATCTGATGGTTGGCAAAAAGAGCCAGTCCATGAGGATACCCTCTCTTGTACTCACGTCGCCATCCACGTCGGAGATTATGAAAGTTCCGGTAAAGCTGATGAAGCGCCCCGGCCGATAGGTAACGATTACCCCGCCGTCATTTGAGGAAGTAGAGACCTCACCGGATGTCCGGCTCAGCCCGAAGGTAACATTTGTTGATAATTCAGGGGTAAGACGGGCATTAATGGTTCCCCTGACATACTTGGTAGAAGACTCGCTGTCCTCAGAGGACGGTTCAATCTCTACGAAATAGTTTCTTGATTTTGTATATCCGATATCCGTAATCATATTGACGTCTTTATAAAGCCTTGAATCTACAGTTAATAAATACAAATCACTCATGGACTGTTTCTCACTGAAGGTATAGCTGTATGTCCTTGTCAAGTTGAGGTTAGCACTAAGGGTTGTCAGGGGAGTTGCATAAAAACCGAGAGAAAAGGTGTCGGATGTGTAATCTGTTTCATCCTTATTATCAAATGATTCACTCCTTTGAGCTCGGAGTGTTGTCGTCAGGATCCTGTGGGTAAGCCATGTGGTGGTTGCTCCAAACGATCTTGTGACATTCGTTTGAAGGTCTTCATCATGATCCGTCAGTGATTTGCTGAAAATATTTTTAAAAGCGCCGCTGACCGAATCTGTAAAAGACCTGGGGTTCTGGTCTGCCCTGTTTAAGTAGAAATTCAGTGAAAAGATAAGGGGATCTACAGGCTTGATTGACGCATTAAAATTAATGCCCTGTGAAAAAAAGACCGACTTCTGATACAGCTCCCCTGTTTCAGGAATATTTTCCGTACCGTATGCCTCAATCTCTGTTACGAGAACATCACGTATTAATAGCGTCTCCAAATTAATTGCCTTGTAAAAAAGGCTGTTCTGAGGAGTAGTGAACCGTATCTCATAACGGTATACGTCAATCAGTTCAGAGATATCCTCGTCAATGTATTCGGAAATCGTTACAGATTGTATCGCTACCCCGGTCCAGGTCCCGGGCAGGTTAAAGTTGCTCGCATAAACCTTCCAGTTAGCCGGATTCGAAAGAATGGTATCCAAAGACAAATCTGCTCTGACATAAACATACAGTGCGTCGACTGGTTGATCAGATGAAAATAACTGGATACCGATATTATTATACCTTACACCATTTGAGCCGAGGTTAATTGAACCTGTCGGGATACTTGCCGGCACATCGTAAATCTCATCGCTTAATGTCGGCGTTGTAGAGAGCGTGTCCGCTTCAGGCTCAATCTGCGTGCCCAGGCCGTACATGCCTAATGACGGGGTGCGCTTAAAGGGGACAGGACCTGTCTTGGTAGAAAAAAGCTTGGTTTCGTTCCAGTTGTAGTTTCCCTGATAACCTGCTGATATGCTGACATTGTTTCGCCAAAAAGACGTATTGTAATTAATGTCATATGAGCCGGTGAAGTTATTTTGTAATGTCTCTGTAACATCACCTGCTAAAGGTGTATCCTCCTCGTTCCTCGAGAACGTCACATTGTATGAAGCCTGCAACCCTTTGTATTTATAGTTATACCAGGAACTTGCAAGATATTTCGTATTGGTTCTGTCCAGCCTGCTGTCTGTGATATGGTCATATGCCTCCTCCCTGTCGAACTGAAGCGACAGGAAAGGGAATTCCGTCGGTGTTAAGTCAAACCGTGCATAATAATAATCCCTCGTTGTCCTGCTCTCGTTTGTTATCCGTGCTGTGTCCCAGTTTTCAAGACGCCTGTACCCCAGGTTGAACCCGTACATGGGATTTCTGAATTGAACATTCAGTGCCGGCTCTAATGACCTCCGGTAATCCTTTGTTTCAGTTCCTTCCGAGTCGGTAAAGTGCGAATCTGTAAGTGTGCCCCTCAGATACAGTTGATAGGAAAGGACCGGATTAACTGTTTTATCATACTGAAAATAATAACTCTGGAAAAAACGGTCGGAATCCTGGGTCTTGTCGCCATCCTCATATATTGAAGAATCTGTGTAGTCCAGTCTCAGCCATGCACTGGGACCGTCGGCAAAGGCAGGAGAGTTTATCAATAAAATCACTAATACGACTATGACCTTCCATAATGCGTGGTTCATGCAGTTCCTTGGTCATCACTCATCGGTCATTGGTCATTAACTTTATTGACCAGTGACTATTGACAAGTGACTTTTCCTTTCTAAAATGGAAACATCGCTATCCCGTAAGGTTTTTTGCCGACAGGGATTGTGCGTGTAACCCTCTTTGTCGTCTTATCAATTTCGGATAATGTGCCGGAACCTCTGTTGACTACATAAACAGTCCTGCCCTCAGGATCGAACATCAGTGACCTTGGAGAGTTACCCACCTGTATTGTACCGATTATGGGAGACAAGGCCGTTGCAATGTTCGGGGTTGCCCTGAGAGCCTCTGCAAATGGCCTTATAATAACCACCTCGTTTGTAACATCTCTCAGGAGATAAATCCTGTCAAGATCAGGATCGGGAACAACTCCGATAAACGAGCGCCCGACATTGGAAATGGCACTCACAGCTCCCGCTGCATTGTTCTGGACTATCTGGATTATATCTATTACCGACAGATCCTCATGGTTATAATTCGTCACATAAACCTTTGCCCTCTCGTAATCTACTGACAGTGCCATGGGATTCCACTCAACATTCACGGTCATAATACTTTCAATACTCATCCCTGATCTGCCCATCTTAATAATAGTAACGTCCTTGGAGTTCTTGTTGACAACGTACACATTAAAAAAACTTTCCCTGTAGTTCCTTATATTGTTGATGTCACTGAAACTGATAAATCGTGAGCTTGTAAGACTTTCGACAGGTGGATCCACAGCTATTGCGATGGGGCCATTGCCGACGTCTATCTTGAGTACTTCCTGATAAGTTGAGCCGTCCACAACAGAGACCGTATCAGAACCATAATTTGCTACAAATATCATTTCCCTTCCCGGTAAAATCTGTGCAACTGCTATGCCTTCCGGTACTGTACCGAATCGTATCGGGATCTCCTGCTCAACCTTGTTCATGGTTGGTTCAATTACAGATATGCTGTTAGACCCTGCATTTGCTACATATACACGCGGACGCGCCTTGCCGGGACTTACGGCAATCCCCCTTGGTTTCTTCCCAACCATGACCGTTGCAACGACGTCTCCTGATTGCCTGTTGATCACGGAGACATTATTGGAATCCTCATTGGACACATAGATAAGCAGGGAACTCAGTTCCGGTACCTGGCTTTTGACATTGAACACCGGCTTGAAAAGATACTGGTCAACAACAGACGCATCAACATCCCAATTCAGAAATATCGATACGTTCTGGTCTCTCGACAGGACAAAATCAACGGGCACAAATATCCCCTCATCCGGCAATGACAGATTGGCAGACCAGTCTTCCCTTTTTATCATCGCCTCTTTCACCTTGAGTTCCAATTTTTTGTATCTGTCAGTAGGCAATGTATTTTCACCGAGAAGTATCTGCCGGCCTGTGAGTGTGGAAGAGTTTATCTTGCGGGGAGCACTCATAATCTCTCTGGAATTTCCGTCTTCAGCAATTATATTTACTGCCTGAAGATCAAATGAAACATCCATCGATGTTTCATTTGGTCCTTTCAGGAAGATGCTGACCTGACCGCTGGATATATCCGGGGATCCTGCATATTCACGAACAGATTCACAGCCCACGAAAAAAAGCAGCGGGCAGAGAGAGAAAATCAGAGAGTATAAAATAACAGGGAAATAATTGATTAAAAATGGTTTTTTCTTTTGGTTTGAGTTTTTAAGGTATTGAAGAAAAAAGTTTTTTTGAGGCATGTGTCCTCCGTTATCAGCAGATGGAAGCCTTTTTTCTGTTTTGCCTGTACATAGCAGGATATATCGGAAAGTATAATCAAATATACTATTAAAAAC